>Ga0307516_10001606_pt1 | contig 31122 bp, 27 predicted proteins | sample 19_EM_MG_FD_203310 | JGI IMG/M metagenome (GOLD analysis project Ga0307516, IMG submission 203310) | Populus trichocarpa ectomycorrhiza microbial communities from riparian zone in the Pacific Northwest, United States - 19_EM | ecosystem: Host-associated > Plants > Roots > Unclassified | place... | reverse complement strand
TTCGCGCCCGGCTGGCAGGCACAGGCGCCCGACGGCCGGCCCGTCCCCATGCCCAAGGATCGCGTCGTGCCGCCCGAGCTCGCGCCACCCGGCATGCCGTTGCGCCGCATCGTCGTTCCCGCTCCCACCGAAGGCCCGTGACCGCCATGAACTCCCTCGCCGCCTTCCTGTCGTCGCGCCCCCGCACACGCGACGCCGCCGCCATCGTTGCCACGGCACTGCTGTCGTTTGTCTACGTGCGAGGCGGCATCGCCTGGATCCTCGGCTGGGTGGCGCTCGTGCCGTGGCTCCTGTCGCTCGATGCGCAACCCGCGCTGGCACGCGCCCTGGCCAGTGCGTGGGCGATGGCCGTCGCCTTCACCCTCGCCGTGTTCGGGTGGTTCGGCAGCGCGATCGGCGCCTTCACGCACTGGGGCGATGCGGCCGGCCTCGCGCTGCTGGTCATCGCCGCGCCGCTGTTCCAGCCGCAGTTCCTCGCGTTCGCGCTCGCGCGCCACCTGGCCGGTCGACGCCACGGCGCCGCGCTGCGGGCCCTGGCGGCCGCCTCGGCCTGGGTCGCCTGCGAGTGGGGGGTGCCACGACTGCTCGGCGACACGCTGGGCAACGGCCTCTATCCGTCGCGCGTGCTGCGACAGGCGGCCGACCTTGGCGGTGCCACCGGCCTGACGCTGATGCTGCTGCTTGCCAACGAGGCCGTCGCGGCGTCCATCGCGCTGCGTCGCGGCGGGGCGCGTTCGTTCGCGCCGGCGCTGGCGCTCGCCGCGGCGCTTCCGCTGCTGCTCGCCGGCTACGGCATCGCCGTGCTCCAGGCTCAGCCCGCACCCACCGGCAAGCCGTTGCGCATGGGCCTGGTGCAATCCAACATCGTCGACTACGAGCGCCTGCGCGAGGAAAAGGGCGCGGCCACGGTCGTACGCGACGTGCTGGACACGCATTTCGCGATGTCTTACGACGCCGTCGAACGCCAGCACGCCGACGCGGTGCTCTGGTCGGAAACGGTCTACCCGACGACCTTCGGCCACCCCAAGAGCGAGGCCGGCGCCCAACTCGATGGCGAGATCCGATCCATCGTCGACGCCGCCAAGGTGCCGTTCGTGTTCGGCACGTACGACGTCGACGACGCCGGCGAATACAACGCCGCCGCCTTCGTCGAGCCCGGACGGGGCCTGCTCGGCTTCTACCGCAAGACGCGCTTGTTCCCGCTGACCGAGGCCGTGCCCGAATGGCTGGATGGCGCGGCCTTCCGGCGTTGGCTGCCCTGGGCCGGAACGTGGAAGCCGGGCACCGGCGCACGCGTGTTCCCGCTGCGGCTGGCCGACGGCCGCGAGGTTCCGGTGCTGCCGCTGATCTGCCTCGACGACGTCGACTCGCAACTCGCGATCGACGGCGCGCGGCTGGGCGCCCAGGCTCTCCTGACGATCTCCAACGACGCCTGGTTCACGGCGCATCCGCAAGGCGCCGCGCTGCACCAGGCCGTCGCCGCATTCCGCAGCATCGAGACACGCCTGCCGCAGTTCCGGGTCACGACCAACGGCTACAGCGCCGTCATCGACGCCACGGGCACCGTCATCGCGGCCACGCGCATGGGCGAGCAGACGCTGGTGATCGGCGACGTGCCCGTGCGCACGCCGCCGCGCACGTTGATGGTGGCCTGGGGCGACTGGGTCGGGCGCGCCGCGGCGCTGCTGCTCGCGCTGCTGGCCGCGTTGGCGGCCGCGCGTCGCTGGGGGCTGGTCGACGCAGGCGAGGCGACGCCGGTCCACGACACCTTCGAACTGCCGGGCGACGTCGCCGTGCTGCCCGGCGCGGCGCGCGGGGTCGCTGGCGCGCTGCGGGTCTTCGCGCGCGCAGGCCTCGTGTGGATGATCGCCGCCGTGCTGCTGGGCGACGTGGCCCTGCAGTCCAACACCTTCGCGCAGATCCGCACGTTCGCGGCGCTGTTCCTCGTGCCGGAGGCGGCCGCGTGGTGCGTGCTGCGCGCGTTCAAGGCGCGCGCGTCGCTGGTCGATGGCGTGCTCGTGCTGGCCAGCGGCGCGCGCCGGCTCGAACTGCCGCTCACCCGCATCGCCGCCATTGAACCGTGGCGCCTGCCCATCCCGGGGCCGGGTCTCTCGTTGCAGCTCGCGGCGGGCGGACGCTGGCGCTACGGCCTCGCGCTCCCGCGCGCGGATGCCCTCGCACGCACGCTGGCAGCCGCGGGCGTCACGCCCGCGCGTGCGGGCGCGGCGTCGGCGGCTGACCGCTACGCGCGCGCCCGCCAGGCACCGCGCGGCGGCCGGCTCGAGCACCCGCTCGTCAAGTTCGGCCTCTTTCCGCTGCTGCTCGCGATCCCCGCGTTCCGGCTGCACCAGCACATCGCGTACGGTGGAGCCTTCGGCGAATACCTCACGTTCGGCCTCCAGACATACCTCACCACGTTTGCGCTGTGGTGGGCGGCCTGGGCGATCGGCGTGGTGCTGTGCGCTGCGGCCGTGCGGGCGGCCATCGAGGCAGGCGCCTTCGCGGGCGTGGTCGTCGCGCCGGCGCGTGCCACGCAGGCGAGGCGCGCGCTCGAGCACCTGGGACTGGCCGCCCTCTACCTGGGCCTGCCGGCGTGGATGGCGATGCGGCTCCTGAACGGCTAGCGAGCAGAGAGACCACGCGCCCGTCTCGTCCACCATCCTGGGGATGCGCGATTCGAGGCGCCTGATGAAAGATTCCTCTTCGCAAGAGGAGGTGTCCCATGAACGCCTGGATTGCTCGCTGCCTGCTGCCCGCGCTGCTGTGGGTGGCCGCCGGCCCCGCGGCGGCGCAACTGGCCCAGTACGGCTACGTCGTCGGGACGCTGGAACCCGGGAAGAGCTTTCTCGAGAAGCTCGACGAGCCCGACAAGGGCAAGTTCCTGCACTATCACATCTTCCTGCTGACCGCCGCCAGCGTCGAGTACGAGGTGGTCATCGACGTGAACGACGTGTCGCCCACCAAGCCGCTGATCTATCGCATCGCGAGTCTCGCGACGCAGACGGCGGCCGAACTGACCGCGAATTTCGGACCGGTCTTTGCCGCGACGAGCGACTTCCACCTGATCAGCAACACCCAGGCGAGCTTCGGGCCCATCCTGACGCCCAACGATGCGCAAAAGCAGGCCGCCGGCGCACTGGACTACATCCGCCATCCCGGCATCCTGAAGGCCATCCGACAACTGCCGTGGCAATCCGAGCTGGCCCAGACGACCTCCGATCCGCTGCAATGGGCCTTGCCGGTCCTGGACGCCGTCTTCAAGCCGAGCACGCACCCTGGCAGGAGCACGAGCTTCACCAAGGTCTACGTCTTCGGCGGGCCGTTCACCCAGGGCGGGCACGGCATGCACGTGGTGCACCAGAACCAGGCCGACACGGGCAGCACCTTCTCCGCGACCAACGCGACGTGGCAGGACGGCGGCGTCATCATCGAGCGCCACACCCGGGTCGGCCGCCCGCCCATCCTGCGCTGGCTCGTTTCCCGGCAGGTGCTGATGGCGAAGTTCGCCAACCAGACGGACTTCAGCGCCGAGTCCAACGACCTCGCGCACCCGGCCCCACCGGGCCACACGATCGCGCCTACCGTGGAGACCCACGCGCTGGGGCTGATCTGCGGCGACTTCAATGACTTCGGGCCGATCGCCGCGGCGCAGCTCGAGGTCTCCACGGCGGCACCGTCGCCCGAACCCGACGGCCCGAATTCGGCCCCCAAGATCGAGGTGCACGTGAAGAAGGGGCCGTTCACCGACCTGAACGATCCGGGCGACTTCACGCTGCTGGACAACAGCACCGATCCGAGCGACATGGGCCGCGCGTTCGGCCGCGCGTATGCACCGCTGCGAGTGCGCCTCCTGCCGCCGCATCGCGGCCTTGCGCCGCGCCCGTCAATCAACCTGCGCAGCGACTGGTACGTGCGCGTCCATGCGACGGACCCCGGCAGCTGGTGCGACAGCGCCGTCAACGCCACCTTGAAGGTGTCGCACTACTGACCCCTCGACCAAGGGACCGGCGTGGGATTGTCCCAGGGCCGCATCGCGCGGACAGTGGGACCACTGAGCGAGCGTCCATACCCCTGGAGGTGTCCCATGACGATGCATTCAATGAAGCCCTTGATCGTGGCGTTGTCGTGCTTGACCGCGCTTGTCCCACTTCGAGCGGTGGCCCAGCAGGCGGCGTCCGCCGCGTCCGCCGCGTCGGCAGCAGCGATCGCGGAAAACCGCGCGTTCACCGCGGCGAGCCTGGAGGAGCGCCAGAACTGGCGCAAGGCGCTCGCGGAATCGCCCCGGCCTTCGCGCGGCTGCTTCCGCGCGCAGTTCCCGGAAACCCGGTGGCAGACGGTGCCATGCGACTACGCGCGGCGCCCCCTGCGCCTGCCGCTCAGCGGCGGGGGCATCCGGCTGGAGACCGTCGGCGGTTCCAGCAACGACATGATGGCCCAGGTGCCTGGCGGCATCACGCAGGCGGAGGGCTCGTTCGACAGCGTCACCACCACCGGGGCGACGGACAGCCTGGCCGGCGCCGGCAAGTATTCGCTGCAGATCAATACCGAGTTCTTCGACACGAGCGTGTGCACCGGCCACGGGATGGGCTCCACCTGCCTGGGCTGGGAGCAGTTCGTGTTCGACCCGGACGGGACCACGAGCATGCAGTACTGGATCATCGACTACGGCCCGCCGGGCTTCACCTGCCCGGCACCGCACGGCGCGTCGTGCGACGGCATGTTCGTCTACACCGACGGCTGGTGCGAATTCCCGATCGGCGGACGAACCTACTGCGCCACGAATTCACCGACCGTCAACGCGGGTGCCGTCGCGCCCACCGCGCTCGCCAGCGTGCAGGTGCAGGGCAACGCCGCGGTCGGCGCGGGCACCGACTCGTTCACCGCCACGGTCAGCGGCGCGGCCACGTCGGTGGACGGCGGCAACTTCTTTTCCGACCTGGGCACCAAGTGGCATGAGGCCGAGTTCAACGTGTTCGGGTTCGGCAACAGCAGCCGGGTGAATTTCGACCCCAACACCACGCTGGTCGTGCGCGTGGGCGTGGACAGCGGCGCGAGCGCCGCCCCGGGCTGCACCTTCGACAGCTTCACGGCCGAGACCAACAACCTGTCCATCGTCGACACGACGACCGTGCCGGTGCACAACGGCCATCCCTCGCTGATCTTCACGGAGAGCAACACCGGCACGCCCGACCCGTCGTGCTCGGCCGGCGTGAGCATCGGCGACACGCATCTGACCACCTTCGACGGCGTGCACTACGACTTCCAGGCTTCCGGCGACTTCCTGCTCGCCGAGGTACGCAACGAATTCACGGTGCAGGTGCGCCAGGCCTCGGGCGCGCCGCAATGGCCCGACGCGGCGGTGAACAAGATCGTCGCGGTACGCATGGGCAAGACGCGCATCGTCTTCTCCGTCGAGCCGGCCCGCGTGGTGGTGAACGGCGTGGCCAGCGCGGGCAACTTCGAACGGCCGCTGATGCTGGCGGACGGCGTGCAATTGCGGCGCCAGGGCAACGTCTATACGGCGTCCGACAAGTACGGCAATCGCGTGCGCGCCACCTTGAACAGCAACTGGATCGACACCGGCGTGATGATCGGCCACACGCGCAGCAAGGTGCGCGGACTGCTCGGGAACCCTGGCGGCGACGGCGCGAGCCTGCTGACATCGACGGGCAAGCGCTTCGCGGCCCCCGTGGCGTTCAATGATCTCTACACCGCGATCTCGCCAAGCTGGCGCGTCCAGGCGCGGCAATCGCTGCTTGGCAAGGGCCGCGGCGTCAAGTACGGCGTTCCCAAGCGCCCGTTCTACGCGCAGGACCTCCCGCCAGAGGACGCGAAGCGCGCGCGCGCGCTGTGCGAACGCGCAGGCGTACAGGACAAGCAGCTGTTCGAGGACTGCGTGCTCGATGTCGCCGTCCTGAAGGATGAAACGGCGGTCCGGGCCTATGTCGGCCAAACCTTGGGCCAGGGCACCTCGGTGCCCAAGCCGGTGTTCGGCGCGCCGCAGTGAAGCGACATGGCTCTTGTGCGGGTCGGCTACTCCACCGGAGTCGTTGACCGCAACGCCGCACCCACCGCATGGGCCAGCATCGCCGGGGCGATGACCCGGCGATGCGTGGATGCGATCAGGGCCATGTAGACCCGGCCGAACACGTTCGTGCAGGCAACGCGGTTGGCCATCGAGAACTCGACGGCGCCGTCGTCCAGGAGGCGGACGGCGACGCAGGTGCGGAACACGAGGTGCTTGTCGTCTGCGCCCAGGATGACCTGCACCGTGCGTCCGTCGGGAGCGATAGCCTGCGCGTGCACGGGAAAGCGGGTGTCGAAGCGAACGGGCGCCGACGGGGCCAGCAGCGAGGACACCGGGCATCCGAGCGGCGAGGTGCGCAGTCCGAACGGACTGACGAGCACGTTGCGCAACTTCATCATCCGGGAGACGTCCCGCGGCGGGTTGTCGACGAAACCCGCGAGCAGAGCGGCCAGCCAGCCGGAGGCGTCGGACCCCGCGGCCTGCGCACGGCTCACCGTCAGCGTGAACGCATCCTGGTGATGGACGACCCGGTCTCGCAATTCGCCGCGCAGCAGGCAGTCGTCGGCCAGGTCGTGGCGCATCACCACGGACGTGTCGCGAACGACGCTCACGAAGCCCGGACGAAATCCGAAGCCGAGGCGCCAGCGCTGCACGTGGCCGGCGAAGGAGCGAAAGCGCGCGCAAGCCGCCTCCAGCAGGCCGCCGGGCCGGTCGTGCAACGACAGTCCCGTGGTGGGCACGCTCGGCACCGACGGCGCGGCGGCCAGCCACCGGACGACGCCATCAGGCAGGAGTTCGGTCAGCGACGGGATGTCGCCTTGATCGCTCAGCACGCGACGCCGCGCCACGTCGCCCAGGTCGCCCCCGAGCTCGTTGGTGTGCGTCGACAATGCGAACAGCGCCGGGTGGGTCGAGCGCGGGTGCAACGGCGCGAACTGGTGCCACGTCTCGCCGGCGAATCGAACGGTGAAAAGGCAATCCGGCGGCACGTTCACGTGATGCATGGCGCGCACGAAACTGGCGGGATCGCGTTCGAGGTCCGCCAACGTGGCGCTCGAGAATCGCAACTGTGTGCCACCACTGCCGGAGACGGCGGTGAACACGCGATGCCCGGCATGCCGATGGAACGGATGGCCGCCATGGCCGACGCCGAAGGAGTACAAGGCCGTCGCGTCGCCCGTCTTGAAGTCGGTGGCGCCCAGCTTGGCGGACGGCTCGTCCAGCGCGTCGATGAAGCGCCCATGGCGGCGCTGGCGGGCCTGCGCCTCGTAGTACAGCTTGTCGCCCTCCCCGTGACCGAGACGAGCGACCAGGCTCACCTCCACCGGAACACGCCCCGGCCCGGCAGGGATCGTGACGAAAGGAAACGTCGCGGTCTGGTGCGTCTCACGCACCAGGCTGCCGGCGGGATGGGCGATCGAGGGGCTCATGGACTCACTCTCATGACAGGGATGCGGCGGTGCCTCAGGCCGTGCCGCGCTTGCGGCTTTTCGCCAGCGCGGCACTTTCCTTCTTCAACGGCCCCCCGACGGGACAGAACGTCGCAAGCAGGTCGTGCAGGGTCCCGAGCAGGTTGTCGTCGGCCAGGCTGTAGTGGACGAACTGCCCGCGCTTGTCGCTCTTGACCAGGCCGGCCTCTTCCAGGATGCGCAGGTGCTTGGACAGCGACGGCTTGGTCATGTCGAAGCGCTCGGCGATCTCGCCGGCGGTCAGCGAGGCCTCGGAGAGATAGGCGAGGATCCGACGGCGCGGTGTCGAGGCCAGCGCGGCGAAGACGTTATCTTCCTTCATGGTTCAGCTCGGATTCCTGTAGTTAGCTATTTAGCTAATTAGTTCATCGTAGCATTCATCCGGCGGGCGGCGCAAGCGCGCCATTGACGACAAATCCAACATGTTGGACACTCCATCCACCATGGAAGAGACCCGCCCTGACACCCTCAACGACCGCATCGCCGCCCGCGTCCGCGACCTGCGCGCCGCGTCCGGCCTGTCCCTCGACGCCCTCGCCACCCACTGCGGCATCAGCCGCTCGATGATCTCGCTCATCGAACGCGGCGAGAGCAGCCCCACCGCGGTGCTGCTCGAAAAGCTCGCCAGCGGCCTCGGTGTCCCCCTCGCCGCGTTGTTCGATGCGCCGCAGCCGTCGGCCAGTCCCGTCGCGCGCGCCGTCGACCAACCTTCCTGGCGCGATCCGCATTCCGGCTACGTGCGCCGCAACGTGTCGCCCAGCGGCGTCGGCTCGCAAAGCCAGATCGTCGAGGTGCGCTTCCCCGCCAAGGCGCGCGTGTCGTACGAGACGGGCCCGCGCGAGCCGGTGATGCACCAGCAGGTATGGGTGATCGAGGGCGCGATCGACATCACCGTCGGCGACGAGCGGCATCGCCTGGGCACCGGCGACTGCGTCGCGATGGTGCTGGACAAGCCCATCACGTTCCACAACCCGCACAAGGTCGCCGCACGCTATGCCGTGGTGCTGGCGTCCATGCCCTACCCCTTGCCGTTCCGGAGATCCCATGGCGACCAGCGCCCCAGCCTCTACCCTTGATGTGCGCCGCCTGGACGCGGTCGGCAACGCGGACCTGCAGGCGCTCGTCGACGTGCTGGTCGATTGCGTCGAAGGCGGCGCATCGGTCAGCTTCATGCTGCCGATCACGCACGAGAAGGCGCTGGCGTTCTGGCGCAAGGTGGCCGATGGCGTCGCGCGCGGCGAGCGCGTGCTGCTGGTGGCCGAGGATGCGCAAGGCATCGTGGGCACGGTGCAGGTGATCCTCGACCAGCCGGAGAACCAGCCGCATCGCGCGGACGTCGCCAAGATGCTGGTGCATCGCCGTTCGCGCCGCCAGGGCGCGGGCGCGGCGTTGATGCGCGCGGCCGAGGCCGCGGCGCGCGACGCGGGCAAGACGCTGCTGGTGCTCGACACCGCAGACGACACCGCCGCCCGCCTCTACGCGCGCCTGGGCTGGCAGCCTGCCGGCACGATCCCGCGCTACGCGCTGCTGCCCGCGGGCGGCGAGTGCGCGACGACCTACTACTACCGCTCGCTGACCGACGAAGCCACGGACTGAGACGCGGCCGGGCACGCCGGCAGCGCGACGCGGTGCGCCGTGTCGCCGTCGGTCGTCGCGACGATCGGCTTCTGCGCCGCGTTCGACCAGCGTGCCGCGGGCCACCAACGGACCGAATCGCCGGGCCGCAACGCCATGGGCTCGATGCTTTGGCCAGGACGGGGCGTCAGCACCTGCAGGTCGGCGCAACGCGCCGCCGCGATCACGCGCTCGACGGGCTCCGTCCAGCCATGGTGGGCCAGGCGGAACAGCCCCCAGTGCACCGGGATCAGCGCCCGGGCGCGAACGTGCTGCGCGGACAGCACCGCCTGCTCGGGCCCGAGGTGCCAGTCGGGCCAGTCGGCGTCGTACTGGCCCGCCTCGATCATCGCGACGTCGAATGGCCCGAAGCGCTGCCCGATCTCGGTCATCGCGCCGGACAGGCCGGTGTCGCCCGAGTAGTACACGCGATGTGGATTGCCCACGAGCGCGAAGCCGCCCCACAGCGTGCGGTCGCTCTGCGCGTTCAGGCGCCCGGACGCGTGACGCGCAGGCGTGAGCGTGATCGCGAGCGCGCCCACGCGCGTGGTCTGCCACCAGTCAAGCTCGACGATGCGCTCGGCCGGAATACCCCAGCGCGCAAGATGCGCACCGAGGCCCAGCGGCACGATGAACACGTTCTTCCAGGCACGCATCGCCTGGATGGTCGCAGTATCGAGATGGTCGTAGTGGTCGTGCGAGATCAGCACGGCGTCCACCGCCGGCAATTGTTCCAGCGCGATCGGCGGCGGATACCAGCGACGCGGCCCAGCCCACGCGACCGGCGACGCGCGGTCGCTCCAGATCGGGTCGGTCAGCAGGCGCTGGCCGTCCATCTCCAGCAGCATCGACGAGTGGCCGAACCAGGTCACGCGCAGGCCGCTGGCGGGCGCGACGGCCAACGCCGCGGGATCGGTGCGCGCCACCGGCACCGGGGCCGTCGGCTCGACGTCGGGGCCGCCGGACAAGGCATGCAGGAACGCGTCGCGCAAGTCGCTCCACATGGCCTGCGGGTTCGCGAACCGGTCGCCCTGCCACTCGGGCGAGCGCTGCATGCGCGCGAGGCGCTCGCCGCTGGCGTGCTCGCCGAAGGACTGGCAGCCCGTGAGCGTCCCCGCGACCGCCACGGCAAGCGCCGCCAGCAGCCCCAGGACGAGGCCGGCTTTCCGGCGTGCACCCATCAGGCAGACTTGGCGCGCTGCGCGAGCCAGGCGTCGACCGCCTTCACCGTGTCGCCGTAGAACGTGCGGTACAGGTCATCGGCCACGTAGCCGATGTGCGGCGTGCCCAGGACGTTGTCCAGCGAGCGGAACGGGTGGTCGGCGGGCAGCGGCTCGGTCTCGAACACGTCGATCGCGGCCATGCCGATGCGGCGCGAGGTCAGTGCCGACACGAGCGCCGCCTCGTCGACCAGCGGGCCGCGCGAGGTGTTGACCAGCAGGCTCGTGGTCTTCATCAGCGCGAGGTCGTCGGCGCCCAGCAGGCCGCGCGTCTTCGGGCTCAGCACCATGTGGATCGTCAGCACGTCGGACTGGCGCAGCAACTCCTCCTTGCTCACGGCCCTGGCGCCGCGTTCCGCGGCACGTTCGGGCGTCATGTTGGGGCTCCAGGTGATCACCTTCATGCCCAGCAGCGCCCCGACCTCGGCGACGGCGCCGCCCACACGCCCCAGCCCCAGCACGCCCAGCGTCTTGCCCGCGAGGCCGACACCGATGCCCTGCTGCCACCCACCGCGCCGGAACGCCAGGTTCTCGGCGACCACGTGGCGGCTGGCGGCGAGGATCAGCGCCCAGGTCATCTCGATCGTCGGCGCCGACGTGTAGCCGGTGAAGGCGACGGCGACGCCGCGCTCGGCGGCGGCCGCGACGTCGATCGCCGCGTTGCGCGCGCCGGTGGACACGATCAGCTTGAGCTTGGGCAGGCGCTCGAGCGTCGAGCGCGGCAGCGGCGTGCGCTCGCGCATCACGCACAGCACCTCGAAGCCCTTCAAGCGCTCGACGACCGCATCGGTGCCGGCCAGATGGTCGTTGAACACGGTGACGGCGGTGCGCCCCTCGAGCACCGACCAGTCGGCCAGGCGCAGCGCGGCGCCCTGGTAGTCGTCCAGCACCGCGACGGTAACGGGTTTGTTGCTCGAGCTCATGCGTCTTCCTCCGGCCTGCATTGCGACCCACTGTAGTCGCAAGCCTGACGCCGTGTGCGGGCCCGGGCTTGCGGCAAGCGCTGCAGGACCCAAGAGGCGTGCCCGGAGCGCGGGCCGGCACTCCGTTTGCCGAGGCGGAGCAGATTCGACTTCCCACTCACCAAGGCCAGCCATGTCCCACCAAGCCAGCGCCAATCGCGCCCCTCTCAAGCTCGACCAAGGCGCCCTCGACGCCGCCCGCAACAACATCGACCAGGGCGCGATGACGCCCAGCTACGGCCCATGGCGCGACGACATCGTCAAGCTGCTCAACGACTCGCTCGCCACCGAGCTGGTGTGCATCCTGCGCTACAAGCGCCATCACTACACCGCCAAGGGCCTCGCCTCGCCGGCGATCGCCGCGGAGTTCCTCGTGCACGCGAACGAGGAGACGGAACACGCGGATCTGCTCGCCGAGCGCATCGTGCAACTCGGCGGCGCGCCCGACTTCTCGCCGTCGACGCTGCTCCAGCGCAGCCACGCCGACTACGACGAATCGACCGACCTGAAGGCGATGATCCGTGCCAACCTGGTGGCCGAACGCGTCGCGATCGAAGCGTATTCGCAGATGGTCAAGCTGATCGGCGACAAGGATTCGACAACGCGCCGCATCATCGAGCACATCCTGTCGCAGGAGCAGGAACACGCCGAGGAACTGAGCGACTGGCTCGACAAGTAAGCCCTGCGCCGAAGGCCCTCTCGAGGGCCTCTTTCGGGTTGTTGACCAAAGAAGAGGTTCTTCGCCGATCGGCGGGGAGGCCACCGCGTCGCCGTGAAGCCGACCATCTCGACTCGTCATTCCGCGCGCAGTCGCGGAATCCACCCCTGCGGCGACGTCATTCGCCAGCGTGGATCCTGCGACTTCGCGCAGGATGACGCGGCGCGTGATTGCGCGCGGAGGGCCCGGCCATCTCCGAAGATCGGCGAAGAGCCAAAGAAAAGCCCCGGAGGCCGATGACCCGCGGGGCATTCTTCTCGAGGAACAGCGTCGGCAAGAACGCCGGCGCGGTGCAGCCCCGACTTACTTCGTCACGGCGTTGATGTCCTGCTGTTCCGTCTTGTGGATCAGCTTGGCGTCGGCCTTTTCCTTCTTCTCCTGGGCGCGCGCATCGGCCTTGCAGGCCCGTTCGACGGCGCCGTCGGAATTCACCTTGCAGTCGGCCTTGTTCAGGTCGTGGTTGGCTTCGGCGATGTTCTTGCGGGCCTTGTAGTCAGCCTTGGATTCCGTCTTCAGGTCCTTGGCTTGGGACTTCGTGACGCCGGGCGCCGGAACCATCTTGGTCTCGATCGTGTCGGTCGTCACCGTCGTGGTGGTCGTGGTCGTGCCGGGCGTGCCCGGTGCCGGCATCGCGTCCGTGGACTGCGCGTAGGCGCCGATGCTGAAGGTAGCGGCTGCGGCCGTGGCGAGAAGGGTGGCGAGAGACTTGTTCATATGATTTTCTCCATTTCAGTAAAACGACCCCCAAGGCGTGGCAATCGGGGGTCCCGCCAGTGCCGGCGGTGCATGGAGACACCCATGCGGTCGAACGCGACCGCAGGGATCAGGCGGATGCGGAGGCGGCCGCTTCGACGGCCAGCGACACCACGGCATCGTCGACGCTGCCCGCCTCCAGCCGAGTGGCCGCCTGCCCGGCCATGGTCGAAAGCAGCAGCGCCATCACCGGATCCTTGAGGCGCGCGATCACCGTCACGCGGCCTGCGGCGCCCTGCTCCGCCGTGAACGCCGTCAGCGCCTCGATGGTCGTGCCGTCGAGATCGGGGGTTTCCTCCAGGCTGAGCACGAACGCGCGCGGCGCCGCGGCGGCGATGCGCGTGCGCATCTCGGCCAGCATGCGTTCGACATTGGCGAAGAACAGCGGCGCCTCCGGCCGCAGGATCAGCACGCCGGGCACCGCGACGACGCCGTCGTGCTGCAGCCCGAGGTAGTCGTGCCCGTCAAGGCGCTGGCCCAGCTCGCTCATGCGCGGCTCGGACAGCCCGCGCAAGGTCATCGCCAGGCTGATCGCGATGCCGGTCAGGAGGCCGTTCAACACGCCCAGCGCAACCACCGCGACGGCCGCGGCCACCACGACGAAGCGATCGCGCCGCCAGGCGAAGTACGGCCTGAACGCAGCCAGTGAAAGTGTGTGCGAGACCGCGTGGATCACCACCGCTGCGAGCACCGGCTCGGGGGTCAGCTCGATCCAGGGCAGGCACAGCGCGACCAGCATCAGCACCACCCCGCCGGCGATCCACGCCGACTTTGCGCTCGTCGCGCCAGCCGCTTCGTTGGCGGCGGTCGCCGAGAAGCCCGCGCCCACCGGCAGCCCGTGCATCAGTCCCGATAGCAGGTTCGTGAGGCCGAGTGCGAACAGGTCGCGGTTCGGGTCCACCGTGTCGCCGTGCCGGTTCGCCATCGTGCGGATCGCGCCGTAGCTCTCGGCGAACACCAGCAACACCAGCGCCAGCGACAGCTCCGCGAGACTCAGCCACTGTCCTTGCGAAAGCGTCGGCAGCGACGGCACGGACAACGCGAGATCGATGCGCCCGACCGTCGCGACACCGTGCGCGGCCAGGCCCAGGCCCTGCGCCGTCGCGATGCCCGCCGCGATCACCAGCAACGCGCCGGGCAGCTTGGGCAACCGCGCCAGGAGCTTCAGGGCGACCAGCGCCGCCGTGCCCAAGGCCATGGCGCTCCAGTTCCATTGCGGCAACTGCGCCAGCAACTGCCACGCGACCGCCGGCGCCGCATCGACGCCGGGGTGCGTCCCCGTCAGCTTGGGCAACTGCTTGACGATGATCACCAGCGCCAGGCCGAACGAGAACCCGCGCAGCACCGGCTTGGAGATGAAGCTGCAGATCGTGCCCAGCCGCATCGCGCCCGCGGCCAGGAACGCGAGGCCCATGCACAGCACTAGCCCCGCCGCGAGCGCGGCGCGCAGCATCGCGTCGTGCCCCGCCAGCGACAGGGTCGCGGCCGCGAGCACCGCGGCGGACGACGACGTCGCCGACACCATGGCGAAGCGCGAACGCCCGACCAGCGCATACCCCCCGAGCCCGGCGAACAGCGCGAGCACTCCGGCCTGCGGCGGCAGCCCCGCGATGCCGGCGTACGCGACGGCCTCCGGCAGCAGCAGGCCGGCCATCGACACCCCGGCGACCAGGTCGGCCGCGATCGAGGTCGAGCCAGCAGGCGCGCCGTCGCCAGCCTTCATTTGCGCAGGTCGGCCGGGGCCACCGTGATGCCGGACCAGCCCGGCAGATAGCGCGCGAGCGGGCTCCTGGCCAGGCCTTGCGCCTCGCGCAGGGCGACTTCGACGCCCTTGCGGATCTGCGCGCGCGTGATGTGCGGGCGCAGGTAGTCCGCCCACAGGAACTCCGCGAACGGCGACGTGTCCTTCGCGAAGCCGCCGGCGCTGCGCAGCATGCCCGCCAGGCTTCGATGCGGGTCGTCGGCGAGCTCGGTGATGCAGGTCGGGATGTCGGCGTAGGGGCGACGCTCGCCGGTCGCGTCGAACGGATGCACCCAGTTGCGCTGCTCCATCACGCGCCAGAAGATCGCGGGCGCGAGATAGGACAGGTCGTCCAGCACCATCAGCTTGACGCGGGCCACGCCTTCTTCGTGCAGCGCGAGGCCCAGGTGGTGGTGGTCGACGATGTAGCTGCGCCCGCGGGGCCCCAGCACGGCGGGAAACCAGTGCGACGACAGCAGCTCCTTGCGGTGCTTCTTCGACAGGTCCGCCCACTCGCGCCGCTTGAGCGCCACCTCCGCGAACCCGGCGGTCATCTGCGTGGGACGGAGATCCAGGATCGTGGCGTCGACGAAATGATGGTGCGCGGCAGGCGACATGGCGGCGGGGGGCCGGGTCGCCGGGCGGAAGGCCTGGACCACGTGCCCCGGACGTTGCGGGGCCTCGATTGTGGGGCCGACATGGTGCCCCACGGTCACTGGCAGTTCGGCAGCATCCGGCTTGCAGGCCGGATGCCGTTGCGCCGGGGTCTCGCTGCGCGAGCCCTTTGCCGGCTCCACTCCCCGAGGGGCCGGCCGCGAGCAGCCCGGCGAAGCCGGTTCTGCCGCTCCCTTGAATTGCGATCGCATCTCACGAGCGGCAGGGCCGGAATGGCTCCAAGCATCCTTGCGCGCTCGAGGCACACGAGCGTTCGAACGCGTCTCTCAACCGAAGAAGATCTGGAAGATGTCCGGCTCGCGCACCTCGCGCATCACCAGTCCGGGCAGCACTTCCTCGAACGGCTCGGACGTCGGCGCGAGGTCGAACTCCGACACCACCGTCTCCATCCATGCCGGCTGCGAGCGCTGGCGGCGGTTGCCCAGCATGTTCAGCAGCGACGGCAGGAGTTCCCACTCGACGCGGGAGGCGGAGGCGGTGGCGTGCTGGGTGTTCATGGTGTGGCGGCGCTGGGTGAAGGTGGGCGGGCCACCGATGTCCCGTTATCGTCGTCGCCTGGTCCAGCTGTAACCAATTGCTGCGGCAATCGTGACATCTGCCCACTCGCGCGACCGATGCCGATGGCGCCGGGGTCGCCGTCGACGAGGAGGCCGCGGCCGCGCGAGGCCCTAGCCTGAGGGGATGCGCCGCGTCCCGAATGCGCGGATAACCAGTCCTTCGATCCGCAACCCCTCCGGAGCACGAGATGGACCTGACCTTCGCCAACCATGTGCCGCAACGGCGCAACTTCCTCAAGGGCGCTGGCGGGGCCGCGCTGGGCCTGTTCCTGGCGTCCAGCCTCGGCGGCTGCGAAAGCCTCTTCGAGGCGATCCGCCACCGCCCCACGCGGCGGCGCCTCGATACGGGTTCGGCCCTGGTGCAGGTCGACGTGCAGACCTATCGCGCCGCGGTCGCCGCGATGCAGGCGTTGCCCGCCTCCGATCCACGTTGCTGGGCCAAACAGGCCGGCATCCACGGCACCGTGGCCGGCGGCTTCAACCTGTGCCAGCACGGCACGCCGCACTTCTTCTCGTGGCACCGCGCCTACCTGTTCTATTTCGAGGAGATCTGCCGCCAGCTGACGGGCGAGAAGCACTTCGCGCTGCCGTACTGGAACTGGAACCAGGACGCGCAGCTGCATCCGGCGTTCCTCGACGCCACGAGCCCGCTGTTCCACCCGCGCAACCACACGTCGCTCGCCGGATTCCCGCCGGTCAACGCCGCCACGCTCGACCCGATCCTGGACGACGGCAACTTCTACACCTTCAGCAGCACGCTGGAGGGACCGCACGGCAGCGTCCACGTGCAGGTGGGCCAGGACATGGGCAGCGGCGGCTCGGCGATCGACCCGGTGTTCTGGATGCACCACTGCATGATCGACTACTGCTGGAACAAGTGGAACATCGAGCTGGGCAACGACAACCCCAGCGATCCCGCGTGGATCGGCGAGTCGTGGAATTACTTCGTGCACGGCGACGGCAGTCCGGTGACCATTTCCGCCGGCCTGACCACGCTGATGCCCCTGCTGTCCTACCAGTACGAGAGCAGCGCCATCGGCTCGCACCCGGCCGCGCTCCTGAAGCTCGCAGCGGAGGACTTCGCCCGGCTGCGCCACCGCCTCGAGGTCGGCGCGCCGGTGCACTTCGACGTGCGCCAACGCTTCCTGGTCGCCGAGGCCGCGTCCCAGCCCATCGGCAAGCCGTTCACCCCGCGTCCGGTGGCCAAGGCCGCGGCGCTGACGGGCCTGCTCACCCAGCTCGACCCGAACACCAACGCCTTCCTGAGCGTCGAGTACGCCCGCTTTCCGGAAGCCACGGACTTCTTCGTGCGCGTGTTCGTCAACCTGCCCGGCGCCAACGCCGGCACGCCGACCGACGACCCGCACTATGCCGGCAGCCTGGCCTTCTTTGGCTCACCCGGCGGCGAGCACGAACAGATGCACGCGACCAGGCACCTGGTCAACGTGACGCCCACGCTGCGCACGCTGATGCAACGCGGCGAGATGACCGACCTGTCGGCCATCTCGATCCAGCTCGTCGCCGTACCCGCCAACGACCAATTCCGGCGGCCCGATCTCGTCCTCGAGCTGAACAGGATCGAGTTGTTGATCACGCCGATCATCGTGCACGGGAAGTGAGTGCCGGGCGAGGGTCCGGCCGCTGAAATTCGGGAGAACCACATGTTGACCGCCACCCAGAAGCAGACCGCCCAAGCCATCGTCAATATCTTCGAGACAGGCGTCGTCCTGGGCGACTACGGCAACGTCACGCTGATCCCGGGCGACACCGGGCACCTGACCTTCGGACGCTCGCAGACGACGCTGGGATCGGGCAATCTGTTCGACCTGCTGAAGCGCTATTGCAGCAACCCGGGCGCGCGCTTCGGGAGTCGGCTCGCGCCCTGGCTTGCGCGCTTCGAGGCGATCGATCTGAGCCTCGATGCCGATACCCGGCTGCACAACACGTTGCGTGCGACGGCCGACGACAAGGTCATGCGCGACACGCAGGACCAGTTCTTCGACGAGGTGTACTGGCAGCCGGCCGAGAAGGCCGCCACGGCGCTCGGCATCTCCTCGCCGCTCGGCGTGGCGGTGGTCTACGACAGCACGGTTCACGGGTCGTGGAAGACCATGCGCGACCGCACCACCCAACAGTCGGGCACGCCCGCGGCGCTCGGTGAACGAGCGTGGATCACCGCCTATGTCGCCACGCGCCATGCATGGCTCGCCACGAATCCGCGCGCCGATCTTCGCAAGACGGTGTATCGCATGGACGCCATGCAGCGCCTGCTCGACCAGGGTTTCTGGGGCCTGGACCTGCCGCTGGTGGTTCGCGGCGAGGAGGTGTCGCTGGCGTCGCTCGGCGCGATGCCCCCGGGTTGCTACGACGGTCCGCACCCGGGCACGCGCAGCCTCGCCTTGCAGACGCCCCTGCTTCGCGGCCTCGACGTGCGCCTGGTCCAGCTCGGGCTCTCCGATCTCGGCGCCGACATCCTGGCCGACGGCGTCCTCGGGCAGACGAGCATCAAGCGCATCGCCGAATACCAGTCCTCCAACGGGCTGCCCGCCACCGGTGTCGCGGACCCTGCACTGATCGCACGTCTCGTCGCCTGAACCGCCGCGAGAGTCGACCGCAGCGCCCGAGTCGAGGGATCGTGCGCGTGAATCCTAGGACGTGGCAGCGACGACGTCGGACAGCGTGAACCAGATCGTCGTGCCCACGCCCACGGCGGAGACCGGCCAGATCCGTCCACCATGGCGTTGAACGACTCGCAGGCAGGTGACCAGGCCCACGCCATGGCCCTGGTAGTCCCGCGCGCTGTGCAGGCGCTGGAACGGCCTGAAAAGGCGTTCGGCCTGTTCCATCGGGAACCCGACGCCGTTGTCCCGGACGAAGTACACGCGCGACAGGTCAGGGAGCACCTGCGCGCCGAACTCGACGCGCGCATCCTCCTTCTTGCCCGTGTATTTCCATGCGTTCGAAAGCAGGTTGTTGAGCAGCGAGGACAGCAGTGTCGGATCGCCGGTCGTCTTCAGGTCGCCCTGCACGATCGCGCTGACGCTGCGCGCGGGCTCGGTGCCAGAAAGCTCCTCGATGCTGCGCGTCGCCAGCTCGGACAGGTCGACCTCATCCAGGGCAAGTTCCTTCTGAGCCACGCGCGACATGACCAGCAGGCCATCGATCAGCTCCAGCATCGACTGCGCGGAACGCTGGATCTGCTCGAGCGATTCACGCTGCCTCGGGGCAGCCTGCGTCAGCTCGTACTGGAGGATCTGCGTGAATCCGAGGATGCCGTGGAGCGGCGTGCGCAGGTCGTGCGCCGCGCTGCGAGCAAAGGCGTCCAGCTCGCGGTTGGCGCTCTCGAGCTCCGCCGTGCGCTGGCTCACCCGTTCTTCGAGCGAGACCTTCAGCGCCTCGAGCGCCGCCCGGGCCTCGACGTCCTTGGTCACCTCGCGCGCCATGACGAGCGTCCCGCCGCGACCCCGATACGTCGTGCGATTCAAGCTGACATGCATGTGGATCAACTCGCCCGCCCTGGTCTTGTGGCGCCAGACCCCCGCGTCGCCGTAACCCTTGCGCGACGTGCTGGTGTGGTGGGTCAGGAACATGGGCACGTCTTCCTCGGGACGGATGTCGCGCAAGGTCATCCCGAGGAATTCCGATTCCGAGTAGCCGTAGCGATGCAGGGCAGCGTCGTTGACGGCGAGGAATTGCTGCGTCAACGAGTCGAAGACCCACATGGGCGTGGGATGGTGCTCGAACATGTCCTCGTAGCGAAGCGAGCCGTCCAGGGCTCCCTGCACGGCAGCGACCAGGGCCGCGTTGGTGCGTCGCAAGAGGATGACCAGGCCCAGCCCGGCGATGGCGAAGAAGATGCCCCAGTACACCGTCTGCGCCAGGACTTGCCAGCGCCCGCCGATCCATGCGCTCGTGCGCAGGGCGCTCGCGCCCGCGATCCAGGCCGAACCGAACAGCACGAAGACCAGGAAGGCCGTGGTGGCCGTCTTCCACTCCACCGCCTTGCCGCGATCGCCCAGGCTCACCGCGATCGCTTCCTTGCGGGCCGAACCGTCGACAAGCGACGGCCCCGGCCGGTCCGGCGCGGCGATCGACGCGCCCGCAGACCCGTCGCCGAGCGCGACAGCACCATCGGGAGCGGGTTCGGGCCGGACGGATGTCATGGATGCATGTTAGACCCGCTGGCGTTCCCAAGCTGAAGCGACGGGACGGTCAAGGACACTGCCAGCTCAGGCCACGCTCAACCACCGGTGCAGACACTTGCGCAGTGCCTCCGGCGACACCGGCTTGGAGAGATAGTCATCCATTCCGGCCGCCAGGCAGCGCGCGCGGTCGCCTGGCAACGCATGCGCCGTGAGCGCCACGATGACGAGGTTCGCCCCTCCTTTCATGGCACGCAGGACGCGAGTCGCTTCAAGGCCATCCATCCCGGCCATCTGGATGTCCATGAACAGCAGGTCGAACCGGGCACCGCCGGCGACCAGGTCGATCGCTTCGCGCGCGCTCGTCGCGGGCGTCACGCGCACGCCCTCGGACTTCAGGAATTCGCTTGCGATGAGCAGGTTGACCTCGTTGTCCTCCACCACCATCACGTTGCGACCATCCCCTTCGCCTGTCGCATCGACGGCATGCAGGGACGGCGCGTCGTCGATCGCTGCCCTCACCTGTGCCAGGCCCGCCAGGATCGCGTCCAGGAGCGACGAAGGCGTCGCGGGCTTCGAGACAAGTCCGGCGATATGCGCATCCTTGACGCGTTGTCCGACATCCGGAAGGCTGTCCGCGGTGACCATGATGAATTCGGTGCTCGCCGACGGCGCCCCCTCGCGCATGCGCCGGATCACGTCCAGGCCGTTGCTGCCCGGGAGAGTCCAGTCCACCAGGACGAGACGGTAGCCGACGCCCGTGGTCTCCGCGCGGACGAATTCCTCGACGGCATCATCGCCGTCGGCCAGCGCGTGGCATTCGACGTCGAACGAGGTCAGGATCTCGCACAGCGTGGCCAGCGATGTGGCGTTGTCGTCGACGACGAGCGCGCGCATGCCGCGCAACGGATGCCAGGGCTTCGCGTCGGTCCGGCCATCGACCCGCGCGATCATGCGCAGCGGAAGCGTGACGCGGAAGGCGCTGCCGGCCATCAGCGTACTCTCGACGGCGATGGTCCCGCCCATCAACTCCACCAGGTGATTGCTGATCGCCAGGCCCAGCCCCGTTCCGCCGAAGCGCCGCGCCATCGAGTCGTCGCCCTGCCGGAACGGCTGGAACAGCTGCGCAAGCTGCTGCGCGCTCATGCCGATACCGGTATCGCGAACGGTGAACCTCACGTGCACGCGCTCCGACTGCATCGCCTCGAGCGCCGCTTCGACGAAGACCTCGCCCGATGCCGTGAACTTGACGGCGTTTCCGGCGAGGTTGATCAGCACCTGCTCGAGCCGCGTGGCGTCCCCGACGAGGAGGTTGGGAACGTCTGGCGCACGCCGCATCACCACTTCGAGAGCCTTCTTCTGCGTCATCGGCACGAGCAGGTTGGCGACACGTTGCAGCACGTCGTCCAGCGAGAACTCCGTCTGCTCCAAGGTCAGCTTGCCGGCCTCGATCTTCGAGAAGTCGAGGACGTCGTTGACGATGTGCAGCAGCAGGCGCGCGGCGTCGTGGAGCCGCGTGAGGTAGTCATGCTGGGTGTCGGTGACCGGCGTCTTCAACAAGAGCGTCGTGAGACCCAGGATCGCATTCAGCGGCGTGCGGATCTCGTGGCTCATGTTGGCCAGGAACGCCGCCTTGGCGCGGGCCGCCTCGTCGGCGGCCGCCACCGCCACGGTGAGTTGGCGCGTTCGCCGTTCGACGGCGGCCTCCAGCCCTTCGGTGGCCTGCAACAGGCCCTGTCGCATCGCCTCCTGCGCCCGCGCCGTCTCGGCGACCTCGCGCCAGTGCGTGGGCACGTCCACCGGCTTGGCCAGGTCCAGGCGCCCGATGCGCTCGCTCTCGGCCGCCAACGCCTTCAGCGGCCGGGCGAACCTGCGTGCACCCCGCAACGCGGCCCAGGTCGTGAGAGACACAGTCACGAGCAGGACGGCGGCCAGCGTCGTCCACTGCTGCGGACCGGCGATGGCGAAATCGGACTCGGGTGCCATGATCCCGACGAACAAGGGGGCCTGTCCTTCGAGGGGCACCCGCGCAAACGAGGCCAACCACGATTGGCCTTCCGACGGAAAGCGCAGCACGCGATCCAGACCCGCGGCCTCCGCCTTCCAGCTGGCGAAGGCCGCGTCCAGCGCGGGCTGTCGAAGTGCGGCCAGCGGCTGCAGCAGCATGCCGCGCGCACGCACGTCGTCCAGGCGCGCATCGCCGCCGGGCAGTCCGATGAGGGTCCCGTCTTCCGTCATCACGACGGCGAAGCCGTGGCGGCCGACCTCGAGGTCGCGGGTGAAGCGCGAGATGTCCGCAAGCGGGATATCGGTCGTGCTGATATTGCGCCGGCCATCGGGCGACTTCCATTGCACGACCGCGGACATGCCCGGCATGCCGTTCGACTTGAAAACGAACGGTGCCGTCCAGACCACATGTGCGTCGACCGGCGCGTCCGCGACCTGCCGGAACCAGGGGCGTCGACGGGTGTCGTAGTCGCTGTCGCGCACCGCCCGCTCGAGCCGCTGGCCGTCCGCCGTCCACGTCGTGTCGATCTCGGTGCCGTGATGGACGTCGGGGTCGGTCTGCCGCGTGACGAAACCACCGTCCGGCAAGCGTCGGATCAGCACTTCGCGCCCGGTCTCGTCGCCGATGGCCACCGACGAGAAGGTGGGCTCGTGGGTCAGCTCGGTTCCGATGAGGCGCACGATGCCCTGCTCGTCGCCCGTGGACAGCATCCCGAGCGTGCCCCAATCGCGCTTCAGTCGGGAGATCGTGTCCACGCGCTTGAGCAGGCTGGACAGCGAGGATTCGACCTGGCGTGCCGTCTTGCCAAGCTCCGCGCGCGCCACGGCTCGACGCGCCGGCTCATAGACGAGGGCCTGCACACCCACGAAGGCAACTGCCAATGACAGGCTCGCGACTGCCAGCGAAGAGATCAGAAGGCTTCTTCCGATCGGGATGTCACCGTGCGACGTTCGGGCCTCCTTGACAGATTCGGCCTCCATCGATTCTCCCTGGTACGACTCTCATCCTCCCGGGCCGCCAATGTCGAGGAGGTCGTCCGATGCAGTCTAAGGCATGAACGACCACGGCGTGCCACGTGCGCCGGCCCTTGCAGTGGCGCGAATCGAACGCATGCGGCCGAATGGCGTCGACCTTCGGTCGAGCGCGAAATCCTGCCGCGAGTTGGAGCGCGCGGGTAGTCCTTTGCTAGTGATTGACACTCCGCCCGAAGTGCCGCGTGCAAACCCTGATTCGCTGCGGCGCGTACCCCGGTGGGTTCCCTGTTCACACCCGATCGGAGTCGGCGAAAGGGGCATCTGCCGCGACCCTGGGGGGCACATAGACTGCCTTCGCACCCGTCAAGCGCCAGGCCGCACGGGTCGCAGCACGGTCGAGTCACTGGTTCGAGTCGGGAGACAGGCATGCAACGCAAGCTCATCGCGGCCACGATGGCCAGGACTTCCTGCGCTCGAGCCGCCTCAATGCGGCGGCGAGTCGCAGGACACCTTCATCAATCTGAGGCTTCTCGAGAAGCGCATATCCCATCACCAGGCCGGCAGGCCTGTCTGCAGCTGCGGATTCGAAGGCCGGGTGGAAGAATGTGCTGATCGGGTAGACCCGCACGCCGCCTTGATGCGCCGCCTCGACAAGCGCCTGCTCGCACTGTCTCCTGAGCCGGGGAAACCAGGCGGCCAGGTGCAGTCCACTGGCCGCCCCCTGGACATCGACGCGCTCGCCTAGATGCGTCGCAAGGGCGTCCACGAGCGCGCGTTGGCGCGCATGCTGCAGTCGCCGGATGCGTCGAACGTGCCGGTCGTAGCTACCGTCTTTCAGGAGCACTGCGAGCGCTCGCTGGATGCCCGTGTTGGCGTGCCAGTCCGCCAGGCGTTTCGCGATGGAGAACGTTTCGATCAGTCGCGGCGGCAGCACCATGTAGCCCAGCCGGAGCTGGGGCGAGAGCGTCTTGGAAAACGTCCCGACATGGATGACACAGCCGTGGGTATCGAGCGACTGCAACGTCGCCTCAGGACGAACCGAGTAGCGATACTCGCTGTCGTAGTCGTCCTCGATGATCCATGTGCCACGTTTGGCCGCCCAGTTCAGCAGCTCCTGGCGGCGGCCGATGGGCAAGAATCCTCCGAGGGGGAATTGGTGCGTCGGAGTCACGTACACCAGTTGCGCTTGCGGGATCGCGGCAAGAAGTTCGGTTCTCATGCCGAGCGCGTCGACGTCGACCCCGGCGAGCCTGGCACCGTAGGCTTCGAAGACGTTGTGGGCCATGCGATAGCCGGGGTTCTCGACGGCAACCGTGTCGCCGGGGCTGACGAGCAGCCGAGCGCACAGGTCGAGCGCTTGCTGAGAGCCATTCACGATCAGGATCTGTTCGACCGCACACGACAGGCCGCGCGCTTGGCTGAGGTGAGCTTGCAGAGCCTTGCGAAGGTCGAGATTGCCTCGCGGATCCTCGTAGGACAGCAGCGAAGGCCGATGTCGTTCTACCGTGCGAAGCGCCTTGAGCCAGGTGAGCGTCGGGAAATCCCGACCTGCGAGCGGACCGTAGATGAAGTCGATTTCGTCACCCACGGGAAGCGGCGGGTCCGGGTAAGCGAGAGAAGGCATCCGTGCACCGATGGCGGACAAGCGACCGGAATGCCGGAGGATTCGGGAAATGCGGGAGGGCCTTGAGCCAGTCCCCGAAGTCCGTGTGTCGGGCCCCGCGCCCGGGGCGACTCGACTTGCTGCCCCGGTTCGGGTTTCGATGAAGCCGTCGCCAGCCAGTTGTTCGTAGACCAGAGAGACGGTCGTGCGGGAGAGACCGCGTTCGTTGGCAAGCGCGCGGGTCGAAGGCAGCGCCGTTCCAGGAGCGTACGTACCGTCGGCAATGCGCGCCTTGATCTCGTCGTATAGCGCCCCACTCACGCCACGTCGTGGCGTCTCGTTTGTGCTCATGGCGTCAACTGGTCCAGTGGAAACGTTCAAAACTGGATATTTTCCACAATCCAGCCAGCTGGCAAAGTCATGCTGTCGTCAAGGCCTCGAAACCAGGCTCGCCCCCAGGACTACCATGTACCTTCCATCGCAATTCGCAGAGACGCGCCCCGCACAGCTTCATCGCGTGATCCAGGAGCATTCCCTCGGCATGCTGGTCACCCACACTGCTGCGGGACTGGATGCAAATCATCTGCCGTTCCTGCTCGACGCCGACCACGGAACCTGCGGCGCTCTCGTCGCCCACGTCGCGCGCAAGAACACCGTTTGGCAAGAGGTGGCCGACGGCGACGAGGTGTTGGTCGTCTTCCGCGGCGTGCAGGGCTACATCTCTCCCAGTTGGTACCCTGGCAAGCAAGACACGCATCGACGAGTTCCCACCTGGAACTATGAGGTGGTTCATGCTCATGGCACGATCCACGTACACGACGACGCGACGTATGTTCGTGGTGTTGTTGCCCGGCTGACTCGCCAGCACGAAGCCAGCGAGCCCAGGCCGTGGAAGATGGGCGATGCGCCGTCTGACTACATCGCGGACCAACTGAGTCATATCGTGGGCATCGAGATCCGGCTCACGCACCTGGAGGGCAAGCGAAAGCTGAACCAGCATCACGAGACTCGTGATCGCGAAGGTGCCATTCACGCTCTTGAAGATCGTGGCAACACCGGCTTGGCGGAAGCGATGCGGCAGGCTGCCACGAGCCTGCACCAAGAGCGTTGAGCCGGCCTTCCTGTATCACGAGAACCGACCATGTACACAGCCACCTTCACCTTCGCCAAGGGCGAGTACGACGACGAATTCCACGCGCTCGATCAGGCGATTGCCGAGGTCGCCAAGTCGATCCCGGGCTACCTTGGCGAAGAGGCGTGGGAGAACACCGGGGCCGGCCTGATCTCGACCGTCTACTACTGGGACACCCTCGAAGCGCTCCAACAACTCATCCGCCACCCGAAGCACGTCGAGGCCAAGGAGCGGCGAGCCAAGTGGATCAACGGCTATCACATCGTGGTCGCGCAAGTCGTCAGGTCCTACGGCGACGGCGGGATTGCGCATCCGCTTGCAACCGGCGCTCGAATGCCGCACGTTGGCGGCGTGTCGCAGTCCTGAATCGTCCCTGGCAACATGTCTCTTCTCGCATTTGCCCTTGCCGCGCTGATCCTCGCCATCACACCTGGCCCAGGCATCGCCTACGTTGTAGCGCGAACCGTTGCTGGTGGTCGGTCTGAAGGTCTTGCCTCATGCCTTGGTACGGGGCTGGGTGGATTTGTTCACGTGGCAGCAGCTGCACTGGGCCTGTCGCTGCTGATCGCTCAATCCGCGCTTGCGTTTGGCCTGGTCAAGTACGTCGGTGCTGCGTACCTGGTCTATCTGGGCGTTGGCATGCTCCTGCGCAAGCAGCAGGCGACCGATGTCGGGCAAGTTCAGTCGCGAGGCGCTCGCCGGGCGTTTGCCGAAGGCATCGTGGTCGAAGGCATGAACGTCAAGACCGCGCTGTTCTTTCTCGCCTTCCTTCCCCAGTTCACATCGCCGAACGCACCGTTGGCGCCGCAGATGGCCTTGCTGGGCAGTGTCTGCGTGGTGCTGAACACCTTCGTTGACGTCGTCGCCGTGATGGGTGCGAACAGGCTGCTGGCGTCGAGCGCCGCACGAACGACCCGGGCCCGCCTGCTCACGCGCGTCTCGGGTTGCACGATGTTGTCCCTTGGCATCTTGTTGGCGCTGACTCGTCGGGTGGCTTGAACTGACTCGCCTCCAAAGCCGAAGCGGTCAGCTCACGCCGAGCTGGAACCAGCCGGCCCAGCCACTGCCGCCGTGCCACCAGGTGCTCCAGACGTTTCCGTCGCTGCCCACTGTGAACAGGTCGATGTGCTCGGCGACGCGCGAGATCGCCGCCACCTGGCCACCGGCCTGGCCGACACCGCCGGAGACGACGAACCATGGCGCCCAGTTGCCCCCTTCGTGCCACCAGGTGCTGTAGATGCGCCGGTCGGTGCCGATCACGAACAGGTCCAGGTGGCCGCTGTAACGGGCGATTGCCGTGACAGGCGAGCCGGGCGAAGCGACGCCGCCGGCAACCTGAAACCAGCTGCCCCAGCTCGAATTGACGTTCCATGAGATCGACACGATGCGGCCGGTGGTGTCGGTGGTGAACAGGTCGAGTTGGTCGCGATGGCGGCTCACGACGCTGACGGTGGCATCGCTCCGCGCCAATTGCCCATCGAGCGCGAACCAGTTCGACCAGCCGCTGCGTTCGTCCCACCAGATGCTGTAGACGCGGTTGTCGGTGCCGACCGTGAATACGTCCAGGTGATGGGGGTAGCGCGCCACCGCTGTCACGCTGGCGCCGTTGGCCGCCACCCCGCCCTGCAGCGGGAACCAACTGGCCCAGCCGCTGCGCACGTCCCACCAGGTCGACATCACGCGGCCGTCGGACGCGGTGGTGAAGAGGTCAATGTGATCGTCGTAGCGCGACAGCGCAGTCACCGTCGAGCCGGGCCGGCAGACCAGCGTGCCGATCGCGAACCAGGGTCGCCAGCCCCCGTTGCCGTCCCACCAGGCGCTGTAGACGCGGCTGTCAGTGCCGACGGTGAAGAGATCGATGTGGCCTGCATAGCGGTGGATTGCAGTGACCGGCGAACCGGTACCGCCGGGCGACGACACCCCGCCCATCAGCTGGAACCAACCGGCCCAGCCGCTGGCGGGACTCCACCAATTGCTCATCGTGCGGCCGTTGTCGGCAATCGCGAACACGTCCAGGTGCTCGGGGAAACGGGCGATCACCGAGATCGGTGCGCGTGCTCGCGCAACCAGTGCGGTCAGCGGGCCGATGCGGTTCCAGATCACCTGGCGGCAGACGCGGCAGAACGGCACGCCCAGGTTGCGCATCTTGCAGTCGTACTCGGGCCGGTAGCCGCCGCAGTGGTAGTAATGGGCGCCTTCGAACAGGCCCACCGTGCCAGCGGGCACGGTGCTGGGCCGGCTGTCGACCACGCCACAATTCGGGTTGCTCATGGTCGGGAGCGCGGTCGCTGCGGCCACCGCCCAGTTCCACTTCAGAGTCGCCCGGTCGCCGTTGGTGGTGACGTTGGGCTCTGACGGTTCTCCGCTCGGATGATGGTCGTGCCCCGTCTCGTTGCCGCCGGCGTAATACGGGTACTCGTCGGCCAGTCCATAGGCCGTGTGGCCCATCTCGTGGATTGCGATCTCGGTCGCGCCGCTTGCCAGCGAATAGGTGCCCACCGAACCGCCGGAACCGCCGTAGACGGTGGAATTGACGACCACCAGCACGACCGAGAACTCCGGCACCTGCGCGGCCGCCAGCGTCAGCGCGGTACTGCTGTTGCACACCAACAGGCGGCGGATGCCGTTGGCGCCGAAGGTGGCGTCGAAGTAGGTCCTTGCGGTAGCCCCGGTGCCACCAGTGGCGACGGGGTCGTCGGCACCGGTATCGGTCGAGCTGACGTTGACGCGGAACACGTTGATCGCCGGCAGCAGATCGTCGTAGGGCGGCGTCGCGAAGAAGGCGGTGGTGAACGCCGTGCAGGCGTTGTTGAAGTCAGCCTGCTGCGCAGCGGTGAAGCCTTCGGCGAGCAGCACCACGTTGAAGGCGCGGTTGCGCGGCGCGGAGCCGGCGATCTGGGTCGTGCCGAGCACGGCACCGTCGGCAGTGGTCATCGTCGGCTCCTGGTCAGGGCTGGCGGTGCAGGGGGAATGACGCGATGTCGGTACCGCGCAGCGGCGCCGCAGCGCCGGCTGCTGCAGTGTGCGCGTCAGCTTGCGGCAGCACCTGCACCAACGCCACGCGCGCCGCGCCCGCAGGCACCGGCAGCACCACCGTGAAAGCGCCCTTTGGCTGTTCGACCTTCACATGCACGATCGGCTCGCCCGGTGTTTCGGGGAAGACCTCGGCGGTGCCGCCGGACAGGCCGCGGGCATGCACGCGCGCCAGCGTGCGGTTGTCGGCATCGCGGGCGTCCACGAAGTAGCCCACGGCCAGCGACTGCCCGAGTTCGGCACCCGTAATGGCCATGTCCACTGGCTGCTGGCTGAGCAGCCGCACCGCGTCGCCGTCGTACTCGAAGATGAAGCGCATCGCGGACACCGGCGCTGGCGGCGGTCGAAGGCCCGTGGGCGCTGGCATCTTGCGGCTGGGCATTAGTTGTCTCCTGCGCCGGGGTCTTGCGCCGGACACGGCGAAGTAGCGACCAGATGAGTGTAGGCAGCGTGTCGGTGTGCCACAAGCATCCACCCCTAGTGCGTCGGGCCAACCGCCGAAGCCTCGGCCATGCGGGCGAATTTTCGGCGGCCCTCGTTGCTCAGCCTTTCGCAGTTGTGTTCGGCTCCGCCTTGCGCTCTCAAGACCGACCCGCATCAAATCCAGCCGACCGACCGACATCGGCGTAAGCTGAATCTTTCGTCACCCCCAAGGAGCCGTCATGACGCTTTGCCCCATTGCGCTGGCCGTCGGATGCGCGAAGTGCCCGGCGTTTTCCGTCTGTCCGCTGAAGACGGTCATCGGTGACGTTCCAAAGCCTGTCGACGGCAAGCCCGCCGATCCCCCCGGAAAGTGAAGGCCGGGTGGTTGATTGGAGTCATCAGGCAAATCCGGGTAGTCCCCCAGGACGCACCCTCACGCGACAGTACTTTGCTCTCTCTTCAATGCGAGGCAGTCTCGACCGGTCGCCCCGCACAAGCGTGGCATCCCGATACAGCGCCTAGATTTCTCGAGCAATCGTGGCGGATCGGGTCGCCCCCGCCGGAATTCTGCCTGGCGCAGGCGTCGCCGGGGACAGTTGGGCGTCACCCAAAGCCGCGACCCGCCGAATGTGCCACTTGGGCGTCGGCATCCCGGCATTGAGTTGATCGAGGTAGTCCCCCAAGACCTCGTCACTTGTCGCCTCGAGTTCGACGACGACGACCGATGCCGCGGGGTTGACGTCGATCGACCGCAATTGAATGCCGATGACCGCCACGTGCTCCAGTTCGGCGAGCGCGTCCGCCTCGGGCAAGGCAGCGCGCTTCAGCGCGGCCATGGCCTCTTCCTGATATGACGGCACGATGCGTGGGGCCGTATTGGCCACCGGGGTCTTCGCCAGGGCTGCGGCGGCAAGGCGCGCGTCTCGTTCGTGCGCGACGCGCGACTGCAGATAGACGTACAAGACCCCAAGGATCAGTACCACCACCCACGGTATACCGGCAATCAGCCAGGCCTTCCGCGAGGGTCTCCTGGGTTCGATGAATTCGATGTTCACGCGGCACTCCCTGAGGCGTCGCGCCAGGCGCCGATGGGCAGGGGTGATGCCTCGCCGCTGCTGGCGTATCGCTCGAAGCGAAGGTGCCGCACAGGGACCACGCCCCAATTCACCTGCAGCCGTCGCCTGAAGAGGTCGCCCGTCGGATCGTGGAGTCCCGGGCGGTCGAAGCCGATCTCCACGACGGATCCTCGCTCGACCACGCCGTGCAGAAGGCCCGCCCCTTCGGACAAGGTCCACCCCACTCGACTGGCATCGTCGCGGCTTTCCGCGAGCAGCGCATCGAACGGCAGGTTCCACCACGGACGCATGCTGACGATTTCGATCGCCGAGGCTCGCACCTTGCGGCGCATCGCCGTTCGCAAGGCATTACCGGCCTTGACCGCGTCGTGCAGCCCCTGCCAGACCTTCACCGGCATCGCGACCGCCAAGGTCGGCTCGCCGATACGCCAGCGCTCGAGCCAGAGCCGGACTTCTCCGTCGATGCCGGTCGCGTCATGGGCCATCGCCGTTGCCAGCCCTTGCACCTCGCGTTTGTTGCGCGCACCAGAGGTCGCAGGAACGAGGTAGGGCCACGTCAGGCTGGCGGACAACCAGACGCGAACCCGACGCAAATGGGGTGCGGTCGCCGGATCCAGCCAACTCTCGACATGCCGCAGGGAGTCGTCCAGGCCGGAGGTCTGCACCCAATGCACAGGCGCAGCGGCAGTCGCTCCGCGGCCGACGGCGTTGTCCGACAGGTAGACCTCGAGCGGCTCAGAGCGATCCCACCACACGCTTGAGTTCCTCCATGGTTGTCTCACCCAGCCCTGCGCGCTTCAAGCCGACTTGCTGCAGCGATTCGACCTGGCTCTCGATCGCGTGCTGCTTGAGCATGGTCAACGTCGCTCGCGCCGTGACGAGTTCGCGCAGGCGGTCATCGACGCGATGGATCTCCGCGATGACGAAACGGCCGGTGTACCCGGCACCCAGACACGACGCGCAGCCCACGGCACGATGGAGTGCCGCGGGGGCG
>Ga0307516_10001605_pt1 | contig 31131 bp, 23 predicted proteins | sample 19_EM_MG_FD_203310 | JGI IMG/M metagenome (GOLD analysis project Ga0307516, IMG submission 203310) | Populus trichocarpa ectomycorrhiza microbial communities from riparian zone in the Pacific Northwest, United States - 19_EM | ecosystem: Host-associated > Plants > Roots > Unclassified | place... | reverse complement strand
TCGCCGGTGAGCAGCACATGGGCGGCGTGGTGCAGATCATCGTTCCACTGCGCGGTGGCGCAGCGCACGCCCAGCAGCGCATCGCGTTCCAGCAGCCGCGCCTGGTTGTGCTCGTTCTCCAGCACCAGGTGCACGTGGCGCTTGCGCCCCGGGCCGTCGCGCAGCGCGCGGCCGATGGCGCAGGTGATGTGTTCGGCCGAGCCGTCATGCATGGCATGCACGGCATCCAGGCGCAGGCCGTCGAGGTGGAATTCCTTGATCCAGTACAAGGCGTTGTGTATGAAGAAATCGCGCACCGGGCCGCTGTGCGCGGCGTCAAAGTTGATGGCCGCCCCCCAGGGGGTGGCATGCGCCGGGTTGAAGAACTCGGGGCAGTAAGTGTGCAGGTGGTTGCCTTCGGGGCCGAAGTGGTTGTAGACCACGTCCAGCAGCACCATGAGGCCCAGTGCATGGGCCTCGTCCACCAGGGCCTTCAGGTCCTCGGGGCGGCCGTACGAGGCGTCGGGCGCAAAGGGCAGCACGCCGTCGTAGCCCCAGTTGCAGGCACCGGGAAAGTCGGCCACGGGCATCAGCTCGATGGCGGTGATGCCCAGTTCCACCAGGCCGGCCAGGCGCCCTGCCGCCGCATGGAAGGTGCCTTCCGGCGTGAAGGTGCCCACGTGCAGCTCGTACACCACCGCCTCATGCCAGGGCCGGCCGTGCCAGGCCGTGTCGTGCCACTCGTAGGCCAGCGGGTCCACCAGCTCGCTGGCGGCGTGCACGTCGCCGGGGTTGAAGCGCGACGCCGGGTCGGGCACCGGTGGCCGGTCGTCGACGCGGTAGCGGTAGCGCTGGCCCGCGGCCGCCTCCGCCACCAGGACCTCATGCCAGCCGCCCTCCAGCCGGCGCATGGCATGCCGGCTGTCCTGCAGTTCCAGTTCCACCCGCGCGGCGCTGGGCGCCCACAGGCGGAACAACGCGCCGCCACCATCCAGCGGGTGGGCGCCGAAGGGATGCACGTGGCGCGATCTCATCAGCGAATGTGGCTCTGCCACTTTGCTGGATCCCCATGGGGGACGGTCGGCTTCGGCCGGCCTGGGGGCACTCATGATGTGGCCGCCTTTCTGCGCAAGAGCGCAAGCGAACGTGCGCGCAACGGATAGGCCTGCGTGGCCTGGAAGGGCTGGCCCGGTGGGGCGCCCTGCGGGTCCCAGGTGTCCAGCACAGGCTGCCACGGGTCGCCGGCGATGGCAGGCACCTGGAACGCCACGTCCTCGTGGTGAGCGTTGAAGAGCACCAGCATGTCGTCGTCGCGGATCGGCTGGCCCTTCGGGTCCATGCCGGCAATCGCCGCGCCCGAGAGGTACATGCCCAGGCAGCGGGCGAACTCCTGCTCCCATTCGGCCGGGCTCATCTCCTGGCCGTCGGGCTTGAGCCACAGCAGGTCCTTGATGGGCCCGCCGTGCAGCGCACGCCCGGCAAAGAAGTCGCGCCGGCGAAAGGTGGGGTGGCTGCGGCGCAGCGCGATGAGCCGGCACACGAAGTCCCGCAGCGCGGTCTTCTCCGGCGTCAGGGCCCAGTCGATCCAGCTGATCTCGTTGTCCTGGCAATAGGCGTTGTTGTTGCCCTGCTGGGTGCGGCCCAGCTCATCACCGGCCGACAGCATGGGCACGCCTTGCGACAGCAGCAGCGTGGCCAGCAGGTTGCGCTTCTGGCGCTCGCGCAAGGCATTGATCTCGGGGTCGTCGGTGGGGCCCTCGGCGCCGCAGTTCCACGACAGGTTGTGGTTGTGGCCGTCGCGGCCCTCCTCGCCATTGGCCTCGTTGTGTTTGTCGTTGTAGGACACCAGGTCGTGCAGCGTGAAGCCGTCGTGCGCGGTGACGAAGTTGACGCTGGCCAGCGGCCGCTTGCCGGCGCGGCCGTACAGGTCGGACGAGCCGGTGAGGCGCCACGCGAACTCACCGATGGCACCGCCGTCACCCTTCCAGTACGCCCGCATGCCGTCGCGGTAGCGGTCGTTCCACTCGGCCCAGCCGGGCGGGAAGTTACCCACCTGGTAGCCGTCGTGGCCCAGGTCCCAGGGTTCGGCAATGAGCTTGACACGGTTGAGCACCGGGTCCTGGCGCATCACGTCGAAGAAGCCGCCCAGGTGGTCGACCTGGCCGCGCTCGCGGGCCAGCGCCGAGGCCAGGTCGAAGCGAAAACCGTCCACGTGCATCTCCTCGACCCAGTAGCGCAGCGAGTCCATCACCATCTGCAGCGCGCGCGGGTGCTCCAGGTTGATGGTGTTGCCGCAGCCGGTGAAATCGGCATAGTGGCGGCGGTCGTCGGCCAGCCGGTAGTAGGCGGCGTTGTCGATGCCGCGCAGCGACAGCGTCGGCCCCCATTCGTTGCCCTCGCAGCTGTGGTTGTAGACCACGTCGAGGATCACCTCGATGCCGGCCGAGTGCAGGGTCTTGACCATGGTCTTGAACTCCTTCACCTTGCCCGAGTGCGCATAGCGCATCTCCGGTGCAAAGAAGCCCAGGGTGTTGTAGCCCCAGTGGTTCTGCAAGCCCTTCTCCCACAGGTGGCGGTCGTTGATGAAGGCATGCACCGGCATCAGTTCCACCGTGGTGATGCCCAGGCGCCGCAGGTGCTCCACCGCGGGTGCCGAGGCCAGCGCGGCGTAGCTGCCGCGCAGCGGCTCGGGCACCGCCGGGTGGCGCATGCTGAAGCCGCGCACGTGCAACTCGTAGACGACCATGTCGTGCCAGGGCACGCGGGGGCTGCGGTCGTCGCTCCAGGTGAAGGCCGGCTCCAGCACGCGGCCCTTGGGCAGGTAGGCAGCACTGTCGCGCCGGTCGAAGGACAGGTCGCCCTTCTTGTGGCCGACGGTGTAGCCGTACAGCGCATCGTTCCAGCGCAGCTGGCCCACGTGGTCTTTGGCATAGGGGTCGAGCAGCAGCTTGTGGGGGTTGAAGCGGTGGCCTTCCTCGGGCTTGTAGGGGCCGTGCACGTAATAGCCGTAGGCCAGGCCGGGGCGGGCCTCGGGCAGGTAGCAATGCCACACGTGGTCGGTGCGCTCGCGCAGCTCGATGCGCTGGCGTTCGCGCCGGCCCTGCTCGTCGAACAAGGCCAGCTCCACCCGCTCGGCATATTCGGAGAAGAGCGCGAAGTTCACGCCCTCGCCGTCCCAGGTGGCGCCGCGCGGGTAGGGCTGGCCGGGCCACACGGCGGTGAAGGGCCGGCTCATCGCGGCTCCTCGTCGCTGCGTGGCGCGGGCCACCAGCGCTCCAGGTGGGCCGCCGCCCAGGCCCGGCCCCCCAGGCCGAAGGCCAGCGCCAGCGCCAGCATCACGCCGGCCAGGATGATGAGGAAGGTCTGGCGCACGATCACGCCGCCGATCTCCAGGTGCTCCAGCGCGATCATGATGACGAAGGCCATGATGGCGTAGCGCGCCAGCCGGCCTATTGCCAGGGCATCGCGGATGCCGGCGCCCTGGCAGTAGGCCACCACCACGCCGACCACGAAGCGCGCGAAGTACGCGCCGAAGGCCAGGATCAGCAAGGCCACGAACAGCCGCGGCACGAACAGCATCACGCGCGCCAGCAGCTCGGTCACGTTGCTCAGGCCCATGCTGTTGAAGGCCACGATCAACGCAGCCAGCAGCACCAGCCAGTAGGCCAGCAGGCCGAACAGATCGGTGGTGTCGAGGCTCGTGCCGCCGTCCTGCAGGAAGCTGTCCATGCCGGAGCGGCGGCTGAGCACGTGGAAGTTGAGCGCGCGCAGGCCGCGCCGCACCGCAAAGCGGGTCGCCTTGGCGATGAAGAGGCCCGCCAGCAGGATGAGCACGCCCAGCAGCAGGCGCGGCAGGAAGGCCGCCACCTGGGCCGTGAAGACCCGCAGCGGTTCCAGCATGACGTCGACTTTTTCCATGGGTACTCCTGTGGGGGTCGGCTCGGCGGGGCTGGGGTCAGGCCCCAGCGGGTAGGTGGGCCAGCGCCAGCACATCGTGCAGCGCCGGGCCGGCCGCCTCGGGCTGGCGGCTGAGGTCCTCGCTCAGTTGTTGCAAGGTCTTCTCCAGCACGAAGAGGCCCAGCAGGCCGCCGGCCGGGTCCAGCGTGTCGTACAGGCCGGCCGGGCCGGCGGCAGTGTCGTAGGCCACCAGGAAGGCGGCGCGGGCCTGCGCCTCCCAGGCATCGGCCAGCGGCGCGAAGCGGGCCGACTCGTCGGCATGGGTGGCAGCGGCCAGCAGGCCGCTGTGCCGCGCGCGGCGGAACGAGTGCAGCATGTCGGCCACGTCGCGCAGCGGCGATTGTTTGGCGCTGCGCTCGTCGAGGCTGCGGCCGGGCTCGCCGCCGAAGCCGATGAGGACGAAGTCGTTCTTCGTCAGCAGCGCCTGGGCCAGGTGGTAGTTGCCATGGATGCGGATCTTGCGGGCCTGCCGCGACGGCGGGGCCGCCTGGCGGATGCGCTGCTCCACCTGCGCGCGAACGCCCAGCAGCGCGCGGGCGGCTTCCTGCAAGGCCGCCGGCAGCTGGCCCTGGGCGGCGGCCAGTGCCGCGAAGGCGGTCTTGCCTGCCGCCAGCGCACGTTCTCGGCAGGCCGTGAGGTCGGCGCCGGTGAAGGGCTCCGGCTCGAAGCGCGGGTTGCCATGGCCACGCGCCAGCGCCAAGTGCAATTCGGCGCTGCGCCGCCCCAGCATGGCGGCCAGTTCCAGGTAGGCGCCGTGCACGTCACCCGGCACGGCCTGGGCCTCGCGGCGCACCCGCTCGAAGTAGCGGCCCAGGTGGCCTTGCGTGAAGGCCCAGCCGTCGCCCTGGTGGGTGATCTGGGCCTGCAGCAGGGCCAGGCTGGTGACGCTGCCATCGCCGGCGTGATGCTCCAGCATGCCGGCCACCGGCACGGCATGGGCGAAGTGCGCCACCTCGGTGAGGAAGCGGCCCAGCTCGACTTCCGGGTGCACGCCGGGGAGCAGGTGCCGGTAGCCCTTGAGGAACAAGCTCTCGCCCAAGGTCACCAGGGTGTGGCGGCTGGGCGCCTGAGGCCGCGCCACCGGCAGCGCGGCGAGGTCGCCGCCGGCCAGCATGGCGAACGCGGGCGTGGCGCGGAAGCGAAAGCGGCCCTGCGGCCCGGGTAGATCCAGCCCGGCACCGACGGCCGCCACCAGCGCGCGGCAGAAGCGCTCGTCGGCAAAGGCATCGGCCATCACGCCCACCTTGGCCTGCTGGCGCACCCTGGCCACCGCGCTGCCCGACAGGCTGCGCAGGCGCTCTTCGTCGTGGTCTTCCCAAGCCACCACCAGGGGCACGAAGTAGCGCGGCGCATCGGCAGGCCCGTCCAGGTCCAACTCCAGCACCTGCAGCAGCCAGCAGTCGGGCCCGGCCTCCCAGAGGGCATGCTCCAGCAGCCGCGCGCGCGTCACGGGCCGGCCGCGCGCGGCCAGCCAGCGCTGGGCCTCCAGGTAGCGCGGCAAGGTGTCGGTCTCGAACTGCGCGCGTGTCTTCACCGCCATGCCGATGCGCCAGGGCACCACCTGGTCGCGGAACAAGCTGTTCCAGCCGTCGAACAGCACCAGCACCGGCCGGTCTTCCACCGGCAGCCGCTGTTCGTGCCAGCCCGGCACGGCCACGTCTGTGGCGAGGCGGAACCAGTAGAAGCCGTGCGCCGCCAGCGTCAACAGGTACGGCAGTTCGCCGACCGGCGGGAAGGCGGTGCGCCCCAGCAGCTCCACCGGCACGCGGCCGCGGTAGGCCGAGAGGTCCAGCTCCACCGGCTGGGCCGAGCGGGACAGGTTGGCCACGCACAGCAAGGTGTCGTCGCCGTGCTCGCGCAGGTAGGCCAGGATGCGCGGGTTGCCCGGCTTGAGGAAGCGCAGCGTGCCGCGGCCGAAGGCGCGGCTGGTGGCACGCACGGCCAGCATGCGGCGCATCCAGTTCAGCAGCGATGAAGGGTCGCGCAATTGCGACTCGACGTTGACCGCCGCAAAGCCGTAGACGCTGTCCATGATGGGCGGCAGGTACAGCCGCTGCGGGTCGGCGCGCGAGAAGCCGGCGTTGCGGTCGGGGCTCCACTGCATGGGCGTGCGCACGCCGTTGCGGTCGCCGGCGAACAGGTTGTCGCCCATGCCGATCTCGTCGCCGTAATAGATGATGGGCGAGCCCGGCATGGAAAGCAGCAGGCTGTTCATCAGCTTGATGCGGTCGCGGTCGTTGTCCATCAACGGCGCCAGGCGCCGCCGGATGCCCAGGTTGATGCGCGCCTGCGGATCGGCCGCGTAGGTGCTGTACATGTAGTCGCGCTCTTTGCTGGTGACCATCTCCAGCGTGAGCTCGTCGTGGTTGCGCAGGAAGATGGCCCACTGGCAGTTGGACGGGATCTCGGGCGTCTGCGCCATGATTTCGGTGAGCGGGAAGCGGTCTTCCTGCGCGATGGCCATGTACATGCGCGGCATCAGCGGAAAGTGGTACGCGGCATGGCATTCGTCGCCCTCGCCGAAGTATTCGCGCACGTCCTCGGGCCACTGGTTGGCCTCGGCCAGCAGGAACCGGTTCGGGTAGTGGGCGTCGATGGCCGCGCGCAGCTGCTTGATGACGGCGTGGGTCTCGGGCAGGTTCTCGTTGTTGGTGCCGTCGCGCTCCACCAGGTAGGGGATCGCATCGAGCCGGAAGCCGTCCACGCCCATGTCGAGCCAGAAGCGCATGGTGCGGAAGATGGCCTCCAGCACCTGCGGGTTGTCGAAGTTCAGGTCGGGCTGATGGCTGAAGAAGCGGTGCCAGAAGTACGCCTTGGCGACCGGGTCCCAGGTCCAGTTGGAGGCCTCGGTGTCGGTGAAGATGATGCGCGTGCCCAGGTACTTCTGGTCGGTGTCGCTCCAGACGTAGAAGTTGCGCTCCGGGCTGCCGGGCAGGGCGCGGCGCGCGGCCTGGAACCACGGGTGCGCATCGGAGGTGTGGTTGATGACCAGCTCGGTGATCACCTTCAGGCCGTGGCGATGCGCCTCGTCCAGCATGAAGCGGAAGTCGTCCAGCCGGCCCACCTGAGGGTGCACGTCGTCGTAGTGCGCGATGTCGTAGCCGTCGTCGCGCAGCGGCGACGGGTAGAAAGGCATGAGCCAGAGGGTGTTGACCCCCAGGTCCTTGAGGTAGTTCAGCTTGCCGGCCAGGCCTTTGAAGTCGCCCACGCCGTCGTCGTTGGCGTCGAAGAACGCCTTGACGTTGATCTGGTAGATGACCGCGTCCTTGTACCAGAGCGCGGCATCAGCGGCAGGATCTGCTGCCGGTGCGCCGGAGAGCGGCAAGGCCGCGGGGTGCATGCGAATGTCTGGGTCGCTGGGTTCCTCGGGCATATCTACTGGGGGACTCCGGCTGCCGTTGTGGCCCCGGCGCGACACGCGCAGGGAGCCCCTCTCCAGGGCAAGCGGCGTGCCTGCCACCGTGCCCGTGCAAACCCGGAGATGTGGGTCCCCCCGGTTCCCGGGCATGGCGATTGCCTCACCCCACCGACGAGGAACGACTTCGAGGAAACGACATGGAAAACCACGTGGCACAGCGGCCTGACCAGGATTCTGCGACGGCCGTGATGCGCCAGCGCCTGGGTCTGGAATCTGGGTTTCACCCGGACGACGACCATTCACCCGGGCATGGCTCGCGGGTGCTGCTGGTGTGCGCGCTCGGCACCGATCCGCGCGAGGCCCGGGCCAGCAGTCGGCTGCTGGGCATTGCGCGCACCGCGTTCGAGACCGCGCGCGTGCAGACCGAGGTGCTGAACCTGAGCCTGGCGGCCGCGGCGCAGACCGACTGGCGCGGGCTGGGCCTGGACGCCCGGACCCCGGCGCGGTCCGGCGCATCCTGGACCCATGGTACGGTCGCCCACGGCGTGCTGATCCTCATGCCGGCACACTGGCGCCGCGCGTCGAGCGCGCTGAAGCTGCTGATGAACCGCAGCGCCCCGGCCACCGGCGGTGGCGCGGGGTCCGGGGAGCCGGTCTGGTCGCACCAGCCGTACGTGGGGGCGCGGACTTACGGGCTGGTGACGCACGGCGACCTGCGCTGCCCGTCGCAGGCCCGGCATGCCTTGTGCGACTGGCTCGACTGGATGGGCCTGCTCGATGCCTGCGAGCAGACGCAGCTGCACCACATCGCCGGTGAGGGCGAGCCGCCGGACGGTGTGCCGCACGATGAAAGGCCCCCCGAATGGGAAGTGCGCTGCGCCACCGCAGCCATGCTGCGCGCACTGGCAGAGATCGAAGCAGGCCGGCTGTACGCCCCCGAACACCTGCTGATGCGTGCCTGGCCCCAGTAGGGGCGGCTTGACGAGACGGGCTTGAGGACAACAAGGAGGGGGGCCGGTCATGACACTCGAACACCCTGCAACGGGGCCGGACGCGGACGTGGACAGCCAGGCACCGCCGCGGCCCTCGCCCGCCACTTCGTCGCCACGCTGCCGCATCCTGGTGGTCGACGACAATGAAGATGCCGCGGCCACGCTGGCCGTGCTGCTGAACCTGATCGGGCACCAGACCCACGTCGCCCACGACGGCCAGGAGGCCCTGGCCGCCGCCGCGGCCTGCCGGCCCGAGGTGGTGCTGCTGGACATCAGCCTGCCCAAGCTCAGCGGCCACGAGGTGGCCCGCTGGCTGCGCGCGCAACCCTGGGGCCGCGACATCACCCTGGTGGCCGTGACCGCCATGGACCAGGAACGGTTCCGACTGGAATCGCGCCGCAGCGGGTTCGATGCCCACCTGGTCAAGCCGGTCGACCTGCACACCCTGGAGGCGCTGCTGGCGGCCTTGCGGGGCCTTGCGGACCTCAACGGAAACCGGCAAATCTGACGGCAAGTCTTGCCGGTGCCGGCGCCGCACCCTTGGTGCGCCGGCCGCAGGCGCCGCGACAAAATGCGGAGCGGCGTTGTCCGGCTTGGCATTGCAGGCCACTCCTGGCATGCTCCCGGCACGGCATGCGGCCGACAACAAGACCGACATCAGGATTCAGCAATGGAGCACGCCCGATGAACGCTCCGGAACCCACCGTGGCGCAGGCACCCGCAGACGAACTCGCGGTGCTCCTGAATGCACTCAACGCGTTGCGGCGCGGCGACGCCAGCGTGCGCCTGCCGGCGCACTGGACCGGCCTGTCCGGCAAAGTGGCCGACGCGTTCAACGACGTGGTCGAACTCAATGCCGGCATGGCCGACGAACTGTCCCGGCTGCACCGGGTGGTGGGCCAGGAAGGCAAGCTCAAGCAGCGCGCTTCGCTGGCCGCGGCGCGCGGCTTCTGGGGCGAATCGATCGCCTGCATCAATGGCCTGATCGACAACCTCGTGCACCCCACCAGCGAGGTGGCGCGCGTGATCGGCGCCGTGGCGCAGGGCGACCTCTCCAAGAGCATGGCGCTCAAGGTGGAAGGCCGGCCGCTGCAGGGTGAATTCCTGCATGCCGCGCAGACCATCAACACGATGGTCGAGCAGCTCGGCAACTTCTCGGCCGAGGTCACGCGCGTGGCCCGCGAGGTGGGCACCGAAGGCAAGCTCGGCGGCCAGGCCCGCGTCAAGGGGGTGGCCGGCACCTGGAAGGACCTCACCGACTCGGTCAACTCCATGGCCGGCAACCTGACCGACCAGGTGCGCAACATCGCCGACGTGACCACGGCGGTGGCCCGGGGCGACTTGTCCAAGAAGATCGATGTCGATGTGAAGGGCGAGTTCCTCACCCTGCGCAACACCATCAACACCATGGTGGACCAGTTGCGCTCGTTCGCCTCGGAGGTCACACGCGTGGCGCGCGAGGTGGGCACCGAAGGCAGCCTGGGTGGCCAGGCCCGCGTCGAAGGTGTGTCGGGCACCTGGAAAGACCTCACCGAGTCGGTCAACTTCATGGCCGGCAACCTCACGAGCCAGGTGCGCAACATCGCCGAGGTCACCACCGCGGTGGCCGCGGGCGACTTGTCCAAGAAGATCACCGTGCAGGTGAAAGGCGAGATCCTGGAGCTGAAGAACACCGTCAACACGATGGTGGACCAGCTGCGCTCCTTCGCCGCCGAGGTCACGCGCGTGGCCCGCGAAGTGGGCACCGAGGGCAAGCTGGGCGGCCAGGCCGACGTGCAAGGCGTGGCCGGCACCTGGAAGGACCTCACCGAGTCGGTCAACTTCATGGCCGGCAACCTCACAAGCCAGGTGCGCAACATCGCCGAGGTCACCACCGCGGTGGCCGCGGGCGACTTGTCCAAGAAGATCACGGTCGACGTGAAAGGCGAGATCCTGGAGGTCAAGAACACCGTCAACACGATGGTGGACCAGCTGCGCTCCTTCGCCGCCGAGGTCACGCGCGTGGCCCGCGAGGTGGGCACCGAGGGCAAGCTGGGCGGCCAGGCCGACGTGCAAGGCGTGGCCGGCACCTGGAAGGACCTGACCGACTCGGTCAACCTGATGGCCTCCAACCTCACAAGCCAGGTGCGCAACATCGCCGACGTGACCAAGGCCGTGGCCGCGGGCGACCTGTCCGAGAAGATCACGGTCGACGTGAAAGGCGAGATCCTGGAGCTGAAGGCCACCATCAACACCATGGTGGACCAGCTCTCCTCGTTTGCTGCCGAGGTGACCCGGGTCGCGCGCGAGGTAGGCACCGAAGGGCGGCTGGGCGGGCAGGCCCAGGTGAGCGACGTCTCCGGCACCTGGAAAGACCTCACCGACAACGTCAACTTCATGGCCGGCAACCTGACCAGCCAGGTGCGCGGCATTGCCAAGGTGGTCAGCGCCGTGGCCGGCGGCGACCTGAAGCAGAAGCTCACGGTCGAGGCCAAGGGCGAGATCGCCACGCTGGCAGAAACCATCAACAGCATGACCGACACGCTGGCCACCTTTGCCGACCAGGTGACCACCGTGGCACGCGAAGTGGGCGTGGAAGGCAAGCTGGGCGGCCAAGCCAAGGTGCCGGGCGCCGCCGGCACCTGGGGCGACCTGACCGAGAACGTGAACCAGCTGGCGGCCAACCTGACCACGCAGGTGCGCGCCATCGCCGAGGTGGCCACGGCGGTGACGCAAGGCGACCTGACGCGCTCCATCACGGTCCAGGCGCAGGGCGAGGTGGCGATCCTGAAGGACACCATCAACGAGATGATCCGCAACCTCAAGGACACCACGCAGAAGAACACCGAACAAGACTGGCTCAAGACCAACCTGGCCAAGTTCAGCCGCATGCTGCAAGGCCAGAAGGACCTGGTCACCGTGGGCGAGCTGATCCTGTGCGAGCTGGCGCCGGTGGTGGGCGCCCGGCAGGCCGAGTTCTACGTGCTGCACACGGCCGACGATGTCCCCCGGCTGCGCCTGTTCGCCAGCTACGCCTCCGGCGGCCGGCCCACGTACGGCAAGGAGGTCGAGCTGGGCCAGGGCCTGATCGGCCAGTGCGCGGTGGACATGCGCCGGGTGCTGCTGAGCCAGGTGCCGGCCACGGACTTTCGCATTGCAACCGGCCTGAGCGACTGCGACGCGCTCGACGTGCTGGTGCTGCCGGTGGTGTTTGAAGGGCAGTTGCGCGGCGTGCTGGAGCTGGCCTCGCGGGAACGCTTCAACCCGGCGCACCAGGCCCTGCTGGACCAGCTCACCGAATCCATCGGCATCGTGATGAACACGATCCAGGCCAACATGCGCACGCAGGACCTGCTGACGCAATCGCAGTCGCTGGCCGAAGAGCTGCAGCAGACCAACCAGGAGCTGCAGGAGAAGGCCCACCTGCTGGCCCACCAGAACCAGGAGGTGGAGCACAAGAACCGCGAGGTCGAACAGGCCCGCCAGGCGCTGGAGGAAAAGGCCGAGCAGTTCGCCCTCACCTCCCGGTACAAGTCGGAGTTCCTGGCCAACATGTCGCACGAGCTGCGCACGCCGCTGAACAGCCTGCTGATCCTGTCCGACCAGCTGTGCAAGAACGGCGACGGCAACCTGAGCCCCCGCCAGGTGGAGTTCGCCAAGACCATCCACTCCTCCGGCAACGACCTGCTGATGCTGATCAACGACATCCTGGACTTGTCCAAGATCGAGTCCGGCACCGTGGTCGTGGACGTGAGCGAGCTGCGCCTGGAGGACCTGCTGCGCTCGCTGGAGCGCGGCTTCCGCCACGTGGCCGAATCGCGCCACCTGGAGTTCACCATCGACCCCAGGCCGCCGCTGCCCAAGGTCATCATCACCGATGTGAAGCGCCTGCAGCAGATCCTCAAGAACCTGCTGTCCAACGCCTTCAAGTTCACGCACCACGGCCGCGTCAGCCTGTCGGTCCACCAGATCGAAGAGGGCAGCGAGCCGGGCCTGCCCGGCCCCTGGCTGGCGTTCTCGGTGTCCGACAGCGGCGTGGGCATTGCACTCGACAAGCAGCAGATCATTTTCGAGGCGTTCCAGCAGGCCGACGGCTCCACCTCGCGCAAGTACGGCGGCACCGGGCTGGGCCTGGCCATCAGCCGCGAGCTGTCGCAGCTGCTGGGGGGGCAGATCCGGCTGGTCAGCACGCCGGGCCGCGGCAGCACCTTCACGCTGGTCCTGCCGCCCAGCTACAACCCGCCGCGCCTGACCCGCCATGCCCAGCCCCTTGCCCCAGCGGCACCTGCACTTGCACCCCCACTCGCACCTGCCCTCCCACCCGCCCTGACGCCCACACCGATGGCCCAGCCCGCCCCGGCCACCGCGCCCGGCGAGGCACAAGGCCTGCTGGCGGGCGACCGCACGCTGCTGCTGGCCACCGGCGATGCCCCCGCGGCCGGCCCGCTGGAAGAGGCCGCCCAGCGGGCCGGCCTGCAGCCGCTGCTGAGCGGCAGCGGCGCCGCCACGCTGACGCGGGTGCGCGAGCGCCCGCCCGTGGCCCTGTGCCTGGACCTGGACCTGCCCGACATGGAGGGCTGGCGGGTGCTCAGCCACTTGAAGGCCGACCTGGCGATCCGCCACCTGCCCGTGTGCGTGATCGGCCCCGCAGAGGCCCGCGAGCGCGCGCTCGCCGCCGGCGCGTGTGCCTTCCTGGCCCGGCCGCTGCCAGGCCCGGAAGACGCCGACGAGGCCCTGGCCCACCTGCTGCACCAGGCCAACCCGCGCCGGCGCCGGCTGGTCGTGCTGATGCCCGACACGGCGCTGCGAGCGGAGTACCTGGACAGCGTGCAGGCCAGCGGCACCGAGGTCCTGGTCGCGGCCGACCCCGCGGCCGCCTGCGCCGCCCTGGCAGCAGGCCGCCCGGATGCCCTGGTGCTGGCTGCCGGCGCGGCCACGCCGGAGGCTTTGCGGGCGGCCCTGCCCGCGCTGGCACGCACGCCTGCCCTGCCCGTGCTCGTGCATGCCGCCGAGCCGGGCGGCGCACCCGCGTGGCAAGGCGAGCACGCGGCCTTCGCCGTGCGCCCCGTGCACTCGCTCGACACGCTGCTGGACGCCACGGCGCTGGTGCTGCACCGGCGCGTGGCGGCCCTGCCCGGGCGCATGCGGCGGGCCGTGGACCAGCTGCATGACGTGATGCAGGCGCTGGACGGCAAGAAGGCGCTGATCGTCGACGACGACATGCGCAACATCTTCGCGCTGGCCGCGGTGCTCGACTCGCACGGCATGGCCATCGTGTCGGCCGACAACGGCCCCGACGCCATCGCGATGGTGCGCGATGATCCGGACATTGACATCGTGCTGATGGACAGCATGATGCCCGACATGGACGGCCTCATGACGATGCGCGAGATCCGCAAGCTCGATGCGGGCAGGAACCGGCCGATGATCGCGGTCACCGCCAAGGCGATGAAAGGCGACCGCGAAAAATGCATCGAGGCCGGGGCCTGGGACTACCTGTCCAAACCGGTCGACACGGACCACCTGATGACCGTGCTGCGCCGGTGGCTGTGCCATTGAGGCCCACGATGGAGCCCACCAGCGCGGCAGCACCCGCGGATCGCAGCGACGTCCTGGTGGTCGACGACAAGCCCGACAAACTGCTCGTCTTTTCCACCGTGCTCGAAAGCCTGGGCCAGAACCTGGTGCTGGCCAATTCCGGGGCCCAGGCGCTGCGCGAGGTGCTGGCGCATGATTTCGCCGTCATCCTGCTCGATGTGAACATGCCCGACATCGACGGCTTCGAGACGGCCCGCCTGATCCGCAGCCACCGCAAGACCGCCCACACGCCCATCATCTTCATCACCGCCTATGCGGACGAAATGCAGACCGCGCGCGGCTATTCGCTGGGGGCGGTCGACTACATCCTGGCCCCCGTGGTGCCCGAGGTGCTGCGCTCCAAGATCAAGGTGTTCGTCGAGCTGCACCAGATGCACCAGCGCATCCGCCGCCAGGCCGACGAGAAGGTGGCGCTGGCCGAAGCGGTGGCCGCCCGGCAGGTGGCCGAGGCGAACGACCGGCGCTCGCGCTTCCTGGCCCATGCCAGCCGGCAGCTGAGCGCCTCGCTGGAGCTGCCGCTGGGCCTGCGCAAGCTGGTGGAACTGGCGCTGCCCGACCTGGGTGAACTGGCCCTGGTGGGCTTGTTCACCCCCGAGGGGCAGATCGAGCGCTGCTACCTGGGCACGCTGGCCAGCCCGTCGCAGGCGGCCACGCTGGGCGAGATCGACGGCGCCGACCTGCCCGCACCGTGGCGCGATGTGCTGGCACGCGTGGTGGACACGCGCCGGGGTGTCCGCCTGGGGGCGGCAGACATCGCGGATTGGGGCGTTCCGGTGGCGAGCCAGGCCAGCGGGGGGGACCCCCTGGGGGACCCGCCCGCCCCGCCGCTGCGCAGTGGGGTGGATCTGGCAGCCGCGCCGCTGCGCAGCGTGGCGGATCTGGCAGCCGCGCCGCTGCGCAGCGTGGCGGTGACCCCCCTGCTCATCGGCGACCGCGCGCTGGGCGCCCTGCTGGTGGGCTCGTCGCGGACCGGCCTGCCGCCCTATGCAGACAGGTCCATGCTGGACGAACTGGCCAGCCGGGCAGCGATCAGCTTCGAAAACGCCCGGCTGTACCAGAGCCTGCAGAGTGAAATCGTCGAGCGCCGCGCCGCCGAAACCGAGCTCAAGCAAGTGAACCAGCGCAAGGACGAGTTCCTGGCCATGCTGTCGCACGAGCTGCGCAACCCGCTGTCCCCCATCCGCAATGCGGTGGAGGTGATCCGCCGCATTGCCCCGCCCGACGCCCAGCTCACCTGGGCCACCGACGTGATCGATCGGCAGGCCCACCACCTGACCCGCCTGGTCGAAGAACTGCTGGACGTGGCACGCATCAACCGCGGCGTGATCACCCTGCAGTGCCACCGGCTGGACCTGAATGCGGTGATCGCGCACGGCGTCGACATCGTCCGCGCCAGCATCGAGTCGCGTGCGCACACCCTGGTGCTCCAGCAGCCCAGCACACCGCTGTGGCTGGACGGCGACTTCGCCCGCTTGTCACAGGTGGTGGCCAACCTGCTGGACAACGCCGCCAAGTACAGCGCGAACGGCAGCCGCATCGTGCTGAAGCTGGCACCGCAGGACGGCAGCGCGGTGATCACCGTGCGCGACAACGGCATGGGCATCGACGCCACGCTGATGCCTCGCATCTTCGACCTGTTCACGCAAGGCGAACGCACGCCGGACCGCCGCCAGGGTGGCCTGGGCGTGGGCCTCACACTGGTACGGCGCCTGGTAGCCCTGCACGGCGGCACCGTGACCGCCACCAGCGCAGGGCCGGGGCAAGGCACGGAGTTCGAAGTGCGCCTGCCCGGCGTGCGCGCAACGGACATGCCGGCGCCCCAGGCCACCGTGCCCGCGCCCGGCGCCGCCGCGGGCAGCCGCGTGCTGATCGTGGACGACAACCAGGACGCCGCCGACACGATTGCCACCTACCTGCAACTGGCCGGCCACCAGGTCCAGGTGGTGGGCGACGGCCACCAGGCCCTGGCCAGCGCGGCATCGTTCACCCCGCAAGCAGTCATTCTGGACATCGGCCTGCCGGGCCTGAACGGCTACGAAGTGGCCCAGCGGCTGCGCGAACTGCCCGCCATGCGCACGGCGCTGATCGTCGCGCTCAGCGGCTACGGACAGCCCCAGGACCAGCAACGCGCGCGGGCCGCGCAGTTCGACCTCTACGTCGTCAAGCCGGCAGACCCGCAGGCCCTGGTGGAGAAGATCGAGCATTTGCGGCGCGGCCAGGATGCGGCCGCGGCCACCGCGGACCTGGCTCACGCCGGCGCGTGCGTGGAGCACGGCGCGCTGCCGTCCGGCCGCACACCCGGCAGGGTCGCGGGCTCAGAGGCTGAGAGTTTTTCGAGCGTGGCCGAGCAGCGCGTCAAAAGGCGTCCGATCTAGGCGCAAAGCGCAGACATAGCTCAGGCTATGGCGAGCATTTGCAACGACGAGCGGGCGTCTTTTGACGTGATGAGCGGCCATGATCGATTTACTCTCAGCCTCTCAGCCTCTCAGCCGGCGCCGGGCCGCCCCAAGGCGGCTGAGTACCCGCTTGGCGGGTGGTGCCGGTACCCCACCCCGGTGCCGGGTGCCAACAGCTCACGGCCCGGCCTCACCCACGCCGGCTCGCGCCTGCGTGGCCTGTTGCCGCACCTGGGCGGCGCTGAAAGTCTTCAGGCCCGCATCCGACCACACCTGGCGCCAGCGCCGTGCCCCCGGCGTGCCGTTCCACAACCCGATGCAATGCCGGGCGATGTACGACCACGGCACCTGGTGGGCCGCCTGCTGGCTGGCCATGTAGTGGGCCATGGCGGCCTCCACGTCATCACGGCTCAGTGTGGCGCGGGAGGCGTCGCCAAAGAAGCGCGCGTCCCAGCCGGCCATGCTCCACGGGTGGTGGTAGGGCTGGCGGCCCAGCATCACGCCGTCCACGTGCTGCAGGTGCTGCTCGATCCCGTCGTCCATGGCCACGCCGCCGTTGAGGACCAGCGTCAGGTGCGGAAAATCCTGCTTGAGGCGGTAGACCGACTCATGCCGCAGCGGCGGGATCTCGCGGTTCTCCTTGGGGCTGAGCCCCTTGAGCCAGGCATTGCGGGCGTGCACGATGAACACCTCGCAGCCGCCCTCGGCCACCATGCCGACGAAGTCGCGCACAAAGCCGTAGTCCTCGGCCTGGTCGATGCCGATGCGGTGTTTCACCGTCACCGGGATGTCCACCGCAGCGCGCATGGCGGCCACGCAATCGCGCACCAGCGCCGGCTCGGCCATCAGGCAGGCGCCGAAGGCACCGCGCTGCACCCGCTCGCTGGGGCAGCCGCAGTTGAGGTTGATCTCGTCGTAGCCCCAGCGCTGCCCCAGCCGCGCGCACGCCGCCAGATCGGCCGGCTCGCTGCCGCCCAGTTGCAGGGCCACCGGGTGTTCGGTGTCGTTGAAGTCCAGGTGCCGGGGCACGTCGCCATGCAAAAGCGCGCCGGTGGTCACCATCTCGGTGTACAGGCGCGCATGCCGGGTGATGAGGCGGTGGAAATGGCGGCAATGCCGGTCGGTCCAGTCCATCATCGGGGCGACGCACAGCCGCCACGGGTTGGGTGCTTGGTTCATGGGAGCGGCCCCGGGCGCGGCGCGTCCCGCAGCAGCGGAGGCCGGCGTGGCGAGGCAGAAGCGTGGGCGGGAGTGGTGGCGAGGATCGGCAGCAAATGCATTGCCGATGGTAATCAACGGAGGGCGCAGAGCTTACCGGAAGCCCATGGGCCAGGCTTCTGCGGCCCCACGCACCCCACGCGGGGCCCCGATCCCGTGCGCGCGGCGGCGCACGTTCCTTGCCCCGCGGTCAAACCGCCGGGTTCAAGCGGCCGGGTTCAAGCCACTGCGCGCAGCCGTGCACCGTTGTTCAGGGCCTGGCACCGCTCCCAGCCCACCTCCGGACGGGCGTCGGGTTCGCGCGGCAACAACCGGTCATAGGCTTGCTTGACGACCGAGTAGCACTCGCAGCTGCGCTGTTCCAGGCCGCCGCGGTCCAGCACGTGAATATGGCCCCGGACATAGTGGATCAAGCCCGCCTTCTGGAGCTTCAGGGCGCTGTGGGTGACGCCTTCGCGGCGCACGCCCAGCATGCAGGCGATGCGCTCCTGCGTCACCTGCAGTTCATTGCCCTTGCGGCGATCCAGGTTGAGCAGGAGCCAGCGGCACAGTTGCTGGTCCAGCCCATGGAGCCGGTTGCACGCCGAAGTCTGTGCCATGTGCGCGAACAAGGCGTCGGTATAGCGCAGCAATTGCTGCATGACAGCCTCCGAGCGCCTGGCGTGGCCGGCAATCGCCGGTGCGCTCATCCGCCAGCCATGGCCGGTGGCCTGCACCACGGCACTGCTGTGGGCCCGGCCACCGCCCATGAAGGCGCAAGTTCCCACGACCCCCTCGTTGCCAACCATGGCCACCTCGGCACAGGTGCCGTCCTGCATCGAGGAAACCAGGGACACCACGGCGGTCCCGGGGAAATAGACGTGCGACAACTCCGCACCGGCTTCATACAACAGCGTGCCGGTCAACAGCTCCAGCCGCTGCAGATCGGGTTCGAGCTGCTGCCACGCCGCACTGGGCAAGGCCGCCAGCAACTGGTTTTCTGCACGGGCAGAAGAAAATGACATCACGGGGTTGCGCCTTGTGGTTGCATGCATACGATCACCTCGCAGGCGGTGCATGGGCAAGGGGCGTGCCCGGCCCACGCGAAGGCCAGCGATCGATCGTTCATTCATTCAACTCATTCTGTCGACGGTTTGCATTGAAGCGGCTCTCAAATGCATTCACCCATGTCATTGCGCTGGCTCTCCAGGATTCGCGATCCATTGCAATCAACCGGCACGTAGGGAAATAGAAGCTGCCATACTCATTGCATGGGAGAGCCCGCGAACCCTGTGTTCAAACCAAGGAGTCACCATGCAAGACACCGTCATCCAAGCCCAAGCCCAGCCCTTCGTCAAACTGGCGCAGGCCAACATGGACCTGTTCACCCGGTTCTCCACCTCTCCCGAGGTCATGGCGCAGGCAAGCAGCCTGCTGCTGCAGGCCAGCGAATCGGCCATGACTCTCATGCGGTCCGGCGCCTTTGCCCAGATGATGCAAGGCCTGTTGAAGAACTACACCGAGTTCATGATTGAACTCAACCAAACCAGCATGGCCTTGCTGAGCAATGGCCAAGCCGCCCTGGTGCGCCAGGCCCAGGAGGCGACTGAGAGCGTGGTCGACATGACCGACGTGCGCGGACGCCGCGGACGCCACACCGCTTGACCCACTGAAAGCCCCGGTTGCATGGAACCCGTGCATCCACCGGGGCTCTGCCGGCAAATGCCGTGCCTCCCTGCCTGCGTCATCGACGCCTGTCATTGCAGGGCCTGTTGAGGCCGCGCCCGGACACTCGCCGGGCACACACACGGCACGAAGGTCAATGCCGCAGGCCTCTCCAAAGGTGCGAAAACGCACAGACCCGATCGCCCTGTGGATCTAGGGTATCGCCATTGCACGCTCGTAGGGTCAACCCCCTCTCACGACGGCGGTTCCTGGGCCGCAGTGGCTTTGCCTCACCACACAAAGGACCTTCGATGACACTCTCCACCACCGCCCCTGCCGAAGAACTTCTGCGCGGTCGTGTCTTAGCCGACCGCCCAGGGACTGCAGGCCCCCTGGCCGGGGCCGTCTCATGGGGCGCCATCGTGGCGGGCGCCGCCGGCGCAGCGGCCTTGTCGATGATCCTGCTGATCCTCGGCGTGGGCCTGGGCCTGTCTTCGGTGTCGCCGTGGTCTCGTGAAGGGGCCAGCGCAGTCGCATTCGGGGTGTCCACCATCCTGTGGCTGACGCTCACGCAGTTGCTGGCTTCAGCCATGGGCGGCTACCTGGCCGGACGGCTGCGCATGAAATGGAGCGACGTGCACACGGACGAGGTGTACTTCCGCGACACGGCCCATGGCTTTCTGGCCTGGGCGGTGGCCTCGCTGGCCACGGCCGGCCTGCTGGGCTCGTTGTTCGCGGCCGTGGCAGGCCCCGGCCTGCAAGCGGGTGCGGGTGCCACGGCCGGCACCGCCACGGTGGCTGTGGTGAACGGCAGAACGATGCCCGGTACCGACGGCGAGTCGATGAGCTACTTCGTCGATTCAATGTTCCGCCGCCAGCCCGACGCCTCGGCCGCAACCCCGGTGCCCGCGGAAGTCTCCGAGAGCACGGCGGCCAAGAACGCCACGGAGGTGGGCCGCATCTTCATGAACGCCGATGGCGCCGAGACGCTGCCGCCCGAAGACCTTCGCTACGTGGGCCAGATCGTTGCGCAGCGCACGGGCCTGTCCGGGCCGGAGGCGGAAAAACGCGTGGCCGACACCTACGCACGTGTGCAGGCCGCGCAGCGCGCGGCGGAGGCGGCCGCCAGAACTGCGGCCGACCAGGCCCGCAAGGCGTCGGCCTACAGCGCGCTGTGGCTCTTCGTGTCACTGCTCATCGGTGCCTTCGTGGCCAGCCTTGCGGCCACCTACGGCGGCCGGCAGCGTGACGCCTGACCAGTCCCCCTCCTTCCAACCCCTGACTCGATGAGGCCGCCATGCGTTCGCTTCTCCTGCTGCTGCTCGGCATTCCCATTCCCATCGTCATCCTGATTGCACTGTTCGTGCATTGAGGCTCACTCACCCGATACAAGGACCCCCCATGACCACCGCCACAAAATCCAGCCCCGCGTCCAAATCGCACGCCACCCCGAAGGACGCAATCGCCTTGCTGAAGGCTGACCACGAAGCGGTTTCCGGCCTTTTCGCCGACTACGAGAAAACGCACTCCGTTGCCAAGAAGAAGGCGCTGGTGAGCGAAATCTGCACGGCGCTCAGCGTGCACACCCAGATCGAGGAAGAAATTTTCTACCCCGATGTCAAGGCCGCGCTGCGCGACAAGCTGCTGGTGCCGGAAGCCAGGGTCGAGCATGCCAGCGTCAAGGACCTGATCGCGCAGATCGAAGGCATCGATCCCGATGGCGAGATGTACGACGCCAAGGTGAAAGTGCTGTCCGAATACGTGAAGCACCACGTCAAGGAAGAGCAGAACGAGATGTTCCCCAAGGTCAAGGAATCGTCGCTGGACCTGGTGGAGCTCGGCAGCCGCATGGCGGCCCGCAAGGCCGATCTCCTGGCTGAAAAAGGTTGACGACCCGCGGGCCAGAAGTGGGACGCACCGGACGCGTCCCTTGCCGGCCTCAATCGGCGGCAGTACCCGCCACTTCAACGATCCACCGCTTGAACACATCGACAGCGCTCTTCCCGTCGGCGGCGTTGCGGGTGCAGAGGTGGTAGCCGCGGCCGGTTGACACACTCAGGGGGAACGGCCGCACAAGTTCGCCCGACGCCAGTTCGCGCTCGATCAGGCACGGCTGGAGGACGGCCACGCCCATGCCGGCGCTGGCGGCGACGATCAGGTTGTTGCCGAGATCAAAGCCACTGCCGAGCTTGAGTTCGGCCGTGCTGACTTTCGCCGCGGTCAACCACAGCCGCCAGTTGTCGGGAAAGTTGGTGTGGTGAAGGAGCGTTTCCTTCAGCAGGCGGCCCGGCGACTTGAGGCGCGCGGCGATGCCGGGCGTGCACACGGGCGTGATGTCGCGCCCAAGCAGGTAGTGCGCAGAGATGCCGCGCGGCCAGCGCCTCTGGGGCCGCTTGATGTCGATCCATGCGTCCACATCGTCGCGCTGAAAATCTTCGTTGTGATGGAACTGGCGCAGTTCCACGTTGACATCAGGATGCGCCGCCTGAAATGCCTTGAGCCGAGGCATGAGCCAGCGCGTGCCGAGCGTGGGGACGATGCTCAGGCGCAGCGTGCGGCGCGGCGCCTGCGTGGGGCCGAAGTCGGTGAAGGCGCGCTCCAGTTCGGTGAGGCTCGGCTCGATGCGTGCCCGCAGCGCCTGGGCCCGCGCATTGGGCACCACCCCTTGCGCGCTGCGTTCAAACAGGGGGCAGCCGACCCGCCGCTCCAGGCGCAAGACCGCCCGGCTCACTGCAGCCTGGCTCACACAGAGCTGCTCGGCGGCCTGGCGCATGGTGCCCGCCTTGCAGACGCCAAGAAACGCATGCAGCTCGACGAGTGACGCAGCCTGGAACTTCATGATGGTGATGACATTATGGCGACACCACGAACGCCAATGTCGATTCCCCAAGCGCAGCGCGGCCCCTACGCTGGAGCCCTCTCATTCCTGCCCTGTGTCCTGGGCCACTGCCTTGAACCCACGCCTGAACCTTGCGTTTGCCTTGCCGCAAACGGACCCCATCCCGCTCGTGTGCGACTCGCCGCACAGCGGCACCACCTATCCCGACGACTTCGGATACACCGTGGCGCTCAGCGATCTGCGCAAGTGCGAAGACACGTTCGTGGACGCCCTGTGGGCAGACGTGCCCTATGTCGGCGGCACACTCATTCACGCCCACTTTCCGCGCAGCTACATCGACCCCAACCGCGCCAGCACGGACATCGACCTGGCGATGTTGTCCGACCCGTGGCCCGGCCATGTGCAGGCGTCGGAGCGCTGCCTCACGCTCGGCAACGGGCTCGTGTTCAGCAAGACGACGACGCTCGCCGACATCTACGACCGCAAGCTTGAGGCGGCCGAGGTGCAGCGCCGCATCGATTCGTGCTGGAAGCCCTACCGCCATGCGCTGGGCACGGCACTGCAGCACACAAAAGCCACGTTCGGCTGGGCCTGGCACTTGAACCTGCATTCGATGCCGAGCAACGCGTATGAGCGGCTCGGGCGCGTGTCCGCCACGCCGTTGGCGGATGTGGTGATGGGTGACCTGCAGGGCCGCACGTGTTCGCCCGGTTTCCTGGGCGGCGTGACCGATGCGTTTCGTGCGCTGGGGTATCGCGTGTCGGTCAACGATCCCTATGCCGGGCAGGACTTGATCCGCGAGCATGGCCAGCCCGGCATCGGCTGCGAGAGCCTGCAGATCGAGATCAATCGCAAGCTGTATCTCGATGAAGAGACCCGCCAACCCAACGCGCGCTACGCGCGGACACGCGATGACGTAAGCCGCGTGCTGCGCGTGATTGCGGCCTTCATCCAGGCCGAACTGGGCCAGCAAACCCCATGCACTGGCAACCACACCGAGAACGCATCATGAACCGCACCTTCAATCGCCGACACATGCTGGGCGCCACCGCGAGCGCGCTGGGCAATGCGGCACTGCCCACCTGGGCGCAGACGGCTCGCTACCCCAGCCGCCCGATCATGCTGGTGGTCCCGTTTGCACCCGGCGGAGCGGTAGACGTCTCAGGCCGTGCGATTGCGGATCGGCTGGGGAAACTCCTGGGGCAGCCGATCGTCGTCGACAACCGTGGCGGTGCGGGGGGCGCCATCGGCAGCACGTATGTGGCAAAGGCCCCGCCCGACGGCCACACGCTCATCGTCACCTCGCAGACCACGCACGTGGTCAACCCTGCCGTCACGCCCACCCTGAGCTACAACGCCGAGACAGACTTTGCACCGATCACACTGATCGATCGACTCGCCAACGTGCTGCTGGTGAACGCCGAACTGCCTGTGAAGACTTTCGACGAGTTCGTGGCATGGGTTCGCGCCAATCCGGGCAAGTGGAACTACGCCAGTTCAGGCAACGGCTCGGTGGCGCACCTGAGCGTGGAAGTGCTCAAGGCCAAGCTCGGCCTCGCGATCACGCATGTGCCGTACAGGGGCGCGGGCCCGGCGCTGAGCGACCTGCTCTCGGGGATGGTGCAGGTGACGTGGAACAACCTGACCTCGAATCTTGCGTACATCGCCAACGGCAAGTTGCGCGCGCTCGCTGTGGCAGCGCCGCAGCGCGTGGCCCAGTTGCCGTCGGTGCCGACCTTCGACGAACTGAAGCTCCCCGAACTGAACCTCACGTCATGGACCGGCCTGGCCGCACCCGCGCGCACGCCGGACGCCATCGTGGCGCAGCTGTACGAAGGCATGCGTGCCGTGCTGGCCGACCCGGCCACCAAGCTCGCTTGGGAGGCACGCGGCGCGATGCTGCCCGAGGCCATCACGCCCGCCCACTACAGGCAAGAGATTTCCCAGCGGATTCAGTTCTACAAGAACCTCGTCAAGACGCACAAGATCGTGCTGGACTCCTGAGACGCTGAACGCACCGGGCTACTCGTCCTCGACCAACTGGTAAGCCTGCCATCCGGAAGGCAGCGGCAACCCGCCCTCCCCGGCCTGCTCGCGCTCCTGCCGCAGGTGGTGCTTGAGCACCAGGTGGTGGAACTCCGGGAAGGGCCCGTTGACCAGGTAGACAGGTTCGGGCCCCGGGTGCAGCGGCAGGGGCGGCGGCACGCGCGCCGCGCTCCCGCCTCGTGTCACCGGTGGCCGGCGGAAGGACTTGTTGACAGGTTCTGGGCGCATCATCGTGATCCTCCTGGTACCGTGAAGATTGCGCCAGGCAGACGATCCCGTCAACCTCCTCCTGACAGTGCCGCCCGCGTCATGGAATTGCGACGATCGCGACCCCGGTGTTGGGATACACGTAGCCCAGCCAGTCGGAGCCGCTGTCCTGCGTGTAGCCGGCCGAACTCATGGCCGGCAACTGGGTTTCCGGAAAGATCGCGTGGTCATCCCGCTGCGGGTTGTACTTGCACATCAGCCGGACGGTGCCCACCGGCTGCGGGAGGGTCTTGGGGTAGAGGTAGCCCTCGATGCCATCGAGCTTGTAGCCCAGCCCCTCGAACACGGTCACACCGGCAGGGTCCGCGGTGTAGGTCACGTCCATGTGGGAAGGGTTGCCGCCACAGAGGGCCGGCTGCGCGCCGGTGGTGGTGTCCCCGCACTTCCAGCTCAGGCGGTACAACGGCGCCAAGGGCACGGTGCTGCTCTTTGGGTTCGATGGCGTCGTGAAGACGTAGACCTCGGCACGTGGAAGATGGTCCACGGTGGGGGACCCGCCGAACACGGGCTGCGCAGGCACGGGATCCGGGAACTCCGGGTAGCCGCTCACCAGGTTGCCATAGGCTGAGTTGTAGGCCTGGATGCCCGCGGCGCCCGCTCTCGGCGCCAAGGTGCCGCCCAGCGCGGCCCGCGCCATTTGCGGCACCGTGGTGTAGAACGAGTCGGCACGATCGGCGCTGTAGAAAGAGAACAGCGGCGTCAGCCGGGTCGGCAGGGTGGCCAGCGCCGCGTCCACGGCCTTCGATGCGTTGGGCAGGCCCCAGCCGAGTTCCTGTGACTTCACCACCGCGCTCGCCTGATTGCCGCTGTTGCGGATGATCTGGCGCACCTGGTCCGCGCTCAGCAGCGGGTTGACCGAGCGGACGATGCCGGCCAGTGCCGACACGTGAGGCGCCGCCATCGAGGTGCCGGTGCAGGAGCCGTAGCCGTCGCCGAAGACGCCGGACTCATCGCGACCCAGGAGGTGCGAGTACAGGCCGGAGGCAATGCCTGGGGTGTCGCCGCAGTTGGCATCGGGCTCATCCGAGCCGATGTAATCGCCGGGCTTGAAGGTCGACACGATGCTCTTGGCCGGTGCCACCACACCTTCGGTACCCACCAGTGCGGAGCCGAAGCTCGGGTCGGGCCGGTAAGTCCACCGTGCACCTGGATCACCGACCCGCGGGTTGGCGATGGCCGTTCCGCCCACGGGCAGCACCCAGTAGTCCTGGTACTGGAAGGATGGAAATGCCGGCCGCGGTTGGCTGAAGTTGCCGGCCGACTGCACCAGGAGCACGTCGCGCTTCTTGGCACGCTCCATGGCGATGCACAGCGCAGGCACGGTGCTGCAGTCCTTGAAGGTGCCCCAGCGGCTGTGCGTGTCGAGGCTGCCGCTCCAATTGAGCACTTGCATGCCGGAGTCCAGGGCCTTGTGAATGGCGGCGGCGAAATCCGCATCAATGCTCACGCTCGGCGCGAATGAGGGCATGTAGGCCGCGATGCTGCACTCGGGGCAGGCACCAGCCACCCCCTTCTCGTTGTTCGTTTGCGCGGCCACGATGCCGGCCACATGGGTGGCGTGCGGCACCACGCCGCCGCCGGGGTTGGTGTCGCAGAAGCTTGAACCGGCGCAGTTGTCGAACTGGTACCGGTAGTGGCCGCGCAGGTCCTCGTGCGCCGCGGGCCTGTCGCCCTCGATCAAGCCGACATAGCCATGGCCGCGGGTCTTGGCCCAGGCGGCCGGGAACTGCATGGCATGCAGGCCCCACTGGTAGGTGCTGGGTGTGAGGGTCGGGCCAAACACCGCCTTGACAGGAAAGTACGGGTCGTTCGGCAGATCGTTCGGCATCCAGGGTGCCGCAGGCGGCGGATCGGCGAGCGGCGCGGCAGGGCCGCCCACGGCGGCTGTCGTGCCCAGAAAAATGGTGCCAAGAACCAAGGTATCGAGAGCGAATCGAACTGCATTCATTTCCTGTTTTTCCTTAGTCGAACTGCCCAATGGAACTGCCCAGGCTGCCGGTTGGGAGCCGACAGCGGCGCGAAGTAGAACCGGTGTGCAAGCCGTTGTCCAGTGACGGGGTCGCCGGCCCAGCAATTGACACGGCGCCGCGGTGGCCGCTACGCTCACTGCATGCAAATCGACATCGAGAACCCGGCCCCCGCGAGGCTCACACGTGACCCCGGAGCCGCCTGATGGCCTACCGGGAACTGCACACCGGCGGTGGGCTGTCGGTCATCGACTACCAGTCCACGGCCGGCCCCGGCGACAAGCCGTTTACCGAGGTCTACGGCCGGCACTCCGTCTCCCTGGTGCGGCGCGGCTCGTTCGGCTGCCATTGCCGCGGCAAGGTGTTTGAGCTGGTGGCCGGCTCCGTGCTGGTGGGCCACCCCGGTGACGAGTACATGTGCACCCACGACCACCACGCCGGCGGCGATGCCTGCCTGTCGTTCCAGCTCGAACCCGACCGGGTCGACGAGCTGGGCGATGACCCTGCCGTCTGGCGCTGGGGCGCCTTGCCGTCCGTGCCGGCGCTGGCGGTGCTGGGTGGGTTTGCCCAGGCCGCCGCCGAGGGGCAGACCGACGTGGGCCTGGACGAGGTGGGCCTGCTGTTCATCGACCGGTTCATCCGCCTGGTGTCCGGCCGCCGGCCCGAGGCCGGCGGCGTGGCGTTGCCGGTGCGGCAGCGCGTGGTGCGGGCGGCCCTGTGGATCGACACGCACTCGCGCGAGGACTCAGGCCTGGACCGCGCCGCCGCCGAGGCGGGCCTGAGCAGCTTTCACTTCCTGCGCATGTTCACGCGGGTGTTCGGCGTCACGCCGCACCAGTACCTGATCCGCTGCCGCCTGCGCGATGCCGCCCGGCTGCTGGCCGAGGAAATGATGAGCGTCACCGAGGTGGCGTTCGAGGTGGGCTTTGGCGACCTCTCCAACTTCGTCCGCACCTTCGGCCAGGCCGCGGGCTTGTCGCCCTTGCAGTTCCGCAAGCTGGCCCAGGGCGAGCGCGGGCGGCTGCAGGCGCGGCTGGGGCCGCCGACGCTGCGCTGAACACCCTCGCAGGCCCAGAGCAAGATTCTCCAAGACCGGCGCCGCAGGCCGCGCGACCATGCACTCCTCAACCAAGGAGGTGTGCATCATGTTCGATCATGTGGGAATCAAGGTCAGGGACCTCGAAGCGAGCACGGCGTTCTATGCCGCGGCACTCAAGCCGCTGGGCCATGAGCTGGGCTACTCCGACAAGGACACGGCGGGCCTCGGGCCCAAGGACGCCTTGGCGCTGTGGCTGTACAAGACCGACAAACCGGCCGGCCCAGGCACGCACCTGGCGTTTCGCGCCGCCAGCCGGGAGGCGGTGGACCGCTTCCACCAGGCCGCACTCAAGGCCGGTGGGCGCGACAACGGCGCCCCCGGGCCGCGGCCGGACTACAGCCCGACCTACTACGCGGCCTTCGTCATTGATCCCGATGGCAACAACGTCGAGGCCATGCTGGCGTAGCCCTGCCGGGCCGAGCCCGGCGACACGCCGACCACGCGCTTGAAGGCGCGGCTGAAGGCGGCCTCCGACTGGTAGCCGTGGCGGCTTGCAAGTTCGCCCAGCGGCAGGTCGTCTTCCTTGAGCTGCGCCAGCGCCAGATGCATGCGCCAACGTGCCAGGTATTGCATCGCCGGCTCGCCGACCCGGGCTGAAAACCGGCTCGCAAACGCCGAGCGGGACATGGCCACCTCGGCCGCCAGCGAAGCCACCGTCCAGCCCGCGCGGGATCGCGATGGATCAGCGCCAGGGCACGGCCGATCTGCTTGTCCTGCAAGGCGCCCAGCCACCCCGCCTGCGCGGCGGGGTCGCTGGCCATCCAGGAGCGGATCGCCTGCAGGACCAGCAAGTCCGCCAGGCGCGTGATGAGCATCTCGCCGCCGGGCCGCAATGCCGCGGCTTCTGTGGCCATCAAGCGCAGGGTATGCAGCCGCCACTCCTCGAACACCGGCATGTCGATGGCCCACGGCGCCGTGAGCGCCGAACAGCAGTAGAGGCTGCCGCTCATGCGCAGGAAGTGCAGCGCCTCGCCGAGCGGGTCCACCGGCCTGAGAAGGTCCTTCGCTTTCATGGCGGTGAGTATCGGCGCCTGGGCGCCTGGGCTCCCGGTCGTCCGCAGATGCAGGATTTGGACGATCGGGCATGAACCCAGTCGTCCAGGGCATGGCCGCTGCCCCACGCGGCTCCCACACTGGTAGCACACCAAGGAGCGACGACATGGCAACACCCCTCACACTGGTCCTGGGCGGCACCGGCAAGACCGGCCGGCGCGTGGCACAGCGCCTCGCGGCACGCGGGTTGCCCGTGCGCGTGGGCTCGCGCACGGGCCATCCCCCTTTCGACTGGGAAGACCGGCGCACCTGGGAGCCTGCACTGCACGGCGTGGCGCACGCCTATGTGTCCTATCAACCCGACCTGGCGGTGCCCGGCGCAAATGCCACCGTGGGCGCCTTCGCCGCACTGGCGGCCCGCAGCGGCGTGCAGCGGCTGGTGCTGTTGTCCGGGCGCGGCGAAGAGAGCGCGCAACGTGCCGAACAGGCGGTGCAGGACAGCGGCACCGCATGGACCATCCTGCAGTCCACCTGGTTCAGCCAGAACTTCAGCGAGGGCAGCTTCCTGCCTCTGGTGCGCAGCGGCGAGGTCGCCCTGCCCGCGGGCGACGTGCCGGAGCCGTTCGTGGACGTGGACGACATCGCCGACGTGGCCGTGGCCGCCCTGACGCAACAGGGGCATGCCGGCCAGGTGTACGAACTCACCGGCCCGCGGTTGCTGACCTTTGCCCAGGCGGTGCAGGAAATTGCCCAGGCCGCCGGCCGGACGGTCGGCTACGTGCCGGTCGCCATGTCCCGCTTCGCTGCCGCATTGGCCGAGCAGGGTGAGCCGGCCGAGGTGGTGGCCCTGCTGGCCCACCTCTTCAGCGAGGTCCTGGATGGCCGCAACGCCCACTTGGCCGACGGCGTGCAGCGCGCCCTGGGCCGGGCGCCGCGCGACTTTGGCGACCATGTCCGTGCGGCTGCGCAAGCCGGGGTATGGCGCGGCGAGCCGATCGACGGGGCCGTGGTCCCAAAGGCTTCAGGCCAAACGCAGTGACCAAAGTAACCATCGCTGCGCCGGAAAATCCGGCGCACTGCCCCGCTCGCCTTGCCGCCATGCCAGAGTGCATAAGGATCACTGACCTGTCCGACCTCCAGCAGCATCTGAGTGACCCAGGGCACCGGGGGCTGCGCGGATGATGCCCTTCCTGCTGAGCCTTCACACCGTGTGGAGCCGGCTGGACGATCTGCAACGCGAGCAGAACGCCAGGCCACGGCGCAGCGGGTTGTCGCCATACGCCAGCGACATGAGGCCGACCACGGACTACTTCGATCCGGGTGCCCGTGTGCGGTGTGTTCGCACGGCGCTGTGGATGTCCAAGGACCGGGCGTGCGGCATGCTGGCCGAGCGCCTGTCGGGCATCAACCTGTCCACGGTCCTGGGCGTGCTCATCGCGGCCTGCGAGGACGTGGCCGTGGTGTGGGGCGGCTCGGTGCTGGTGGGCGGCGCGCTGGGCGGTGTCGTTGGCGCCTTGGGTGGCGGCGTGGGTGCGGTGCCCGGCGCCGCGGTGGGCGCTGGCCTGGGGGTGCAGGCCGGCCTGTGGATCCTGGGCCTTCTGGGCCTGAAGTCGCTCATCGAAGACCTGGGCACGGCAGTGCCCGAGGTGCTGCGGCTCTACGAACAGGGCGTCAGCACTGCATGGGGGACAGCGGACGACTGGGGTGCGTTCCAGTGGCATGACGGGGACGACTTCTTTCGAACCCAGGATGCGGCGCGCCAGTTCGCACAGGGCCATGTGCTGCTGATGGTGACCCTGCTCAGCGCGCTGCTGGCCTACCTCACGCGGGGCCGGGGCGACCCGGTGGCCCGGGCGCGCATCCTGCAGGAGATCCGCCAAAGCCCGCGGCTGGGGCCCAAGGTGGCCGACTGGGTGGTCGCCAACGAAGAAGCGCTGGCCAGGCACCGGGGGCTCAAGCCGAAGGAGCGGCAGGTGGTGATGTCGCAGGCCAAGCCGCCGGCCGAGCCGCCGATGACGCCCAGCCAGTTGCGCAAGGCCGCAGGAGGCGAATCAGGGTCACCGCCACCAAAGCCGCCGGCGCCGCCCCCGCCAAAACCTCCACCTCCTCCGGGTCCCGTGGGCCCTTCGGGGAAATTGCCGCTCTCTGGGGCGGATCGCGCAGTCATCGACCATCGGAAGGTCACCGACTATGCGTTGAACCCCGAGCATCCGGTTGGTGGAAATAAGGCCAAAGTGTTCGAATCCGCTCTCGGGTTCAAGAAGGAGAACGCCGATGACCTCATCGCTCAACTGAAGGACGGGGTGAAGAACAATCCCGCCATCGAAGGCAAATTGGACCAGTTCGGGCAACGGTACACGGTGGACATTCCTGTGTCCGGGCCCACGGGAAGCGGTGTCGTCCGCACCGGCTGGATCTACAAGGTTGGCTCGGACGTGCCCGAGTTGACCATCCTGTTCGTCAAATGAGGTCGCAACATGAAGCCCAAGCTCAGTGATACGGTGAAGCTCCTGCAAGCCTTGCCCGACGATGACCTGCCGGCCGGCGCCATCGGTGTGGTGGTGGCCGAGTTCACGCAGCCCGAAGAAGCATACGAAGTTGAATTCTGCGATGAGACTGGCGCCACGGTTGCCGAAGTGGCGCTGCGGCCAGCTCAGTTTGTTGTCGTGGCTTGATCGCTGGAGCCCGCACAGGCAGTCGGCGTGAACGATGACTCGGCACCGCGCGTCGCTCTATAGGCCCGATCCCCACTTCGAGCGCGACAGCGCTGGTGCACGGCATGACGGTCGTGACCCGCAA
>Ga0307516_10001604_pt1 | contig 31137 bp, 27 predicted proteins | sample 19_EM_MG_FD_203310 | JGI IMG/M metagenome (GOLD analysis project Ga0307516, IMG submission 203310) | Populus trichocarpa ectomycorrhiza microbial communities from riparian zone in the Pacific Northwest, United States - 19_EM | ecosystem: Host-associated > Plants > Roots > Unclassified | place... | reverse complement strand
CGAACACCGCCGAGATCTGAAACGAACGCACCACGCTGCGCTTGGCCATCGCCGGCATGCTGAGGCGGGTGACGTCATGACCGTCGTGCAGGATGGTGCCGGCCGACGGCGGAAGGAATTTGGTTAGAAGGTTGAACAGGGTGGTCTTGCCGGCCCCGTTGGGGCCGATCACGGCGTGCATGCTGTTGTGCGCAAGGCGGAAGTTGACGCCGTTGACGGCAAAGAAGCCGCCGAACTCGCGGCTGAGGCCGCGGGTCTCCAGAGCGTAAACGGCGCCATCCGTCATGCCTCTACCCTGCGAACGCCTGGGATCCCGGATCGGAAAGTCAGGCTTGGACCAGGCTGCGACGTCATCCTTGAGCAAAAGTTTCCTATCGTCAACTAATTTCCGATATGATCTTTTTGCTATCCCATAGAATTCCAGAATTCCATGCCGGGATCTACCGGCGGGCCTCGATCAGGTGGACGAGTTGCGCCCCGACCTCGTACATAGCCGATTTGGCGCTTCGGAAGCTGGGCTTCACCGCTAACGAGGCCGGAAGCGGCAGGTCTTTCTCGTCGAGCTGTCCGAGCGCGTGGAGTGCAAGCAGGCGTCCGAACGTCGTACCGGGCGCAATGCCGCGGCCGTTGTAGCCGCTGAAGCCGAACACGTTTTCGGCGAGCTTGTGGAAGCGCGGCAAATGATCGTCGGTCATCCCGATCAGGCCATACCATTCGGCTTCGAATCCGACGTCGCCGATTTGCGGAAAGAGTTTTTTGAGCGCCCGCTTTGCCCAGGAGCGATGGACTGCCGCACCGGTGCCGCGCAGCGCGCCACAGCTTCCGAACACGAGCCGGCCGGCGCGGTCGAAGCGAAACGAACTCAGGACTTCATTGGTGTCCCAGGCGCCCTGCCGTTCGGGAAGAATCGACGCGCGGACGTTGTCCGACAGCGGCTCGGTGGCAAAGTTGAAGTAAGGCAGATGGATCTGCTCCGTCATGACTTCGGACCACGGCCCCGTCGCATAGGCATCGGTAGCGACGATGACGCGATCGGCGATGACGTGACCATCGGCAGTTTGCAGCTTCCATTGGCCGCCTGCTCGTTCGGCCGAGATCACAGCGCTGCGAGTAAAAATCTTCGCGCCGGCGTTCAGGGCAATGCGCGCAAGACCCCGCGCATAGGCCAGCGGTTGAATCGTGCCGGCGCGGCGATCCAACAGCGATCCGGTATAGGCCGACGAGCCGATTTTCGCTGCGGTGTCGGCCGCGTTCATTAATTCCACCGGCGCGCCGCGGCGGCTCCACTGCATCGCGCGCTGCTCCAGTTCCTTCAGTCCTTTGGGACCGACCGCGCAATGCAGCGTGCCGGCACGCTCGACCTCGCATTCGATGCGATGACGTTCGATCAGATCGAACACCAGTTTCGGGGCGTCGCCCAGCAGTTCGAGCAGGCGTTCGCCGTAATCGCCGCCGAGCATGTCGGCGAGCACATCCGGCATCACCCACATGCCGGCATTGACCAGGCCGACATTTCGACCGGCGCCGCCAAAGCCGATCTCCACCGCTTCCAGCAATGCGACGTTGGCACCCGCCTCTGCGAGATGGAGCGCCGCCGACAGACCGGTATATCCGCCGCCGACAATGACGGTGTCGACCTTGATCGATCCGAGCAGACGAGCGGTTTCGGGCGCCGGTGGTGCGGTCAATTCCCAGAGGCCGTGCGATCTAGCGTTGTCTAGCATCGTCTCCGACGTCCTCGGCTGTTTGCGCCCGCACGGTCGGGTTTTCGAAAGGCGCGTTGACTAGGTCATTCCAATTCGGCAAGTAGGACGCCGACCGCTGAAGATATGCTGAAGATCTGACTGCGACGCCAGGCGGAAATCTAGCGTTGCCGGCAGCGGCGGGCCAAGCGATGTTTGGTCAAGACCTCATTCATCCGGAGAATGATGTGCAGGGCCCACGCCGCTTTTTGCCTTCCCTACCCCTGCTCTCGGCCTTTGAAGCGGCGGCGCGGACCGGAAGCATCACGGCCGCCGCCAAAGAGCTGTCGCTGACCCAAGGCGCGGTGAGCCGCCAGGTCAAGGCGCTGGAGGAGCAGCTCGAGGTCGAGCTGTTTCATCGCGAACGGCAGACCATCCGCCTGACCGTGGGCGGCGACGCCTATGCCCGCGAAATCCGCGATGCGCTGCGTAAGATCAGCAACGCCTCGCTCAATCTGCGCGCCAATCCGTTCGGCGGCACGCTGACCCTGGCCATCCTGCCAACATTCGGCACCAGATGGCTGGCGCCGCGGCTGCCCAAATTCATCACCGGCAATCCCGGCATCACCATCAATCTGGTCACGCGGCTCTCGCAGTTCGATTTCAGGCTGGAGCCCGTCGATGCCGCGATCCATTTCGGACGCCCGGAATGGCAAGGGGGTGAACTGGCTTTGCTGCGGTCGGAGACCGTGATCCCCGCCTGTAGCGCCGAGCTGCGAAAGCAATACGGTTTCAAGCGCGCAAGCGACCTCCGGAAAGCCCCTCTGCTGCATCTGACGACGCGCCCCGACGCGTGGGAACAATGGCTGACGCTGCACGGCGTCGACGCCCACGCCGTCCACGGCATGCTGCTGGACCAGTTCGCCACCGCATCGCAGGCGGCGATCTCCGGTCTCGGCATAGCCCTGCTTCCTGAATTTCTCATCGAGCAGGAGTTGAGCACCGGCAAGCTGGTGCGCGCGCTCGAACTGCCGATGAAAAGCGCCGAGGCCTACTATTTGGTCTGGCCGACCGACCGGGCATCCCACCCGCCACTTGTTGCGTTCCGGGAATGGCTGCTCTTGGAAACGGCACCAGATCGCTAAAGGTCGTACCTCGGCAGGGCCGGGTCAGCGGGCCTGCCCTCAACTCGGAGCGATTTCGGGCTTCGCTCCTTGGTCATTCAGCGCTGGAATGACCTATTGAGCTTCTATCGTTTGAAAATGCCGGGTCGTTGTCCTCTCTATGAGGTGGGACGATCGTGACGGCCCTCAAGCCAACCGCTGACAGCCGCCCCTTTGAAATGAACGCGAGCCCTTTGGAAGGAACCTCTCATGTCAGTCAAGCCGTCCGCCCAGACTGGAAACCTTTCGCTCAAGGCCGAGGTCGACGCGCTTCTGGCCGAACTCGGGGTCGAACCCACCCTCTACACCGGCGGCACGCTGGTCGCGAGAACCCCGATTACCGGCGAAACCGTGGCGCATGTGCAGGAGGTCACCGCCGCCGGCGCGACCTCGGCGATCGAAAAGGCGCATGCGGCTTTCCTCGCATGGCGTCTGGTGCCTGCTCCCAAGCGCGGCGAACTGGTGCGGCTGCTTGGTGAGGAACTGCGCGCCAGCAAGCGCGCGCTCGGCCGACTGGTTTCGATCGAGGCCGGCAAGATCGAGTCCGAAGGTCTCGGCGAAGTCCAGGAGATGATCGACATTTGCGATTACGCCGTGGGGCTTTCCCGTCAGCTCTACGGCTTGACGATCGCCACCGAACGCCACGAGCACCGCATGGCGGAGAGCTGGCATCCGCTCGGTGTCACCGGCATCATCTCGGCGTTCAATTTTCCGGTCGCGGTCTGGTCATGGAATGCCGCGCTGGCCCTGGTCTGCGGCAACAGCATCGTCTGGAAGCCATCGGAAAAGACGCCCCTCACCGCTCTGGCAACGGACGCACTGTTCGCCCGCGCGGTGAGCCGCTTCACCGCCGATGGCGGTGCAGCGCCCGACGGCTTGTCCGCCGTGCTGGTCGGAGGACGCGAGATCGGTGAGGCCCTCGTCAACAACACCAAGGTTCCCCTGGTCTCGGCAACCGGTTCGACCGCGATGGGACGCGCCGTCGCGCCAAAGCTTGCGCAGCGCTTCGCCCGCGCCATTCTGGAACTCGGCGGCAACAACGCGGCGATCGTCGCACCGACGGCTGACCTCGATTTGACGCTGCGCGGCGTGGCCTTTGCGGCCATGGGCACGGCCGGCCAGCGCTGCACCACCCTGCGCCGCCTTTTCGTTCACGCGAGCGTCTACGACAGCTTCGTGCCGCGCCTGAAGAAGGTCTACGCGTCCGTCTCGGTCGGCAATCCCCTCACCGGCAATCTGGTCGGCCCTCTCATTGACGGCCTCGCTTATGACTCGATGCAGCGCGCGCTCAGCGAAGCCAAGGCTGCGGGTGCTGCAATCGTCGGCGGCGACCGCGTCGCCGTCGCAGGTGCCGACGCAGCATTTTATGTCCGCCCGGCGCTGGTCGAGATCTCTGGACAGTCCGCAGCAGTCGAGCGCGAGACGTTTGCGCCGATCCTCTATGTCATCAAATACAGCGACTTCGATGCCGTGATCGAATTGCACAATGCCGTGCCGCAGGGCCTGTCGTCTTCGATCTTCACCAACGATCTGCGCGAGGCTGAAGCCTTCCTGTCGGCGTGCGGCTCCGATTGCGGGATCGCGAATGTTAACATCGGCCCCTCGGGCGCCGAGATCGGCGGCGCCTTCGGCGGCGAAAAAGAGACCGGCGGCGGACGTGAATCCGGGTCGGATGCCTGGAAGGCCTATATGCGCCGCGCCACCAACACGATCAATTATGGCCGTACACTGCCGCTTGCCCAGGGCGTCAAGTTCGACGTGGATTGAATGGGAATCGCCGTGAACGGGCCGACAAGCTCGGTCCCGAAGCTCTACTTGTCTGGGAGAAATCCGGGCTTGCGCTTCGATCGCCTACGGGTACGTTTTCGCCCTTTGGAGAAATTGCAACAACTATCGGAGTCAATTGACGAAGAGGCTCGCGGCTTTGCTCAGCCCCCTAGATGCGAAAAGACTTCACTTCACAGGCTACGCCAAACTGCGCGATAGCGACCGGCCGCACTACTCCCACTCGATTATTCAAAGTGACCCTAGCACATTGATTTCCAAGGACAATGCGATCGGCTAGACGGTCAAACCACGTCACCTGGTCCGTCGGATCTTGAATTCACAGGAAACTTTTCGCGATTTCTAGCGTCGATGGTTTCAGCAACTATCGAGGTCGATTGACTAAGCCACTTCGACTAGGTGGCTTGTATCCAAGAAACGTCAAACACACCGACCTCATCTACGTCGATCAAGCAGACTTACTATCGGCTAAGTAAGCGCGCTACGGCGGTCGGATGCGATGAGTCGCCACGAGGCGCGCTCAAGCCTTGCCGATTGAGCTCGTCAGAAATGGCTCGGACGCTTGTGATACCTGAGCGCCTGATGGTCTCAACGATGTCCCGAAGGTTCATTGCACGCTGTGCCGCCTTCCTTGATCCTTGCCACCGCTTCAGCGTTGCCGGTTTGCCTGCCACGGAGGGCACGAGCACCGTTCGGATTGCCCAACCTCACTCCCCTCACCTTCGCAGCGGCCAGAACCTTCTTGGTACGCTCGCCTACCCGCAAATGCATACAATGCTGGCGGTCCGCCTAGCGCGTCCGTTGATAATCTATGACGCGCACCACCATGTCCGGAAATCCACTCAGCACGTCGCCCAGAAATTTTTCGATAAGCGACAATGAGCGGTCGTCTGCGGGGCTCTGCGCTGTGACAGATCGCGAAATCGCGTTCTGCCAGATTTGCGGCCGGTAGCGCACCAGCGAGCTCAACAGAAGGCTGCCAAGAAGTTGAAGCGCATATTCACTGAGTTTGACGTTGTTGATGGGCTGCATAACGTATGTCTGCCCCGAGCCTACATGCCCGCCCGACAAGGGCGGCAGAATACCAATTGCAGGAACCAGCGTCCGATTACCGCCCATGAGCGCTCGGCCGGCAGCAAATCCGCTATTGTTCGCTTGGATGAGATTTTCCTCTGACAAATCGTCCTGCCCGCACCGATCGGCGTTGTCGAATACAATTATAGAATTTCCCCACGCATGTTGGGCTTCAGTGAAGCGCCATCGTTCAAGGAATGGATACGCTGCACGCAGCCTTTGAATAGAGGCCACCAGGCTTGCCCGATCGGAAAACAGAACAGGATCATCGATGCGCAACGTGCAGGAGCCGGTGTATTTCGTCCCGAAATCCAGAATGATCGGAATCGTCTTACCCGAAGAGCCGAATGTCCTCCGCGATCGTGCGCAAAAGCTCCTCGGTGTCCCGGACGATCTGCTGGATTTTTTCGCGGTCGTCTTCGCTGAGCGTGGAATTTACCGTATTAGCCTCCGCGCGCCAGTTCTGATAGGTATTTCGCAGGCTATCCAGGAAATTGAAAAAAACACGGCCGCCATCCGGAAACCCATGGATTCGCTCGTAGGCGGTCAATTGCTCCATTGAGCTTACGAAGGGCCGGCCTGTATCGGGCCACGTCTCCATGATCCAGACCTGATGTTCCTGGATGCGGCTGTTCGCGAGGGCCAGACGGAGAGCGATGCGATCCGCCCATGCGAGGCCGGTTCCGCCAGCGGAATCGGCGCGGCGCGCCGTCGTGATGGTCTCCGTCCCTCCAGCCGCCGCTGCCGCGTTTGTGTCAGCTCCCGTGGTAAGGCCGACGGCAAATGCTTCGCCAGCTTTAGCTAGCGCCACCCGGGTCGCTTCGCTCTCCAGGTGCATCAGGACGACAGCTGGGAAAAAGCTCACCGTGCCCTCGTCCACGAACTTTACCCCGACGACGTCCATCTCATTCAGTTCGACGCCCGTCCCGATGGTAGGAGGAAGTCTGAGGTCCCGATCGGAAGCATAACAGGTGGCGAAAATGTCGTGGCGCAAACTAACCCGAACCTTGCCGCCGAGCAGGCGGCGGACGTAGATCGGCGACGCCTCTGATCCCGTCTTCCTGTAAGGCAAAATCATTCCACGCGGGCCTCGCGTCCGAGCGACACCGGCCGCGAACTCTTCCTCAGTCAAAAGCGTTTTCGATCTGACAATTATGACCCGGTCGACTTGTTTTTGCTCCTGTTCAGAGGTCCCACCCAGGACAAGCTCGTCGAACAGACCGCCCACGCCCCTGCCGCCCTCAGGCGTCCCGGTGAGCTGCCGCGGTTGATCGTCCATGTTTGCCTTCGGAACGGCGTCCAACAAATCCTGACGTGCCCCGCTGCTCAGCACATCTGGCAATCGCGGCATGATGTTCGGGTCATCGCGGGAACCACGGCCTGGCAAGCCGGTCCGTGCCGGCCCGTCATTGGGAACGTCCCGTTCAGCCGCGCGACCATCGGTAGCTTCATCGCCTGGAAGCCGCGGCGATGCAGCCTCGATCTTCGCTGAATCGGAACCGGGCGAAGATAGCAGCGGCGACGCAACAGATTGGGGGTACAGGGGTGACGCGGGCGGTGCTGGCAACGGGAGATTGACCGCTTGTTGAAATTCTTCTCCCGTCGGGCGTGAGGGAAGCGCTTCGAGCCGCTCTGGGATGCCTGCTGGCCGTGGAGTCGCGCCTGATGGTGAAGCGCCCATTGCGATTGGCCCGTCTTCCGGCGCCATTCCGGTGACGATTTCCCGAATGTCGATTTCGGACGCAAGACGGGTCAGCTGGGATACCGCGTCGGGCTGCAATTGAACGACGACATCGGCATCGTGCGCTGCGATTATCAGCAGCTTGGTGCTGCCGTCACCGTTGACCGACAGCCGCGGCTCGAAACCAAGACGGGTGCTCTCCGCCTCACCGTCCGGTCTTTGGATTTTGAAAACCGAAATCCCATTGAGATACCAGCCGGTTTCGGTCTCCCTTGGATCGAGTGGCGGCCGTGCGGCGGCAAGCCCCTCCTGCGATCGCGGGACGTCAGGCGTCCGCAACGGCGCCGAGCCCGCCACCGCCTCGGATACGCTGGAGATGGCGCGGGCGATCCCGACCTCGATCGCCGCGGCGACGCGGCGCTGCGCAATCGCGTCGAGCGATCCTCCGCTGAAGCGGATCACCGGCGGCGCATGGATCGCACGATACGAATTCCAACCCGCTTGCCCCGCGATGACGGCGGCGGCGTCGGAGAGACGGCCGGCGACAGCGCGCGCGACCGTCTCACTCATCGTGGCGAGGCGGCCATCGTCCGGCACCCCGCGGAGCCGGACGACGAGCGGAATGCTGCAACCGCGCTCATTCATGGCCTCAGACGCTCCGCGAGAGCGCCTCGCTGAAGCTGCTCCAAATCCGCTGCTCTATCGCCCGGTGATCGTCCTCGGTCAGGGCGCCGACGACGACAACCTCCACCGGGAAGACGTAGCTTATCGTGCCGTCGTCGGCCGGCTGAATCACGGCGTCGCGCGAGGGATCCGGGGGACTGACGCTCATGGGATCCTCCCTGGTTCTGCACCGGCACGCGCGCGGCCGAGGAGAGTGCGGCCTGCCTCAACCCCCAGGATGGAGGCATTAGCAGCCTCCTCCCGGCCGTTCGATACGAGGTCATCTACCATGATGGCCACCCTTGCGCCCGCCAGTGACCAAATAGCTCTTCGCGCCGTTGCTCGCGGTATAGAGACCACCCCAGCCGGCCGGGACATAGCTGGCGAGAATTTCGTGCCGGCCGGCCCGGAGGCCCGATGATGTCCACGGCGCCCGGCCTCTGGCGTCGAGCGTCACCGGATCGCCGGCCTTGTGGCCGTCGAGGGCGAACCGCACGGTGCCGGCCGGCGCGCCTCCGCCCCGCTGCACTTTTGGTGCAACGGTCGCGATGAACGTCACTCTCTCTCCCTGCCTGTAGCGATCCTTGTCGGCGTTCACGGTGGTCACGGTCGCGCCCGGCTGCAGTTGCTGAGTGATCTCATCGAGCTTCGCGAAGCCGGGATTGCCGGTCACGGCCACATCGAAGACGCAGTCGGCCTTCATGTTCCTGTCGACGATCGCGGCGCAGGCCCTCTCGGCAATGCCGTTGGCGACGGGGGTCGCGGACGGTTGATTGGGAATGACGCATGACGTCGGGTTCTCGATGGGCCAGGCGGCATTGGTAAAGGTTGCGGTCGAAGTGCCGGGCGCGTAGTCGAAGAGGCTCGTCTTATCCGTCACGCGCCAGGCATCGGCGAACTTCCCGAAGAGCTCCACGTAGCGCTCGTGCAATGATGCCGGCTTCGGACCGAGCGAGGAGCCGTTGGGGAGAGCCGGCAACCAGCTGTCCCTCGCGAGCTTGCCAAAAGTGCCCTCGGCGGCCGTCGTCCCGTAGACGCTGACGTTGAGATACCATTTCTGCTGACCGGGCCACCAAGCCGGCGTGACGATGAGCTGGCTCCCGTCCGCGTATTGGATTTCGATGCCGTCGCCGACAGCAGATTTCATGATGCGACCACCGCTCGGGGGCTTCGCAGTGGGATCGTTGTCGAGATTGATCCCCTCGGGGCCGAGAGAGGTCAGAGCGCCATCGACGCGGAGCTGCAAGCCGGAGGGGTCCGGATCGCCACTGATGTTCGGCTGATAGCTGACCCGGTGCTTGCCGACCCGAGCCGCAACGGCGGTGTAGATGGCGACACAGGTCGCGAGCCCCGAATAGGCACTCGCGCCCGGAACGGTCGTCGTCGCGACAGGTGTCTGGCGGGTTTGAATTTCCAATTCGCGGCCGCGCAGGGCGGTGAACTCGCCCGCGCTCTGGAAATCGTAGTGGACGCCGTCGACCGTCGTGATATGCGGGTCGCCCCAGCCACCAGAGGTGTTCAGGGTGTTAAAGTTGTAGGTCATCGTACAATCAAGGGACGCGTTGTTGGGGTCGGTCACCCTTGCAGTAAAAATTCTGAAACCGGAGGGAACCTTGCCGCTGAATTGGGCCAGTGACGATACTGGCGCCGGAGAGGAAGGAGCCGTGAGGACCATGGTGTTGGTGGCGTCGGCGCACGTGATCGTCGTAAGCGTCTTCGTGCAAGCGGGGTTTCCTGCACCCACATCCAATGTCCAGTTCACTGCAGCGGTCGTTGCAGGGGGAGCAGGACAAAGTGCAACCGGGTCCGCGATGGCGGTGCCGGCAGGATTATCGTAGATGGCAGACGATTGATGGTTCGGACATTGAATATCAATATCTTGAGGAGGACAGGCCGCCCATGCGTTACCGCAATGGAGCAAGGCAAATAGTGGCAGCAAGAAGCTGAGCCAGCCGACGTCGAAAGGTATCGGAGAGAACATAATTTTTGAGAACATAATTTTTCTGCTCATGGCAGTCCTCCTGTTATCGACCCTCGTACCGACCGTGTGAGGCTGAACGGCCCGCGCGGAGCCTTTCGGACATTCGGCCGGTTTCGCTGATGGGCATTGGCGCGCCCTAGCCCGTTCTCGCGTCGGCCCGACGTTCCGTACGGGCTTCGGCGAGCGCCTGTTCCAATCGTTCCACCTTTCCGGCCAGCTCTTTCACGGCATTGACCAGCACGTAGGTGAGGGCCGAGCCGTCGTAGATCCGAAGACCGTCCGTATCGGGCTCGTCATCCAGGCCGCCGGGCACCCGCCGGATCGTCTCGGGAAGAATCTTTTCGATTTCCTGGCCGAGCACGCCGATGCCCTCTTGCCCGGCTGGAGTGCCGGCCCGGCCGTTGTAGCGAAAGCGCACCGGCCGAACGCGCCGCAACTGGGCGAGCCCGGCTTCCAGCTCGCGCACGTCCTCCTTGAGCCGCGCATCGGACGGCACCAGCCACGACGCGGATCCGCTGAGCTTGAACGCATCGCCCGCGACTTGCAGCACCGCAGTCCCGGCGCCGGGCAGATCGGCTGCGCTGCCCACAACGACATTTCCGGCGACGGAAATGCCCAGTCGGATCGTATCTCCATGCTGGCGAAAGCTGAGCGGCTGCCCGGCCGCGGCGTTCACCTGCACGTCACCGTTTGGACCCTGCCGCAAAGCGAAATCACTGTCCGAGGCATGACTGCCATGGGCGAAAACCGCATATCCCGCGAAGGTACCCGCGCCGCCATTGCAGCATGCGACGTTACCGAACCTCACCTGCTCGCTCGGAGCAGTGTTGGCGCCCAGGGTCACCTGCAGGCGGGAGCTCGGTGGGGTTGCGGCGGAAAAGCCGGCGCCGATGCCCACATTGCCGGCGGCGTATTGCACCGCGCCGGTGGCGCCCAGGGGTTGAAATGTGAGTCCCGCGTTGATCTGGGCAACCGCACTGGATATGGCGTCGAATTCCGCTTCCAAACTATGGAATTCGACGTTGAATCCACGTTCACCGCCAGCCTGTACGATGTCTTGATTGTCGATCCAGTCCTGATGCTGGAAAGTGCGATTGTAAGTCACCATTGTCGCTATCCTTCTGGTCCGGTTGTTGAAGCATCTGGCTTCAGGATATGTCGCTCATTTCCAGCCCCGTCAGACGCGGAAATTGGGAAAGCTGTACGCCGGGAACGCCTTGGCCGGATCCTGCTCGATCTCCCGGACGTGCTTGCGGATGCGGTCCGTCCGCACCTCGACGCCGACCGGGTGAAAGGCGTCGAGCACGTTCATGACGATGTCGTATTGATCCTTCGGAATGACGGTGCCGGGCACATCGAGCGCGGGTTTCAGCCGGACCTCGAAGGTGTAGGGCGTCGCGAGCGAATCGTCGCGCGCCACATAGGTCAGGGTGAGAACGAGCAGCCCGGGCTTCGACGGCCTGAAGCGCGCGGTGGGGCGCACCAGCGTGTCGAAAGAGCCCGCGCCCGCCCCGATCGCTCGCGTGCTCCAGTTGTAGGTCGGGCTGCCGAATTGAATCACGTCGCCGGTCCCGACCCCGGCTCCGGTCGCGTTCTGGCTCATGACGACGGTCGTGGCGGTTGTCGAAACCACGGTCGTGCCGGCCGGTATGGCCGCAGCGGCGGTACGATCAACGATCACCATCCCGGGCACGATCGTCCCCGGCACGGTGGCGAAGTGCAAAGTGGCATTTGCGGCGGCAGTCGACCCGTTCGTGGTCAGCGTGCCGAGCGTTGCGGGGACGACCGCGAGATTGAGCGGCGTGCCCAGGACGATTTCGGCCGCAAGGGGCGCCGTCGTCGTCGCGTCACCGATCTCGATCCACGTGTCGGGCCGCATGACGGCCGTCACCGATGCGCCGGTACGCGCGACGTAGTCGAAGAACCTTGCCGCGAGCGCGCCGAGGATCCCGGGATCGAGGGTCGTGTGCCCGAGCACGAGGCGTCGGCCGACCCTCTCGATGCCGGCGCCACCGGGCACGAAAGCTTGAGTCACCCGGAGCTGGCCTGCTGTCCCGCGCGCCGCGAGCAGCGCCACGAGCGCGTCGAGCGCGTCGCGGGATACGACCTGCATCCTGGCATTGTTCGGGTCGGCACCGAAATCGATTGCCGGGGTCGCGGTGTGCGTGACCAGGTAGGAGGGGTCGAACCCGGGGTCCGGCGCACCGATGATCGCGGTCGGGTCGGGGTCGAGATTGCCGATGGTGTCGAGTGCGTGCCCGTCCGCGAGGGTCGTCGGATCGACCCGCAGCGGGAGCGTGCCCGATCGCGTTCGCCCGCCGCGCCCATATTCGACACGAACCGCGAGATCGCCCGGCGCGTCCAAGACGAGGCGGACGCGCGAACGCGATGGGATCGGCGTATGGCTCGAGAATTGAATCGAGTCGCCGTTTCCAACGCCGGCTCCGGTGGCGTTCTGGCTCATCACGATGGTCGTGGCTGTCTTCGAAACAACGGTGGTGCCGGCAGGGATTGCCGCTCCGGCGGTCAGATCGGCGATCACCATGCCTGGCAGGATCGTCGCGGGTACGGCGGCGAAATGCAGGGTTGCGTTCGCGACGACGGTCGGCCCGGTCGTCGTCAGTGCGACGAGATCGGCCGAGTGCGCGACGAGGTGCGCGCGCGCCGGACCCGGCGTGATGATCGTCCACGCGAATGTCCCGGCCAAGGGGAGCGCGGGATCGACGGTCAGGTCGAACGCGCTGCCGACATCCACGCGCAGGGCCGCGGCGGGTGCGCTGCGGATCGCGATACGGTCCCCCGCGTGAACCGCGACGGCGATGTCGGGGCCGAGGTTGCGCACATAGGCAAACCCGGCACGATGCGCGAGCGCCCCCAGCGCATCCGCGCCGAGCGTCGAGTGACGCAAGCGGAGCGCGCGGCCGACCGAGTGCAGCGGCGTGGGCCCCGCGGTGTCGAAGGAGTGTTTGAGAACGAGCGTGCCTGGCGTCCCGGCGAGCCGCGCGACAAGCGCGTCGAGAACGAAGCCGGTGCCGGCCTGCATTTGCGCACCGCCCGGATCGGTCGTCGAATCGACGCCGGCGTGCCCATAGGTGATCAGGTCGAGTGAGGGATCGAAGCCGGGATCGTCGGCCGGCCTTCCCGCGACCGTCTCGTCCCGCGGCGCCGTGCCGTCGAGCGCGATCGCGGATCCATTGGGCAGCGTTGCCGGCACGATCCGTATGGGGCATTGCGCCACCTGTGTCGGCTGGTTCGCCTCGACCAGAATGTACGGCGCCGGGTCAACCGCGAGCGGCGCCGCTTCATTGATCATGGCGATGACGTTCGCGGGTGTCGGCAGCACCCAACGCCGGAAGATCCGCAGCCTGGCGCGATAGGCCTCGTCGTCTTCGCCCAGTACCGGGTGGAACTTTGCGCGTGCGACTCGCGAGATACGGACCTCGTCGATGGTCCCGGTCAGGTTATTCACCGCGGCGGCGGTCGAGCCCAGTCGGACGCCATCGGGCGGCGCCACCGCGCCGAGTGCATCAATGGGCGCGGTCGCCCGCTGCACGCCGTCGACGAACAGCCGCGCCCGCTTGCGGGTGCGGTCGACGATCCCCGCCACGTGGTGGAACCTTCCGTCGGCGATGGACAGGTCGGCGAAAAGCCGGACTTCGTGCGCGCCGTCGCACAGCGCGAACAGGATGTTCGCATTGAAGCCGCGCGCATTGACCACGCACAGCGACCAGCCCGGCGTGTTCGAGCCGGCGGCGGTCTCGGCGGCACGCCGGACGACGATCGCACGCGGCGTCGCATCGCTCGGAGCTCCCGCCGTAACGAAAGCCTCGATCGTCGCGTCGGCATTGGCGGCGATGTTGAAGTCCGCCGACGGAGCGAACGTGATCGCGCTGCCGCCTGCCGCGAAAGCGAAACCGGTGGCGTATTTGCCCGGAACCCCGGCGGTCGGAGCCACCACCGTCCCGGGGTGCGCGGGCGTCGCCTGGTCGGCGACCGTCGTCACCGGGCCGCTGCTCGGCACCTCATCGAGATGCCACAGCGCGATCGTGGCATCGTCGATCGAGTACGGCCGTGGCGGGAAGCGCGGAACGCGCATATCCCGGCCCAGCGCGTCGAGCCCCGCGCCGAAGGCCGATTTGACGAAGCGCGTCTTTTGCACGTCCTGACGCACCCGGGCGAGCGCGTCCTTTTCCGAGCCGAGCACCCAGACGAGTTTCGCGATGGTCCCCAGAAGCGCAACCACGTCCCAGGCGTCCCTGCCGGCGATGCCAGGCGACGGCGCGACGGTCAGCGAGGCGAGGCGTAACGACGCATCCGCGCCGAGCGCGAGCGGGATCGCGAAGCCGCTCCCGGCGCGCGTGCCCCGCGGGATCGTCAGCGTCGCGGTCCGCGGACCGCCGAACGTATAGGCGATGCTCAAGGTGAGGTCGTCGCCGGCCACGTCCGTCCGCGGCGCGATCACATAAAAAGGCGCGGTCGGGTCTTGTCCCCAGCGCGCCCTGTATTCCGCGAAGTCGTAGGGGGCGAAGGGCGTTGCACCGCTCGCGTCGGCACCGAGCGGTATGGCGGCAAACTCGGCGCCGCGTTGATACGGGAGCGTCAACCGGCCGGAAAGGGTCTCGAGCGCGCTCATCGATCGCTGACCCCCAGGTCGATGAGTTGCGAGTCGTACTGGAACGTGGCGATTTCATTGGGGCCCAGCGCGAGGTTTGCACCGAGGTCGGCCTCTATGGCGGCGCCCTGGAACTGCTCGCGGTCGCCAAAGACGATCGCGCTGAAGGTCGGCGGATATCGCCGCAGGTGGAGGTTCTGCACATCGACGACGCCCGACACGTTCAGGAGGTCGCGAAGGACCTCTGAGGCGAGCACCGCGCCGCCAAGCCCGAGGCCGGCGACCCGCCGCTCGAAAGCGCTCTTGAGCGCGGCGCCAACCGCGACCAAATCCAATCCGGGTTGGGTGGTGATGTTCGCGCGCACACCGACGACGACAAGATCGGCGAGTCGGATATTGGGAAAGATACCGATCGGCCGGACCGCGTCGACCGCCGCCGCCACCTGGTCGCGAACGCCGACGACGGCGCCGATCGTATCCCAGGCGTAACCAGGCTGCGGGGCGACGAGCACATCGAAAAAGTACGGCGTGCCGAGAAAGCGTGCCTGACCGAAGCGGCGCCGGTCGTAAACGAACGAGTTGAAGATGCTCAAGGAGACATCGACGCCGCCGAGCGGATCGCTGAGCTTGCAGTCGCGCACGCCGTCCACGTTCAGCACCGTGGCGCTGAGCGCCTGGAGGGTGAAGAGGGTGCGCGGCAGGCGCAGCAGCTGCGCCCGATAGGTCTCGTCGTCGGACAGGAGGTCGCCCCCGGTAAAGGGCGCGGGGTTTGTCGCCGTAATGGTCGCGGTGCCGAGCGAGAGATAGTGGCTCGCATAGATCGGATCGATCTGAACGATCGCGCTGGCGGCGATGTTGCCGCCGGCGCCTGGCAGAACCGCCGTGGCTCCCACCGTCCCGACCATTTGTGCGCTCGACAGGATGACCGTGTCGGTCGTGCGGAACCGGATCACCGGAGCGGCGGTTTCGATCAGGGTGCCAATCGGCAGGACGTAATTGCGGCCTGGCGCTGCGTTGGCGAGGGTGAACGTCACTTGCCCGGTCGCCTGCTGGTTCTCGCGCTGTCGCCCGAGATCGTCGCCGAGCACATTGAGCGCGTCTCCGGTCGCGGTCGAGACAAAGTTCGCGTAGTATCCGCCCTCGAGCGCCTTCCAATGCTCTTGATCTTCGGCGCTGGCGATATCGAGGATCTTGCGCAGCGCACTGGTCGAGCGGAGGTCGACGTCCGGGCCGAACGCTGAACGCGCCAGATCGAGCTTGGCATTGAGGATGTCGGCGAACCGCTTGACGACAAAGCCGGTTGGTGTCACTCCGAAATCGGTCATGGCGACGCCCCCGAGACGACAATTTGCTGCTGGCTCCCGGCGATCGTCGTCAATGCGATCACCGCGTGCCAGACGCGCCCGTGCCGTGCCGTCTTGCCAGGGTCCGCGCCGCCGAACTCGGGCGCCAGCGCTGCGAAGCCGGTTTCGTCGTCAAACAAGATATTGTCGATTTGCCGGATGCGATCGTCAGCACTGAGCGACTTCACGAGGTTGAGCCGGATGACGTCCTTGATCGAGCTGACGCTGGCCGCGACGGTGAAGATCGCGGCGACATCGAGCCCGTAAGCAACGTTGATCTGGTCGCTCCCGAACGGCGTCGCGACGAGGACCTGCAGAGCCTGCCCGAAATTGTCGGTGCCGGAGACTGTCGCGAGATCGCCGTTGGCGAGGCTGAAATCGCCATCGACCAGCGCGATGCTCGTCCCGAAGATACCATCCGTCACGGCGGCCATCGCTTACGGCGCCTTCAGCTTGGACTGGCCGGCGCTCTGCACCGACCATGTCTGGGGGGTGTTCGCCAGCTGTCCGGAGGTCATGCCCTGGACCGTCTCGAGCAGCACGCCCTTGCCGGCGACCTTCAGCTTCGCCGAAACGCCGCCCACCGCCGAGGTGATCATCAGGCATTTGACAGAGACGGGACCCGGTGGCGGCGGAGCTGGCGTGATCATGCAGCCGCTTATCGGCGCGCTGACCAGGTCGCCGTCTACGAGCACTTTCGCGCCCGCGACCGTGAGCTTCGACTGCGTCGCGGTGAGCTGGACGCTGCCTTGATTGGCGCAGGTAAGGGACGATTTCTCTGTCAAGACCAGCGACATGTGCAAATGCCCTTGGGCCGAGGTGAGTTACTTGATCTCCAGGCTGCCTTCGATGACCACGTCACCTTTGATCGTCAGCGACGCTTTGCTGGCATCGATCGTCAAAGCCCCGTTCGAATCGATGTGCACGCTCGTGCCGGATGAATGCTCAATGAGAAAATCGTCGTCGGGACCTTCGCTCGGTCGCGTTCCGACGGCGGCGAGCTTGCCGGCGCCAATCGTGACTTTCAGGCCCTTCAGCTCGATGACCCGCTTGCCGGTGGGACCGGTGAGATCGTTCACCGCTTTCGTCTTGTCGAACTTCGCCCAGTCGAATTTCTTCCAGTCGTCGATTGTCGTCATTTGCGTCTGGTCGGCTGGAAGCGACGTCGCATCGACGTCGATCGGCAGCGACAACCACCAGTCGCCGGGCTGGTTTGGCGGCGGCGGGAAGTCGGGTTGCTTGGACCAGATGTAGCCCGTGACGATACCATCGCTCGCGGAACCGAGGTTGTGCGCGATAAGCGCCTTCATCGTGGAATAGACCGGGGTCACGAGGCCGCATTTGCGCCAGGCGAACGGCGAGGCGATCGGCTGGTGTTGATAGACGTGGTCGTTCTGCGCGTCGATGGCGACTTCGATCGACGGCTGACGCGGCGGCTTCTCGAGCCCTTGCGGCAGCCCGTAAAAGAGATCGGCCTGATACGGATACTTGGCGTTGTCGGCCGCCGCCTTGACCGAGGCGACCTCGAAAGGCGGGTTCTTCGCGGCCTCCGCTTTTATCGCGCCCGCGACGTCCTGCGCGGCGCCGGCCGCGCTCGGCTTGATCTGGCTGTCGAAACCGCGCCCCACCGCACCGTCCGGGAGGGGCGGCGCCGCGGCGCCCACGCAGACATACCCGGTCGTAGCGCTGAATTGATGCTCGACATAGCGAATGCAGAACTCCTGGGAGCTGGAAACAGCGTCGATCCCATTGACCCCGATCGCCTGTCCCGGACGCATGGTGGGATCGCCGAGCGACGTGAAATTGAAAAACCGGACCGAGGTTCCGGAATCCTCGGTGTCCTGCGTGCCGTCGATCTTGATGGTTTTTGATTCGAATTTCGCCAGGTTCGTCGATGGATCGAGCTGCGCGGCGGCGACGTCCGTGCGCTTGATGGGCTTGCCTAGAAAGACCGTTTTGTCGGCGACCAGGAGTTCCGCGTGGGCGATCCTGGCTATCTCATCGAGAACAGTCAGGACCGTGTTGTTGTGGAACTTGGGGGGGCTCTGCTCGTCCGGCAGAGCGGCGTTGAGTTGAATTTCGCTGCTGATCAGGCCCTCGATGCCGGCGTGCGCTTTCTTGTTGTCGTCCGAAAAGACGCTCGAAAGCACGCTCTTGGCCGCATCCTTGTAGACGGAGGCTTTTTCGAGACTGCCAGTGAATTTGGTGTCTTTGCAGGCGACGAGAGCTGATTCCGTACCCGAGATCGTCGTCGTCTGCTTATTTTGCCCGGGGGTGTTGTCGGCCCCCTGCTTGTTCTCCACACTTTTGTAGATGCCATCAATCACCACCGGCTTGGCCTCGGTGTCGAAATAGCCAAGTTGGATCTTGAGTGATTGGTAGGAATTTGACTTCTGCGCGTTCTGGACGGGCGCCGCTAGAGCCGCCGCTGCCTTCGTCGGAAGATCGTAAAGGATGACTTTGAAGGTTGTACCTTCGGTCCAGCGCGACATCGTCACGGTAACGTCTGCGTCGACAACGAAATCGCCGACGCTGGGATCATTCGAGACCGTGAGCTTGGCGTCGACGAACTCGACGACGTATTTGGTAAATACCCCGGTCCTCACACTCATAGCGAGCTCACCCCGCCGATGACGTTGGAGCCAAAGCTCCCGACGCCGTTGAGGTTGCGCCGCGCGACGATCTGGGTAGGAAAGAAGAGCCCGAGACCGCCAGCGCGGTACTCGAGCGACGTCACGACTTTGCGGAGAAAGATCGTCTGCGCGGCTCCACCAGCCCCGAGCACGTCGACACGCACGACCAGGAACCGTTGCGCGTCGGGCAGTACCATCAGCTCGTTTGTGAATTGGATCGAGTCGCCAGCTCCGACCCCGGCGCCGGTGGCATTCTTGCTCATTACCACGCTCGTGGCGGTCCTTGACCGGACAGTAGCGCCTGCAGGGATCGCTGACCCGTTGGTGCTGTCAACCATGGTCATGCCTGGCAGAATGCGCGCAGGAACCGCGGCAAATTGCAGTGTCGGACTGCCCGCCTTTGTCGTCCCGCTCGTGGTCAGGCTGACCGGCAACGAACCGAGCGCTGACTCTGGAACATTGACATAGAGCAGGATTTGATAATTGACGCCATTCAGCAGCAGCGGAAATTGCTGGGGGAACCCGGCCATGTTGTCGATCGGGAGCGGGTCGTAGTTCCGACCTGAAGCACCGGTGATCATCAGAAGAACGCCGAGCCCGCGGCCAGCAATAGGTCGGCCTGTGCTCCAATGATGCCAACTTTTTTCGCGCGCGGCACGCTCGCGAGCTCTATGTGGACGCTGAGGGTATCGCGGCTTTGGTTGTCCTGAGTGAATTTCAACTGGGTGATCTGCATGTCGAGGTGGATGAAATTCTTCGAGACGACCGGTACCCCAACGACGGACTCCGCCGTTGCAATCGCCGATCCGACCGCGCCGAGCACTGTATTGAGAAACGGGTTCTGCGCCAACGCCTCTAGGGCCGGCCGCAGCGCGCGCTCCAGCCCGACGAGCAGCGCATCGATCGTGATTGTTTTCGTCATCAGACCGACCATCTGCACGAACGAGCTCCCAGGGATTGCCGCGCTCTTGTAGCCCTCGGTGACGACATACGTCTGGACCTTGAACAGCGGCACTACGCCGACGAGAACCGGAATATTTATGGCCATTAGGGACTCCGCTGCGTGATGTCCGCGTCCGCGACGAAGTCCGTGACGATTCCGCTGAACGTCGCGACCGGGACGGTGTCCAGCACCCCGGACGTCGTCCCGACCGTAACGTTGCTCGGGTTGGCCGAAGTGATGTAACAACCGCGAAAGAGCAGCGACGTGAACACCCAGTCGTTGCCACTCGCCACGGTCAGCGCCACATCGAACGGCGACCCCGCGATCGCCAGCTTGTAGAGGGTCGCCGCGTTCTTGTGCGACGCGTCATCGGTGCCGACCGCCGGGACCGTCATCGAGAAGAGCATGGTCTGCGGCTTTTTGATCACCCCGACATTGTCGGCTTCGATCGAATGGATCGGTGTGACCGCGCTGCCGAAGGTCGTCGTGAACGTCGTGATCGGCGTCAATGTGACGCTGTTGACCTGTACTTCCAGACGAGAGGTCCAACCGGGCATGCGTTGGCTCCTTATTCGAACTTGAGTGTGATGTTGAGGCGGTGGATCGCGCCCGCGTATTGGACTGTCACGATCGAGGCGACTGTCCGCGTTGCCTGCGCGTTGTGGATCTCCTGCAGCTCCGCGGCCGACAAGGCGCTCGGATCCTTGTCGAGAAGCGTCAGGAGCGGGAAGAAGACGACATAGCTGTCGATGACGGCGTCGTCCTGCAGCGGCTGCAGCACGGCGGTCATCGCGGCGACGAGAGCGCGCAGCCCGGCGCGGGTCACCCGCAGCACGCCGATCGAGCGGATCAGCGCGGCTTTCAGATCGAACGAGATCTCGTCGATGGTGCGGACGATGTCGACATAGGGCTGATCGGCGCCGAGGGTGTATCCCTCGCCCATGTAGAACGCATTGCCGGGAATCAACGGGGTGCGGGTCACCCAATTGACCCGGGCGGTATTGAAAGCGTCGATCTCGCTGTCGGAAAAGACCTTGTCCATGTCGACGTTGATCTGCTTGAGCAGCAGCGAAATGTGCGGGGCATAACCGGCGATCACGCCGGCGGCGGCCGCCGCCGCATCCTCGGTCGAATGATGCGCGATCATCGTCATCCGATTCTGCGACATCGTTGCCGTGATGAGCGACGTGTCGGTGATGCCGTTGCCGAGCATCGCGGCCCCGATCCGCTCCTTGCCGTCGCCGCCGATGTTCGACACCGTGTTGCAATGCGTCGCCAGCGCCTCGATTTCGGCCCTCCCCACCGGCGCGGCGGCGGTGCCGGCCACCGGGGTGTTGGCGACGACGACGATCTGGACGTTGATTTTCGCGACCTCGGCCAGGCCGTTGGCCAGCGCGTTGCCGGCATCCGCCGGATCCGTGGCGACGGCCCAGACCGTCGTCGGGCCCGGCGACTGCGCGAAGGCGGTCTTCACCGAGTTGCCGAGAGGCCCGGCGAACCAGCCGACATCATCCACGGCCTTGCCGTTGGGCCAACCGATCTGAATCGAATCGCCGTTGGCCACGCCGGCCCCGGTGGCACCCTGGTTCATCACCACGGTGGTCGCCGTCGTCGACTGGACGAATGCACCGTCGGGGATGACCGCTTTGTTGGTCAGGTCAACGATCTCCATGCCCGCAACGATGCCCGGCGGAACGGCCGCGAATGTCAGCGTCGTATTGGCGGCGGCGGTCGCCGCGCTCGTGGTCAGGCTCAGCGGGGACTGGAACGAGACAGCGAGCGGATTGGTGATCGCAACCGGTGTCTTTTTGGGGCCGTGCACCCCGTTGGCGACTGCGCCCACGATGGCGATGTCGCCGAACGATCGGGTGACCGGCACGAAGAGATCCGTGATCGGCGTGACCGTGATGTATCTGACTGGCATGGTGTCTCCTGGCGCGCGCGCCGTGTCAGTGGAACTTCCTTTGCAGCCGCGAACGCAATGCCTCCAGCTCGCGGCTGGTCAGCTTGCGAGGGGCCGGTAGTGGGCGTCCCGCCGCAGAGTCGTCGGCCGCGGCTTGGTCGCGTTCGGTGCGTCGGGCGGGCGCGTCAGCTTTGGCTTTGTCGTCATTGGCCATCGGTGCCACTCCTCAGGTGATGAACTGCGCGAACATGCGTTCTCCGGCGAACAGCGCACCGACTGCGGTCTTCGCCTGAGTCGCGGTCAGGCCAGGAAGCGAAGCGTCGGTGACCGCCGCATCGGCGAAGATCGTGACCATGGCAAAAGGGGTCGTCCTTTGGACGCCCGCGAGGGTATCCGGGACTGATTCATTCTCGAGGATGCTGCGGCAGAGCTTTGCCGACTGGAGCGCCCCGGCGACGTCGAAGCCGTCGGCGATCTTTACCCGCACGGACACGGTGAAGTTCCGCGCAGCCGCCGGATCGTTCGGATCAAATGCCGGCGGCGCCGCCCCGATCAGCTCGATGAACAGATGACGCTGCCGCTCGAAATCATCCAGCGTCGAAATCTTCAGCTTGGCGAACAGATCGTCGACGATACTCGGTGCGTAAAGGGCGAGCAATTTCGCCCGCAAATCGGCGATTGAGGCGATCCCTCCCAGTTTCTGCTCGAGCGTCTGCGTAGTCACACTCTGGAGCGGCGCCACGAGTGTTTGAACCTTGGTGTTGAGGACGGCATCAAATGCCACATCGACCCAATCGAGCCGGCCGAACCGCGGCAACACGCGCTCCCGTCGCACGCGCGCGGCATCGGGAACGATGCGCTCATCAGTGCCGCTGCTGCGGATGCTTTCGAATGCCGGAACCTTGTAGGAGCGGGCGAGGACCGGACCCAAGGCGACCGACTGTAGCGCAAAGTCGGTTGCATCGAACATGGCGTTGAACAGCGCCGGCAGGCCGAGACCATTCAGCAGACCGGTCACAAACCCGTCTTGCGCGAAACGCAGGAGCGTGGCGTCGACAAAAGCGCTCATTTCTGCGATACCACGCTGCCGCCGCTGAAGCTGGCCCCGCCGCGGATCGCGGCGATCAAGCTTTCCGCGGATAAATCCCTGATCGTCTTCGCGCGCGGCCGCAACTCGTAAAGGCATCCGCGCCGGCCGTCGGCGGAGATCGCGATGATCTTAAGGCGCGGTCGTCGATGCAGGACGCGATAGAATTTTTCGGCCGACATGTCCTTGTCTCTGAGAATGATGACATCGGCTTTCGTGGTGGCCGCAGCACGAAGTATTCCGGCCGATTTGATGGTTTCACCCACAAAATGCAGGCCTTCGCTGGACACAATGATTCCTTTAATCAGATCGGACAAGAGTTTCGGGATATTCATCGGTAACACGCGAATTGGCCTCGTGGCAGTTGCTCTTTTCACCTGCTCATCTTTCGCATCGCCGGCGAGTTAGGCGGCCCTGGCACAACCGGCTTCAACCATATTCAGCGGGGATGGCATTCGCCAATGGATCGAGTCGGCCGAGAGGTTACTCAGACGGTGGTACGGATCACGAAAGCCGATCGGTCTAGATCCAAAGGCGTGTGGATGGACCATCTGATCCATGGTGGAAGTCGGAGACGTGTATGATACGTGGCGGATGCACGACTGGGGGCCGACGGACGAATATCGTTCTGAAACGGGGCGCGAGAACGAGCCCGGTCTGGCGCGGAGCGCGGTGCGCGGGCGAATTGGCGGAGCATCCGATTTCCGCCGACAGAAGCAATACCGATCGAAAAATGGAACCCGTTCGGCCCGCGCGGTACGCGGTAGTCACGGCAACGTTGCGGCTATTTTCGCAGCCGGTTAAAGCAGATATCTGCCGGCCAAGACCTATGTTGGAACGGACGCGGACTCGAGACGCGTTGCCGGCCGACGATATCGTGCGGCGGCTTCCCCGCGCCGGTGCACCTGGAGCTTCTCAAGAATGTTGTGCACATGATTTTTGACGGTAGCGTCGCTAATTCTCAGCGTGCATCCGATCGCCTTATTCGACATGCCCTCTCCGATCAGGTTGACGACCTGATGCTCCCTTGGCGTTAAAACCGGATGCAGGTCGGGTCGGGAACGTTGCGCGGCGAGTACCGCGACATAACGCGACAGAACAGCGGCAATACGCTTCGAGCAATAAAGCTCCCCGCGCAAAGCACATTCAACCGCGGCAAGCAGGTCTTCTTCCGAACCGTCCTGACCCACATAGCCCGCGATGCCGGCTTCCGCGCAGGCGAACACGAGGCGGTCGGTTTCGTTCACGGCGAAAGCGATCACCTTGGCCATCGGCAGACTGATGCCAAGCAGTCTTGCCGTCGCGAAACTGTCAATTGCACCGATATCCAGGACGATGGAGTCGGGCTGCAGGTCAACGACGCTGGCTACCGCCGCGCGAGAGAGGTCTCCGGCGCCAAGCATTTCGAAGGCCGACAAGCGCGTCATGCTGAGCAGCAGAGCTTCCCGATATAGGCGAACATCGCTCAGAATGAAAACGCGAGCTTTCCGTGGTGGCTCACTGACAACATGACTAGGTGCAGCGCCGTCGCTCAGCTCACCCGTACGCATCATTGGTCTCCTCCGAACCAGCAGTGGTGCGAAAAATGCATCATCGAGCAGGCCGAAGGAGCCGCAAACCAACGACGACACATCTCGCTCGAGCGCCAGGGTGAGCCCTTCACCGAGCAGACGGACCTCGGAGATGACGACGATGTGCAGCGGCGGACGCGGATGCCCAGCGGTGGAGAAGAGTGCTGCGCTACGCAACGCGCTTCCATGACCGTTACCCGGTCGGTGACCGCTCGGAGCGTGCGGCGCAACGCCCGACGCCCCGGCGCTTTACGAATGATTTCGTCTTCTCAATCCCTTTGGCGCCGGGATGTTACCCCAATTGGGGCAGCCCCTCAACCAAAAGTTTCCTCACGCCGTCATGCAAGCGCATTCTGACATCAAGCTGACTGTGTCCGGTGTGAACTCGGTCACACAGGCGACGACTTTGGCGGCGGCACGCGATGCAGAGCAGCCTTGTCATCGACATGATGACGCTGGAAAACCGGAGATCGGTTGCTCCGGTGTGCTCCCACCCTCGGCTGGGGCATTGGAAGGACCCCAGGTCATTGGCCGCATCACCAATCAATGCGTACATACGAGGATAAGCCAATCGATTGCCGGACGACGGAAGTGCTTGGTCTTTGCGTGAGACGTCGCCGATCAAGCGAGTCAAATCAATCGACGTGCCCATCCGCCTGTATCGTGGCGGATTGCAAGCCACGGTTTGACAACCAAGATTGCAGGGCAAATAATCCCTGCGCCACCTCTCCGCATTTCATTTCGTAGAGGGCGAATTCATGAGCACCATTGACAAGATCGCGAAAGCTCTTAGTGGACCGGAGATAATCTACAGCGTCGAAGAGAATAAGATTTCTGCGGCTTCCCGCACGATCGGCAAGGCTGTGCTGCTCGCCGCGTTGGCCGGGATCATTGCCCTCGTCGTCTGGGCATGGGGATTGTCGGGATCGGCGAAAGCCGATGCCGCGCCCAGCTTCAACGTTATCTTCGGAGCAAATCTGCTGGTGGGAATAGCCGCCGCGGCGGCGGGCGCCGTTTTCGGCTTCATCTTCGGCATCCCCCGCACGCTGAACCCCGCCGACCGTGCGGCCGTGGCCGCGGCTGCAAGCCAGGACGGTGCCGCCACCCACGCAGTCATGACTGCCAACACAAACCTCGAAAGAATTTCAGACTGGCTTACAACGCTGTTGATCGGGGCGACGCTCGTACAGATCAAGGATATTGCCGCCTGGGTGGCAGCGCTCGGCAAGGACTTGCTCAAGACCGGAGCAATCGCGAATGACTCGCTCGTTCCAGTGATCGTAATACTGTTTTTTTCCCTGTCGTTTCTCGGTGTCTATCTCATCACGCGGCTCTATTTGACCTCGGCCTTCATGCAAATGCTTGGAATGTTGACCGGGAACGCCCCCGCAGACGCCCGAGATGGCAAGCAAATTACCGTGTCAATCGCAACCGGCGAATTGAGTGGGAAGTTGACGGCGGCGCTCCAGGCAAACAAGGCCGAAGACCTAGCCGCAGCGCGCACCGCGTTCGATAACGCCAAGCGCGATGTCGTGGACCGCGACGATCCCGCCTTGAACGCCAACTTGGCGACAGTGCTGATGAAACTGCTGCAAGGCGGCGTCACCCAGGATCGGCAGCAAGCCGTAAGCGATCTGAAGGCGGCGCTTGAGCGGACCAAGAAATCCGCCGAACAGACGGAAACCCTTAAAAAACGCCTCAAGGACGGCGGCCTCACGACCGGCGACCCCCAACTCAACGTCGAACTCATAGAAATACTCGAGAAGTAACACAGCCGCCAGCGCCACCGAACGGAGGCTCTGATGAGAGCGCCCTTCCCCTCGTACGTCTGTTCAGTCTGCTCGCCGGCAGTCCGGACCTTTGGACTCACCGCTGTCCAACGGCGGTGCTGGTCGCCGAGCCGAGCCCCATCGACAAGGTCGAGTGGAGCCCCTCGGCCGTCGCTGCCAGAGCAGACAACCGGGTCAGCCAAGCCGATTGACGGCTATCGCGAAATCCTGGCCCGTCCGCTCTTTTCGAAAACGCGCGAACCGTTCGTCGCCCGGCCTGCCGCTGCCATCGTACCGCAACCGCCCAATCTCCGGCCTCCGCCCCTGCCGCCCGCGGATCCAGGGATTTCGGTTGCCGGCATCATGATCAGCGGAATCACGCGGGAGGCCTATCTCGTCAAGAAACCAAGTTCGCGAGGAACCTGGGTCCGGGAAGGCGCCGAGTTCATGGGGTGGACAGTGCAATCGATCAGCGCCGGCATCGCCACGCTGCAACAGAGCAATCGCACGATCGAGCTCAGACTGTATGCTGAGAAGTGATGGTCGCAGCGCAGGAACAGACCCCTCGCCCGCGCGCCCGGCTCGGCCGGCTCGGCTGGTTCGGAGAACCGACCTGCTTCCCGCAGGGGTGTGAAGGGAACGGTGGTAAGCACGACCCAAGTCTCGCATCGCACCAGCGTCAATTTGGGTCTTAGGGCATCTGTCTCGTGCTCCCTCCCCCTGCATTAGCCAGTGAGCCCTTCGTGCATGAGCGCAATCACCGTCGATGCCCACTGATCGTCCAATATCGCAGGTTGTCGCAGAATTGCCGATTTGAAGCATGACCAGTTGCTCGCATCATCGGGCCTACGGCGAGGGCGGGAGAAATCCAGGATCGAACGCAACCAGTCGAACCGTGTAGGCTAGTTCCAGGTGCCTTGTCGGGCGACCCAATAGCCCGAAATGTATCAACTCATTTGATGCTGACGCACCAAGTCATTGTGAGCGGCCCGAGACATAGGTGACAAAACGTACCGGACACATGGGTTATCCGCCGATTCCTGGAGCGAGACAACTTCGAGCCAACCTGCCCGCTCATCGACATGAGCATCCCAATTGCAATCAACGGTTGAATGCATCGCGACACAACCGTAATGCGAAGGTTCGGCACCTCCTCCACCCACCCCTCGGCGCAGGACGAGCCCTCTTCGGAGGGATTTGAAACAAGGGTCGCCCTATGGACGGTGTTCTCGAAGCCCTGTTCAAGGAAGCGCTGGAGCAGTTTGTCGGCCGAGAGTATGCCCTCTGTCCGCAAGAACGCTCACGAACAGGCCATGTGCCACCGCCTTGCCGCGTACGTCGAATATTCGAAGGATCGGCACGGCCTGGAAGGATACTAGTTTGACACCGAGTACAGCAGGCACGGCGACAATGTGAAACGGATCAGGCACGCGGTGACGGGCGAGCCGATCAATGTTGTTTGTGACCTCCTCCTGCACAGCCGGGGGGAATTGTCCGACGACAACAAGATCGCCGTGGAAAATGAAGAAGGCCGATGGGGACGAGGCCGACGAGCAGCGGGACGGCGAAGGGCTGCAGGCCCTGACGACAGTATACCCTGAAGGGGGCCAGCCCGACCACGTCTGCGGATACAAGCTCGGGTATTTTCTCCAGGTCGATACCAAGAACGCGGCGCTCGTAGTCGAAGAGTTTCGGGCCGGAGTGCTCGCTTCAGGATTTTCTCTTGAATTTTCCCAGCCTGCCCGTCGAGTAGCACATGAAGAAAGATGAAGCCGAACCGGCCATCCGATCGGTTGCCAAGAAATGGCTGGACACCCTACCCGAGGATAAGCGGTGGAAGCCAGACGGAACTCGCCGGTGGCGAGTGTCATGAACCTTCTGGCGGTCGCGAGCATCGTCACGACAGTCCTTCCATCGGAATGTCACGTTGGAGCGGTCCGCACCGGCAGGAAGAAGCCGGACCGGCACGCCACCCAGCGCTCGGCGTCGAGCTAGATGCCGCCACCCGGCGCACGATCATGTGGACCTGCAAAGCCGTCAAAACATCGGCAGTAGGTCTCTGATCGAATCCTACTCGACGGCTCCCGTCGATAGGGCGCTCGCCCTCTCTGGCCGTCCATTTGCTAGTGCGCGCGCCGATGCAGATGCCCAATCATATTCGAGCGCGAGCAGTTCTACTCGCCAACTTCCGTTGGTCTTTGTAAGGATAGCGTAACGGGCATGCGGAGAGCGATATTCAAGGTTCGCAGCAAAGGGGATGTCTGCGAAGACTGGGCATCCGACGCTACCCGGGTTCAAGATAAGGCATCCCCTTGGCCCAGAAACGACGCTCTGTCGGTGACTATGGCCGCATAGCACTACCCGCGCGTCACCGCGATTTTCCATGCGCGCCTCCAAAATGTTGCGGCGCGCCGAAACGAACCGCCCGTCATCGAGCAACTCTTCCAGCAAGAAAGTGCTATCGTCATCGGGAGTGCCATGGCACGCCAAAATTCCATCACCCAAGTTGATACGTGGAGGCAATCTGTGCAGGGCTTGTCGCTGCTCTGGATTTAACGCATTCCGTGCGAACCTTTCTGCAGCGGAAAGGTCATCGTCGGAAAGCTCCTCAATCCACCGATCATGATTTCCCCGAACAGTCGGTAGACCAAGCGATTGGAGAACCTCAAAGGTCTCTCTTGGCCATAGGGGACTAGTGACGCAATCTCCAAGATTAACCGTGGCATCAACGCCACGATACTTAACGTCAGCGAGGACGGCCTCCAAAGCAGGAAGATTTCCGTGGATGTCTGAAATGACCGCCAATCGCATCTGTCGCTCCTTCCATTTAACCGAAGATTTGTTAGGGGATTGTAACCTTCAAGTGTAAGTTGTGTCACTCAGGAAGTCGGGTATTGAATGAAGACCAGCCGAGATGCAGCACACCCACACACGACCGAATCTGACTCAAAGCCGAAGATCGGCGAGCACAAGGTCGTACGCTGTTTGGTCAGTCCCACGCGGCGGTCAAAATGAGGACACGAGATAGCGGACGTTTGCGTTTTTGGCCTATCGAAAAGCTTTCTCCAGGAAACGCTTGTGACGGATCTGGACCCGCCTGCGCATCAAGGCGGCGATGACGTCGTGTTCGATTTCTCCATGCACGTACGGCACGCCGCCATATCGGATGACGTCGAGAACGGTTCGCGTGGTGGACCCGTCCTCAGAAGAGAATAGTGCGGCTGAGAAGCACATTCCAAGGCAGAGTTTGACGCATAATGCGCTGTACGACGGGGAGCACATGGTGTTCAATCCTTGGAACTGTCTGCCCGAGCACAGGCCGCTCTGGCAGCGTCAACCGGATGCTGCTCGCCGCCTATTTGCCCCGCGGCAGGTCCGGCGGAAACCGAACATGGTGGGTCATGAGCAGCCAGCCGAAGCCCGATCGTTCGGGCGGACTTCAGCGGACGCCGGCGCTGCCGAATGTCGAGAATGAAGCTCTGCATGCCGAACGCCGGCAGCTCACCGTGGCATTTGTCGACATCGTCGGCTCGACACCCCTGAGTGAGCGGATCGATCCCGAGGAGTTCTTCGCGGTTATCAGAACTTACCGTGATATCTGCGACGAGCAGATTCGTCACTACGGCGGTCATATCGCCAGAATGATTGGTGACGGGTTGCTCGCATTTTTTGGCTTACCGCAAGCTCATGAAAATGATCCTGAACGCGCAGTCCGCGCATCTCTGGCGATTGCCGCGGCGATCAAGGAACACAAGTTTCTGCTGTCGGACGGTAGCTTCGTTCGCCTGGGCGTACGCATCGGGGTTAACACCGGAGTGGTCGTCGTCGGCAGCGTACCCGGCGAGCCCCCCGATCGACGGGAAGTGTTCGGCAGCTCGGCACATGTCGCCGCCCGCCTGCAAGGACTCGCCAGTGAGAACGATGTCGTGGTCGGCTCGAGCACTCACGAGCTGACCTGCGGAACGTTCGACTATGCGCCGCTTGGCCGGCAATCTCTCAAGGGCGTCGAGGAGCCGGTCGAGGCCTGGCGTGCAGAGGCGCTTGCGTCCAGCGAAAGCAGGTTCAACCGCGCGCGGAGGTCGCCTCTTGCCCCGATGATAAACCGAACCAGCGAAAGTGCGTCGCTTGCCGAGATGTGGCAGCAAAGTCTCGCCGGCTCGGGGCAGGTTGGCGTTATTTCCGGTGAACCCGGCATCGGCAAGTCACGTTTGATCCGCCAGTTTCGCAGTTCCCTCGATACGTCTCCGCGCGAAGTTCTGTCGCTGCAATGTTCGCCGTTCCACGTCAACACGCCGCTTGCCCCGGAAATCGAGCGGCTCACGCGCGCGACCGGCATTAAGGAGACCGACGGCGCGGAACTCGCATTGGCAAAATTGCGTTCGCTTTTGGCAGGAGCCGTCACCGATGTGGAGCAGGCGCTTCGTTACTACGGAGCCGTGCTGTCGATACCCGCATGCTCGGGATACGAGCCCGCGGATCTCGGATCTCCCTCGGAGCGCGAGCGTGCCTTTCAAGTGTTCATCGATGTTCTTGTCGCCGCCTCGCGCAAGCGGCCGATCCTCGTCATCATCGAGGACATTCAGTGGATGGACCCGACCACCATCGAACTGCTGCTACGCGTGGTAGCCAACTGTGCTGGCGAGCGGATCATGGCCCTGATCACGCATCGCGATGATTACAGGGCCGACTGGTTGTCGGCCCCGGCAATTCGACGGATTGCTCTGCAAAAGCTGGCGGTGCACGAATGCGAACAGATCGTCGCAGCCGTCGCAGGCAGCGATTTCGTGCCGCGCCGGATTATCCGCCAGATCGTGGAACGAACTGACGGCGTGCCCCTCTTTGTCGAGGAGTTTACGCGGGCCATCGTCGATTCCGGTGCAGTCCCGCTGGCCGCTGAGAGCCCTGTGCCGAGCGGGACGTTGCCGGATCTGGTGCCAGCAAGTATTCATGATTCACTGATGGAGCGCCTTGATCGTCTCGGTCCTGCCAAGCGCGTCGCCCAGATCGCCTCTGTTTTCGGAAGGCGCTTCACCTACGAAGGCATTTTCAGCGTGCTGCCAGGCAAGGGCCCAACGCTGAAGGACTCGTTGCGGGCGCTGGAGAGAGCCGGGATTGTGTACCGCAGCGAAGAGTCTCAAGGCGTGGTCTTCACGTTCAATCACGCGATGATACAAGAAGTCGCCTACTCCTCGTTGCTCAAGGAGGAAAGGCGAGAGCTCCATGCGCGCGTCGCATCGTGGCTGCTCC
>Ga0307516_10001603_pt1 | contig 31141 bp, 38 predicted proteins | sample 19_EM_MG_FD_203310 | JGI IMG/M metagenome (GOLD analysis project Ga0307516, IMG submission 203310) | Populus trichocarpa ectomycorrhiza microbial communities from riparian zone in the Pacific Northwest, United States - 19_EM | ecosystem: Host-associated > Plants > Roots > Unclassified | place... | reverse complement strand
AGCCGCGGACCGCCGCCTCCCTCGAATGCTCGAAGGAAGCCGACGCCAAAGGGCTCAAGGGCAAGGAGCGCAAGAAATTCCGCTCCGAATGCAAGAAGACCGCTGCCGACAAGGCGAAGTAGCCGCCTTTCCTCTTCCGTTCGGGAAGAGGGACATTCCCACCGCTATATTCCTGAAGTTGCCATGGCGCCTGCGCATCCAAGCGGGCGCCATGCGCTTGCCCGCGATTTGACCGCGCGGGCGACGGCCGCCCCCGCCCCTGGCGCGCCCGCCATCCCGGCTTCCACCCTCCCCTGAACGAACGATCCCCGGTTATCCTCGCCTGCGGCCGGCAATTCGGCGCGTTATTACGATCAGACAACGTCATATTTTCCAATGAACCTTATTTAATTCGGTTTCGACTGAAGATCATACGGCACCTGAGCCGGTGAGCTTGCAGCCATTAAAGGAAACCAAACCATGAGAAAGCTATTTACGATCGGCGGCGCGCTGCTGGCGCTTGCTGCCTTCGCCTCCACCGCCGACGCCCGCATGATGGGCGGAGGAGGTGGGATGAGCATGTCGCCGTCGATGTCGCACGGTGGCGGTAACGCAACCATGTCGTCGTCGATCGGCTCACCCCACAGCTTCAGCCCCGACGGACGCACGTTCAGTGCGAGCGGGCGCACCTTTAGCCCCGACGGACTCCAGACGCGGGTCAAGGGCTCGAACTGGAAGAAGCCGATCGATTCCGACGGTGGCGACGCCGGCGATCCGGCGCCAAAGACGCCGAAGGGTTCGACCCAGACCAGTTCTGACGGCAGCTCTTATACGCCGCACCGCCATCTCAATTATGGGGATGGGTATTACGGGGGTTGGTATCAACACCATCCGCATGCGGGCGAACCTCCGCTCGCCTGTCGCGGCCGCCCTGGCGGCTGCTGAACGGCGGCAGGCGAACAAAATGAAGCCAATCACCCTTCCGGCTTCGGGAGGGTGGAGGCGCATCGCATGAACCGGGCGACCGGCGTGCATTGCTGCACCGCGCAAACGCATTTGTACGCCCATGCCGGATTTGCCATAAGGCGGCGTGACCCTGATCCCCGCTTCGTTAGCGTCAGCCATTCCTGACCGTACCAATATCCTCGCAACGCTAGAGACGCTCGTCATCGGCGCCGCCGGCGGCTTGCTGTTTCTTTGGGCAGAACTGCCGGGCGGGCTAATTTCCGGCGCGATGTTTGCGGTCGGTATCGCCGCCATCAGCGGACGGCCGATGGCCTTGCCGCCGATCCTGACGCAGACGGTGCTGCTACTGCTCGGGATCTCGCTGGGCTCGCTGGTGTCGCGGCAGCTGATCCAGCATATGAGCTCCTATCCGCTGACCATCGCCCTGCTCGCGCTCGCCACCTTCTGCTCCACCTTCGGCAGCAGCTTTTATTTGCAGCGCTTCCATAGCTGGGACCAGACCTCGGCCCTGCTGGCCGGCAGCCCCGGCGCGCTGTCGCAGATCGTCATCCTCGCGGCCGAAAAGGGCGCGGATGTCGCCGGCATCGCGATGGTTCAGACCACGCGCGTGATCATCCTCACCGCCGCACTGCCGCTGATACTGGCAGCGACCGGGATTGCGCCATCGGCGCCGCCAACCATCGCTTCCGTGATCGCCTCGCCGCTCGAACTGGCGGCGTTGATCGCAGCGTCGATCGCCATCGCACTGGTGCTGCGGCTGTTGAAATTTCCGGCGAGCTGGATGTTCGGCGCGATGATCGCCTCCAGCGTGCTGCACGGCACCTCCCTGATCGAGGGCGGGCTGCCAACCTGGGTGCGCGGCGTAGCGCTGGTCGGGATCGGCGCCCTGATCGGCACCCGGTTCGCGCGCATGAAGGTATCGACCATGCTCGGTCATATCAACGCGTCGCTGGGCTCGTTTGCGGTCGCCATCGTCATCTCTGCGATCTTCGTCGCGATCATCGCAGCTACCACAAATGTGCGCTTCGCCGACGTCGTCGTGGCGTTCGCACCGGGCGCGATGGACGCCATGCTGGCGCTGGCGCTGCATATCGACCCGATTTTCGTCGGCGCGCATCATCTGTCGCGCTTCGTATTCGTCACCATCACGACGCCCGGCATCATTCATCTGTTCGGACGGCCGCAGGAAGACGTGGACGATTAGCGTGGGCGCGCGCCGGACTTGAGCCCCCACGCCGCGATCGCCGCCATCAGCAGCGAGATCAGCACGTTGTAGCCGGCGAGCGAGAGGCCGAGAAAGCGCCACTGCACCTCGTCGCAGCGGATCACCTTTGCGGTGGCGAGGCGCTCCAGCAAACTGCCGGCGCTGCCGAGATTGCCGACCGGGCCGGTGCAATCGGTCGGGCCCTGCCAGAATTTCCACTCGACGCCGGCGTGATAGGTGCCGAGCCAGGCATTGGCCAGCGCCGCGATCAGGAGCAGCGCCAGGCCGGCCACCAGCACCGGCCGCGGAGCGTCCTTCGAGGCTGCGAATGCGACCAGCAGGGCCAGCGGGACCGCCAGATAATAGGCATAGCGCTGTTCGAGGCAGAGCGGACAGGGGCGAATATCCAGCACCAGCTGGAAGAACCAAGCACCCGCCAGCGTCGCCGCGGCAATGCCTGCAATCGCCAGCACCGCCGTCAGCGCCGGATTGGCGCCAAAACCTGCATGCGACGGATTTGCGGTGGCATCGAGCGTCACGGGCGTTCTCCTGCAATACCAGCGTCGTATCCGGCTACAACGGCTCTGTCGAGGCGGCGCATAATCACTTCCACGCGGGTTGACCCGCCGAAACCGCCCGCTATATTCCGCCGGCTTCGCGACGGCGGCCCTAGGCCTAAGTCCGAGGGCCCCTGTGGCGGAACTGGTAGACGCGCTCGACTCAAAATCGAGTTCCGCAAGGAGTGCTGGTTCGATTCCGGCCAGGGGCACCAAGAGCGCATCTCATAGCATCTCATAGCTTCTCATTTATGCCTGTGCCGCAGCCACTTCTGCGGCTTTTTGACTCCATGGCAAACCATGGAATTTCATGGCTTTGCCTGCAAAAGCGGGTAGGATTATGGGTAGGATGGCGGCTACCGGAGACCCCTACCCATGCCCCTTACCCAGTTCGCGATCATGAACGCGAAGCCGTCGGAAAAGGACTACAAACTCTCTGATGGCGCGGGTTTGCACCTTCTCGTTCAACGGAATGGAAGCAAACTCTGGCGTTTCCGCTACAAGTTCGGCGGCCGTGAAAACATGCTGACGTTTGGTCCCTTTCCGGCGAACTCCTTATCGAGTGCCCGAACAAAGCGCGATGAGGCGCGAGCCCTTCTCGCTTCCGGTATGAACCCATCGGTGAAGCGAAAGTTGGATAAGATCGCCGCGGAGACCGCCGCGCGAAACACGTTTGGTGATGTGGCGGCTGAACACCTGGCTAACCTTGAAGCCAATGGCACCGCAGCAACCACGATGAAGAAAAATCGGTGGATGCTACAAAAGCTCTGCACACCAATTGCCAAACGGCCGATCAGCGAAATTTCAGCAGCAGAAATTCTGGATTTACTCAAGAAAGTTGAAAAGAGCGGACGCCGCGAGACAGCAACCAGCCTGCGCGGGAAAATAGGCAGTGTGTTCCGTTATGGCGTGGTGACTTTGCGCGCGACTAACGATCCGACCTCCGCCCTCAAAGGGGCTCTTCTCAAACCCAAGGTGCAACATCGCGCCGCAATCATCGATGAGATCCCGTTGGGCGCCTTGATGCGGTCAATTGATGAATATGATGGCTGGCCAACACTCCGCGCTGCGCTTCAGCTTATCGCACTCACCATGACGCGCCCCGGCGAATTGCGTGGCATGAAGCGAAATGAAATCAATTTTGAGAAAGCGATCTGGCGCATTCCGGCAGAGCGCATGAAGATGCGCCGTCCTCATGACGTACCGCTATCAAAGCAGGCGTTAAAGGCAATAAAGGACATCTGGTCACTCTCCGAGAACGGTGAACTCGTACTGCCTTCGATAAGATCGCTGAGCCGTCCACTCTCCGAAAACGCAATGAACTCTGCATTGCGCAGGATGGGATATTCGCAGTCCGAGATGACTGCCCATGGCTTTCGATCCTCCGCGAGTACCATCCTCAACGAGAGAGGATACAATCCGGACGTGATCGAGGCTGCACTCGCCCATGTAGATGACGATGAGATCCGACGTGCTTACAACCGGGCAAAGTATCTCGCTGAAAGAACGAAGCTCATGCAGGATTGGGCGAATTTGCTTGATGATTTTAGAAAGCAATCACTTACGTCGCGACGCGCGGCATAACGTGGGAGACGCTACAACCTTGCAAAATCCTGCATTTTGAGGCGAGCTGAGATGCCTTGAAACAGGCTATTGGTTAGGGGCGGCACCTGACTGTCCTTGTATCCCATTGATATCGTGCCAAATTTCTAAGCACCACTCAGGGCAACACCCCAGCATTACCCTGACACTTGTCTGTACCGGGGGCAGAGACGAATCGACTGACAACGATATAAGTTGACATGCTTTCCCCTCGAAATATACCGGCGAGGCCCTTCCGACACCTACGAAAGATGGCAGCATGCCAAGAGATCGCGCTGGCCCCGGAAACAAAGCTGGCTCCCCTACCACGACCCTAGTTGTTGAACAGGCAAAGGCGGAGCCTGCGGATCAGTCGCAGACGCCGAGCCGGGCTCGCATTGTCCGAGAAAATTTTCGGGAACACCAACAACGCTCTCGGGCGCGCCATCGTGAAACACGTAAATTTAACACCGAAATCAACCACATAATTTTTACGGTTAGATCGCTCTTCGAAGAATTTTCTTTGCCATTCGATAGGCAACAAGATGAGGTTTTTAAACTTGCGGATAAATTACTTGGCGATATTCGCTTAGATAATTATGCTGATATTGATTTGGACGACGGACAAACCCGCATCAATATCCTCTTGGACGAACTGGCTGCGCTTTTAAAGATCAAGCCGTCCCTTCTCGCTATTGCCCAGTCCCACACTCTTTTCAATCAAATCGCTGCGCAAGAGAGCGATATCGGTCGATCTGATATTTTGCCCTCGAATGCGCCAGAAAATTGGGCTGACCGGCCTCGCGCAAACCGTGAAACCTGCATCGACTTCGCCGAACGAGTCTATCGTCCGTGGATCAGCCAGGGCATGACGCTCTCGGATCTGCGTAATCTCGACTATGCGCTCTATGCCGCACTTTCGAAATGGATCGAGCGAAACAAGGACACGAAACTACCTGCCCAACGCAGCCGTTTTCTCACTGGTGGAAAGGAGGCAAGGACCCATCGGATCAAGCAAGAATTAAAGGAATTAGGTATCAAAAAGCCGTCTGATGCCTATCGTGTCCTTCCTAATGACCGCCGCCGGGCCAATCGACTTTATCAAGCAGCACTTCGCCTTCAACTTAAATAGATGTCCGTCGTCAATTTTTGTTGACATTGTTTCAATCTTGATAGAATTTGCATCCTGTCAAATGCGGCAGGAGCAATTCTATGGCAAACCGCGATGCGCTCGACGAACTGCGGGTTATCGACAAGAAGACACTCCGCGACCTCGTGCCTTATTCGGCGGCCCAAATCTGGCGGCTTGAAAAGGCCGGAAAATTTCCAGCTAGGATTGCGCTTGGGCCCAATCGAGTCGGCTACAGGCTTAGCGATATAAGGGCCTGGCTGAATAGTCGGCCGGCAGCAGTGATTCCGAATCGAGTGCCCGCTTCCTCTTCCTCAAAGGGGGGAAGATGAAATGTGCCGCACGCCCGAACAAGGAATCTACTCGGCTTGCTGGCTTCGCGGGCTACGGCACCGGCCTGAGGCGGACCAGTTCTGGCACAAGATCATTGGCGCGCATGTGGGCGTATGGAGATGGGGTAACGGGGCAACCGCCATACGGGCTGCATCTGCGATCATGACAGACCTCGTAGACCGGGGCGCGTGCTTCACCCTCTTCGACTTCGAGTACCTCATCGACTGGATCGCTGAGATCCTTTGCCGTGTGCCCAGACTCATTGTCCGTTACGCACCGCTGACGCCCCTGTTTCCTCAGTTGTGAGAGGAGGTACAAATGCCCGCGAAGGTTAGAGCGGCGCTTCCGCAATTGAATCCGCTGCGGCGAAAGACCCCTCCTCTCGAACAAATGGGAGTCAAAGCCGCCGCCTGGGGTCTTACCCTTGCCCTGGATCTGGCGGACTACAGAGCCGGCAGGCTTGCCTGGGAAGATGTCGATCGCGGCTGCGTTGTCCACGGGCCTCCGGGTACCGGCAAGACCACGTTTGCTCGTGCGGTGGCCATCAAATGCGATGTTGAGCTGATTGTGACATCCTATGGCGACTGGCAGAAAGCCGGGGACGGCCACCTTGGTGATGTTCATAAGGCGCTGTCGGCCGTGTTTGAACAGGCGCGCAACAGTGCGCCGGTCATCCTTTTCATCGATGAGATCGACTCGCTGCCGCCGCGTGGCAGCAAATCCCAACATACCGAATGGTACCACACTATCACGAACCTACTGTTGGCTGAGCTTGACGGCGCGAACCCTCGCGGGCGTTCTAGGCGGAGCTGACCAACGACCCGTTCAGAGTATTATCCGCCATCTCATCACCGTCGGCGCCAAATCGTACCTTGTCGAATTCCGTTACATCGATCGCGACTACTCGGCCGACTACCGCCGGTTTTACGCCCAGACTTTCCGCACCTACGACCGTCATTGCAAGCGTGTCCATTTCTTCCAGGAAGATGTGGGCAATATTCTTGCGCTTCCCACGTGGAGTGAACGGGTAGCCGCGCTTCAACGAACGTCGAAGCGAAGCTACCTTGGCTTTTGCGTGGTGCGGCCACTGCCGAGCGCTCCGATCGGACGCACTGCCCTTCTCCAAGCCGGACCAACTGGCGCTAGCCTAGAATCCATCGTCACGTGCCGGGCCGACATCCGCGCCAATTTGCTTGGCGCGGAGCTCGATGTTTCGTCCGCTTCGTTTATGCAACAAGACTCGCGTGTCGGAGCCTGCGCACAGGTGGCCATCTGGATTGGCGCCCGCCACATGCATCAACGCCACAAATACAATTGGCTCTCGGTCGCCGATATCACAAGAATGGCCGCGCCGACGACTGCCTATCAGGCGACCTCCCTTCCAGCCGGGTCGGAGTTTCTGACGCCTGACCATATGATCCACGCCATTCATGAAATGGGCTTTCAACCGCTTTACATCGACGGTGCAGGCAAAGATATCGCTGCTGACATCCTTCCGTATGTCGAATCGGGACTACCTGTCATCTTGGGATTGCGCGTCGATCGTTCACTTGGACACGCCGTAACCGTTGTCGGCCGTGTATTCGCATCGAAGAGCACGCCAACCAATCAATTGGCGGAATACGTGCCAGCCTACATTGTCCATGATGATCAGGCCGGACCCTATATGCTGTTGCCGCGGACCGATCAATCGGCGAAAGCTCACAACTTCGATAACAATCAGCTTGTCCGACATCGCTTCAGCACCGCAACTCCGGTCGATCTCAATGTCGAGCAACATGCAGTTTTCGGCGTGGCTTTGATGCCTATGCGCGTGTTCGCCACCGCACGCGCAGCTGAACGCACTGCCGTCGGGCGACTGGACTTCGCCATCGCCAACATGGCCTCAATCCGCACAAAGCTTGCCGATCAAGGCGCATCCATTAATGACCGGCTGCTCGATGAATTGATCGAAGCCCACAAAAACAAAAAGATCGTGCTGCGCACCTATCTCACCTCAGCATCGGGGTATCGCAAGCACATCACTCAAGGCACCGCTTGCGACGATCTTAAAGACGTGCTCGCAAGAATGCACTTGCCGCATTTCACATGGATTACCGAGATATCGACGGTTGATTCTTATAATCAAGCGTCGCCTGGTATGCGGCGCATGTACGGCCACAGCATTCTGGATGCGACCTCGACCGGCAAAGATGAGGCAGGCCTTCTCGCCCTGCATCTGCCAGGAGTGCTTATCCGCCGCGATGTCGATAAAGACCAAGAAATCGTCACGGTCATCAAAGATGATACCCTGTACCACTGCCGGGAAAAGAAAGGCCCTTAACTCTTGGGCCTCGTCGGAAGCGGGAAATTATCGCCGCGACCCAGCCGGCTATGCTCTTCTCCGGAACATTCCATACACTCAAGGTCTTTCCGCGGGCTATCATAGCTCGCCAGTCCTTTCCGAGCATTCCACCGAAACCACCCAGCTTCGGCATTTTCGTTCTTCAATCCTGTCATATGAAAAAGAAAATCATCGGCTGCGTGCGCGCATGCTACAGCGTTCATGGTGACGACGCTTGGCGCCGAAACGCCGGCATCATCGACATAAGCGTAACCCTTCTTTGCACTCGCCGGCACGGCCTCGTCCTGAAGACGTGAGGGGTTGATCAGGCCATTGCACCACAGGCACCCATGACCGGGCCTGACCGTACGAGACACACAAAACACGTCGCCAACCTCGCCATGCGGCCCGACTGGAATTTTAGCACCGACCTGCACGCCTGCGATGCCATATTGATTGACAATCGCGTTCAAGAGCAAACGGGCGCTCATCGTATCGGCCGCGAGAAACAGATAATCGCAATCCTTGAATTTCTCGGCGACATCGGCATCCAGAAAATCGCGCGCGAGGGACGTGACCTTCGCATGGCGGTTCGCGCGTTTGATATTGCGCGCGGCCATATCGACCTTGAACCGACGAAATCGCTCGCGCAGGAAGTTTGGCAGCCAACGCGGCGATACATCATTTTCATCAGCCGCGATCAGACGAGGCAGATTCGTGAGCTCAACCTTGTCGGGATCGGCCAGCACAAACTCCCCGACCCCAAGCCGTCCGAGCAGCTCCGCCAGGATTGAGCCCCCGCCGCCAAGCCCGATGATGCCGACGCGGGCTTTGGAAAGAATTTCTTGCCCAGCATCGCCAAAGAGTCTGCTCTGACGGTCGTACGCGGGATCGGCAGAACGCTTCCGCGGAAGCGTTGGGAAAATATACTGCCGGCGGTTTCCAACAATTTCGGCCTTGCCCAACTCGGCCCGCTTATTGCCCGCAAACCAGAGGTCGCCTGCGACCGCCTGCTGCGCAAAGACAAGTGCTCCCACCGGCATGCCACGCGAAATATCGAGAAGCGCAGGATACCCGCGCTCATGCGAGGCGAAGTCATCGGACGAAAACCCCACCGAGGTCGTACCGCCGTGGTTGTGAATTGCCAGATAGGCAAGCTTCATATCGCGGGCTCGCAGAATTCGGCTTTGAATGAACTGGGCGCGCAACATGCGATAGCCGTATTTCCCGGGGACGTAATCCACGCCATCGACCGGAAGATGCAGCTCGCGCGCCACGAGGCGCAATCCCCGGTCGGATTCACAAAGACCCGCGAGGATGATCGCGCCGTGCTCGTCGCCGTCGCCCGGAAACAGATGCTGTGTGAGCTTTGCATACATGTCTTCGGGAATTGTCAGTCGCCACGGTCTTACGGGTGCGTTCGGAGCCATTGCATCACTTTCAGGAGTTTGAGCGCCGCAGTATCGGTTGCGGGGTTCAGTTTGTTGGAACGACGCGAGAGTTGAACCGCGGGCTTCCCGCGAAAATTGGCGCCATTACCGATACCCTCGCCCAAAGGCTTGCCATCGGTGCGCGCAAGGTCGGGACAGGTGAAATGCGGATACACATCCGCATACGGATATTGAAACGTGATTTGAAAGCCGACCCAGATTGTCTGTTGCGCATAAGGCGGACCGAGTGGCACATCATGGACGATGACATGCGCGCCACCCGCGCCATCCGGTTCCGCCTCTACATTGAGGCCCGGAAAGGACGACCGAATTTCACCGATCGCCTTTTCGATCTGGGGCTGCATCTGGGTCATGAGTTATCGTCGTTGGGAATCGCGAGAAAACGGTCGCCGTCACGCACCTTCACGGTGTCCCCATCACCGATGAGCTCCGTCTTGCCGCCGCCACGCTCGATGCTCAGGACGAAATCGATCTGGATTTGCACGCCTTGCGCGATAGCCGCCTGCTTGATGGAAAGACCCGTCTGCTTCTCCTTTTCGAAGGTCACCGGCTTTTCGTTCACCAGAACCGTGATCTTCTCGCCGTGGCCGCCATGATCGCCGTGGTCTCCGCCGGGACCCGGGTCGCCGCCGCCGTGATCGCCTCCAGGACCGGACTCGCCGCTCCCATGGTCTCCATCGCCGGAATGTCCCGAGCCCGGATCGGGCTTTTTCTCTTTGTCGTCCTTGTCTTGGCCCATCAAAACCTCCTTGCAATGGTGAAACTGAATTGCTAATGTGAAATTGAATATTGCATCCCTGACGGAGAATTGCAAGAGTGAAATTGAAAAAAAGTGACACCGCCCAATTTGACGTGGACGCGCTTAGCGCGGCGCTCGACGCCGAGCGCATTGCCCGTGGTCTGAACTGGAAGGATGTGTCGGCGGAATCAGGCGTGAGCGCTTCAACCCTGACGCGCCTCTCGCAAGGAAAACGGCCTGACGTGGACAGCTTGACCGCCCTTACCCATTGGCTGGGGCTATCAGCCGATCGCTTTATGGGTGTCCCTCAGATGGGATTCGGCGGCGCGAGTCCGCTTGCCCAGATTTCCACGATCATCCGTGACGATCCCAATCTCAACAAAGACGCCGCGACCGCTCTCGATGAACTGGTCAAGTCCACCTATGCCCGCCTGCGTTCACGCCGCTAGCGCGTAGCGCGCCCCGACATGTTGCAAACGTCGATCATAGCAAATGCGTTGCAGGCGGCTGCCATTTGCAGCCAAGGCAGTTCCATCGTCGTCAAGGGGTCCAAGTGGCGGGCAAAATCTTTCCTCACGAGAAGAATCGATGGGTGGCAGCTATGCCGGAGTCCGAAGATCGAGAGGACGGAAGAAACTACGATTCCTTCTTCCTTCAGCATCTTCAATCGATCAAAGCGGACGCTGCCTGGTATATGAACCAGCATTTCATCGGAAAAGGCGGGAACGGCACCACATTCTTCGTGACCTGCACTTCTGGACCAAATCTGGGGGTCCAATTCGCGTTGAAGGTCTTTCACAAGATCAGCGATGGCAAGCGACGCAAACGATTCCTGGACGAGGTCCGGCACTACAAGACGCTCTCTCATCCGTCTATTATCAAGGTCTACGATGAAGGGACTTTTACGGTCCACGACAACGGAGCCAACCGCGAGTATCCATTTGCCATCGTCGATTATGTTCCCACGAATCTTGAAGCCAAGCTCGGTCGAGGCGTTCCGAAAATCGCACGACTGGAAGCGGTTCGTCACATCTTCAATGTCGCATCAGGCGTTGCCTAAGCGACAATTGCTGGACGATAGATTCATTGGCTGAAAAGAACGATTCTGCGGCGAGCGTCGTTGCATTCTCAATACCAGGCAGCGCTGACGCACCTCTCATCATTTTGAGTGCGTTCCCACGCAGCGTATCCAAGCCACCGACAGGAAGGGTTGGCATCGGGAGGCCGTTGTTGGAAAATTCCTTGTAGACTGCCGCCAAGGCGAACGGATGCAAGGCCCGCAAGTAATTTGTAAGTTCGCTTTGCCGAACCGGCACCGTCCGCGCTGACATGTGATCTACGAATGATCTTACGACTGGCTCGTCGAGAAATGTCTGAGCCGCCCGCTCGTATACACCCCGCACGGGCACGATTGGCAGATCGCCAGGAACCGCGGCAATAACATTCTCCAATGCAACCGTCGCCGAAAAGGGCTCGCCCGCGAAACAAGCGGGGAAAACGTTGATGAAGGTGAGAACGTAATGCCTGAGCAAACTTCGCCAAACAATCTCATCCCCCAGCCAACAGAGATCTTTAAAGCCCTCCACCGGGTCATTGAGATCACAAGGCGGACAGAAATATATCTGCTGCGCATCCAGCTCGTTGAACGCGTCAAGCAAATGCCTGGTTGAACGATATCGGTAAAGATGTGAGGTCATGCTCCAAGTTTAGCGTCGAACAGCACTTGCGCACAGGGCATCATACGGAAAATATTCCGCAATCCAAGGATTTGATCCATGAACTCATGGCAGCGTAACCGCCCACGGTTTGTCTAGAGCGGCTGAGAACACGGCTCGTCGGCCTCTCAGCGCGGAACGCCTGCGAGATATGGATTCTGATCTTTATTTTAGATTTTAACCCATAGCGGGCTTTTCCACGCCCTCAATGCTTCGAGAAATACATGGAGCCTTGAAGGCAGGAAATCCCTTGTGGGGTGGACGGTATGCACTTCGAGTTCCTTGGAGGTCCAACCGGGCAGCAACCTCAAGAGCTCACCTTTTCTGATCTTGTCGTAGCAATAGGTCGAAGGCAAAAAGCCTATGCCGTGCCCTCTATAAACAAACGTACTGACCGACTGGAAATCCCGACTCGAAATGGGGCCTGAAACACGAATTCTGGCGCGTTTGCGTCCATTCTGTAATTCCCACTCTGCTTCGTTATTTCTGCCATTGAGCAAGACGCACTGATGCAGCTTGAGGTCTTCCGGCTTGGTTGGAGGCTTCTGATCTTTCAGATATTCGGGAGAAGCCACGATATATCGGACCTCGCTGCCAAGTTTCTTGGCAATCAACGTTGAGTCTTTCAGTTCACCAAAGCGAATGCCGACATCCACATTTTCAGCGATCAAGTCCAAATACGCGTTGGTGATGAAAAGATCGATCTTGATGCGCGGATAGCTTCTCAGGAAATCAGAAACAAATTCCAGAAATGGACCTTGCCCCAAAACCACGGGCACGGAGATTCTTAGCAATCCTTCTGGCTGCTTTTGTGTTTGGGTCAGCACCCTTTCAGCATTAGACAACAGATTAAGCGGCTCGCTACACCGATTGAAATAATCCCGCCCTTGTGAGGTCACGGTCAGCTTGCGTGTTGTCCTTTGCAAGAGCGTCACACCCAGGTCCGCCTCCAGCTCAGATACTCTCCGGCTGACTGTAGACACAGGCATACCCATCGAATGGGCAGCACGGCTAAAGCTCCCGAACTGAGCGACCTTCACGAAGACGGCAATATCATTCAAATCAGCCATCTGGTGATTATCCCATAAATGGAAAACTAATTGTAGATCTTTCTATCTAATCAAATTGCCCGACCACCCTAGTTTCATAGGCAATCCAGAGAAATTTCAACAAATCCAAGGGGGCATTATGTCCAGAGTCACAACGAAAGACGGTACGGAAATTTATTATAAAGACTGGGGTTCAGGACAGCCGGTGGTGTTGAGTCATGGCTGGCCGCTGACGGCGGATGCATGGGATGGCCAGATCGCCTTCCTGCTTGGGAAGGGCTACCGCGTGGTCGCGCATGATCGCCGTGGCCACGGTCGCTCGACGCAGACCTGGAAAGACAACACCATGGATCGTTTCGCCGATGACCTGGCGGAGCTGATCGAGCATCTCGATCTTAAGAACGTGATTCTGGTTGGCCACTCCATGGGGGGCGGTGAAGTGACCCGTTACATGGGGCGTCATGGAACCAGGCGTGTGGCCAAAGCCGTGCTGCTTGGAGCAGTGCCGCCGATCATGCTCAAGAGCGCTAAAACTCCGGGTGGCGTGCCAATGGAAGTATTCGACGGCATCCGCAAAGGCGTGTTCGATAATCGCAGTCAGTTTTTCAAAGACCTGACTGCCCCGTTCTACGGCTTTAACCGGCCCGGCGCGAAGGTGTCAGAAGGCATACAGGAATTCTTCTGGATGCAGGGCATGATGGGCAGCGTCAAGGCGCAGCTCGATTGCGTGAAAGAGTTTTCGGAAACTGACTTCACCGAAGACCTGAAGAAAATCGACGTGCCCACCCTCATCGTGCATGGCGACGACGACCAGCTGGTTCCGATTGAGAATTCCGCTGTGTTGTCATCCAGACTGATCCCCAATGCTGAACTGCTCATTTATGAAGGCGGCTCACACGGCGTGGCACAAACCCATCAGGATCGCTTCAATGGCGATTTGCTGAAGTTCATTCAAGGGTAGTTTCGTTGACCCGCAAACTACACCCAGACCAGATGAAGGAGACAGCGACCGTGAAAAGTCAAAATCATACAGCAACAAAATCCAGCCAGATACGTCTGACCAGGCACTCGCCCGAATATTGGCAAGTCACGCTTGATCACCCGCCGCTCAACGTCTTCGAGCCGGACATGCTTCCGCAAGTGGGCGAGATCATCACGGCAATCGAAACAGACGAGAAAGTTAAGGTGGTAGTCTTTGACAGCGCTGTTGAAGATTTCTTTATGATTCATCTGAATTTCCTTACAAAACTTGATGGTTTTGCAGGCCTTCCTCCCGGCCCCACAGGCCTGCATCCGTGGCCCGAGATGCTGGGACGCCTGAGTCGTGCACCTGTCGTATCGATAGCATCGATTCGCGGGCGGGCGACGGGTATGGGAAGCGAGCTTGCGCTTGCCTGTGACATGCGGTTTGCGAGCCGCGAGAAAGCCATCCTGTCGCAGTTTGAAATTGGCGCTGGTCTGGTGCCTGGCGGCGGCCCTATGGCGCATTTGTCACGCCTCATGGGAAGAGGACGCGCGCTTGAGGTAATCCTAAGCGCAGACGATGTCCCGGGCGATCTGGCCGAACGCTACGGTTATGTGAATCGGTCGTTGCCGGATGCCGACCTTGACGGATTTGTCGATGCACTTGCTGGCCGCATCGCCTCCTTCGACAAACAGGCGATCACGGATATCAAGCGTCTCGTTAACGTCGCCAGCATGCCGCCTGACGTCGAAATCGAAGCCGGGTGGAATGCCTGCGTTGCTTCGATGGGACGACCGGCCACGCAGCGGAGAATCAAAGCATTGATTGAGCGCGGCTTCAGTAAACCCGGTGATGCAGAAAATCACCTGGGGGATTTCATGGGATCGCGTGATTGAAAAATTCGGAAATTGAAAACGGCTTGCTGAATTTCATTAAAGCTAACTGATTTAACAACAACAATAATTCGAAAGGAACGATTATGACGAATGTAATTCTCAGCGCGATCGAAAATCGGCGCACTACCAACAAATATGATAGCTCGCGCAACATTGGCGATACCCAGATCAGCGAACTGGTGCGCCTGGCGACACGTGCGCCCACGGCGTTTCATATGCAGAACTGGCGATTCATCGCCGTAAGGACGCCCGACGCAAAGGCGCGCTTGAGGAAGCTCGCGTTCGATCAGCCAAAGGTCACGGAAGCGGCCGTCACGTTTATCGTCGTTGGGCAGCTTGCATCGCATCTCGTCATGGCTGAGCGGCTCGCATCGTCGGTCGCAGCCGGTTTCATGCCTGCCGAAGTCGTGACGGGCTGGGAGGGCGCAGGTAAGGCGCTTTATTTCGAACAGCCGCAGAGGCAGCGCGACGAAGCCGTTCGCACGGCGACCTTTGGCGCGAGCCAACTGATGTTCGCAGCGCAGGCTGAAGGGCTGGGCTCGTCGCCGATGATCGGATTCGATGCCGACGGTGTCGCTCAGGAATTCGGCCTGGCCAGCGATGAAATTCCGGTTGTGCTCGTCACGGTTGGATATGCCGCCGAGGGGAATTGGCCGCAGAAGCCGCGGCGGCCGGTGACCGAGATCCTGAGTTTTTTCTGAGGTCTGTAAAACAACATTAGTGTTCCCTTCAATCGAATTCGGAGTAAAGCGATGAACGAAAACAAACAACAGGATGGTATCCATCCTTTCCCGGCTGTGATGCAGACGCGGACGATCGAAGCCAACGGTACAACCATCCACGTACGCGTCGGCGGGCAAGGTCCGGCAGTGGTCATGCTGCATGGCTTCGGCACAACGGGCGACATGTGGGGTCATCTGGCGAGCGCGCTCATCAAAGACCACGCGATCATCGTGCCCGACCTCCGTGGGCTGGGCCTCTCGTCAAGGCCTGATGGCGGCTACGACAAGAAAAATCAGGCGGCGGATATTGTGGGCGTCCTGGATGCGCTGGGCGTGGGTACGTTCGAATTGGTGACGCACGACATCGGCATCATGGTCGGCTACGCAGTTGCCGCCACCTATCCCGAGCGGGTAGGCCGATGGGTAGCGATCGATGCGCCACTGCCCGGCATCGGACCCTGGGAGCAGATCGTAATGGATCCGGCCATGTGGCACTTTGGCTTCGATGGCAAGGACATGGAGCGTCTGGTCGCCGGCCGCGAGCGCATCTATCTCGACCGCTTCTGGAACGATCTTTCGAAAGACCCGACGCGGTTTGATGAAGCGAAGCGCGCGCATTACGCAGCGCTCTATGCGCAACCCGGCGAAATGCGCGCGGGCTTTGCCCAGTTCCTGGCGTTCGGTCAGGATGCAAAGGACAACAAGGCGTTCCTTGCGCAGGGCAAACTTAAGATGCCGGTCCTGGCCTTCGGGGGCGAAGCGACATTCGGCCCCATGATCGGTGCAGTGATTAGGTGTGTCGCCGATAACGTCGAAGAGGCGATCATCCCGGATTGCGGGCACTGGATCACGGAAGAACAGCCGGCCGCGACGACAAAACTTGTCGTCGACTTCCTGCACCGTCTTTCGTGAGTTCACTGGAGCTGACTGCCTTTGACGGGCGCCCAATTGGGGCGACAATTCCTTTCCGCAACAACAACAACAATAGGAAGTGAATTCCAATGATCTACGAAATGCGCCTGTATCGCTGCCTGCCCGGCCGGCTTCCGGCTTTGCTCGACCGTTTTGACACCGTCACGCTGAAACTGTGGGAGAAGCACGGCATCCGGCAAGCCGGATTCTTTACCACGCTGATCGGGGAGTCCAATCAGGAGCTGACCTATTTCCTGGCATGGGAATCGCTGGCCGAGCGCGAGAAGAAATGGACGGCGTTCTCGACCGATCCGGACTGGATCGAGGCCCGCTCCAGGAGTGAAGCGGACGGCCAGATTGTTGGCAACATCGTCAACCAGATTTTGGTGCCGACTCCCTTCTCCGCGGTAAAGTGATCGCCGGGCGGCCGTCTCGCGAGAAGGGCTGGCGCTGTCGCGAACCCTATGTGGCCACCCCGGAAAGAATGTCTAACGGCAAAGCCGAGAGTAAAGGCATTCCATTTTACGCCGATAGAATCCCCCAACTGAGCGATCTTCACAAAGACAGCAATATCCATCAAATCAGCCATTTTGCTGATTATCTCATAAATGGAAAACTCATTTAGGATATTTCCATCTAATCAATTGCGCCGGCTTCACCCATCTTCCTCATGCAATCAAGCAACAACAATGAGGAGTAAGTCATGCCAACGAAAGTTTTATACGAAACGAGCGCCACTGCGACCGGAGGCCGTGTCGGCCACGCCGCCACCCCGGACGGAAACTTAAAGGTCGACCTTACCAGACCCAAGGAACTGGGTGGCGACGGTGCCGCGGGCACCAATCCAGAGCAGCTATTTGCTGCCGGCTATGCTGCATGTTTTCTCAGCTCAATGCAGTTCGCTGCCACGCAAGGTGGGCCGAAGGTGCCTGCTGATGCCAACGTCAGAGCAACCGTGGGAATTGGTCCGCGCGCCGAAGGCGGTTTTGGCCTTGAGGTTGCCCTCACGATTGATCTGCCCGGGTTGACCAAGGCCGATGCCGAAACCCTGGTGCAGAAAGCTCATCAGATCTGCCCCTACTCCAACGCAACGCGTAACAGCCTCGACGTGCGCTTAAGCATCGTTGACGCCCACTAGAGTTTCGCGCGCTTCAGAAGCGCCGACGACTCTATCAACAACCCACCCAAACAACGGAGAATATCATGAGTAAAACAGTTATCGTAACGGGTGCTTCCCAGGGTATCGGTGCAGGCGCCGTGAAGGCTTTCCTCGACAAGGGCTATAACGTCGTCGCCACGTCGCGTAGTGTTACCAGGTCGAAGGAATTGCCATCGTCCCCCAGGCTCGCGCTGGTTGACGGCGACATCGGCGATGCATCGGTGGCCGCGAAGGTCGCTGAAACCGCGATCAGCAAGTTCGGTTCTATCGACGCGCTGATCAACAATGCCGGCATCTTCTTCCCCAAGGCCTTCACCGATTACACGGGTGAGGACCTGAAGAAGCTCTCGTCAACGAACCTGGAAGGCTATCTTTACATCACCCAGTTCGCCGTGAAGCAGATGCTGGCCCAGAAATCGGGTGGCAGTGTTGTCGGCATCACGTCGTCGCTGGTTGAGAATCCGATCCTGGGTCTGAATGTTTCGGTGCCGATGATTACCAAAGGCGGCATCGATGCCATGAGCCGCAACCTGGCGGTCGAATATGCGAAGCAAGGCATCCGTTTCAACACAGTTGCGCCCGGCATGGTCGATACGCCGCTGCATAAGGACGATCCGCACGAGTTTCTGAAGACTCTGGCGCCGTTGGGCACGATTTCCAGCGTCAAGGACATCGTCGATGCCATCGTCTATCTGACCGAAGCCCCGACTGTCACGGGAGAGTCGCTGCACGTTGATGGCGGCGCTCATTCCGGCAAATGGTAAGCGCGGAATCCCGGTTGCTGGAGCTGGACATTCGGCTCCCGCAACCGCCGCACCCCTTCGGCGCCTATGTCGAAGCGGTTCGGACGGGTAATCTATTGTTTCTCACCGGTATGCTGCCCGTGGAAGATCAAACGCCCAAATATGTCGGGCGCATTGGCAAAGAGCTGGATGAAAAACTCGGTCGGGACGCAGCACATACTGCGGCAATTAACGCTTTGGCTGTCGCTCGACAACATCTGGGGTCTTTGGACAAGGTTACCCGTGTCGTCAGGCTCGGCATTTATATGGCAACCTCGGGGGATAATATCGATCAGCCGCAGGTGGCCGATGGTGCTTCCGAGCTGTTCAAGGCGGTGTTCGGTGTAGACAGAATGTCAGCGAGGTTGGTGATGGGCGTTGCGAGCCTTCCTTTGGGTGTGCCAATCGAGCTGGAAGTTATTCTTGAAGTAAAGGCATAAGGCAGTGCTCCCGCTTGGATGTAGTGCCTGAGCATAAGCGTAACCGGGGGGCTGTCGCCGAAGAAGGGCGACAGCCAAATCCACATTTGGGTAATTGCAGCCGGCCAGGCTGACCTAGCCAACGTCGATAGGCGTGGTCGTCCATATCTCCTTCGCCAGGCCAATCAGTGTTTCCTGCCTGTCGTCGATAGCGGTCGCTGACCAATTCTCAAACGACTTCAGTTTGGTGTTGATGCGCGTGATCGAGGAATTCTTGCCAACCGGGCTCAGCGCCACGATGCTGCGTGTGAGGTAGTTACCGGACTTCACGTATTCGACCGTCTTGTCGGCAAAGAAGCCATTGCCGGCCACGATGTTGATGGGTTTCTCAAGCATCGTCAGATTGCCAAGATGAGTCTTGTAATCGTCATAGACCTTGCCGGGATTGGCAGTAGCGAATGACTCGCGCAATTCCGGCTCTGGTGTATTGGGCAGGATGTGCTCGATTTCTAACGCGGTGAATTCACCGAGCGCGCCTGGTGTGGTCATACCCTTGAAGGCCATCTCGACGTGTTGGGTCAGTTTGGCCAGCAGATACCGTGTCCGGTATTGCTGCATCGAGCCGAGCGTATAGCGCTTCATCGCGTCTGCCAGATCGGCGTCCTTCGCCGCCATGTTCTTCTGGAATTTCTCGGCAATAAATTCGTTCAGTTTGCTCTTCTGCGCGGTCGCATCGCTCAGCCCGCCTATCTCACGCAAATCATCGGCCCAGAGCGAGAAATTGCGCTCCAGGTCTTTGGTCGGCGTCTTGGTAAAGATGTAGTAGAACAGAAAACTTTCGAGTTGCCGGACAAAATGATCGAATAGCGGCTTAGGGAAGCCGCTGGCGGCCAGCAGTAGCACGTAGTGCAGGCTGAATGCCGCGCCGCAGAGTTGCTGCATGGTGTCCATAGCCAGGCTTGGCTGACCATCGTTGGCACGGCCCTGCGTAAAGCCGATAAACTGTTCGACATTGCGGATGATCTTGCGCACAAAGCCGAACGGGTCGTTTTTATAGTCGCACAGCGCCGCATTGTCCTTATCGACCAGCCAGTCATAGATCTCGTCTTCACGCACCACGGCATCGCTGCGAACATTCCTGATCCTGTAATTTGCCATCACGAAATAGCGAAGAAACCTCAACGGTTTCTCTTTGGCTTTTTCGAGCGGCGCGGTGATTTTCTTCCATTCGTCCTTGAGCCGCGTAAAGTCGCCCGGCTTCACTTGCGTGAACAGAAGGTTCTTGAGCAGATCCATCGAATTGAGGCCGACACCGCGCTCGTTGATTGTCTCGAAAATCTTGAGCGCACTGCTTACGTCGGTAGAGATCTGGATAAACACCACGTTGTTGGCGAGATACCCCCAATACTGCTTTAGCTTGGCCAGGTCCTTGTAGTTGGCGTCGAGATAAGCGTGAATCGTGGTGTAGGCGTTGAGCAGGTTCTCAAGCGAGCCGAATTTAGGAAGCCCCGAGGCCGCGATCTTCGCCCGGGTGGTCCGGGGGTCGGCGTCAATTGCCACGATGCGGTTCATCAATTCGCCGGCATGCTCGTAACGGGGTTCGAGCTTGAGGCTGGTTTTCAGATTGCCGGCGCCGTCAGTGTACGCGGTGGACAGCAAGCCCGTGAATAAAGGGTATTGCGGGTCTCCCTGAAAATGTTGCCGGAGCGCACAGAGCATGAGGAAAAATGTCGTCAGGCGCTGCTGGCCATCGATAACCTCGAAGTGATTCTTCTCCTCGGTGGGAGACACCAGCACCGTGCCAATAAAATACTCACGGCGCTCGCCGGTATCAAATTGCTCGTCCACATCATCAAGGAGTTGCTGGACTTCCTTTTCGGTCCAGACATATTCGCGCTGATAGTCAGGCACGATGTAGAAGCACTCACGAAATGCCTCCTGAATGGTGTATTTGTGGTCTTCGATTTTTGCCATGAGTCCCCCCGCAGGGAATCTATCCCAATCCACTGGAGGTTGGATATGACTTTTGGCGCATCCCCGCATTCATATTTGGGGACCGGGCTCTACTCGCTCCCGCTCACCGAGCCAGCCGATTGCCGCGAGGTCGCGGAACGTCTGTCTCGGCCCTGCCAGGTGACGATCCCTTGCGCTTCATAATGCATCGCTCGCCGGAGGCTCTCGCTTTCGGGTCCCGGCGTCATGTCATGCCGGCGTCGCTATCACTGCCCCTCACCGGGTGCCTTCTTAACCGGTCTCGCGATTGCAGTCGGTCCCGCGTCCCGCCATGCGGCGGCGCTATGCTGACGCTCCTGCGGCTGCCTCTCTTGCTGCTTGATGCTCCAAGGGGCGTCACCCTTCGGCGGTTTGTACGCCTCTCTCACGGCGAGGGCCAAGTTGTTGCTTGCTCTGTCCGCTAGCGCGTGCGCTGGTAGTCGATAATCCTTACGACCATGTCTGGAAATCCATTCAGAACGTCATCGAGAAACTTTTCTATCAGCGATAACGAACGATCGTCAGCCGGACTTTGCGCCGTGACCGAGCGTGAAATCGCATTCTGCCAGATTTGCGGCCGGTAGCGCACCAGGGAGCTTAGTAGAAAGCTGCCGAGAAATTGCAGGGCATATTCGTTCAGTTTGACGTTATTGATGGGCTGCATGGCATATGTTTGCCCCGAGCCGACATACCCGCCGGATAGCGGCGACAGAATGTCAACGGCAGGAACGATTGATCCATCACCGCCCATGAGCGCGCGGCCGGCCGCAAAGCCATTATTGTTGGCCTGAATCAGGTTCTCGTCCGCCAAGTCGGCGTATCCTTGTTTCTCGGCGTTGTCGAAAATAATGATAGAATTTCCCCACGCGTGCTGGGCTTCGGTAAAGCGCCATCGCTCAAGAAATGGATACGCTGCGCGCAGCCTTTGAATGGAAGCCACAAGGCTGGTCCGATCGGTAAACAGAACGGGATCATCGATGCGCAAGGTGCAGGAGCCGGTGTATGGCGCCCCGAAATTGAGCATGATCGGAATCGTCTTTGCAGCGGAACCGAACGTTTGCGCAAACTTGTTCGCTATTCCAGGCGCGCGCGCCAAAATGTCAGTAATGGCAATCTTCTGACCGCTTAAACCCGCCGCCCCGTCGAATGGCTTCTCGTGCCATTTCGGCATCGAGCTATCGAAGTACCAAATGCGGCCCAGAGGCGCGATAGCGTCGTTGAACTCCTGAAACGTCCCATTGTTTTCAACGTTCAGCGCCAATTCTTCTACGCCCGCATCTAGCGACGTGACATCTTTCAGCCCATGCGCGCGGGCGAGCGTTGACAAGGAAAGACCATTGCAAGCGACAATGACGGCCTGGGCGAAGGCGACCACGCCATAATAGATTTGTAACGGCTTAATCTGGATTGGCGCCAACGCCGCAGCCTCGAAAAACAGCCTGCCCTGTTGGATGCATACGGCGATCTCCCGCGCGATGCTGGCGCTTGGCGTGCGCCCCGTGGAATTGCCAAGCAACTGGCGCACATTGGTCGCGCTCTCCAAAAACTTGATGTCGTACCAATCATTCGCCATGCGGCCTCTCAGTTCTCTAATACGCGCGTCGCCCAAATCTATATTTGCACAATTGCCGGGAATGCCCGCCACTGATTGCCAGTAAATCGTGACTTGGCGTATGGCAGGCCGCGCGGCTCACGCAACGGCCGCCCGCTCCATTCGCCTGCGGCTCCCGTGTTAGCCATTGCCCTCACCGCTTTTCCGGCCCGCCCCTTGGCCGTCATCACTGGCAATCAAGGAGGCAAGCCATGAACCAACGCAACATTGAAACATACGATCTGAATTGGAACGGCATCCAGCTAAAGATCTCGTACGAACCCAATTGGCTCAACTGCTCGGACGTTAGCTACAAGACCGCGCATTTCCAGCTTGAGTCTGTCAGCCCGGCCAAAGAGCCTTTGCCGATGACCGAAACCGGCTACCGCTCGCACTTCACTCAACCCGAAGACATCGAATCGGCCGGCGGGCCAGTTGGCTACGTACAGGCGTGGCTTGAGCATGCGGCGCAAGACCCAAAATGGAAATCCTTCACCGCATCGTGTAGTCAGCTTTCCCTTTTCTAGGCGCCTCGCGCTGCGCTTCGTCTCGGCCTGCTGGTGACGATCACGGCCACCGAAGTTAGCGGTTCTTTCTTCGTGGCGCCGCACCGAAGCTACGCTCGGCTGTGAAAATCTCCATCCAGTGATCGAACAGCGCTTCCTTATCTTCGTCCAGGGCACCGAGATATCGAAAACAGTCCGAAAGGATTTGTGCCTTCACCACCGGCTCCACGTCGCTCGTAAGCTCCCGCGCCACGCCAATCATAATCATCTCGCTGTCGCCCAGAGGCATGCCCCGTCTCCTTGGAATTCCCCGGGCAGCCCGACGCCCTCCCGCCCCGGGAAGTCAGATTATATGATGTCTCCTGTCTTGGCGCATCGGCGTTCGCCGACCGGGCTCTATTCGCTCACGCTCACCAAGCCAGCCGGTTGCCGCGAAGGCGCGGCAGTGCTGTCTCCGCCCTCCGGGTGACGATCCCTTCTGTAATCCGAGTTGCAAGGTCAACCCCCTTTCTTCGGGGGCGGATGTCCGGTTTCGGGGTAGAAGCGGCCCCCCCCCCAAGAGCAAGCGCGGAGGCACTCGCAGACATCCGGAATGCCGTGGCGCACGGGTTGTGGGTACCGTTCATGGAGGGCGGGAAGGTCATCCATGTGCCGCGCTCGCTGAAGCCGAACATCTCGACCGAACAGGCCGCGGCCTTGAATAAAAAGGCGGATGAAGCGCGAGAACTGCGGGCGCAAATCGAGGCGCTCACGACATACAAGCTGGCCATCAAGAAGCCTAAGCCTTGGAAATAGCACGCAATGTCTGAGTTTGGCACGAACCGGACCACCGGTGATGTCGGCAGTTCGGTCGCAATCGCGGCAATAGCGGATGTCGCACGGACCTGCCAATTTGGTCAAGAATGACCCAAAGCGACAAGTCAGGCCCGCTTGCGACCTCGGGAGAGAAACGGAAACACGACGCTGCAAACAACGCGCTCGCCTTCTGCGATGTCCATCATCCAGCCGGCGTATTGATCGACGTTGTCGCGCAGCATGTCTCTCATCACGTCGTTGCCGAAGGCGAGCGCCGCGTCGTCGTTGAGCAAATCAGTGAAGCCGAGAACTTCCCGGTCGCTGCCATCGCCGTTGCGAATTGAGAAGCTGTAGACAAGCACGGCGCGGCGAATTCCCCCAGGGTCGGAACAAGACCATAAGACCGGCCATGTCGCTTCGGCTGGTCAATATTGCTCACTAAAGTGCGGTTACCGACATATTTTTTGGTGGGGGCGGAACGATAGAGGCAGCTATCTCTTTTCCATTATTGTGCGAGGGGCATCGAATGAGTGATTGTGCCGTAAAGCGCCCTGTCGTCTTGGTCGTCGAAGATGAGTTTTTGATCCGCATGCACGCGGCTGAAATGATCGCGGACGCGGGCTTCGACGTTGTCGAAGCCGCAAACGCAGACGAAGCAATAGTGATCCTCGGAGACCGCTTAGACATCACGGTCGTCTTCACCGATATTCAAATGCCCGGTTCCATGGACGGCCTGAAATTGGCGGCGGTTATCAGAGGACGTTGGCCGCCCATCAAGATCGTAGCCACTTCTGGGTTTGTGAATGTTCGACAGGATGACCTTCCCGAGGGGGGACGCTTCCTGCCAAAGCCCTACAGCCCAGAGCAGATTGTTCGGACGCTTCGCGAGTTGACAAGCCCGGCAACGTACCTCTCGTGACTTCTCATTCGCCGAACGGCGCACGGGCTGCAACCCTTAATCGGGCAACGTACAGCCCTTCGGTCGGTCACGCTCTAGTCTCGGGCATAGATCCGCGGACCGGAGCCACCGCTCGTCGGCGTCTCCGCCCATTCGGGTAACGATCGTTGCCGCATCATGCGGCTATCGTTCCGCGATCCACCACTGCCTGGCCCGCGCTTCTGTCCGGAGTTAGCCGTACGGCATGCTCCATGATGGGGTCCGGCGAGTTAGGTCGTCCAAGCTCACAGCGCGTGCTTGAGCACCGCACAGGGATCGAAACGGACTGACCCTCCCTACGTCCTCGGCAGAGCAGATCGTTACGCCGGGACGATCCCTATGTGGGTTGGATCACAGGCGGCTTTCCGAAGCGGAAGTCCGTTTCCTCGACCCACATCCGATGCATGATAATCGCCAGTTTGCGGGCAACTGCCACGCACGCTTTCCTGGACCCGATACGTTTGGCGAGCTTAACGCCCCAGGCCCGAAGTATCGACCACTTTTTAGAAATCCGCATGTGCGAGTTCGCGGCCTCATAGAGCGCATGCCACATCAGCTTGTCGCCGCACTTGCTGATATTGCCTGATCGATCAATCTCACCCGACTGATAGACGCGAGCGGTCAGTCCCAGATGCGCCGCAACGGCCTTGGAATCCTTGAACCGGTTTGGATCGTCAATCGTTGCTTTGAACGTTAGGCTCACGAGCGGACCAACGCCGGATACGGTCATCAACCGCTTGCAAACATCATCCTTGCGAGCCATTTGCGAAAGCTGCCGATCCATAAGGGCTTTGTGCTTACGCATCATGTTGCGCGCCTCAAGCAGCGGCTCGATGGCCATACGCAAGTCTGGTGCATCCGCGAGCAGAGTTTCGACCCTCGCCGCAAACCGACTTCGGTGTACTGCACCAAGCTTTAACCCATGCACCTTCATCAACCCCCGGATGGTGTCTTCGATCGCCAGCATGTGATCGACGAACTTCTTGCGCGCGATCAAGGTCGTTCGGAGCAACTGTGACGCTTTGCTCTTCACATGCACCGATCGATAGTGTCCGAGGCGCATCATCTCAGCGATGCCGCGCGCGTCGCTGCGGTCGGTCTTGTTGGGACGAGAGGACAAGAAGCGCTGGGCATGCCGAGTCTCAATGCACACAATCTGAAACCCACTCTCAACCAATGCGCCGTAAAGCCATTCGGAAAGCGGACAAGCCTCGATTCCAACGAGCGCGATTTTGTCTCGCCAAGGCGAAAGCACCTTTACCAACGGGACCGGCTCGCTTTCGGCTTTGCCTTCCCATACCGACGAGCCATTCGCCTCGACAACGCAGATTGACGTCATTCTTAGTGAAACATCCAGTCCGACATACAGGGCCATCGCTCGTCTCCTTTGCTGGGCCGAATCAACCCCAGCACAAGATTAGCGAGTGGCCGGGATCGGATTACCCCAGCTCGCGCAAATTGAGAGGGGCCTGCGGCCCCTTGCCGTCAAGGCCAAGCCCTCTGCAAGGGCTCCGGGCGGAAAACGCCCGGCCGTGTCGTCGCGTTGCTCCAGCCCGCACCACCCGGACGTTTTCCGGCCTGTGACGGCCAACCCCGCTCATTGCCGCGTGGCTAGTCAGTTTGCATGCGCAAACCGAATAACCATGAGAGGCAGACAGTGAAGAAGGACATCTATCAGCGCGTCACAGACCAAATCATCTCAAGCCTGGAGAGCGGCGTAAAGCCATGGACGCAGCCATGGAGCGTCGGAAACACAGAAGGCCGCATCATGCGACCCCTGCGGGCGAACGGCATTCCCTATCGCGGCATCAATATCCTGATGCTGTGGAGCGAAGCCATCGAGAAGGGGTTTTCGTCCCCAACCTGGATGACGTTCAAACAGGCGCTTGAACTCGGCGCACATGTCCGCAAGGGTGAGCGCGGAAGCTTGGTCGTATTCGCATCAAAGCTGACCCGCACCGAGACTGACGACAGTGGCGAAGAATCTGAACGGGATATCCCTTTCCTTAAAGGCTACACCGTGTTCAACGTTGACCAGATTGATGGCCTGCCGGCGCAGTATTATCCGCTAGCGCAGCCGCTCCAACCGGCCATGCAGCGCATCGCGCACGCGGAAGCTTTTACGGCAGCAACCGGTGCTGATATCCGCCACGGCGGCACCCGTGCATTCTACGCAAGCGGACCCGATTACGTGCAGATGCCACCCTTTGAGACATTTCGCGACGCGCTGTCATACTATGCGACGCTCATTCATGAACTGACGCACTGGACGAAACACGCAAAGCGCCTCGACCGTGACTTCGGACGCAAGCGGTTTGGCGACGAAGGCTATGCCATGGAAGAACTGGTCGCAGAACTGGGAGCGGCTTTCCTCGGTGCCGACCTGGACCTGATGCCCGGCCATTGCGAGGACCACGCAGGCTATATCGCCTCATGGCTCAAGGTGCTCAAGGACGACCGTCGGGCGATTTTCACCGCCGCCGCGCATGCGCAGCGTGCCGCAGATTTCCTGCATGCATTTCAGGGCGTTCAACCGCTCCAGAAAACAGCATAAAAGGAAGAGCCTGAAAGGATAAAGCCGATGCCGCAGTCGTTCGGAACCAATACGTTTCTCATCGAGTGGTCCAGCAAATGGGTGGACCGTATCAACAAAGCCGTTGAAAGCGGGCATCCACCACTGGCCGGTGTCCAACTCTCCATCGTCAAGGTGATGGATGAGACGGAAGCCCAATCTGCGGGCTGGGGCGATTGCTGGGTCGCGGTATCGCTGCCGCTGCCCATGTTCCTCGACGTTGAACGAAAGCATTTGGCAGACGCAGGCGCGCTGGACCTCACCCACTGCATTTCCGGGTATCTGCTGAACCGGCTGCCGGACGATGACGACGACGAGCCCGAAGCTGAAGTGCACAGGCTGTCCGACTATCAGCGCCACAAAGATTGATAATCCTTTTGTCGCGAGGCTGAACGGCCAACGAGTCGATTCGCCCGACGACCACGATGCCGCAAGCACTGGTCAGCCGCCGGATATACCAGTCGCAGCCTGGCAACGCGCTAAAAGCCAACTGGCTCAGCTCATTGAAGCGCCGCCATCGTGAACCCGGCTTGAGCCCGGCCTTGACTATGGGTTCTGGCCCGTCCGGACGCTGAAGGTCAACCGGCTGCCCGATCCGTTCGCTAGCGCTCCCGTGTTGCCGGTGTGACCCCGCGTCCATCGGACAGGGCCTTTTTGTCCCCATAGGCCGGGCTTGGTGCCGGGTTAGAAAACGATGGAGACGATCATGAACAATGCAGACCTGCAATTGCCTTTCAACACCGCGCCGCAATCAGACAAACGAGCCGTGCAATCCCGCTTCGCTCCTATGCCCCGTTCGGATCTGCGCGTACCGCTCGAATTCTACGCCACGCCGCCCGAAGCCACCCGCGCCCTTCTGTCCGTTGAATCCTTTGACGGCAGCATCTGGGAGCCGGCATGCGGCGACGGCGCCATCTGCAAGGTTCTCGAAAGCTCTGGGTACAGCGGTGTTGCCACCGACCTCGCCAGCCGCGGTTTCGGCATTGCCGGCGTCGATTTCTTTAAGGAAGAAAAGTCCCGGGCCAAGCACATCGTCTCCAACCCGCCTTACGGCCGGGGCCTGGCCGACCGCTTCGTGGCGCACGCCCTCAAATTGGCCGCCGAGACGCGCGGCAAGGTCGCGATGCTGCTGATGCTCTCAAGCCTCTGCCACCCGCTGCGGCACGAATTCTTCATCAGCAATCCGCCTGCCCGTATTTACGGCCTCGACCATCTTGTCTGCCTGCCCAATGGCAAACGCTCCGAAGCGATGGAACGCAAATCGACCGAGCGATTCTGCTGGGTTGTCTGGCATGCGGGCCATGTCGGCCCCACGCAGTTTTCATGGCTTTCAACCGCTCGCTTCCGCCGGTAACCGGCGGAAGCGAGCGCCGGATCATAGTTTCGGAGGCGCCGCCTTCGTATTCTGAAGGCCGCGCACGTAGCTGTCGAAGAAGGCGAAGTCAGCGCCCATGTTGGCTTTGGTGCGTTCATTGTCGCTCAGGTAGAACGTCGCCATCTGCGCATGGTCCTGCGAGATACCAAATTGTATCTCCAACTGAATCACCACATCGCATTCACCCTTGGGGTTGATGGAGGAAACGTCGCCGGAACCCATCAGGCTGTACTGCACCTTGCAGCCGTTGACCGGGTCCTTTGCGAGATAGCTGCGCCCGTCATTGTACTGCGCGCGCCAGGTGAACTGGTTCACCTGCTGGAATTCGGCTTTGTACTTGGTGCGCAGCCCGGCCAGGATCTCGGACACACGCGGCTGGTCCGATTGCGTGGGGTACGAAATGCTCCGCTTGATACCCAGCACCTGCTGACCTGACGAAGGCGCGCTCATCTTGACCTCGATGCCCTCGTGGATCGTCTGCTTGGTCGCCCCCGGCAATTCCCGTATGAGCGTCATCTGCCCAGCATAGGAGGCAGTGATTAATCCACCGGGTGCCGGAAACTGCATGCGGATGGTGGCTTCGCGCAAAGGGCCTTCGAAGCTCTGGCCGTTCATCTCGGCAGCCGCCCGTTGCGCGTCTGACATCGGCGGTGGCAGCTTATAGCCCGACTCGCCAAGCAGCTTCTCAAGCTTGGCCTTCGCTTCCGCGTATGTATCGCCCGGTTCGATGCCAAGAATGTCCGCTGTGACATCCTTGGGCATGTTCAGCCCCTTGGCTGTGTTGACGGTCTGCTTCCATTCGATTTTCTGTTGCGCGGCGGCAGGCCCGCATAATGCGAGCGACAACACAGCCCCGGCAACAGCGCTCATTCTACGCTGCATGTGATGCTTCCTGATGGTTGGGGAAAAATGGCGGGCGTCAACCGCCCACCGGACATTTTGTGAGCTTACGAGTTCTGACGGCGCTGACGGTCGAGTTCAGCGTTGTAGGCATTGCGGGCATCGGCATCGCGGATGGCCTGTTCGGTTGCCATCTGGGTCTGCTGGTTGCGGCGGTGGTCTTCCTCTGCGCGGCGGCGGGCTTCTTCGGGACTATCGGTCACGACGGACTCCTGCATTCAAGAATCAAAAAAGCCTCCGGCGAATTCCGTGAGGCTTCTAGTTTTCCTGCGGAGCTGGCGCGGCACTAAACAGAATTACCTATTCTGTCGCATAGCCAGAAAACGCCTTGGTTATGCCTTGCGAGCGCTTAATCCCGATGGTAGATTCTGGTCTGTCTTGAGGAGCAAAAGGGCTGAATTTCAGCCATTTCCCGAGGCATTTAACAGAATAGGTAAGACTGTCGCATCCGACCCCGGCTTCTAGCGGCGTCGGAGCGAAAAGCCATGATTTTACAAGGGGTGGCTACGGCCTCCCTCTACACTTCCACCGGAATGCGCAAATATCTCAACGAGGCGGAGCGCGCCCGGTTCATCGCGGCGGCCAGGGCGCATCCGCGCGGCATGGTCCGCACCCTATGCCTCACGCTGGCTTATACGGGTTGCAGGATTTCCGAGGCGCTGGCGATCCGGGTCCACGCCATAGAACCCGGAGCCGGTTTCATCGCCATCCGCTCGCTCAAAAAGCGCAAGGGCGTCATTGTCATTCGCGAAGTGCCGGTGCCATCCGATCTCCTGAACGCACTTGAAGACGTTCATGGCATCAGCACCCGAGAGCCCGACGAGCGGCTATGGCCGCTCTCGCGTTGCCGTGCATGGCAACTGGTCAAGCTGGTCATGGCCGAGGCTGGCATATTGCCCGGCATCCACGCGACCCCGAAGGGATTGCGCCATGGGTTCGGCCTGCACGCCATCAGCTCAGGCGTACCGCTCAACCTCGTCCAGCGTTGGCTTGGTCATGCGCGCATGGAAACAACGGCGATTTATCTACAGGCACTTGGGCAGGAGGAGCGCGAGATAGCGTCGCGTATGTGGAGCTAGTGAAGCGAGGCTTTCAACCCTTTGATCTCTTCGCGCAGTTCGCGGATTTCTGTCGCGTTGTTGTCGTTGGCCGCCTTTAGCACCTCGCGCAGATTGTCGCTATCGGCCTTCAATTTTGCCAACGCATCGTGGTCGCTGTCGAACAGGGATTTGAGTTCCTGAATGGCCTTGGCCATCACCGCGACCATATGCGCGTAACGGACACCACTAAGCTTACCATCGGTTCCTTTTTCGCCGAGCACGGGATCGACCTTGACCGTATCTTCCGCGATAAAACCGATGTCCGGCTCTCCATCTGCCTTCCACTTATACGAAACAGGCTGGAGTTTCATCACGGTATCGAGGCCAAGCTTTAATGGCTGAATGTCTTTCTTGAATTTACGCAACGATGAGCAACTGTCAAAATAGCCGCTGCCATTGAAGCAAACGGTGGCGGCGGAGCCGTGCGTGCCGGGCATGTTGGAGCGGAAAGCGCCGCCGGCTTGGACCGTTCCGGCATAGTCAATTGTCATGC
>Ga0307516_10001602_pt1 | contig 31142 bp, 35 predicted proteins | sample 19_EM_MG_FD_203310 | JGI IMG/M metagenome (GOLD analysis project Ga0307516, IMG submission 203310) | Populus trichocarpa ectomycorrhiza microbial communities from riparian zone in the Pacific Northwest, United States - 19_EM | ecosystem: Host-associated > Plants > Roots > Unclassified | place... | reverse complement strand
TTCGCCGACTGATGAGACCCCGATTCAGCCATCCAAAGGAGGAGGTGCGTGTTCTCTTTGGTCCCACGGAAATATACCGAGTCGCCGACCAACCTCTCTTATAATTTAGTGACCCATTCTCTCCGCCATTCTCGCCGTGACAAGAGCCAGCGGATATGCTTGTCAAGCACCGCCTTCGGTTGAAGAGAAACTCAAATACTATCACTATTGACTAACTACTATGTCTATTTAACTCGAAATTGACATTCCGTATACCGTTTTTACGGTCGTATGCCGTCAACACGGCCGTCCCGTACCCGTTTGTCCTCAAGAATCTGACGGTACGGTTACGGGTCCGGCTGTTCCGTAACCGTACCCCACCCGTACCTATACGGCCGTACACCGTATACGGTACGGCGTACAGCCCTACTCACTCATACCATGGGGCTAGCGCTTCAAGTCAAATAAAATGCCTGAACGAGTGAATGCCAACCAATATCGCATGTCGCGCGTGGTAAGCTGCGGAGCAGACTATACAGTGTTGCTTTCCGACTTTCGTTTTTTACAGTTGGACGTCAAGGTAAATAACAGGGTCGCTTCAGTGGTGTGACATGAGCCACGAGAGTGCGGTGTTGCTGACCTGTTTGTAAATTTATCGATTCTCTCTCTGGAAGTCTGGAACGATGCTCAAGACTTCGCCTGAGTACATGAGGCAACATCGTGCACCGAGGGATGAATCGATGACGAGAAGAGTGGGAGGGCAGGGCCTACTAACAGGCGCCAGAAGCTCCGAGTCCCGACTCCGTCCTGGTGTCAAACCTGACGGAATCACTGGAACGGGGAACTGCATATTGAAATCAGACTCCTTCCCATTCCCACGTGGTTGAAGGAATAGAGCCGCTCGAGCGTTGAACGGCGTTTTCTGATGCGGGTGATGATGCTTATCCAATACTTTCCTTTTTTGTAAGTACTCCTTGAAGGAAGGAGTACAAAAAAGGAAGTATTTGATAAGCAACGTCACCCGCAGATGAGGACAACTCCTCGACTCAGATTTATTCCTTCAACCACGAAGGTGGGATGGGAAGGAGTCTGCATTGAAATCTATCAGACGATCCTTTTCCCATCCAATTCTGTATTGAATACTTACTGCAAAAGTTACATACTCGTAACACACTGCTAAGTATTGTATACTTTGTTTCGTTGATTGTTGGCGTCGATTGGCAAGTACCCTGCGAGACCTTGCTGAACAGGTGGCACACCATGACAAACTTTGGCTTTATTTGACATCCCAGAAAAATATCCTTGACTCACTCTCAACAACGCATCCTTCTCCAATCACAAGATCGGACTCGAGAACCATCGGAAACCCGGTTGTAAACGCACTTTCTCCTCGCCATGTATTCCAATACGAAGGGGGTTGTTATGGTTGCTCCCGGTATCGACCAACCAAACCATTCAAATTCAAGGATCTCGGGTGTCTCGGGGGGGGTGGAGAAGCAGCAACGACTCCCGTCATACCAAATTCCAATTAATCTAGCGAGCATTTGAGGCTTTGAGCGACGACCTTGGCGACGACACCCGGCTTCGATTTGAGCTGACGGTCTTGGTGTTGGTAATTCACTTCTTCCATGCATCCTCTCAGATAAACAAGCATGCCATGCCTTATAAAAATGCGAGGACGGCAAATCAGTCGTACGTTCGTTCTTGCTTCTTTTTTTGGCCAGGTCGCCATTTTCTTTCGTTCCTTTGGATTTCCCGGTGAGCTTTCGTCCTCTGGATGACCCAGCGACCGGAACCTCACCTCCCCTAAAAATCAGTTTCAGCTTGAAGCTATTGTTTCCCGTGCCTCTTCGATAACCGGATATGTTTTCTAAAATCAGTTCCCTGCTCTTGATTTCTGTGTTTGTGTCTTCCGCCATTTCCACCCCTCTACATGCAAGTCGACGTAGTGAGGGTATGCATGTATTTCACATCTCCCCCGTCAGCTCATGGATTTTTCTATACAGGCAACAACAACGTCGGCGTCTCTCCGTCTTTCAACAACTGGGGAGGCTTGTCCTCCCTGAACGGCTTCGACAGCTTTTACGGCTCTGGGAACTTTGGTGGTTTTCACAACAGTCAGACCATCATCGAGCGCAGCGTTCAAGTCTGCCACACGCAGGAAATAGAAATAATCCAACAACGTCTCGTCGTCTTGCACGAGATGATGAAGAGGTGAATAGTTTTTACATCCATACGGTCACCAATGTCCGGGACATCTAACCCCATGCAGAGTCATCATCGAACAGATCTGCGACGTGGAGACTCAGGTCATCGTCTTTGAGCAGTTTCACGGCAACAGTCGTCGCTTCAGCGACGATCTGAGACGCAGCTCGGGCAGACTCGCTGGTTACGATAAAGCCGTGCTCAACAGCTTTGGCAAAATCGTCGATTCCAACGGCACTCTCACTACCGGCAACCTCGGTTTCAATGGCCAGAGCGTCGGAAATCAGACCGTCGTCGTTGGCGGTACCAATTGGAATGACCAGAAGTCTCCTGCATCCGTGCTCAACGCCTTCAATGCCGCTTCGGCCGCGTTGGGTCCTGCGGTGTAGATCGTAAGTCCGTGAAAGACCATCGTTGAATGGGTTGCTGACGGAGCTACAAGGAGGCGATTGGATATAGCGACTTCGTGATATTTTCATTACTTCTGTAGCTTCTGTTGAGCATGCATCTTAACCAGGAAGGAATGTTTGAATAAGCCCTATAGAAAACATGGAGAGTCTTATACATGAGCTTTGCCAGGTCACTCTGTCCGACTAGATAGACCGGTAACCGTTCCCTCATGGGATAACCATGACTCATCTCGCATACGAGATACCGTCCGACATAACTTGGTGAAAAAGGCTATATTCCCATCGTATCAATTGCGATTAATAACTTAACATCAGGGCGTACAAAGCAAAGAAAACATGACGCTCTCCTAGATCCCAACGTTATAACGTGAAGAAGAAAAAATAAAACAAAATAGAAATACTGTCCGACAGACGAACGCAAACTACTCTTGCCCAAAGCCTTCTGTTTCCCTGATCGAATGTAATCAGAACCCGAAGATGATCGCACAAAAGCAAAAACAACACCCACTCGATCGCGAAAAGCAACTTCGTTTCTAAACTCTCATAATCTTCATACGGCGGAAGATCCAAGCGGTTGAAGCAGGTATGGCTCCTAGGTAGACCCTGGGGATCTCCCGATTTCTCGATCGTAAAGCGACGTGGGCCATCAGATCCTTGCAGGTCTTTGAACCCGTTCACAGGTATCTTTGAAGTGCCCGTCGTGAATTGAAGCAAACGAGACTTGCGCTCCAAAGGCCAGGAACGAATGCATCGCCAGAACCATTCGATCACCTGGTCCGTCTTTTCGTATCCGCGATAGTCCGTGAACTTGGTCCAATCATCCCTGAAAGAGTTAGAATGGGGTCAGTTACGCGAGGAACACATCGTAAGACATAGAACCTACATATCAATCTCCGACATGCCTCCAATCAAGAGTTCGAGCTCGCGCTCGTCGAAAACAGTGATGAGCTCGCTGGGAATGATTTCCAGCAGCCCAACCATAAAAGCATCAAACTGTTCTTTAACACGTTTGGCGATGCGGTAAGAAACAACGGCATTGACGTATTCCTTCTTGTTCTCTTCCGTCATTGAAATATCCGCTCCTCCAGGCTTGAGCTCGACGGTCACGAGCTCTCCAAACCGATCTTCGGTCGTCGTAAATGTTTCGAAAAGAACATTCGTGGTATCATTGTCTCTGGAGGTGACGTCAGTGGGAGGTCCTTGAAGTGGTTCAAGAGACTACTCACAGCATCCAGTTGAGAGAACGATGTAAGTCAGCATCGACACTTTCCAAGTCTGCCAGCGACACGGGTTTGGAAAGGATCATCTTGTATAAACTGGCGACAAAGTAAGCATCAAGGAATCTTCGATGAAAGATGGCCAGTCCGAGGCATCTTCCGATGAATTTAAAGTAGCTCAAGTGATCAGGGTTGATACCAGAAGCTGGGTTAATTTGGAGGGTGTAGTTGTCATGGGTGGAGTATTCAAACAGTCCATAGCTAGGATTGAAGATCTCGTGGGAGAGGAGGAAGAACCACTCTCTGCATGTGGGGATTAACGATACGCGGTTCTAATGTGAAAGCATCACATACCTGGAAACTCCACCATAATCCAAACCATCTTCGCCGTCAAAGTTGATCATGAGCCTTCGCTTCATGTCTTCGGCAGTCAACGCCATGACCGCGCCGTAGCTGTCTTCCAAAATGCGTGTACGACGGATCTTTACCTCGCACTTGCCAGGCTGCACGCGCATCTTTGGCTGACTTCGAAAATAGACGAGTTTGCGCCGGTAGTCTCGCTTGTACTGGGGTGCGCCTTCGTCGACTTGGCCAGGTAGCCGTGGGTCGTCCCATGCGGTCGTCCGAGTGTTGTGATCAACAAAGTAGACGCGACCGGTATTGGTCAGCCTCATTTCCCAGCCCGAGGGAAGAGAGCCGAGGTTGGGGTTGGCCACGGAGGCCGGTATTGCGGTCTGTCTGTTTGCGCGCCGTGGGTCGGTCCAGGTGGTGGTGCGGGTATGGTGATCGACAAAGTAGGGTCTTCCTTCTGCTGTGCGGCGTTCTTCCCATCCTGTTGGAAGCGGAACATCCTCGTAAGCGCCTGCAGCCTCGGGACTGGTGGCGGCAGCAGGCGACACTACTTGGGTTGGGGTTTGGGTGGGTGGAGTGGCAACATTGGAAGGCCTGGGTGGTTGGATTTGCCGACCGGGTGCGGGTCGAGTAGGACGTTCCCAGGTGGTGGAGCGGGTGGTGTGGTCGACGTAGTATGTTCGACTGTGTGTATCAACCCGGCGCTCCCATCCGGGAGGCAAAGGTACACCATTTTCGTCGTCCGTGAGGTGTTGCCTGGGGGCACCGACGGAACTTGTAGGTCGGATCGTGGATTCAATTCGGGGCCGAACAGCAGAGTTTAATGAAGTATGGCTGGCTGAAGTTCGAAGGGCTGGAGGAGCAAGGTTGGATTGTGATGGGGCTTCATCTAGGCGGGAGAAAGGATGGCTCGGGGGTCTGGCTTGAGGAGTGTAGCTAGCCGAGCGATGTCGAGGGTCTGTATGTTGTAAAGGGTGGGGCGGAGAAACAAGTGAGGGAGCGGGCGCTGAAAGAGCAGGTCTAGGTGAGGGGAAGAAAGAGAACATGAGTTTGCCGTATACAGGGAGGTTGTTGCTGGACATGGTGAGATCCTGGGTGATCACGCCTACGAGGTTGATGAGCAAGGGGGATGAAGAAGTTGGATGTGGACATACTTCGAGGCTGGTTTATAGCATGTGAGAGGACTTCGGTTGCGGGGAGATTGAGGACGCCAAGAAAACCTGGCCAAGATGATTGTTGGTAAGGTGCACATGGAGCGAGCTTTGGGCAGACCTTGATCGCGTTTTTTGAATTTCTTGTGGTCAAAGACCTGAATCGCGATAATGGAGGATTGGCGAACGGTGCTGGTGGTAGAGATGAGTGAGAATGTGGGGTGATGAGGGGGAGACTTGCATCTCGAATTCTTCATCCCATGTGGGTGCCAGCGACTTCTTGATGATGGCGGTAGTGCGGGTCTGCTCGCCATCTACGGTGAGGACAGCAAATGGATCTGGCAAGCTGAGCAGTTCACGCTTGACGAGGCCCTGGGCCCCGAATACTTGTTTATAATGAGATCAAGGGGAGTGTGGAGAGAAAGGAAGAGGTCTCACAGGTGACCTTGATAGACTGCTCTGGATCGTTCATTCTTTTGGGACGATTTTGTGAGGACAATGGGGAGCATGGGAGAGGGGGACTGACCTGCTCGAACTGGCCATGGACGCAAGAGGCGGTGGGGACATCATACACAGCCACACAGCTGGCCCACAATGGTCGTCGTCACCCCATTATATACCCCAAAATGCCCTCATCACCCCAATGCCTTCCCTCGACGCAAAGACGGAGAGTGTCGCCAGCGACGAGCCCGCACCCTCGTCGTCCGGCATCTTCGTCCCAGCCATCCCAAAGTTCTCTCTCTCAAAGTCCTTTCCGTCTATTCTGTCGACCCTAAACCTCATGCGTGCCGCCGCCCGTTCAAGCGACTGCCAGAGCATCCGGTCGCTCTCTCAGGTCTTCCTCACATGTCTCCGAACCATCGTCCGCTCCATGGACGATCTCCCACACCGCGTCCGCCTCCAGCCGGCCTACGAAGTAGCCCAGTGCAGCGTCATCTTTGCCGGAACCCTCTTCGAGAATCAGGTCTCCAGCACGCCGACCAACTTCACCATGACCTCCGAGCTCGCTGATCTCGCCGTCGCCAGCTTGCGTTCCTTCCTCAGGGTTGCCGAACGCGTTCTTGCCGAAAACAAACCTCTTCCCCCGCTTCCTGGAGACGCACCTGTTCCAGACGTCAATCCTGTCCCCCTCACCACCGACGTCGATCACGTCTTGGACACAACGGACTCGTGTACCGCCTCTTCCACCCTGTGCAGTTCCCAAGACTCCACCTTGGGACAAAGGAGGAAGAAAAAGTGCTGCAGCGGTAGCATCATCAGACGCATCGTCGGCCGGAGATCCATCTACTCCACGTCTTATGACATCCGATCTTCCTTCACCCTCATAGACCACGAGGACGCAATCCCCTCCCCTACAAAAGAATCTTTCACAGCAATAGTAGAACAGCGTGCCCCAGAGCACACATACATGCCCCGCCAGTCCGCCTTTTACTATCTAGCAGACCCCTACAGCCCCGAAGTAGACATCGACATGCCCATTCCCACCGGTGACACCGTCGCCATCCGCCTCGACAATCACGGCGAAATGAAGGCCGCATCCCTCACCGCCCTCGTACGTCTCCTCACCTCCAAGGACAGCATCCTCGATCCAGACCTCATGCCCACCTTCTTCATCTGCTTCCGCTTCTTCACCACTCCCACAAAGTTTGTTCAAGAGCTCATCCATCGCTTCAACGAACAACCATCAGACGACTTCAATCCCGCACAGCTGCGCATCTGGACTCGCCAAACAATGGGCACACGTCTGCGCGTCGGAAAGGCTATTCTCATGTGGCTCGACCTCTACTGGAGACCGGACTCGGATTCAGAGGTCCTCGAGACTCTCCAGACATTCGCTCTCGAACACTTGGTCAGGGAGCTCCCCGAGGGCATGTCCACCCAAATCCTGGGATGTCTAGATTCTCTCTGGGTCGACGATCCCATCTCCCCAAGAGCAAGAAAGGCAAGCGACTTGCAGTTCATCTATAATCGAGTCGCATCTGCGCCCTTGGCGCCCACCGAGTTTACAATCTCGTTCGATCCAGATATGGATAACACCTCGCAACTCCTGACGTTCAACACCTCCAAGGGAAGAGAGGAATTCGCTCGCCAGCTGACTATCCAGCTCGCCTCGAGGTTCCAGGAGGTCGATCCCGAGGATGTGATCAAGGTCTGGCAGACGAACGAGGACTCTGAAGCTGGAAGGCTCCTTCAAGATATCAGGAACGTTGAACGTGCCCTCTGTTCCTGGGTCACCAGCACCGTCGTGGACCCAGGTCCACCCGCGCAGCGTGCCCGACTCCTCGAGTTTTGGTTGGACATATCTGCTGTCAGTCCCGTCCTCCATCTCTAACACCCTTGGTCGCTCACCCTTTTTAAACCGGGTCCAGCGTTGTCTGCGTTTGCGGAACTTTAGCGGGGCCCACAGCATCCTCGGCGGGATATCCAACTGCGCAGTCGGACGAATGAAACATACCATCCTCGTCAGCCACTACCTCCTTGAATCATCATTGCCTTTTCTCCTCATCACCATCCGTTTATGTTTAGCTTGTCGGCCCTTCTAGCAAACAGCAATTCCGAACCTTGCAAGCTTTCCTGGGCGGGCAGGATAACTTTGCCGATTACCGAGAGGCCCTGACATCCGTCGAGCCCACGGTGCCGATGCTGCGTCCGTACCTCGTGTCGATCACCCTTCCTGAAATTTATGATACCTTCCAGCTCCTCTCATTCGCGACGTCATATCCGCTTTGGCAGTGGTGCCTACCTCCGTCGGTGCAACAGAGGCCAGCGAGGACAAGAGCCTCATCAACCTCCGGTCTTATCGCGTGGTCACCAAGACAGTGCGAGGTGAATTCCTTTAGCCTCCTACAGCCTATGTCCCATCTCATCTGGGATAACTTTAGCCTTGGAAAACTGTCTCATCCCTTACAAGATCTCAAAAGATGAGAAATTCGACGCATGGCTCGACAAGACGCTCGCTCACTTCCCCGCACACCTCGACACTCAGATAAACGATAGTCTTTACGCTTTAAGGTTCGTGACGAATTCCACATGGTTCCTGTATCTGATATCATCGTCTTTCTAGCGCTAAATTGGAGCCGAAAGAACCTCTTTTGAATCAGCTCACCGAGCCATGGCTGTACACTGTCGCGGGCAAGATACCCGAACATTTCACTCTGCGTCAACTTCCAGAACCGACCGCCAAATTGCAAACGAGAACCAAGTGGGGGATCGCTGCGTTCTTGAAAAGATTCTGAGAGCAACTTTCCTTGATGTCCAACTCCTTTTTCACTCATTTATACTCCTCCAAACGCCTCATGTCTTTATCCACACTCATTCACTTCCATAGACGTCTACATTCCATCGCACACACTCATTGACATTGATACCATCGTCCCATATACCACTGCACTTTGTTCATTAAACACTTTTGCGAAACCTTGCAAACTATAGTGCAGACATTGCATATGGCATAAGGCATAGGTAGCATGAATCGTAATAGTTCCAGCTCGCATCTGTTGGGAACATAAGACTCTCTATGCCCGACCAGCCTCAATCCTCCTCCTCGCAACCTGTCTTCGGTTCAGGCCGGTCAAAGATAGTTGCGACACAGGTTTATCTGTGGCCTTCTCAACTTCAACATCACTCCCCGAGAGGATGATTTCTACATGTGTCGGGTGACCTTGGTAAGGGTTGATACGACCATGAGCCCGGTATGTACGACGGCGGGTTTTCTGCGAAGAATATAGTCATTAGAGAATCGTGACCTAATAACCGAGATGGTAAACACGCACTGGAGCCTGTTGGACGACGATATTCTTGATGTAAAGCTCCTCAACATCGATGTTTTTCGCATCAGCATTTGATTCAGCATTCTTCAAAAGGCGCAGAATAAATTTCACGGATTTCTCGGGCCAACGACCTGATCGCCACGATGAGAAAAGTGGAAGGTAGATGTCGAAAGACAATGACGACACACCTTGCGTGGCCTTGAACTCCTTGGCCTGGCTAGCCCGCCCAACACCACCTGAAAACCGACGGAAGGGAATGACGCGCTTGTGGTCCTTGACGTCGCTGAGGTAGGAGTAGGCTTTGGTGAGTTTCATGCCTGGATGGTGTGCATACATCTCAGTAATCACAGATCGCTCGAGTAACACGACTAGTTACCGCTGAGGGCAGCAGCGACTTCACGCATGTTCTTGAAGTGCGTGCGGAGATATTCCCCTCGTGCACGAGAGGCTGTAGGAGTCGGTCAGCATGCAGTCTTTCGGGGTGGACGTTTCGTTCGAGACAGACTTTTTTCGGGATTTGAGGCAAGGACGGCGGAGGCGTAACGAACTAGACATGGTTAGCATTCTGTCATTGAATGTTACGGCCGCCGCTCACCCATCTTGAAGTCTTGAAGTTGTCGAGCCCAATAGCGACGAATAACTTTGGATCTGCAGCGTCCCCGTGTGGCTGAAACCTTGATCCTACAGTTTTCGGAAATGTCCGATTATGGCTTCCCGTGCCGTAAATCTCCATGATGCATCATTCCTCTGTCGAAGCAATGGCCCTTTGTACACTCTATGCCATTATGCGTACTGTATAGTAAGCCATGTACATTAATTGTAGTATTATAATGCTATTGGGTGCAATCACAAATATCTATCCCAGAAGCCATCCGTCCCGTTATTGCTCGCAGTGTGTTCGTCAATACCAAGGAGCTTTGCGATGAGGTTGTACACTTCGACGTTCGGGAAGGGTCCCATGATGTATGCATCCTCGCCTGTTGAATGCCAATTGTCGTTCGGCTTGGTCCCAGACTGATGGAGAGCCTTTATGTCGGTCGTGAAAGGTCCATGAGCTATGAATATCGCCTGCATCGAAGTTTCCTCGTTGTCATAACCGTGATTCTATGTAAACAAGGAAATAAATCATTCACGACAACGTCAAAACTAGTGAGAATACCCACGCCTTTGGACATTCCCGTGTCATCGCCTTCGGCTCGAGTTGTGAGCACGTACCCAATCTTTGGCACAACAAATATCGGCGCGATGCGTTCGATATGCGAGAAGTGATACCTGGTCGGCATGGTCTCGTGTGTGTAGACGCTGAACTTCTCTGGGTTTTCATCTGCCGCTTTCTCCAGAGCTTCTAGATAATGGGAAACGTTCGCGGATTCCTTGAAACGCAGGCCCTTGGACGGCCATCCGTCTTCATGCTCAATCATCTCCATTCCTTCTTCCCCGATAAAGTCATCGATGTAAACAGATTCAGGATGGCTAGTGTCTGTCATGCCATGATCGCTGACGAAAACGATGTCGACGATGTCACCAAGATTACGGGCTTGCAGTGAGGACTGCAGTTGCTTGGCGAATGCGTCCACTTGCCCGAGTGTTTGCTATATGGCATTAGCAGAAGTTAAAAAATGTTTACAGAATTCGTACATTGACGCGAGCAGACAGGGGTCCAGTCGCATGGCCGGCTTGATCCAGAGAAGGTTCATAGGCTAAACCCGCTGTGAGTTTCTCACCCGGACTTCAAAATTCCGCGCATGACGGACCCAATATAAGCTGAGGTCGTTGTTCAAGAGGGAGGTCGATCCAATTCATGATCTGGTCGTGTTTCTCGTCCAGAGGGACATGATCCTGTCGAAAGCTATCAAGGAGGTGACGAATTACGGAAAAAGAATACAATTACCTTCCAGGGGACAAAGTACGTAGGACTAGCTCCAGAAGATGTCTTTGGTGGGCCAATCCTAGTCAAGAAGATAGCCTTAGATTACGAATGAGGGATGTTCCACCTTCCAACTAACCACATGAGGTTTGCCGTAATGAGACCGGCCTTACCTGCTGTCTCCCATATCTGGGTAATGATTGGCTGAGTCTATCACTTCGAGTACGCATTAGGTGACATACCGGTTCACCCAACCACCATTCAGGTTTCCAGCAGCTTTCGACTCGGTTGTAATGAAATTCTGTTTGTGATTTAGGATCCCAGAAACTCTGTGTACAATGGCGTCGAGTACCGCTATAGCTTTGGTGTTTGGTTATAAGTTGGATCGACTTACATTGGCAACGATGCCGTTGGATTCGGCGTACAACCCCGTCCTAAAGCAAGGTAAGACACGTCACGCAGGATGTTTCCATCAAACATATGCATACATGAGGGCCCAATGATTGCTATGGGATTTTAATATAATTATCAAAATGCGTTCAAAGGTCTTGTAACACTCACGGAAATGTCAGAGTCTGTTCAACGACCCTCAGTCAGCACATCCCCGTCTTTCCGAGAGCACGAAAACATACTGGGAAAACAGGAACCATAGACTTGGCTCGAAGTCCATTCTTGCTTATCCCAAGGAGGTGAGGCGTCAGACCTCTATCCAGATAGTCCGCTCTGGCATTATAAAGTAAGCAAATAAACTTTAGGAGCCAGCAGGAAGGTGATTATTATACCTGAGCCCGTCGATTGAGACGAGGATGACAGTGCGTTTGAAGTCGTGCGTGCCATTCGAGCGCAACTCACCTTCTCCCGTAAACCAGAGACTATGGCCTTGGGAGGGTGGCGGAACGGGCTTCCAGAGAGACCGCACAAACGCTCCTGAAAGCAGGAGAAAGATGAAGAAGACGGCCGTCGAGATGACCTTTCCCCGTGACCACCGTGGACGCGTTTCGGGATACTTGGACGAACTGTCGCTAACGCCAGAAAGAAGACCTTCCTCCTCCTCCATAGAGCCTCTCCTCTGCTGCACGGGTTTGCCGGGGTTCCCTGCGTAAGCAGCAGGCGAAGACATGGGAGCGACCTCGAAGATGGTTGACCAAAAGGGGCGAAGGACTCGGACTGTGAGCAAATAGCTGTAAATATAAAGGCACCACTCTTCTGATATCAGTCTCTGCTATGTAACACTTCCGGCAGCGCGTCCACATTTCTCAGCACTACCCCAACCCCCTAGTGTGAATAGTACGGTACTCCACGATGGCCCGTCACAACTCAGCCGGGAAAGCATGGGGATTATCAGCCTTTCAGTAAGGTTCTGTCATTTTACCCTCATTAAAATCTCAGATCTCAAGACCAGGTGATCTTCAAGTTGCTGTAGACTGTCATGATATATTCATGACTTCAGTACAGATGAGGTGGTCAACGGCTCACGGTTCCGCATTACATCCTACATAATCGGCTGGCAACTCATCACGGTTCCAGATTCTTTTGCCGTCCCCCACACGAGCCATCATGCCAGTTAACTTCACCGTCGCCGCCCACCCCTCAAATCCTGTCCGCCTACCCGAGCATTACAAACCCCTCTCCGGACAAGATGTCCTCGAAAGAACCTGGGGACGAAAGTCGCGAACAGTTGGCTGCAAAGAACTATTGCAGTCATCGATTGCACCTCAGGGACCTATCCTCCCGCGAGCAAATGGTTTCGTCGATACCGTTGTCGCGGCATACAATAACCACCATCAATTGGTCTTAAGGTTAGTAGCCTCATATGTTGCTGATGGCGAATCAGACCTACTAAATATTTCTACAATCAGACCGGACGATGTTTGGATCGCGATACTCTCGCAGTTCAATGCCTAGTAAGTTCATTTTCCCGCTTGCCAAGCATCTGTTTCTCATCCAAGTACGTTCTTATGAAGCGTCAATGCTCATGCCGAAGAGCTGCGTTCTGTTTTTGTCGCTCATGAGGGCAAGAAAGAATTGATTGTGGTTTCGGGTGGGAATCGATATTCCGTTGACTTTGGGTCCCTTGCGAAACAAATGACGGGGGAAATTCATAAGAATGTGAGTCGCCCATTGCCAGATTCCCTGCTCGTAACTTACAGATGTATCCGGGCGCCTCAAGGTCGTTGATGAAAGCTTGGTCGAATGGATCCTCCCCAATTTCAGCACAACATCGCACACCGATACGGTTGTTTCTGCCGTGATGATGATGGCAACCCTCAAAAGGTATACTTCTCCCGTGCTCCTTACTTCTCACCCACTAACCCATCATTGCTTTTAGTTATTTCTCCTATACAATTATGCTCATGTGTGGACTTCCGTCCGTGACCCTCGAAGGCCAAAAATCAGACTGGGAAAAGCTTCTCGCCCGACTCGACAAGCTTACCACCTTCGGAGAAGAGCCCAAGGCCTTCGCAACCCTCTTACACCCCATCCTTAGCCGTTTTGTCAGTGCATTCACAAACGCCGAAACTGGATCCCCTCAAGACCTTGATTTCTGGGGTAGGATCTGCCACACACACTCTGGGGGCTCTGGACCAACTTACCTCAGTGGATGGATCACCGCATTTTGCGTATGGAATGACAAAGGCAAATGGATGGCAAGAACTGAGAACCGTTCGAGGACCCGGAATGGCAAATTTTTGGCTCCGCTGCAGCTGGACGGTATTTCCTACTCGATGATCAATCTGAATTACGTCCCAGTGGCATTTTGTGAAGTTGATGTGAAGCTGAATGATAATGGGGTTGAGTTTGAGTGCATGATGGTGTCGGGACATGTGGGTAGCTCTGTGGAGGGAGAACGGAAGGACACGGTGCGGCCATTGCCAGCGTGGTTTATGTTCATCAAGGAAGAGAGAGAATTCCTCCGCAAGAAATAGTGGTTGAGCAAGGGAGCAAAGGACTCTGACTGAGTGCAAATAGCTGTACATTGTCAAACTCCTATATTACTCTTACGAAGGCGCTATCTACTCTTCTGATATCCGTTCAAAGAACTGCTTCAAAGTCCCCGTTAACACCTCCGGCAACGCGTCCACATTCCTCAGCACCACGTAATACTCGAATGGGAATGAATCAAGATATTTCTGCAACCGAAGTTCCATTCGCCCGTCCACATTCGTGAACTCCGCCTTATCCATTGTCAGGATAGAACCCTGTGTCGACCGTTTTTGAACTTCCGGGGACCTGGAAATAGCATCTGTCGATCTCGTCTTGTGTAGGGAGTCGAGGATAACGAATACGATCATCACTCGCTGTTCCTCCGCTTTCCTCAGAATAGTTCGAAGGCGATCATGGTCCTGGCACATGCCGTCGGAAATGATGAATTCCAGCTGCCATAGATCGGCAGCGGTCGCAGAGCTCATGGAGCGACGCTCCCGCGCATTCTCGAGGACCTTTAGGCTGGTTTCGACCAAAGAGAGGACGTTGGTCGCCTTCTGGTTGAAGCGGAATGCATTTATGACTTTGGTCCCTGCCTGATCTGTGAAAGGGCCTTCATTGAATCCATGAAGGATGTCTACGGTTTCTCCGAACTTCGCTACGGCGATGTCGCCAGCTTCCAGCCGACTAAGAGCCTTGGACACAAGCGCCAGGGTTTCATACGCGAGATGGATTGAATGCGACTCCGCCATTGAACGCGAGTCGTCAATAGCGATAAGAACCTGATACTCTCGTTGACTTGGTCTCGTGCGACGCAGCCATATTTTGTCTTTGGTGTAATCGCTGGCAATGTATGAGATGATCTTTTTCATATTGAGCCTTTTACCCGTGCGATAGTCACCCTTCAGGCGCGTTGCAAGAGTGGGTTCTAATATGAGCCGTAGTTGTTCGCAAAGGGCATATGCGAGGTCGTGCGTGGTGGATTCATAGAGGCGCCATATCTTTTCCGCTCCAGCCTCTGTGAAACCATTCACCTGCCATTCGAGAAGGTGTGCCTCGACCGTATGCTGCGCGCTTTCTTCCGTTTCCTCATCCACCTTCTGTGCCATGGCTTCCAGAGACAAAGCTCCCTGTTCCGTGGTGGGGTGCGCGTTTCTTGAGAGGGCTCCTTCGATATCAAGTTGCGACTTGACAGAATTCACCTCCTCGAGGTCAACAGGAGGCTGATTGCGAGACGGCTTCACGTGGCTCTCAACTTCCGAAGGCATGTCAACATCCATAGGTACCGCTTCTCCCATTTGGTCGTCTCCGTCAATGAGCTTGAGCTTCAGGTCGTTTAGCTTCGCAGCTTGCTCTTCTCCCGCGGGTCCCAATGCTTGCATGTCATGATCGATGTCCTCAGGTTGCAAGTATTCAAGCTGAGATTGAGCGCTGACATCGCCATGCGAAGGAAGTGGTACCTCTCTCGGCTCACTGCTGAGAATGTCATCGAATCTTTGCCTTATCTCCTTTAAGGCATCTCCTAGGCTGCGCAGCGGGTTTACCGACAGCTGTCCGTCGGGTTGAGGAGGTGCATGGCCCTCTTGAACACCGGTTGCTGCTGCACCAGCCATTTGCGTGTCTGTGGTCTGGGCATCTGATTGAGAGGGTTGCTCCGTTTCCGGCAGTCTACAAGGATAATGATAAACTGAAGGCCGGTACTCAGGATTGTTACCCACCTGTCCGATCGTCTGGTCTCGTCATAAGGAGCCGTATCTTGACCTGTGGCACCCTCAGAGCTCCTCCCTTCGGCGGTAGCGGCGTTGTCTCCACGGTCTTGTTTTTGTGTCTCGTTCGGGGACGTCGTTCCATCACCAGGTGAGATATTAGGTCTAGCAATAGCCTCCTCCCCTTTCTTATCATCTGAATTTTCATCCTCCATATCTTCTTCTCGGTCGGTTTCCAAGGCTTCAAGAGGCTGTTCCTCATCTTGCTTTTGATCCATTGTTTCCTGGATATCGTCCTGGAGTCGATCCTCTTGGTCCCCAGACCACTTGTCAGCTTGGGTGTCATCGGGTTGATCTGGCCCAGCATCCTCCATCTTGTCGTCGGTATAATCATCATCATCATCCCCCTCCGCATCATCATCAAGCTCATCTACCCCACCTAAGTCAATGTCATCTCCACCAATATCCATGTTATCCGGAAGATCCAACGTATTTGCATCTTGAACGTAATCATCCATGGGTGCACCGTTGGCATTCAAACCTTCTTCAACTTCTACCTCTGGATTTTCGGGAGCAGGCTCTTCTTCCAAATCTTGAGGCTTTCCTCCTCCACTATCCTCCGCAGGCTTCTCTTTCTCTTTCGACGCCGGTTTGTTCTCACCTTCTTTGGCGACGACCTCCGACTCACCCGACTGCTCCTTGGAACGATCTTGATCGATCTTTTCCATCTCCTTGCCGTCCTCTGGGCCTTTCTCATCACCCCACATTTTCTCGTCTACAGCCGACGGGTCTGATGGGTCGAGATCTTCCAACCTCTCCTCCGGATCAACATCACTCTCGTGCTCGGATTTGTCCTCGTCCTCTGAACCTGCATCAGGTACATCCTCCATCTCACCGGCGAACTCCTCGCTCATCTCGATTGCTTCAGTATCGCCTTTGTCGTCCCTCGGTCTCTGACCCTCTCCGTCGTCTCCCTGTAGTCCTTCCACCTGACTTTCCTCTTCAATTTCTTTGCTCACGTTTTCCGCGCCGGAGCCTTCCCCCAATCCCACTCCACTGCTCGTGTCGTATGCATCCTCTCCAGCTCCTTGTTCAGCCGTGTCTGGCGGTTGGCAAAATCCCTCCCTGGCGAGGGTTAGCATGACAGAACATAGAACGAAATTCAATTTGAAAAGCGCATTCGTCCAGTGGCTGTGAGTCGTAAGCTGCTCTTTAACGAGCCCAATATAGACTTCCAAGAAAGGAAGGATCCTGCGCAAGTCACTCGGCACATTCTGTGCGTGTCCCATGAGGTGGACCAGGACACCTTCCGACATGGTAATAATTGCGTCGATGTTCAACAGGTCTGTAAAATCGCGAATAGCGCGGTATCCTTGTAGGATATAGTCGTCATCATCCGCCTGCTCGGGATGAGGACAACGGGAGATGAGACCTTGTACGATGACGAGAAACAAATTAATGAGGGCATTGGTAGTCCTGCTCGTGGTAGGAACGGAAGCGTCGGTGAGATCAGGCGGTAACAAAGGGGGGATCTCCTGTGCGATAATCCACTCATCCACGGGGCGTAGTAAGTAGCTCAGACAAGGGTGGATCTCGACCCAGCAGCGTAGTTCCACAGAAGTCTTGGAGATATGGCTAATAACCTCCTCAACCACCCGGAGTTCGTCTGAAGAGTCTGATCAATGTACGAAATCGGTTTGAATGCAATATGGCACGAACCATCCAAAAGGAGCGGCAATGATGTCAGAGTTATACTCTCTGTGACCGCAGTCATCTTGTCTTGCAGCCCAGTGGTCAACGTGCGAACGCTTTGCAGGTCGCGGAAGAACGAATCGGGAATCCTGTCATCTGGGTGAAGGGCATTGTAGGTGCTTGCTCCTTCTTGAACTTCTTGTAATGCACTAGCAAGCTTCCAAATGATATTTTTGACATCGGATACATTTTTGAGAACGCTGGGACCCGATAATATCGAGTTCGGATGGGAGGATATCATCTGTAGGCGGCTGCACATCTTGCTTAGTCGGCGATACTTTTCGAATGCGGAAGCTAGCCTGTAATGAAAGTGAATTCTGCGATACAAACCTCCGAATCTCACGTACCGAGATCGTAAATTAATGGCGGTTGAGAATACAGACTCTAGAAACCCAAGCCCTCGCTGGAGTTCTCGAGTAGTAAGATCGGGGTGATGGTTGGACAAAGATGCGCGCAGCTCTGGAAGAAGCCCGCAGAGACGAAGGTAGTAATTCTCGCTCTTTTCCGTGGGAAACGCGATCTCAGGGAGGTAAGAAATGATGGGCTGTTCCCGAAGCCATCGTGGGTCTGCGTTCTGGCGAAGAACTTCTGGATTGACATTTGCAGCAAGACCTGCATGTTTGAGTTCTTTCAAAAGATCACTCCATGCTTTTCTTTTCCGCACAAGCAACCCTTTCTGCAACTTCAGTCGCTTTTCGGCAGCTGTGGCATGAGAAATGGACATTGCGGCAAGCTGCTTGGTAGTGACAATGATATTCACTGCCAGATCGTCGACTGCATGGGCCGACTTCGAGTGGATGAATGCACGGAGACTAGTGTCGATGAATGAACTGAAACGGACAAACGTTCTTTGCAGATTTACAAGGTGATCGGATGACGTCTCCATGGCTTCTCCGCCGGGCAAAGGAGCATATGCAGTAGGTTCGGCGACAACAGGCTCGATCACCAGATGCTTTGTTTCAGGAACATCGGCCACTGTAGGGCGGAAACGCTCTGAAATGGGTTCCCTGAGAACATGGCGGAATTTTCTGATGATTTTGTACAGTTGATGATGAGTCCGTTGAGCACTAGCTTTCAATGCTTGAACGTTGATATCTTTCCAACTGGCTAGCTTGATGAACCCGCGAATTTCCTTCTCCAGAGTAGCTCGTTGGTCAGCCAGATAGGAAGAAAGTGAAGGAGAGTAGAGATTGTAATAATGCCCCGTGGCATGCAAGACTCGTTGGATACGATCCAGAGCAAGACGTTGGTCACCCAACCTGGAGATGCTGAGCTGGCGAAGGTAGTCTTCAAAAGTTTGGAGCAGGGACAACCGGGCGTGGAACTGACCCAGAGGACTGGACCGGATGAAATCATCAAGAAGGGGGATAAGTGTGTCAAGGTACTGTCCTAGACCTTGCGTACTTCCGCTAGCTTCGGGATCATAGGCATCAAGGGGCCCTCGAACGGTTGCGTCGTAAAGCTTGAACCACCATTCGGAGACTCCTTCGGCGAAACTTGTCGCCTGCGATTCCAAAAGAACCTGCCAACAAGATAATTCCATCCGTCTCCATTCTACTATCAGCCCAATCAATTCCTGTTGATTAGGTTTGAGCGTGTTTTCCCGGTTCGAATATATTTCCCAGTCTTCTGTTTGCAACAAGAGTTGTTCAAGGGCCGAGAGCACCTTCGCAATAGGACTGTGCAAATTGAGTGCAAGAACGAGCTCGCAGCGATCCTTCAGATGTTGTAGCACCATTTGATCTGGCCAGTCATTGATCAATGTTTCGAGTCTGTTTTTGAGGGTGGCAATGACGGTAGCCGCTTTCTTTACTGCAACAACATTCGCATCTGTATAAAAATTGTAGGACTTTCGTCCTGCGGGAGGGGCGGAGACGAGCTTTGATTGCATATCGTGCAGCAAGGCATATTGTAAAGGGATGCTTTCAGCGTCCAACGTGTCTGGAAGTGATTTTGAGTGTGAGGATAGTAGTGATATCAGCGCTGAGGCTCGGGTTTCTCTAAAGCATTCAACCATAGACGAAGAATCGCTCGTAGCCTGCGAGGAGCTAAACAAACCGCTGTGAATGGCGTGAAGACGGCGCATTTCCCCGATGGATACGTGGGTAGACCCTTCCGATGGCATCTGGCTGAAATTCTGTTCCTGAGCTTCGGGATCCAATACATTTTCAAAGGTGGGAAAGAGCTCGAGGAACTCCTGTTCTTCCATATCAGCCTCTCCAAGGGCATCGTGATCCAGATTCTTTCTGCGGTACAGAGAGTTGGCGGTTGCGTCTACCTCCTTTTCTTTAGCGCGATCGATGAGCCATAGGCGAGTTGCTTGCTGATAAACCAGGTCCAGGTCATCCATATCGGTACATCTGCTGACCCCGATGCTCCTATCTACCGAGATGGCCGATAGGGTAAGAAGGACGCGGCTGAACGGAGGTAGAGCAGACGACCTTAAAGCAGCGTCCTTACATAACGCTTCAGAGCTGTGTATAGTTGGAAACGCAGCCAATGCAGAGGCAGTAGTAGATGTTAGGGCATTCAAATCCGTGAGCTCCGAAGCAGCAGAGTGTGCGACGAGCCGCAACCCCAAGCGTATATGAAGAATGGCGAGATGGAGAGGAGACTTCAGGTCATCGAAATCTGTGTATACCGTGTCGAGTCTCTGGCAGAACCCAGCCATCGATTGTTGGAGGACCGATTCCCTTAAGATCGCATTTTGATCTCCTACTTCGAGCATGGCAAGAAGCTCCTTAATCTTTGAGGGCGCCAGTATTTGCTCCCGGAACCGCGATACTTCCGACCAAAATCCATGCAACCGAGAGATGTCTTTCCTGGCAGGAAGCTTTCGAATGCCAGATAAGCTTGGGGCAAGATCATTCAACATTGCTCGAAGATAATGGGTGACATCATTGTGCCCGTTTCCCGTCGTGAATTGCTCGAGTAGTTGGTGAAGTTCGAGTTGCAATCTCAAGAATTCTTCTTCTCGTTGCCAGCGTTCAGCCGTGCAAGTTTGTACGGCAGCGGGATCGACTGGCGTATCGGGGGCGAAAAGGTCCATGATCATGCTGCCGACTCCGACCCAGAGTAATCCGAGACTGGCGATCTTGGTTCCATAAGTGGACGCCTCCAGAAGGCGTTGACAAGGGGGCTGTAGATATCTTTGGACCGCTTGCCGGAAGTGTATGTTGTTGGAGAGTTCCAGATGAGCTAGGAGGTGCTCCATGGATTCCACGTCACGCATCGAATTATATGCGCGGGCCTCGAAGGAGGAACTGAAGCAAGACGCGACCTGTCCGAAAGGTTACGATGGGAGGTCAATAGAATTTTGGACTGGCTGACCAAAAGGATCGTCTGGTAGATGAAGCCAGCAAGCTTGTCGACACGCGACTTCGGATGCTCGCAAAGCATATGAACTAAATTTGCATGCCGATGTAGTTCCATCTCGCATTCTTCGGAGGAATTCAAGGAGTGCTTGCCCCAATTACTGAGAAAAATTAGTGTCGAACCGATAATGTTTCTTAGTTTTCCTACCACGCTGAGATTGTAGCCATTAGTTGCGTCGGTTGAAGAAGCATCGATGGGCCATTCATAACCTGCGAAAAGCACAAACTTAGCTCCAATTAAATCCAACTAGACGAAGGCCGTACGTCAGTGGAAGATGATGTATTCCATAGCGAGCTTAACCACTGAATTTTGGCCTGCGCAAGAATGGGACTAGTATCTAGAAAGACCCGAGATCAGTAATGTGCGGCTCCGATGGTCCCTATATCTACGGCTTACCTCTGCCTTCCTGCGTGGCCCAGATGAGATGCTGATAAGCAGAGGCGCGCAGTAATGGGCCCGTCGAATTCTGTACTAACTCAATCAGTCTTCTCAGACGTCCCACCAAAACCTAACCTAGCATCAGTATGAGAAGCCTTTTGACTCTGAACAATTACCTGGGGTTCGCGGAAATATGTGAATGCATCCAGTTCTGCGACAAGTAAAGCTGGGTCGACGGTAGTATCTTTTTCTTCATCTGCATGATATTTGAGTAGCTGGAAGTACACTCATAAGCCCACTATGCTCTGCCAGAATCACTGTGCCACATACATTTTGCAAATCCAACTCGAATTGCACGAAATCGCGAGACTCGTGAGGAGCAATGGGAAGCGTCCGTATTGCCATGAAGTTATAGGCTTCCCGTCGGAGACCTGAACGACGTCAAAGCAAGGTTAATAAAGAAGGTAAGGTAGGGACATACTGAGAGCGTGTCTCCCCCGCAGGCGCGAGGTATATGCATCAATATCACGCAGACTGACCGATGATGACACAGCCGGAGATCTATCCGCAAGAAAGGTCGACCAAATCTCAAGCAGGCCAAGACCGGAAGACAGTGAAATTGAATCTCTGAGAATTGCAGCTTGCTCGACGAAGGTGGCAAAGCTCGCCGGGGAATTCTCAATTGCATCGTGAATCCACCGACAGATCGCAGTTATGGCCGAAAAGTCAAGGGAGGTCGCATCCGCTATTCTTCGTAAGTATCGCCCGTATCCCAAGATGGTCGATGCCAACTTCATTTCTTCCTGAAATTTCAATGCATGGTCGGGAGCTTTTCGTTTTTAGAAAGAATAATCTTACCGGACTTGACGCCAAGCTCCCTGCGGCCGAAACGGTGAGAAGGGAACAGGCCAAAGAGTGTGCAGTTGTAAGTAAAGATGAAATTGCTTTTGTAACTTTTTGTTTCTTATCGGACTTATCAACTTGGTTTTGCTCTTCTGTTGTGCGGATTTGAGCTCGATCTTCCTCATCAAGAAATATTGCGGTAGCCAAATCCAACGATAGGAGGACAATGTAATGTGCAGAAGGAGGATTAGATCTGATGTTTCGATCGACACATGGTGGAGCATTTAGGTAGAAGTCCAAGGGCTATATTCATGTATTTCGATGTACAGGACATTAACATTCTGGTCTCAGACGAATAGATGGGCCAGCTGACCTGAATAAACACAAGGTCTGAAGGTAACGACAATCGTAAAGAGTATCTCTCACGAACGTGCCCAAGAATGGCATTGAGTGACTGGCTAGGAAACGAATCCAGGAAAATCCTTAAGCGACTCCAGCGGGGTTCCGCGCTTCCGATCAAGAAACGAGTGAGGTATGCAACGGATGCAGGCTCCAATGCACGAGCGAGGAAAAATAAATGAGCATCCGTTATACCACCCAGCGATGAAGAAGTGATCAGCATCGCGGCTCGGTCCATTAAACTCGACAATGCGGATTCCTGGTCGAGTGCCCTCCCAGAAGATGTCACTTCAATCGATGTTGGCACAGCTTCTTGAGTTAGACCTCTTCGGACAGCATCAAAAGCCACAGCAACCTTGGAACCCGAGAGTGCAGCAGGTAACCTGCGGAAGTCCGAGAGAATACTGCAGTCATCGGCAACGGGCGTAGCGAGAAGAGATATTTCGATCCCTCTATTTCGCATAGCCCGCGACAATTCTCCATACTGAGGGTCGACCGTCATGAAGAGGCGGAACTGGGGATGAGGCTTGATGACGGGAACTTTACCATCCACATAGCCACGTTCACTCAAGGTAAGCAAGCCATCCTGCTCGCATAGCGAATTGAGGCGATCGAGCACAGAAGGATTGCAGAGATTGGCGCCGTCCATGAGTACCCAGTGACCGAGCTTCATCGCTCGTACCAATGGACCATTGACCCATTCGAACCGGCCCACAGCGTTTGAGGTGGAGAGCTGAGCTTCAATCTCACCTGAAAGAGTAGATGCCAGAGGATGGGAGTGACGTGAATCAGCAAGTGTCTCGAGGGCCATCTGAAGCAATGTCCGAACAGAAGTCGACGTGACCCGAGCGCGGCGAAGATGGTAAGCCCGGTCCTGGGACACATGCAAGCACGAGCCTGAACGAAACTCGTCATCCAAAAGTGTGAGTACGTCATCAACCAAAGCCAAGGCATGTCCATGGAGGTCCGCCTGTTCGAAACTGCCCAAAATATCCATAGTATCAGTAGCGCTGTTCACGGAAATCTCTTGAAGTATGTTCCCAGTAAAATGTGCCAGCACCCTCACCGCACACGTCTTACCGCTCTCTCGCTGACCTGTCAAAATTGCGAGCCAACCTTGCGAGACGCAATGACCTAGAGATTCCAGGACCGGGAGTTGCATTTTCAAAATGCGTCCAGCTGGCCATGATTGGACCAAATTGTTGCGTTCCTTCAAGAAATGGCCTATTTGGATGTGCGAAGAGGAGATGGTGAGATTTGGAGCCAAATCCGAGGATTCGGTGGACATGGAGAACACCCGATCAAATAACAGGCGGGCTTGGTCGCGATCCTGAACTGCCCGGAACCGATGCAAGTAAATCGTGCGAAGATGTTCGACAGGGTGGAGCATTTGATGGGTTGTTTGGAGGAGGCTCCCCCAACGAATCACATCTCGAAGATTGAACTCCCATGGGTTTCCCTCTCTAGCAAAGCTGCGCCGGACAGCCACTGCCTCGTGAAGATACATATTATACGAGATCATGGCCTTGACGACGGTTTCGTCGATTTCTGGGAAGATATACTGGCAAACCATGAGGAGGTCATTCGGGGAGAGCTCCTCCACATAAACTTTGGTAAATCGATTGACGAAGGATTTAGGAAGACCTTTGCGCCCTCCACCTTGAGAAAGAGGGTTCTGCGCGGCAAAGATCTTGAAAGAGGGATGTCGAGTGAACGATCGTCCGAGTTCAGGTATGAAGACAGTTCCGCGATGATCGAGAACAGCATTAAGTCCTTCCAGAACGGCTTGCGGTGCAAGATTCATCTCATCAAGAAGAACCCAATGCCCTTCTTGAAGTGCCTTCAGAAATTCGGCATCCTTCCAAGTGAACTCTCCTGGGCCCCCACCCTCTACTGGTAGATCAGACCCAAACAAGTCAATGAGATCGGTTTGATCAGATAGATTGATGCGGTAGAGCTCATGTCCTGAGATGTTGGCTATGGCAGTGACAAGGCTCGTTTTCCCGACTCCTGGACTTCCTTCCAGCAGAATCGGTTTGGAGACTTGACAGGCCCGAACCACGCGCATCGCATTATCCCGAGTTGTTGGGGCTTGCATATTGAAAGTGTGATTTGTGCACTCCCTTGGTACTTTCTCGATTGCGAAAGATCCAAACTGGACAAATGCCGAAACATCGTAGGCCGGAACGAAAGAGAGTAAAGAGTCACGATCCGCAAGAGGAACAATCTCCATCAGTTTGGACAATGCTTCATCCCGAAGCTGTTGGAGGCCGTCTCTCGTATATGATAGCAATTGCGGCAGCGAACCCAGACCATCGAGGAATGTCATATGAGCAGCGTGATGCTGAAAATATTAATAATAAGAAATCCGATATGTCATGGAATATTCATGTGACTCACGAAAAGCTCGTCCGGAGGTATAGAATCCAGGCTTCCAGATTTGAAGGCAGCATTAGTGAACGTCACCCATGCCTAAACAAAGCCAAAAATCAGCTCCAACCAACGCCAAAGATGCCCAAAACGAAACATACAAGGATATCTCTCAAACTCATCAACGAACGATCGCCCACTCGCTCACACAACCACACCGTAAATTCCAAAACACGACGAGTATACCGCTTGAGCTCCTCATGCTTCCACGAATGACCCACAATCAGCTCCAGATCCCGGCGATCGTCAACACGGGGCACCCAAATCTCCGTAAACCGGTTCCGCAAAGCAGGCGACAGCTCCTTCTTCCCATAGTCCCCACCCGGATTCATGGTAGCGACAAGCTTGAACCCATCGACAGCTCGTATAGCAGGATGCACGAGCTCCTCCTCCCCACCCTTCTCAGCAAGCACGATCGAGCGTTCGGGTTCCAAGACACTGTTCAGCCGCTCGAGCACCGAATCATCTGCAAGCGATATCTCATCAAGCAAGAAAACATCTCCATGGCGCATCGCCTCCACCAAAGGACCGTCGTGCCATTCAAAGATGGACTGGAGCTTTAAAAGCCTATAATGGATATATTGGAGCCGATCCCTTTGTTCCACAGACATATCTGCGCTCATTTTGACGAGACGGCTGACCAAGGCCGAAATGCCTTCAAGGGAACGGGGAACATCCACGGCACCGAGCTCCTGCAAGAATTCCGTCGCTTCACGAACAACATCCGATTCTCTAGCAGCACGATTGCGAACAGGGCGAAGCCCGCCAATAAGGTCGGCCGTCTCCGTGTTCTGATGACAATTCACGCTATGAAGACGCTGCAGAGTAGCCTCCGCATACACCTGGCACACAGAGGTCTTCCCAGATCCCGTTTCCCCCACAAGCAACACAGGCTCGTTGGACCGCAGAGCCCGTGCCACCAGCGTGAACAACCTCTGCATCGCCTTGGTCCAAATGACACCAGAAGAAATCGGCAAGGGACACCCAAGATACGAAACCGCGTCATACCCAGGGCCCTGGATGCTGTATATCTTGTCCTCGTCAATCTTGACATTCATGACGGATTCTATAATCTCCTTCACAGCAAGCTTATCCTCCTCCCGCCTCGTCCGTTCCGCCAACAACATATATCCATTTTCAGCCAACTGCTGATATCCAACCGCATCGCGACCCGCCCAACGGAAGAGATCACGGAGCGTCGCAAACCCTTGTTTACTCTCAAAAACTCGAGTCGACTGCCGCCGTTTCTGCAGCTCGTGGAAAACGTTGACAATCTTTTTCCCATAAGAAGGCGCAATCCGACAGCGTTGACACAGAATGCTCTCGAGCTCGACTTGAGGCACGTCCTCAAAATGGACTTCAAGGAACCGGTTCCGGAACGCACGTGAAAGAACTTTGCGACCCGCATATAGCCCTGGCGGATTCTGTGTCGCAAACAGCATAAAGTGGGGATGAGGTCTGACAACCTCTTGCGTCTCAGGGATCACCAGCTCTCGGTTGTCGTCAAGGAGGCGATTGAGCGCCTCGAGTACATCCGTCGGGGCCAAGTTCAACTCGTCCAGCACGATCCAATCACCGTTGCGGAGAGCACGGACAAGCAACCCATCTCTGAAAACCAATTTTCCGGTCAACGGATCCGAAACGTACGAGCCAATGTACTCCTGAATGTCGGTGTGCTCGTGGTTGTTTATGCGGATGAACTGATGTCCAGTCCTCTTTGCAAGGTATTCGACGGAGCTGGTTTTACCACTGGAAGTGGGCCCTTCGATCAAAATGGGAAAGCGTCGGGTAAGGATGATTCTTGCCAAATCAATGAGCTTGGTCTCTACGGAAGGCGTCATGATATAGTCTTCCGCCGGATCCTCTGGCAGTAACCCTCTTTCCAAATAAAAAGGTCCAAACTTGATGAATTCCTCCGCAGAACGAGAGGGTGAAACTTGAGGCTCCCTCATCAACATCGAGCGAGGATTGCGCACACCTGCGAGAAGATGCTTCTGCGCCAGCGACGTGACGAGCTCTGCGCTCCCAGAGTCCAAGACCATCGTAAAAGCCATCAAACAACCCTCCCAAATCGCCCGTCGAAGACCAAACATGGTCGCCACATCCGAAGCAAACGTCAGAGCACGAGCAAGGGTACGCATGCTGTAGTGCGGTCTATGGTTCGCGCCGTCCGCGATCATCCGCTTCTCAGCCAGATCTTTAACGGCGGAATAGAATTCGGCGACGTTCATGATGGCGGCCTTGTCACCGACAGCGTTTGCACCGATATACTGGGCTACAATGCTCAAAAGAGTGTCCTTGTCCGCGTCGGGCGGAGGAACATCGATCTCGGTGAAACGCGAACGGATGTTGGGGGGAAGATCCTTTTTCCCAATATCGGTTGCAGGATTCATACAGGCGAAAAGACGAAAGTCGGGGTGGCGCGGGACAGGCTCCAAAGAACCTTGCTCGGTGAGAGTGATGGAGGCAGTGGGACCGTGAAGTAAGCCGGATATACATTCCAGTGTCTCCGGGCTCGCAAGATTTATTTCGTCAAGTAAGACCCTGGTTTGTGTTTGAGTAATCTTAATGCGTGAATTCAAACGAATGACTCACCAATCACCAGTCCTCAACGCCTTCACAAGTGGACCCTCAACGAAACCAAAAGCAAACTTTCCTTTGCCCTGTACATGTTGAACCTCGAATTCTTCCACATCCCGCACGAACTCCGCCCAACTGGCCTCGGAGACACTCAATCCACTTTCATCCACCTTTCTTCGCTTCCTTGGCGTCTCCACAGCTGATCCAGGTCTGCAGAGTCTCAGTATGCATGCTGGTGTCGATATCACGACAAGAAAGACTTACTCCAGCTCAGAAGACCCTTTCGCGACGATCCGTTCTCTGGCCAACCGACTAGACTCCTTCCACAACGCAACAGCTCTCTTCCACTTCCCCTCCGCAACCGCTTTCCTGACCTCCACCTCGAATTTCTCATTCTTCCGCCGGCTAAACGTACCCCCGAACAAATCCAAGAATCTCTGCTGCAACGCCGACCCTGGAATCCGAGCATCAACAGGCTTGAACCCGCCAAGGAGGTCGGAAGACTCGGTCTGATGCGATAGGTTCAACGAAGTCAAAGGTCGACGTAACAAGGAAGCAAGATGGGTGACCACGCTCGTTTTACCCGTTCCTGTTTCACCTGTCAGAAGAACAGGCTCCGAGAGCGACACGGCGGTCGCTATACGGGATAGCAGCACAACGGCAGGCTTGTGCATCGCGAACGGACGCATTATCTGGGGTGCAATCTCCTGTTTGGTCTTCCGCGACGGAAGGTGGACACGGCCAAGGTGCACGGAGAGTATCGTCCCATTGACGTCCTTTTCGAGGTCAAAATCTGGCGTCCGGCCATGAAGAACCCAATCACGACGGTCAGTGTCCAAGCCCAAATGCTCGCCTATGATATCTGCTATTGCATCAGAGTGTGCTCTTGCGGAAGCAGTCAATGTTCCCGCGCCAAAGAAGACATCCCGAGCCTCGAGATAGATCTCCTCCCGCAGCGTCGGGTTTGGAAAGATTTGGGATAAAGTAATCAAGTCGTCAGAGTCGATATCCATGGATTGATGAGACGTGAAGAGGAGCCTCTGGATGCGAGTGCAAAACTTTTCGAGCTCGCGCAACCCGATATCACGAGCGGATGCTGCGGGGCCTAAAGCTCTGACAGCGTGCCAAAGGTGTATTACAGCGGACGTTGCGCTCCCAGCCAGGCGTGGAAATTGGGCATTCAAAATTGCATGCAGCTCCTCTGAAGATGGGGCAGGTACAGTTATCTCGTGGAAATGGTGAGCTCCAAAGAAAACGGGGGTAGGAAATGAGCCTGTCCTGGATGGGACGATTGATCTGGTCGCGAAGATGGCGAAACCGTCGTGGGCAATAACCTTTCCGCGACTGGGGACCTGGAGGGATGCGCGGCCTCCAATCCATTTCCCGAGTGCCAAAGACTCGATTAGAGGCTTGATGACGCCAAGGACTTCGTTACTGGCTCTGTCAATGTCCTCGAAGACGGCCCATTTTCCTTGGCGCATTGAGCGGACGAGGACGCCCTCTTTCCATTCGAACGTGCCAGGGTTGGCCGGAGATGAAACGTAGGAGCCGAGAAGAGCACGGGGATCGAGGGATGTATCAGCGAGGTGGATGGTAATAATCTGGTTTTTTGACCCTGGATACAAGAGTTCGGCAAGATGGGAGAGAAAGAGAGATTTGCCAGAAGACGGAGGCGAGGATAAAAGGGTGGGGAGACGGAGGGAAAAGTGGGAGGCAAGGGACTGGAGAGCGTGGGTGGCGGTCGGTGTGGTAATAAGAGTAGAGGTTGGAGTTGGGGGGATTGGGGGACCAGAGGCCCGTAGGAGGAAGACGCCATGTACATTTGCGATAAGCGGGCTAGGGAAGAAACCAAGTCAATAGAGGGAGGGGTTTACGGAAGGATCGGTGGTACCTGAGATCAGCGGGCCGGATGGGCGGAGACGGATTTTCCTCGTGGATGGTGTAGTAGTCGTATGGGTTGGTTAGCAACTCGTCTCGGCTGTTTTTGATGCGTTTCAGTTCGATGACTGGGAGGATCCAACCATCCACCTGACGCGTAGTGTCGTCGGGATTCTGTCCAAACTCTGTTTGGCAATCAACCCGGCCAATTTCTCCAAGAACTTCTGTCTCCATTTTCTCGCGCTGTGCCTCGCCCATGCCGGTTTGGAGAGCATAGCAGCGTATAGCAAGTAGCCGTGCGGCATTGTCCAGGTGGGATGAGCGTATGACGGTTGACAAGGGGGACAGTGGCCAAATGAGATCATGAGGAAGCTGGCGATTTGCGCGCAGAATGCGATAGTAGGCCAACAAGAGGCGGTGGAGGCGACTGTTGTCGATGGCAAGCGGAGAAGCAGTGGTAGCGATGGATGTGAGGGGGCCATTTTCAAAGGCAGGGGTAGAGAGCACCCGATAGAGGATCCTGAAAGGGGTGAGGGAGGCAAGGATGAGAAATCAGTAGACGCACGGAAAGAGCTCCTCATGGATCTCGAGCAAAAGACATAGAGCGACGAGATGGTCTTCTGTGGGCGCGACTTGCAACCAGGATGCGGTGAGGGGGAAGAGGATGGGGCGGTAGAGGGCCGCGATGGTGAGGGTGGATGCAGGGACGGCGAGAAGTTTTGAGAGGACGGCGAGGAGATCTGAGGTGGAGGCTGCGTTGGCGATCTCTGACGCATATGGCGACGAGGAGGGCAGCAGACGCTCTGTCTGTCGCCGCAGGTTGATAGCGAGCGGGTCAACCGGCATTTTTGGCTGGGTCGTGCCAAGCCAAAAAAATGAGAATGAAGCACTGCGTGATGTTTGGCACCGGCCGGGGACGTACACAGCACGTCCGATGATCGGATGAGGGTGAGACGTGATTCGAGACATGCTATGCCTCGAACTCCACATGGCGGCTATCGATAAAAGAGAGGCGACTGTTCCCGAACCACCAGAATCATGCTTCGTCTCATCTCCATTTCTCTCCTCCTCGCAGTGGCACCAGCCTGGGCTGTCTGGCCGCTGCCCCAGCACTTCTCCAATGGCACGACCGCCCTCCGTCTCTCGTCTACCTTTTACATCCAGGTTACTGGCATAAAGAACTGTCCCCAGGACCTCGAGGCCGCCATCCAGAGAACCACCACGTATCTGCACAAGGACCAGCTCCAGGCTCTCGTCCCCGACCGTGGCGCGTCATCCGCCCATGCCATCCAGGCAGCGCCCGTCTTGCAGTCCTTGACCTTGAGACTCGAAGGAAACAGCCCAGTTCGCAGCATTTCCGAAGAAGCCATCGTCGCCGTCGAATCCCGCGTCGAAGGTTACAAGCTCACCATCCCCGCTGACGGCAAGGCCGCCACTTTGACCGCCAATTCTACCCTTGGCCTTTTCCGCGGCTTGACAACCTTTGGTCAACTCTGGTATGACTGGCAAGGGTCCACCTACACTCTCCAGGCACCCTTTGACATCGCCGATTTTCCTGCCTACGCACGTTCCCTTCCTATTCTCTCCAATCCCAAAACCTGAATTTTCACTAGCCCTATCGCGGATTCATGCTTGACACCTCTCGAAACTAGTCCGTCTCGTGTATTTTTCCTTTTCAATTTCCTTCTCATCCTCTCCAGCTTCCCGGTTGCCGATATTCTGCGCACACTCGATGCCATGAGCTGGGTCAAGGTATGCAACTTCACCAAAGTAACACCCCATTCTGAGATACCCTTAGTTGAACACTTTCCACTGGCATGTCGTCGATTCCCAATCCTTCCCCCTGGTAGTCCCCGGCTTTACCGAACTCTCTGCTACCGGCGCGTACTCTCCTGCCCAAGTCTACTCCCCAGACGATGTCAAGCG
>Ga0307516_10001601_pt1 | contig 31146 bp, 39 predicted proteins | sample 19_EM_MG_FD_203310 | JGI IMG/M metagenome (GOLD analysis project Ga0307516, IMG submission 203310) | Populus trichocarpa ectomycorrhiza microbial communities from riparian zone in the Pacific Northwest, United States - 19_EM | ecosystem: Host-associated > Plants > Roots > Unclassified | place... | reverse complement strand
AGCGGCCGACTGCCCCCGTGGACCACAGGCTGCTGTCGGCCGTTGGCTGGCAAGCTCTGGCGGAATCCGCCTATCAAGTTCCGCCATCGTCCCAGCCAGGGAAACGGCGCCCGTCCGTCCCCCCCCCCGTCCCCCCCCCATGCAGAGTCGTGCAGATCGTCGCGGGTGAGCCGCGCGATCCGGCGCCGCTGGTGGAACGTGCTTGGGCCGGGCGTACTGCGTGGGAGCGACGACTGCGCCACCGCTCCGGGCCGCTCCGGGGCACCCCGCCCGAGCCGAGCATTCCGTGGTGTTGTGCGTGCGTGTGTCCGCTTCCTCCGGCCGGCGGAGACGAGGAATCCATCGGTCCCTCCGGCCCCGAATGCTGTCCGCCGCACCGCAAAGCCTTCGCGGGCCGACTCCGGAGTCGGCCCTTGGCGCCCGTGTTCGAGCCGCGGCTCTCGCCAGCCTTGACGCACCGTGCTGGGTCCGGCCCGCAGTGGCAGTGGCAGGAGCCGGCCGCTATCGCAAGCACCGCGTGCGTCCTCCACACGGGCGGAGTCCGGTGGTTGCGTCGCGCGTGGGGCCGTAGTCCGAGGGAAGCTCGGCTCACCTATCCGCGCGGCAGAGGAGGGGCGCCGAAAGTGTCCCGGAGGGTGTTGTTCCACCGCCCCCTCTCCGTGATGAGACGGTGTCCTGGCGGTCGACACGTGGGATCACTCGGGCTGAGCGGTGCCCGGGTTGTTGGCCCGAGAATCCATAAAACTCGCTCTCCATTGGTGTGCACCAAGGGAAGGAAGACTCGAGCAGCGGCCACTTGTGCCCGAAAGCTAGGAGCGGGAAAGCAGTCGCCCCCTGCGAGTACCAGCCCACACTTGCTAGAGGCGAGTGGAGCCACTTGTCCAGCGCTGGAGGGCACATAATACACCCGGATCGGTGAGGTCCTGAACACCCAGGCGGTGAGGGATCTGTCTCTAAACTCTTCTCGGGCCCTTCGGGGGGAGTGCAAACTCCCTTTCCCTTCCTCGATCCTGGCTCAGGCCAGGCTCGCCGTGATCAGTAGTGGTCTCCGGTTGCGCGTGGTGAAAACAAAACAAAACAAAACAAAGAAGGAAAAAAAAGGCGCGGTACGTAGACGGCCACCACGCCGGGCAAGCCGACTGCACCACCCCCGGCATTTCCAGCAAGCGCAGACATCTCCGCCGGACGACGGCGACGACGACGCGGGGTGCTGATGCATAGTCAGCCGCCAGGGGGGAAGCACGCATGGCGCGCGCACACAGCCAGGTCTGGCGAGCGAGACGCGCGTCTCTTGTCGCGACCGGCCCGGGCGGGGTGGATGGAGTGCGCGAATGATAATAGCGGTGACCCGCGGCGGACGCACGCTGCCGGCTGGGCTGGACTGCGGATGCCGTGCATGTCCGAAGGATCTGGCATTCGGCCAGGCCCAGCCAGAGAGGCAGATGCTCTCGTTGCTGCTGCTGCTGCTGCGGCCCACGAGGCCCGGTGCACGTCATTCCGCCGGACGGGAATCCAGCGCCACACCCGGTCGGTCGCTTGCGCGCACGACATAGTTACCGCTACTACACGTCCGCACGCCTATTCGCTCCTCTCCTCCCCCCAAAAAGTCAAAAAGTCAATAAAATAAAACAAAAAAACAATAATCAGAAGAAAAAAACCCCCACTGCAACTACACATGACTCCTCCCCGTTTTTTATTCCATTACACATTATGTGCCTCCACCCCAGTTTTTTTTTCTTCATTTTTTTTTCTTTCTTTCCTTCCAGTACTCCCCCCCCTTCAACGAACCCCCCGAGCCCTCCCCCCTCAGTTGGACGCCGGCGGCCCGTAATAGTCCGGACAGCACCTGGTGCCGTTGCTGTCCACGAGCAGCCACCGGTGTCCGCACGTGCCGCAGCCGTTCCCGGACTTGTACAGGCGGTGGTGGCGGCCGTGGTTGTAGCAGTAGCAGCAGATGAGGTATTGCAGCGACCGTGGAGCGGACCTGCTGCTGCTGCCGCGGACGGCTCGGTGGCGGACGGCGGCGGCGGCGGTGGCGGTGGCGGCGGTGCTCGACGGCGCGCAGGAGGCGTCAGCGGCGGCGCTGAGAGGCGTGTGCGTTCGCATGGCGACGGTGTGCTGGCGATGTAGGAGGAGCGAGGGGCTGTGGCCGATGCTGAGGTCGCTGCGGTGGGGTTTCTGGCTGACGGTGTGTTGCAGCCGCGGACGGCGGGGGCGGATGGCTTTATGCGGCGGAGGAATGGCCGCACGCTCGCCGTCGAGCCCCCCCACAGCGGTCCGTCCGCCGCGGAGCATCTGTCCGGGCGATGCCACAGCTCGTCCGTCTCTCGGGTCCAGGCGTGCGCGTGCCCGCGAGCATGTCCGTGAAATCCGGTTTCTTTCCTTCCTTTTTCTTCTTCTTTTCTTTCGCTCTGGGGGGGGCGTGGCTGGCGTGTATCGCAGCGCGAAAGCTGCGGTTGGATGGACCGGCATCGGCCCTCCCCTCGGCGCATCGTCATCGCTGTCCCAGCAGCCGGCTCGTCCCGGCCAACGGACGTGCTCCTCTCCGTCGCCAACGTCCTGAGAGACTGTCCGTGGGGTGCTGGGGAGTCGCCACCCGGGAGATGGGATCCACTTCAGCATCCAAAGCGCCATGGCCCGCGCGGCCATTGCATCGATGGCATCCGATTCCCGCTCCCGTTCCGCGCAGGCAAATCGACTGCGCCGGAAGGGAGCCAATCAGCGGAGGCCAGAAGGAGGAAAGAAGAAAACACGAACATTGCAAACACGCCCAGCCCCCCCTCGCTTTCGAGCCCGCAGCACTGAGACCAGCGGAGAAAAAACCCGGAGATCAACGGAAACCGGGACGAACCGGGAGAGGAATGCGTTTTGTAGCTTTCCGAGCCGGTCCTCGCTGGAATCGGATGCGAGGGAGGGAGGGAGGAGGCCTCGTCCTGCGTGCGGGGCGTTTTTCTTTTCGAAAGACTTGACTCACCGGCAGGATGCGCAGGAGTGCGGCCAGTCGCCGCCGAGAGAAGGTCGTCCGTCCGCCCCGCCCCGGAGATGCTTCGACGCCCAACCCCAGCGAGAGGAACGGATCGGATCGAAATCGCTCCTGCACGGCGGGCGGTATCGGAGTGCGCTGGAATGCGGCGGGTGTTTGGCGCAGCGGCGGGGGGCGTCGTAGTTGTTACTGCTGTCCTCCAGAATAGGCAATCCGTGCCCCCCCTTCGGGACGGCGTCGGTGGGCTCTTCATCCGTCCCATCGCGATGCACGTAGCGGCGCCGGCCGCCTGCCTAGCAAGGACGTTTCCCGGTGCCGTGGATCGATATCAGAGGCGCAATTGCCGATGCGCCCGTCGCCCGCACGCTGTTCCGCATCTCGAAGGCTGTCGGTCCTGCGGCCGCCAGGTCTTTGCACGGCCAGCGCCAGCCAGCACATGCTTTGCGCGCGATGGCAGCAATGGAGACGGGCCGGATGATTGAGCCGGACCACTGGACGGGATGGCGTCCGGTCGATATGGCATCGAGTATCCGGTCGATCGCAGCCCAAAGCTCGAGCAACGCCTTTCCAGCGCGATCGTGGCTATATCCCACCACCCAGCCCGATCGATCCGCCCTGCTGCCGTCGGTGCAGTCGGCAGATCGGACGAAGCCTGCGCAGATTCTCTCCGAATCACCAACGGCTGTCCCCGCTCGGAGAACGGGTTCCACTCAAAGCCGTGCACATGGCGACTCGGAGAGACCACGGCTCCGGCTGCCGTATGGATTGTTCTCGACCTTACGGCACACCCACCCACGTGATCCGTCGCCGACCAACCGGGTGCGGCCACCACGATAGACCACGTGACGACCCCCCACTGGATCCCTTACGCCGCACGGGGAGTCATGTGGGGCCGAAGCGCGGCTCTCCTGGCGCCGCCGGTCACACCGAATCGGGCCGGGCTTCTCCGCTCCGAAGCAGTGCACGTATGTGCGCTGCATCCGTGGTCAGCAGCAGGACGCTCGTATGGAATGCAGGCCCACGTGGCTGCAGCGGCTGCTCTCACCGGTCGTGACTCGTAGGGCGTCTGGAAGCACGCACATGTTGGGTCTCGATCAGGTCCCGTCACCTCCAAGCCCGAGACGCTCGAAGCCGAGCCGCCGACTGGGCGGAAGGAGACTGGGTGCGAGAGAAGAGCTGTGGCTGGAAACGGGGGGAGAACGAGGCCGCTCTGGCTTGAACTGTGACCGCTTCTTGTCTCTCGATATTCAGCTGACGATGGGTGCGCCACGGACATTGTGGGCGGCTCCAAGCGCCAACAGCCCTACATCTCCTCGCAGAGAGGAAGTTGCCGGTCGAGCCGATCCGATCCACCGTAGCCCTCCGTAGGTAGCCGAATTACAGGACGTCAGGACGTCAGAACGTTAAAAAAAACCCCTCCCGTGGAGTTGATTCCGGCTCCACGAAGCGCGAGCCCGGTAGATACGCTGGGTCGGACGGAGGATGCATACATGTAGTGCTGCTGGGAGTCTTAATTCCGGTGAGCGCTGTGATCGGGGGTTGCGCCGGAATCTGCCGACGGCGTTAAACTAGGGGTGGCAGATCTCCGTTTCACTAAATAGCCGCGTGGAATCATGGCGCCAACGACATCGTCCGAGGGCGAGAGGCTGACAGCGGCGAGCAGTTCCGGCCGGAGATATGGCCTCGTCCCCGGCACCCGACTTCACGGCGACGGAGTCCGGAGCGCGGATGCTACAGAGGTAGTTGTGCGGTCGGGTTGCGCTGGTCCGGACAGATCTCCGCTCTCTGGTTGCTTCCAGCGCCCCAGACTGCGTCCCTACGGACATTCCGGTGTGTGTCTCCAGCACTCCATTGACTCCGATCCACACTATTCCGAAACGGGCAGATTTTCGCGCACCGTCGTGACAGCACTTCGGCGACGACCACGTTCCGAGGCTATGTACACGACCGGACGCTCGAGGAGAGACCGGAATGCGATGCCTCCTCTGCCCAGACGCGGCCTGGCGTGCGGGTGATCGGTTGGGCCGGATCCTTCACTGAAGGCCGTCATGTGACTGCCGCTCGCCGCCAAGCCCGTCCCAATTATTTCTGCCATTTTGGCCGGGGTCCAATGGTCCGCACAGCAGCACAAGTATTCGAGACGGCCCGACATCTGCTCGAGCACGGCGCGGCGCGGCTCACCGTTGCCGTGCGCAACGCGGCCAAAGGCGGAGTGGCGCGGATGTCGCTGCGGACGCCGTGGTCGAATTGTGGGACCGCTCTCCGCGGCCAAGGCGTTCTGCGTGCAGGCCTCGGCGCTCAACCGCCTCGACTGGCCTCTTCCTTAACGCGGCGGTGGCGACGCACATACGGCCGGACGCAGGACGGGTGGGAGCAGACGTTGCAGGTGAACGCGCTGTCGGCGGCGCTCATAGCGCTGCTGACGCTGCCGCGGCTCGCGCCCTCCTCCTCGGTGAGCATCCCGTGCGTCGCCATCTTCGCCGAGCGCGCCGCCGAAGACCTTCTCGCGCGGCTCGACGACCAGGCCGACTCCGAGGCCCACGCCGCCCCCGGGTGGTCGACCGAGCACGGCAGCAGGAGCCTTGTCGCCGCAGGACCCGAATGCCAGAAGCTCCAGGAAACGGTCTGGGCCGAGACCGTTGCCATCCTCAGGTAGACTGCGCCGGAGATCGGCCCCATCGCCCGAGGGGAAATTCTGAGCGTTGGGATTCGATCGGTTCCGTTTTGGTCGGCGCCTTGTCCGCTAGCGGTTTCTTCCCCGACCCGTTGGGCTCCAGTTTTTTCCGTGGCGTTGGCGGGGGCGATGGGGACCGCAATCGGCCGGAGACGGACAACGGCGACCCATGGGGGACAGGGTTGGGTGGGTGTTGCGCAACTCACATGTGCTTCTATCTTTGTTCCGGTTGCTCGCGCGGTAACCTACATCTCTTCCTCCAGCCACGTCCACTGGGACGGGCGGGTTCACGAATACGACTCTAGCGGGTGGAACCAGGCAGTCATGGCGCACGTCAAGTGGCGCCGAGCGAATTTCCTCCGTGGCGAACGATCCACGGGCCGTGCAAGGCGGGCCGTCTTGCGGAGGATGCTCTTTTGCCGCGGTTCTCATCGGGATGTGTCACTTTTTTTTTTCTTTTTTTCTTTCACTTTTTCCTTGCTCCCTGCAGTCAGCTCGCGGCGGCGGACGACGGCGATATCCCGACGCTTCATCGCTACGCTTCGTTTCGCCCGCCGTCCATCCGTTGCCCCCTGTGATTCGGTCTTGGGTCGTCTCCCGTGCCCCCTGCACTGGCAACCGCGATGTGCGCGCATGTATCATCACCCGCCGAGTGACTACGCGTGCAGACTTGCCGTAGGTAACTAGCGCGGGAGCAAACCCTTCGGAGCCCCGCCGGATGACACCAAGCGACGGAGATACATATCTTAGGCCTGCACGTCACTTTACCTGCGTAGTTTGTGTTGGAGAAGGAGGTACGGTATTTCGGAGAGTGTGAGCGCACCAGACGTCGGCGGGCGTCCGGTGGGTACCTGCCACTGGAAGTGATGGGCGACATGATCGGGCGGAAGTTGCGAGGCTGCAGCGACCCCCATCGGGGGAAGAGACTTACCAAACAGCCTACGACACATCCATACGGGCTCATACCTTGCTGGAAATGCAAATATGATGTGGCGGTGAACGTTGAGTTGTATGTAGTTCATGTAGATACAGTATTTCGGTTTCGGTGTCACTGCCACTCGATGAACATGAGCTTTTTGGGTCGGCAGCTTGTCGCCTCACCACCACCTCGGGGTGTAATGGCGGGCCAGATTCGACTTTTGTGGCCATTTTTTTTCACGGTATTATCACGAACAGGAGCGACACAAATAGAGAATAGAAAAACAATATGGAGCCCCCAAACGCCTTTATTTCCCTTTTATGCGCATCGGGCCCGAGTGCAGGTTGTCTCTAATGCAACATGACCCAGTTGTTGGTGCCGGCGTACCTGTACTTTCCGCCCGCGCGATTCTTCTCTGTGTGGGTGCAGCGCTGACGGATGTGGTCGACGGCGGAGGCGACGGTGTAGCAGGCGGCGCTGTACCTGGATCCGCACATGGAGACCTGGCCGCCGTTGTGCGACGCAATCTGCTTACACTTGGAGCCCAAGGAGTTGGTCTGGCGACACGTCTTGTCCTTATAGTTCATGATGTCGACGATCATCCAGTTGATCTCCTGCTCGGTCGGCGACGCCCACGACGTCTCGCACCAGAAGTCGCCCGGCTGTAGGGGGTCCAGGCCGGCCGCGATCGTGCCGTTGTTCGCAACGTCGCGCGCAGAGAGGTCGTCTCCGCCCGGGAAGGGAGCGGGGCCGTTGGCGGCGCCGGAGGGCAAGGCGTCGGCGAGCGCCGCCATGGACGAGAGGGCCGCGAGGAGGACAAGGTGGTAACGCATTTTTGACGGCGGGGGTGGTTGTGTAGTGGAGGTCTTGTCGGAAGGAAGGTTGGAAGGATGAAGAGGATGAAGAGGATGAAGAGGAAAGAAAGACGAAAGCGGCGCAATTTATGGATGAGCAGCACGCTAGCGTGGCTCCGCTGACCCCCAAAAATTGAATGTCGCCCCCCCCCCCCCCCAACAACAATCACTTTCGACATATCACTCGCACTACCGAGTGACACATCATGCACGCAGTGAGCAAACACCGTCAACGGTAGGTGCTGACTGAGGCGGGCAACTAACTACCGCTTAGTTTCATATAACTTGCTTTGGCGGAAGCGGGACAGTATGGTGACGCGGCTTGCACCGCAGTGGGAATAATTGCTTCGACGTAATGCATGGCCTGTGCTGTGCATTGACTATGACTATCGATCGTACGAGTAAAACGCTGGTCACTTGCTGTAGGACTCTGAGGCTAGGCGGACAACAGTAACCTAAAGCGGTGCTCGATCGGCGACCGCTCTGCTCACCCGCGTATCTCCATTATCGGAGTTTCTACTTTCCGAATGCCGGGCGCCGTCGTCGCTCGGTATCCCGAAGCCGAAGAACTGCTGCCGCTCGTCGTTGATAGGGTCGGAGTGGACGCTTGACGATGTGTTCCGCTTTGGCCTGACTACTCTAGTCCGCCCCCGGTGGCGGACGCTCACCTGCGACCTCGACTATCAGCTTCAGCAGCGCCAGGAAACCACCAGCCGAGAATCGGAGCGGTATGTTTTTTTCTTACGTATCGGTGGTTGCGGTGGCTTTGATCGATAGGTGCTAGGGCTTCGAAGCGTAGCGGACACGGTATGAGACACCCACCGGGATAAGCAACGACAGTTCGTACACGGTCTGGAGATCTCTGCCCACTCGTGGCTGTGTATTTCGCAGTTAGCTACCAGGGGGACATCATCGCCGCTGCGCATCCTTACCAGTGCAATTGCCGCTAAATATCGCCAGCCCTAGCTACCTACGTTATTCCTGTCGTACCCAGGCCCAGTGAATAAAGATGTGTAAACCTGTGGCTTTAGACGCAATACACAATTCCATTACAGAACACCTGACAGCCAGCACAGTCGGAGGAACGTGGGGAGCCACTATCGAGATTCCCCGTTCTCCACAACCGCCTGTGATGGTCGTGGGCATCCACACACCCCATGCAAGGCGTGCTGCGTCACATAACTATCAGCGAGACATATTTCTGATGCGGAAAATTGGTTTGCCGAGATACCTACTAGGAAAGCTGAAAGAAGGGATGTCTAGCTTGGTGCTGTGTTCCATCTGGTCGGACTGAAGGGCAGGATTGGCGCATGCAGCATACGGGATGGACGAGTGACCCTTGTGATGCTTAGTAATATTTTACAGTCCAGCATAGCGCTCTAGCCGTTTCAGGGTTGGCCTGACTTCGAGGCTCATAGATAAGTTACCTTCCTGTCCATGCGCGCGTACACTCACACAGCTGCCCTCCACCACCAACACCGACGCCGCAACCAACCCCACCCGGATCCTACCGTTTAGCCGGCCGTCCGTCCGTCGGCACACAATCCTCAGAGCGGGCTCCATCGCAGGACAAAAAATAGCACGACACCGATGGGGGAGAAGCGGAAACGCTTGTCTGGCGTGCATGCCCGTGCCTCCACCGCCAAACGACAGAGCACCACTCCGGCTCCACAGCCGACTCCTCCGACCACCGCCGCCGAGCCCGAGACCCCCACCTCGTTCACCCGCGATGGCGCTCTGCCAGTGCTCCCGGCGTGCCAGCCGGACAATCTCTCGCTGAAGGAGTACAAGTCCGTCGCCGAAAGGTACGAGAAAAACTACAGGCAAAAAGATCGCGCCCACAGCCGTAAACTGACCAATGGTTTTTTGTTCTCGCTAGTAAGGTGCTCGCGGAATCGCTCAATCGCTCGCGGCGGGAGTGGGTCGATGGGGAGATATTCGAGAAGTTCTGGATCAAGCCGTTGAAGTCGCGTAAACTCGATCCGGCGATCCTCGAGAAGAATCCCGGAAGAGACTGCATGGTGAAACTGGGCACCGCCACGATGCACATCACGCCGCACAAATTCGACATTCGCCTTCACCAGGTCCTGCGGCCGATGAAGCAAGTTCTACCTCCGCCTCTGCCGCTTCCATCCCAGCCAACGGCACAGCCGCAACAACCGCCGCCGGACCCCACTGTACAACAGGCTCCCCGGCCTGCAACCACGCCGCGAAGTGCGCCGCACGTCCAGCTGAACGTCGCCCCGCCAGCGCCGGTGCGTAATGCGGCTCGTGCAGCGCCGGCGATGCGGGCTCAACAACCACCTCCGCCGACTCCAGCCGCCCCGGCCCAGCAACCGGCAGGTGTGCAGCAACGATCAGTGCCCGCACAGCAGCAACCAGCAGCCGCTCCTAGTGCTTCTGCTCCTGCTCCAGCTCTGGCAGGGCTACAGCCCGGCTCAGCTCCTCCGCAGCGAATGCCGCAGCATGCGCACCCGCCGTCCCTAGTCACTCATGGTCCGCCCGCGGCCGGCCCACCTGCGCGGCCAATGCCACAGTCCACGCAACCCATCATACCAACCAGTACGCCACAGCCACCGGCGCCTCTAGTCCAAATTACCCGCCCTGTGGGATCCCCTTCGCATACTCCCCAGCAGCACCCACCCCCGGGCATGCAGCAGGGGCCATCTATGCAGCAATCACAACCCCAAGCTGCCCCTCGGCCGGATCCAGTCATCCAGCTCCTTGCTATGAAAGCGGCCACGGACGTGAAATTGAAGGAGCTGATGCGAATCGTCGCTTCGGGGAAAGCATCAAGGGAACAGCTGCAAGAGTTTCAGGGCTACATCGACATGCTTACAGCTGCCAGCAACAATAATTCTCAACTACCCCAGCCCCAGATGCGTCCTCCTCCTCCTCCTCCTCCTCCACCACCACCCCACAGGGTGCCCCAACAGTCTCCGCGGCAACAAGTACCTCATCCAGGACAACCGCAGAAACCTATGCCTATCCAGATGCATCACATGCAGCCTCCACAGATGTATCAACATGTCCCGCCAGCACCGCCTCCACGGGTGCAACAACCAGCACGCCAATTCGCCCCGCCCCAGCAAGGGCAGCAGCGCCCCACTCCGTCCAAGAAAGCGTTCCCGTCGGCTCCACGACAGGAGGTGTGTGGTATTGTCTTCGAGTTCATCGACTCCTATAGTCAAGGTGACCGCTTTATGTTCCCGAAATTTACGATTCTGGAATATCTCGGCCGAGGCACAACTGTCAAGGCATCCTTCATCGTAACCAAGAAGCCAGCCGGATGCGATGAAGAGTATTATGTGCCTATTACCATTTCGCTGGAATCGGCGTATCCGAGGGTTCTTGAGCAATTGAAGACGATTGTGGCGGATCCAGATTCGACGAGGACACATATGAAGAAGATCATGGAGACCACGAAGCGTGCAAGTGACACCTTCTTGGCGTACCGTCTGCGGAGAGAGCCGGGTGAAGCGGTGCCAGATAGGACTTATATCGAGGCGCGGACCGAACCACCGCCTCGGGCCAGGGAGCCAAGGGCACCACGGGAACCAAAAGGTACCAACACGCCAATGCGAGAACCCAAGAGTGGCGATAACGCTACGCAACCACGGCCTAGGCCGAGGATGAAGCACGTCAAGAAGGTTCGTACTTCTCTCGCTTCGAAGGAAAGCAAATAATGTAAAACACCATGCAATACCCTCACAACCGCTGCCGATCCTTTTATGCATCATCAAATGCCTCGAGTACTAAGGGTGTCTATGTAGTACACCCGAAAATCCCCCAGCATACCCGGAATCAACGCTACTGCCACTGCTTCTACGTCGTCTACTACCACAAATGCCCCTCTTGCTACATCTATTGGTTCTCCTTCTGCTCCTATTTCTACCGCTCCCATTTCTTTCAGTGCTTCGACAAATTCGCCACCTTCACCACCTTCGACACTTCCGCCACTACCACTTACATTTCCTCGACCGCTCAGGCCTCCCCGTTCACGAAAAGGACGGATCGCAGACCCAACCAAAAGCTGTCACATCTGCCAAACCTCTCAAACGTCATTATGGCGGAAGGCCGACATTGAGGGCGAGAATGTCACCGTCTGTAATGCCTGTGGGATCAAATGGAAAACCAACGCTCACAAGCAAGCCCAAATTGCAGCAGCAATCGCGCAGGGCCTGCCAATACCCCTTTTTCTCGCGGACCTGGTAGCCGAGGATGCTACAGTTGATCCGAACGGTTTTGGGAACATGACGGTCCAAATGTCATCTCCGCCTTCAACGAGCCAGCCGACTGTGCCATCTGCGCCGTCACCGGCCATGGGACCTCCGCCAGAGCCTATATCCGCACATGTGCCTATTCCTCCGGCTGAAGCTCTTGCTGCCAATGCTGCTGTTGCTACATCGTCTTAACGTTCTACCCACGAACGGATACGTGTTATGTTTGGTCTAAATGTTGAATTGTTTTCCTGTCCGACGTAGGTTTGAGTGGAGAATGGGCGTTCTTGCTCTGATTTATGGTTGGTGGTGGTGGATTCTCTGTAGGGAGGATACGCTGGCGCCCTGCTGTTTAATGTACACGGGTTGGCTCCATTTGAATGATGAGTTGTGATGCTTGGAAAATTTGACGAACAACCAAGCGGAAAGAATTGAAGCTAAACGTGCACCTCCAAAATACCACCCTTCCTCCCCCGACATCACCAGCAATACAACCACCACCAAGCGAGCTCCCCACCACTTGACATCCACCACTTCGACCACCACCCCTACTACCATCGCCATCACCTTCACTTCCACGACGATACAACACAACACAACGCACCACAAAATGCCGGTCCCACCACCGGTCGAACCGTCGCTCCTCCCGGGGATCGTCGCACTGATCCTCGTTCTGGCGATCACGATGATGGGGATGCTGACAGGGCCGGTCAAGAGCGACATGGTGTGGTTTCTCGCGGGGGTGATGATCCTGATGGGACTGGCGAGCTGTTTCCTGTGGGAGGTCAAGCGGGGCTGGGGCGAGTGTTGGCGGGGCGAGAACGTGGCGCGCGGCAAGGTTCCCGGCAGGGACATTTTCCAGATCGTCAGGGAAGAGAAGCGTGCGGCGGCCGAAGCCGCCCAGATAGTCGAGGAGGAGGCTAGGCTGGCCGCTGAAGATGGTCGTGACGTCGACGACGTCGGCGACGTCGGCGAGGAGACGCGATTGTTGGCTGGCGATTGATGGCACTTCTATCACGGTACAATTGTGATGGAACTATGGGTCTTTGGGGCGGAATCTGATTGAATGCGGTTCTCCTTCGTCTGGTGGTTTTCAAGATGTGGCCGACACCGGAATGTGCGAGAGATTTTACGCGAAACGGTTTTGCTCCCCTGGGCCGTCAAGGTTGCCGGCGCAAGGTCACCCCTAGTTAGTTGACCGGTTTCTTTGCATCTTCGTTTTGCTAGGAGATCTGTGTCATATCTAGGCTACGTGTGCGCACCGGTACCAGTCCAGTAGCCAGTTGGAACCTGGAATAGACAGTGCGGAAGTGGTCGTTCTCTAGTTAGCCGCTGTCGAGTGCCGAGAGCGCGGTTAAGTAAGTACATAGTTGGTTAGCGCCCAGTCACGAGATGCCGCTAGCGAATTGAGCCCGTGAGCGGAAACAACAGGTGCTGCAAAACCACACTAAAGCTTAAACCCAACCATGGTCGTCACCATCTCATACACCAACCACCTACTAGAAGCAGCTACCCAACACCACGCTTGACGAACGAAAAACGACTCCGCGACATCTAACGATGTCGCTCTTTTCAACCCCGTCTGCCGGCTCGGTGGCGAACATGTGCCTCCGCCTGTACCTCCACCGTCCCAACCTTCCACTCCTGAAGATTCTCTGGTCTCCGCCGCCGGACGCAGGACAGTACTACGCCGTGTTCGACCTGCTATGCAACATCAATAACGGCGCCGCACTCGAAACGGAAACCCACGCGCTCCAAGACTACTGCGTCGAGAAAGATGGCTGCGTCGTTTTCCACTTCATGAAGGTCGCTGCCGTGTTCAGGGATGGCGATGAGATCACGTAAGTCTCTTCCTGATTGGCAAAAGTGGGAGGGAGTGGGTCGAAGAGCGGAATGCTGATAGAATGGATAGAGTGCGACCGCTAGCTGTACAGGAGCTGGGGGTGCTGAGGGCGCAGAACAGCAGATTGCTCGCGACGCACCAGGCGCTGGTACCGAGCGAGAGGAGGACGGGATCGCGACGAGAATTGAGGTCGTCGGCATTGAGATTGCTGGAGGACGATGCGGGGTATGAGGAGGACGACGAGGAAGATGATGGCGAGTACATACCCCCGGCCGACGGGGATTCGGAAGAGAACCCCGATACTGAAGAGCGGGAAGACACGGCAGAAGAGTTGATGGAGGAGAAAGATAAGGAACGAAGGATGAAGGAGCAGAGACTGAAGTCAGAGAAGAACAAGAAGGAGAGGGAAAGGAAGAAGAGGAAGGAATTGAAGGAGAAGAGGAAGAAGGAGTGGGAGAGGGAAAGAAAGAGGCGGGAGATACAGAAGAAGAAGGAAGCGGAAAATGATGGCGAGCACCTACCCCCAGCCGACGGGGATTCGGAAGAGAACACCGATACTGAAGAGCGGGAAAACACGGCGGAAGAGGTGAAGGAGAAGAAAGATAAGGAACGAAGGATGAAGGAGCAGAGACTGAAGTCAGAGAAGAACAGGAGGGAGAGGGAGAGGAAGAAGAGGAAGGAATTGAAGGGGAAGAGGGAGAGGGAGAGGGAGAGGGAAAGAAGGAGGCGGGAGATGCAGAAGAAGGAAGAGGAAGAAAAGAAGAAACGAAAGGAGGAGGAAAAGCGGCAGCAAGAAGAGGAAAAGAGGAAGCAAAAGGAAGAAGATGCCAGGAAAGAACTTGCTGCACGAGGTCGTAACGCTCTCGTTCGCTTTACTGCACTAGCAACCAGTGGCCATGTGGATACGGATGATTCGAGCTCCGATTCGAGCTCCGATTCCGATTCCGATTCAACCTCAGATTCGGATTCGGATTCAGGCTCGGACTCCAGCTCCGAGGACGAGAGCCCAGAAGAGTAAGTGACATCCCTTGGCAATGTACACTGGATCAGGAGCTAATCATCTGTAGGAGATCGTCGAAGAGAAGGAAAGTCGAGGCCAACCCACCACCCCCTACCGCTGCAGCCACCACCATCAAAGAGCAGCCGCTCTCCTCGGCCACAACCACTTCCAAACCTCGTGCCACCGCTCCCGGCACTCTTCCGCATCAGGGGACTGAACTGACGAAGCGGCGAAGAAACCGTAAGAAGGGATGTCGGCTACTTCAAATGTTGAAGCTGGAGGGCGCAATTGACCAGAATTGCAACCTGGCGCACCTCACCGCGTGCCTCCAGGCGGGCGGGCTAGACATTACTGCGCCGGCGGATGTGCTAAAGCGTCACTTGAAAGAACATCTCCCAGCAACAATCGCAGCATCTGCGAATGCCCCAAAAAACCTCGCTGCCGTGCCAGTCGCGAATAGTGCGAATATTGGGGTGAATAGGAAAGGCAAAGATAAAGTCGGTATCACGAATGGTCAAAAACTAGCGGAAGTTAGTGGGTGTGCAGATCCCATAGATAGGACGACAGGCGATGATCCGGTCGACGTCGGCAAAGGCTGGGGTGATGGCAGTGGTCAGCCCCGCGAAGCGGAAGGGAAGGACGGCAATACGCCAGAGGAAACCCGCAGGAAACAAGCCCCCCTTGCGAATAGCAATCAACCTGAGACTATTAAAGGTCAGGGACCTGTACAGACGGATGGAGCGACTCAAGCCTCTGCTCCGTCTGGTCAGACAGAAGATGGCATCACGATTCGGACAAATGGGGATCCAGACGCCTGGCGTTCAAAGATCTGGTTGAGTGCGTATGAGTGTGAGAACGAGAATCTTACTCTGCCGGCTCCTAATTTTCCCTTCAAGCAGCTGCAGCTGCAGGCGAATCCAGGAAAGAAAAGAAAGAGAACGAACCAACGCACGCAAAAAAATACAATCAGCATCAAATCTTCGGAACGATCAGATGTTCCGATATTGGGCCTTAGGGAGGAACCAGGTCAAGCCACCGAGCAATTCATCACCGCAAGTGATATTCCAGTGGAGGAGGATCTCCCCCGCTTGCCCACAGACATGGCGTCCTTGAGCGTGCTCACACAACCACTGGTATGTGGGACGGTGATCGCCTTCAAGCGCCTCGATATGGACCCCCAGACGTACGTGCCAATTCTCACGGATTACCTCACTGCAACCATCGAAAAGGTGCACAACGATGTACACGATGGACCGCAGCTTGAGCTCAGGCTAGCAACCAGGGACCGCCCGAAGCCACAGTTCGACAAACGAACCGGTGAGAAAATACTCGGCAAGTTTGCTATGCCAGGCCTTGAAGACGGATCAGAAGAAGGACTAGTGTACCTTATGTGGGGTGAGCTGCTGGAGCCCAAGATAGTGAAGCTTCTCGAGGGTGATGCGGAACCGGTGGAAGAGTCTGTGCGGCCGCAGATGTCCCTGGATGGTGCTGAACTACGTCAGCCTGCAATGGCGGAGGAACATGAGGTGAGACAAGACGTGGACCACGATGATATGGAGCTGAACTACGGCGACGACATCCGTGCGAAAGATGGCCACATCCCAGAGCCGACGAAAGACGACCAGCCGCAACCCACGCAGGACGACGATGATGAAGACTTGAACAAAGCGCTGCAAGGCTTCGAACGTGAGAAGACCAATCACCAACTGGGTAGCGCTGATGAAACTTCTACCGTCGATGCGTCCGCCCATGAGACGAGTGGAGAAAACGATTCCCTTCATGGTTCTCTCCACGACCCCCTTTGTGCTTCCCTTCCCGCTTCCCCTGCCGGGGAAGCAAAGGAGAGCATACTCAGCCATCCGTCTGTGGAGATGCCCGGCCAAGGAATGGATCCCCAATCGAGCAAATGGGAGGGACAACATATGGATGAAGAACTTGAACGTCTAGATGATGCGGATCAAGTCATGGCTCCCGGACCAGAGAAAGGAGACGCCACCTCTCTTGCACCTATCGCTCTCAGTTCTCCGGTTGTTGAAGATGACTTTCCCAAATTAAAGACTGAAGGCGGCACTGCGTCGGGCCGGTTTTCACGGACGTCTACACCTCGCCCACCGCCACCTTCAGCCGAGCGCGGAAAGGTCACCCCCTCTACGTTCATTGTCATCTCCGACGATGATGACTCAGATCCCGGCCCGCCATTAGCCGAACTATTTTCTCAGGAAAGCCTATTTTCCTCCTCCCAGGGTACCAAATCTCCACCACGGAATAGTGCTCAATCTCTTTCGTACCCGTCATCCGCTCCACCCTTTGCGTCGTCCCCGCAGAGGCAACTTCTCACCGAGGCTTCTCCCGCGGGCACGAGACAAGGGTCAGCGAAGAAGGCCCGAAGGAGGAAGTCGAAGGTTGGCACTCCTCCCAGCGAGGGAGCGACAAGACGCGTTTTTCGGGACTCCGTGTCTGAACCTTCAACTGGAAGCCAGCAGCCTTCACATCCCCATAGGAGGACCCATCCTGAGAGCGACTCTGAGCAGTCGGCGTCACGATCGATGGGGTTTCCGCCGATTCCTGGTAACTGGGCGGCGCTTAGAAATATCACTGGTGCTAAGCGGAGATAGGTGTTTTTAGTTCGGGGTGTGGAGGTCTGGTTTCTCTAGCTACCATGCCTATTTGCTTTCTTCGGGGCTGTTATGTTGTGTTCTGCTGTTTTTCCTCGGCCGTGGTTTCCAGGACCATCAAGATTTCTTGTGCAAGACGCCCTATCCCGTAGTAATTACATAGCAGCATTAAGGCTTGTGTGAGAAGGCTGTTGAATAGTGATATACGATTTTCACGGACGTACATACCTACTCCGTGTTGCCAATATACCGGCCTGAATCCGGACGAACCACTGGAAAGAGTACATACTTTCATAGGGTTAGTTGTCTATGTGCAGACCTTCCAAGCTAACTAGAGAGTATGGGTGCATGTCGAATGCCAAGACGCTAGCTATATTAGTACGATTTTCTTTTTCTTTTCTTTTCATTTCCTTCCCTCAGGGGGAACCACCGCAGCATCGCTCTTTCTCGGCACAACACCCTCTCTGTACATCTTGAGACCACTTTGGAACCGAGCAGATTCTGGAATGTTTCCGGCGAAGGGTAATTGATCCTGCTTGCTGGGGATAGCTTGATAGCTATCGGTCTCCTCGCTGGTTGCTGATCGTACAAACCTCATCGCTGCCGGTTGTTACTGCCTGCATAGCCGCTCCGCTACTAAACGCTCGTTCACTGCTTGGAATCTCGCTGGAAGTGGGAGTTGGCATATTCGTGCTACATACTGGCAAGTTCTTGGAAAGGGAAGCAGTACTAGAGTTCACTTACACCGATGCTTCCACCTTGCAGAAATGAAAGGGTCGACAATTCGTACATCGGAGCTTAGGAAGACGGTCAGCAGGAGATTTTTACAAATCACGGCGTTTACTCAAAGTAGCAGGAAAACACACATGGGTACAATGACTTATATTGATATGGAGCTGAGTCCTTACTCGTGATTTCTAGCCTACGTGCTAGTAACACTAGCGTCAACCTCATATGCTGCTTAGCGTCCTGGTATTCGACACATTCGACATGCATCCATACTTTCTACATACATATCTACCGGACAGCACCAGCGCCAAGCCCACCACCGAGTTCAGACACAGCTGAACTGCTTCTGTCGTGCTGGATTCAACTTTCCAGGACGGGCAGTTGTAAGCTGGGCAGTTACAGTCACCTCGTTCTGTATACAGGCACGAAAATAACAAACTTTCTTTCTTTCCTCTGCTAACTATTCCTTGAGTTCTTATTGTGCAACCTTGTCACTGCAGCGACAGCTCGACCATCATACCCACAGTATAGAGCAGTTACTCTTTAACTCACCTTGCGGCTAGACAAAGATCGTGCAAACGGAAAACACGATGCGGCTGCTTACCATAGCAACGCTGCCGCTTATCCTGTTCGCCTGCGCATCAGCATCCTCCCAACAGCCGCTTCACGGTGCATCTGCCGACGGTATGGAATACTCCTACATCCTCGTCGGCTCTGGCGCCGCTGGATCAGTGCTGTCGGACCTCCTCTCTTCTCGAGGGGAATCGACTCTGCTGCTCGAAGCCGGCGAACGAAGCAGCTACGCCTCCGGGGGGCGGGAGGGGCCGTCGTGGCTTGCCGGACACGCACTGACGCGCTTCGACGTGCCCGGGTTCTTTGGTGCGTTCAGCCACCAGTGTGGCGACATACCTGTCCGGGCGGCGTGCGTGCTCGGCGGCGGGACGGCAGTGAACAGCGGGCTATGGTTCCTCCCCGCCGAACGGGACTGGGAGGGGTTCGGCGCGCAATGGAGGGAGAGAGTGCCGGCGGCCGTGGAGAGAGTGCGCGGCAGGATCCCGGGGCACGCCGAGACAACTTGGTTTCAGGAGGCCTGGAATGTGCTCGGGAGGCTGGCACGAGCCGCCGGGTACAAGCGGGCACGGGAAGCCCAGGCCGCGCAGAACGGGACGTACGCCAGAGTGCCGTTCATGAGCATTGGAGGCGAACGTGGAGGCCCCCTGCAGGCGTATTATCTCCGCGCCGCGGGGAGGGGAAATCTCAAGGTTGAGTTCGGAGCGAAGGCGCAACGAGTGCTGCGCGATGGCGGAACGGCGACGGGGGTGGAGTACGTGTTGGATGGAAAGCCGCGTGTCGCGATGCTGAAGCCGGGCGGGAAGGTGGTTCTTTCGGCCGGCGCATTCGGATCGCCCAAGGTTCTGTGGCAGAGCGGGATCGGCACGAGGGATCAACTCGAGATCGTCCGGGCTGCGAAAGGCAAAGACGGGATGGTGGACGAGAAGGATTGGATCGATCTGCCGGTTGGGTGCGTGCGTGTCTCCGCCGGTATTTCGGATAGATGAGTGCTGACCGGTGAAAGCTACAACCTGATGGACCATTCAGCCACGTACACGGTGTTCAGATACCCCGGCGTCGGCGAGGCGTACAACTACTCAGGCGCATACTCGAATCCCAACCCTCACGATGCCCAGGAATATCTCGGTACTAACTGCCTCTTCCCACATGTTTCTCTTCTACTAACCTCCGATATAGAACACCGAACTGGCCCGCTTGCCTCCTCCAATGCCCGCATAACCCTATGGCAGAGCATCCCCGGCGGCGACGGAGTGAATCGGACCGTATGTTCCCCCTCCCTCTCCCTCGCTCCCCAGTACTAACTGCCCCAGCTGCAATGGACCGGCCGCACCAGCAGCTTCCGCAACTTCACCGGCCCGGACCTTCTGTTGATGACGTCCTACCTGACCTCCGGGCAAACTTCGCGGGGACGAGTAGGGCTGACTGCGGAGCTAAACCTTACGATCCTCGAGCCCCCGTACCTAGCGACGGCCGAGGATATGGCAGCGGTCGTGCAGAGCTTCTCGGACATCCTGGCTGGCGTACAGGATGTACCCGGGCTGGAACTTCTGTTTCCCGACCTCAAAAGCACTACCATTGAAGAACACGTGCGCGGGGGCACCGACAGGGGGGCTAACCACTGGCTCGGCACAGCGGCGGTAGGGAAAGTTGTCAATGTCGATGCCAAAGTCTTTGGCATGCAGAATCTGGTGAGAGCCGTCCTTTTCTTTGGTGCTGCGGACGGCGGCTGACGAGGCCATTCCATGCGGGGGGGAAGTATGTGGTCGATGCGAGTATATTCCCAGGAATGGTGGCGTCGAATCCTGTAGGTGCTATCGTGGTTATGGCGGAGGTGGCGGCGGAGGGTATCATGACGGGTGGCGACTACGGAAGGACCGGTCACTAAGGGCGATGACACTGATAAGCCCAACCCGCCCCGTCCTCTACAGTCCCTCCGCATCTAGACCAAAGCCGCTCCTCTTGTTTGCTCACTCCGTTTTTGTTTGTTTTGTCATTAATCGCGCGATACACACTGTCCACTTCCGTCCACTGTCCTTCCGGCTCCGCGTGGTTCCCCCTCCGCCCTCCGCCCAGGCCTGTCCCGTAATTAAAAGAGAGCACCAAGGAAATCGCAAATGGGAGCCAAAGAGAACACTGCCCCCCAAATTCCTATCCGTCTTCCGTGGAGGCCGTGAAGGAGGGCGATCCTCGTCCTCCTGCCTCCGTTCCTCTTCCGTTTCACTTCGCTCCTGGAGTTCCCACGCCAACGCCTCGCTCTGTGCGTCTTCCTCAACCTGGCCGGAGACTAGCCTCCCCACATCAGTAGTGGAGGGGAAGTCCAGGATCGCCTGGGGCTGCATCGCTCGTCGGTGAAGAGGTCACAGATCGTGGGGCAAATCTTACCTCTCCCCACCTCCATCCGCACCACGGCCCACAGGATTCTTTGTTTGGCGTTTCCAGTAAGGACAGCACTTGAAAACGTGTTCCCGTGTCTGCATCCTGTTATGGGCACCACCAGCACTTGGCGGTCGGTTCTTCGTCCGCGTGAGATACCGGCCAGCAAGACTGGGGCCTGTCTTCAATTGGAGAACCTCGCGGCCAGCCGTTTGGTGGCCATGGCCGGGACTGAGTCCGGCTTCCGGCGTGGCTTCCGTTACCTACTGTTTGCTCACTCCAGCGATCGGGATGGAATGCCTCGGGGCAAAAATCCACGGTGCGAGTGCTAGCGCATGATGTACTAATTGGACATTGAATATGAATACAATTTTGACCGCGGCCATCAAATCTTACAACTCCCATATGGCACAATGTCAAAGCCCAAAAATACAAGTTTTACTCCTCGCGCTCTCATTTCGCGCAGCAGTTGGTTACGTCTCAAGACTAAAATCGAAGTCCTTGAACGCCCCCTTGAATGCGTTCGCATCCGCCGTCTCCTCCGGCAGAGGCATGACGCATTCTTTCCAGTTGACCCTCTTCTGTTCCGTCCCGATTACGCCTGCAAGCACCTGCCGTCCAAACTGCAGATTGAAGTACCCTCCGGCCTCCAACTGCATCGTCCTTCCTGCCTCCTGGCCGCCGATCCAGTACGTGAATGCGTTGCCAATATCCATGTCTCCGTCTCCTTCACTGTCGGCGGTGGTGGCTTCGTCCTCGAACGAGTGCGAGATGTCTTTAGCTGCTTCGTCAAACGCAGCGTCGATGCGTTCCACGAGCTCCTTCTTAACCGGGACCACCTGCCAGTGCGCGTGTATCCCGTTGATTCTTCGCACCTCGAAGGTGACGGCTGTGGCGCCGTGGGTGGCAAAGAATTTCTCCAACGCGGACTTGTAGTGCTTCATTTCCGTCACCGTTTCTTTCCTCGAGCCTAGGTCCTCGATAGTCTGCAGCATTGGCGTGTGCGCGAGCGGGATTATCAAGATGTGCGCCGAGAAGGGCATCGAATCGGGATTGGTGGTGGAGGATGTGAGCGGACCCTTCGCCGTGGTGAGGTAGGACTCAGCGCCGATCGAAACGATCAGATGCTTTTCGAGCGAGGGGTTGGAGAGACAGAAGAAGCAGTTTTCAGGGCCGGGGGGAGGTGGGCGCTCGTGGTGGCGGCGCTTGCGATTTCTGTCGTGTTGGGTATGGTCGCCCCAAAAGAATGTTCCCTCCTCAGCTGGCCGCTTCGATCCCCGCTCCCATTTCGAATACGGCGACTGGGTAGCGTTGGCCGTGGCGACAGACGGCGAGGAGAGGTCGATGGAGAACGCGAACACCGCCTTCGCCTTGCCGCTGTTCCCCCAGTCCCCTAGCGCATAGAACCGAGTGATCCGCATCTCGCTCTCGCCCTTTCGTGTCTCGTTCCGGTACGGTGCGCGCTCGAAGTACTCCGTTCCGCCAGCAACGAAGTGGTACCGCGGTCTGGCCGCGGCGACGAGTTCCGTGACAGCTGGCGACCCGCCGCTTCGGCCCTCGCAGACGCCGACGGGCCAATCCGTAGAGACCACGATGTCCGCCGGGTCATGCTTCTTCAGCGCCGAAAACTCGAAGGGTGCGTGCGTGGAAGAGAACGCGGACTTGTCGCCGTCTTTGGAAAACACCCCACCTGCAGCGACGATGCGGATTCCTTCGGATGTGACTATGGTACCCTTCTTACCGAGGAAGAAGAGGTTCTCGACGACTTCGCCGGCATTGGCTTCGATTCTGGAGACGGCCGCGGGTGGCAGCGGCGTAGCGCCGACGGTGAAGTAGGTTGGCAACGGGAGTTTCAGCTCACCGCGGAGAAGGGGCTCGACTTCGGAACTGGAGAAGACATCGCCGAGGAGGAGCGCGAAGGAGAAGTTGTTTTTGGTGTGGAGCGCAACGAGCTTGGTAAGGACTTCGGAGAGACAGCCTGCCGTGGCGCCTACGACTATGCTGAACAGGAATGTTAGCACACGGTGTCGGGAATTACAGACGATGAGAAACATACATCTTGGATGCCATCCTGCAGTGGTATTGTTGAGCTGCACGAGTCCTCTGTGGGAGACGCGCTGACATGGAACGCGTATTTTCCGAGAGCCGCACCTCGTTTCATACATAGGCGGGCTGCTTGTCTATGACTCTATGTAACGATACGTTTCCATGTGATCTTCCGAGGCTCAAATGTCTACGAAATCTACGTAACCACATTGATGGTTCTATTAGGTTCCATTCACCGTCGATAAAACTGCAAGCGTAGGCACTTGGCGTCAAGCGGTCAATCATGCATTTATATCCCTAATATGGCCGATTATTTCAGGTATCTACTCCTCCTCCTCGGTCAACGCATATTGCTTCTTCATCTCCTCCGTCATCTCCAAGAACCCTTCCCTGGTTCCGACGATCTTCTCATAGACTTGCTTGCATTCTTCAACAACACCCGCATCGAAGGCCAAATCTCCACTCATTGGACTCAACTCCACCAAACCGCTCTCCTTACCATCTGCGACAATGGATGCAGCGAATTCTTGCGAGTATTTACACACGAACGAGATATCTGCACCTTCCTCGCCGCACGCCGATAGCACCCGGCGCACGGCGAGTTCGGAGAAGGTGTATCCCGCCGGTTGTGGACAAAGGGTGGAGGTGTAGAGGACCGCTGATTCGGTTAGCTTTGACGAGGGGATGGCAGGAGAAGTGAGTACCTTCTTCAGGGCCGCACTCGCCGGTGGCGGAGGCATGCGCGATGATGTACACGGGACACTCGTTGCGTGCTCCGTCCTCAGACGCCAGTGTACCAGAGGGGAAGGTTACCACTGCGGCATTGGGCGGGATACGGTCGTCCACAAACTTCTTGGTGAAGAGGGCGTGTAGCGGGGCGGAGATGAGAAAGATCCCTTTTGCCAGTGCGGTTGGGGTAGAAGAAGTAGTGGGGACGGTGGTGAGAACCCATGGCGCTGTAACCACCTCGCCGTTGGATAGCGATACAGATTGTTTTCCGTCACCGCTAGGTGCGATGGAGGTAATCCCACGGGAGAGGACATTGATTCCACCTGCGACGGCTGCCCCACGAGACCATACTTGGCATAGCTCCGAGCTGCCTCCGTAGGCGATTGTGAGTGCAGCTGCGGAGCGAATATCAGGGATACGCCCGATGCTGGATACATGGCGAATCAGTGCGTCCAGCGCCTTGCGTAGCGGTGTAGTCTCAGGTGGAGTTGGGAGCAGGGTAAGAGAATGGATCGATGCAATGGTGAACGGCGGAAGTGGGTACACCGTGGTCAGGAACTCAGATAGCGGAGTATCAGCGTGCTCAGTCAACAGCTGATGGTGCTTCGTATCCTCAGGATCCGAACACTTCGAGATAAACCGAAGCAAGCCCCCTAAGTATCCACGATCTCGATCCTGCAAGTCGGGGCTCCACGCCACGTCCTCGAACGTGCATGGAACCTCGCGGAGAACACTGCCGAGTTTACGTAGTGTAGGGGCGTCGCCGGTTTTCCGGAGTTCGGGCGGGAGGTCAGAAGCGAGGTCGCGGCTGTCCTGTTTTCGCCCTTTGTTCCAGCCCGCCTTCTTGCGCACCGTACCCCCAGCTTTCACAGCCTTGACTCCCGCATCCACCAATGCACCACTGATCCCACCGCCGCCAGGAGAGCGCTGCACCACGTCCTCGTCTGTCAGGAAAATCCACCAACTCCCCACCGCCTGCCAAGTGAACGATGTGGTCATTTCGACTTCCCGCAGTAACTCCAGCAGATTGCTCCCCCAGTAGACCAAGTGCGGTGCAAGAGTGAGGGTGTAGCGCCGGGGACGGGAGATGGTGGTTCTTCGTTCGCAGGAGGCATGAGAGAAGGGCGCCGACAGGGACGCGGCCCAGCCTTCCAGTTCGTCGAGGGAAAATGCAGCTTCCGTGTCGCCATAATAGTCTTTGTCGTCGACCTGGAGGACGCGTTTCCCGGCCCGACTAAGTGCACTGCGAGCATGTTAGCGCGAGGCGCTGGACGACAAGGTGGACGGACGGACTGACGCGGCAAGAAGAGATGGCTTTACGCCTGTGCCGGAGACGATAATATCCCAGTCGGCGGAGGGCAGGCTGGAGTTGTCCATGGCGGGAGTTTATCGATTAACGACACGTTACGGAGGTTCAAGCTCTGGAGAGCTCGGTTCCGCATGTGATGTGTGGCGTATGCCAAGACGCGTCGGTTGCCAGCGGGGTGAGTTTTGACCACCGTAGTGACGTCTTCGCATCTCTGCCGCAAATTCCAAGGATCCGGTATCTATATAGCCTAAATACGAGCTGTATATTATCTAGACTATGTATGTACGGCTTTGCCTACATACACAGATATGAGGGGTGTCGTAATAGCTACGTATGTATGCCTACATGTGACACCAAAGACACTCCCGGAAACAAAATATCGTGACCCCGCTCTTACTTCCAGCCCACCACCGGCATCTCTTGCATCTCATTCTCAAGACCATCGGAACACATCTGGAACACGTTGACGAGATATAGCGAGCGCGCACGAAAGATGAGCCTTTCCTCACTCAACCTGGATGGCGCCAGCGGTTCTGTCCCGCGGTACCCAGACCCGAAGCCAGAGCTGCATGGGCTCGTCGATATCGGCAGGTATTATAGCCATTCCCACCGCTGTTTTGCTCCACACACGTTGACAAAGTGCCCCAAAAGTAACGGTATCCGCTTCTCGATCTCCAACCTTGCGCCGCCGACTACCCGCATCATGCCCACGGTCTTCCAAGACCGTGCCCCGATCTCGCTCTACGACGCCCAATGGCTTGGTACTAGCAAATCGCCCATCTCGGAGCCCATCATCAAGTCGGTTGTCAAAACTCTAGTCCGTTTCCAACACATTTGTACGACCTATGGCGTGCCCATGGACAACATCCGTGTCGTCGCTACGGAGGCCACGCGCGAGGCTCAGAACTCGTTCGAGTTCCGTGAGGCGATCGAGAATGCTACCGGCTGGAAAGTTGAGTTGCTCTCGAAAGCAGATGAGGGAAAAATTGGCGCCTGGGGTGTAGCAAGCAGTTTGAACGAGATCAGCGGGCTTGTCATGGATCTGGGCGGCGGTAGTACGCAGCTGTCCTGGTTGGTTTCGAGGGATGGGGAGACGCAGATTGCGCCTGAGCCGGTTTCTCTGCCGTACGGTGCAGCGGCACTGACAAAGCGGATGGAAACGGCGATCAATGGGGCCGCTGTCGAGCGCATCCGGTATGAGATGAAGACGCGGCTTGTCGATGCCTTCAATTCCTTGCAACTACCGGAAGAACTGTCGGCCAAGAAGGAGGAAGGTTTCACTCTGTATCTTTCCGGTGGTGGTTTCCGCGGTTTCGGATATCTTCTGCTGGACGAACATGAGATCCAGCCGTACCCTCTCCCAATTATCAACGGTTTCTCCGCACCAGGAAGCTCCTTCCTCAAAATGGCCGACTTCCACCTTTCCTCGGAACGGACCCACACCCCAAGCGACACCTTCCGCATCTCCGAGCGCCGAGCACGCCAGATCCCCGCTGTCGCCTTCCTCGTCAACACGCTGATGGAGACTCTCCCCAAGATCAACTCGGTGATCTTCTGCCAAGGTGGCGTCCGCGAGGGAGCGCTCTTTTCCACGCTTCCCAAGAGCATCCGTAAGTTGGACCCGCTCGAAGTAGCCACCCAACCTTTCGCCCCACCTGCCGCCCGCGAATTCATCAAACTGATGGAACATGCGCTGCCAAAATCTGTTCCCCGCGAACTGCGCCGGGTCGTGCGGCCCCTCGCAAACATAATGCTATACCATTCCAACATTCCCAAAGAATCCCGTGCTAGCTGTGGCCTCCACAGCACTTCTACGGGAGTTCTCGCATCGGTCCACGGACTCACTCACCACGCTCGGGCACTCCTCGCACTCGCACTGTGTCAGCGCTGGGGCGGCGATGTCTCGGACTCCACGCTCAAACAGCGCCTGTGCCGTCTCGTGGGCAGCGAGATGGAGTTCTGGTGCCGCTACCTCGGCGCCGTCGCTGGCGTCATCGGCTCCGTCTACCCTGCTGGGGTGGTGCTGGACAGCGAGGAGCGCGTGCGCTTCTTCGGCGAGGACATGCATGTCGGGGAGAAACAGTCCGTCTTGCTCCGTGTGAGATTCTGCGATCGCGATCCTCTCACCGAGGGAGTCATAGTGGGTAAGGAGGTGGAGGCCGTGGAAAAGGTCGGGAAGAAGAAGAGGTGTGGCACTTTCAGGAGGAAGGTGGAGGTTATCGTTGCTAGGGATTTGGACATCTAAGGGAAGTCTTCGGGTCTCGGAGGGTGCGCCAGATGAGGCGGTCAAATTGCAGAGTTGGTGTTACTTTCTGAGGGGTCGGAGGGAGGGATTGACAGCAGTTTACGCATGTCATTTATTTCTTTGCTTTTGCAGAACAAATTCCACAATTCCTCCCTCTACTGTTAAGTGGCGATGGAAACCAAGAAAGAAATCGCGTTCTGGGACATGGCAAATTTATCACACCACTCACAGCCCCACCAGGTCCTGGGTAGGTTCTGAGATCCGTTTTGCCCTCCGGCCCCTTGGGTCTCTAGCGGTGCAAACAACAGGCCGGTATCTAGGCGAAAGGGTACTCCATATATGTACTTTAGCCCTCCCCTACTAACAGTTTCCGTGGTTGGTAGGTTAACCCGGCCACCATGGATTAACCCCCAAGCACACCGTAACAACATCGTCCCCAGCTAGCCTTCATGACACAAAAGTGCGGCATGCTGTTGAATAATATCTGGGTTGCCGAACTTGTCGTCGGGGAAGATGAGAGCCTGCACCTGCAGCTTTGGTAGCCTTCAACTCGTCAGAAACCCAAGGTTTGAAAATGCGGCTCGCAAAAAAAAAAAAAAAAAAAAAAAATACCCGGCCGGCAACCCCCAGCAGAGAGTCCTCCTCAGCCCTGTCGTCCTTGAGAAACAACACGGAGTAGCGGCAAATGACTAGACAGTACGAGTCGGTGCATTTGGAATCGCACCTTCGCGGATCGTTGTGGACAGCGAGATGGATCCAGAGCCCTGCTGCCCATTCTAGGTAGTGGCTGCTACCACTGAGTTTGGCTTTTAGCTCCGGGACCGTGGAGCGTTTGGTGGAGGTGGATATGGTTGGTGGTACATCAATAGATATCCATGTTGATAGAGTCGGCCATATGGTTAACCAGCAACCAATGTCGAACATCCTCCGTGGCGCAATTGGCTAGCGCGTTCGACTGTTAATCGAGAGGTTGGTGGTTCAAGCCCACCCGGAGGAGTTACTTTTTGGTGTTTTTTTTTTGTTTTCACTTCACTCTTGCTTGAATCCATGGCTTCATCGGTGCAGCCGGGCTTCTTCGGGAAGATGTTCTGCGCAGAGGAAGCCAGATCTTTTGTTTGTTTCGTCATCAATCGCATGCGACCTTTCTATGGAGATCATGGCGACGTACACGGGGAGTAGAGCGGCTGCTCCTCGTCCCCGGCACCCAGCTCCTCAGCCTCTTGCCTCTTCTCCTCTTCCCTTTCTCTCCGCTCCCCGGAGTTCCCCACTCCGACGCCTCGCTCTGTGCGTCTTCCTCGGCCAGGGCCGGGACCAGCCTCTCCGCATCGGTGGTGGAAAGGAAGTGCAAGTCCGGTTGGCTGCGGCCCCGAATCTGAACCAGTCCTTACGGTTTAACTACCTCTCCCTGTCTCTCTTCGCACCTCTTCCCACAGGATTTTCTGCCGGCGTTTCCAGAGCGGGCAGCACTTGAAGAGGTGATCCCACGCCTGAGATCCTGTAAGGGCACGAGGAAGCCAGATCCACTCCAGGGTTGAGACCCGCTGACCCCCCGGCCGAGTGATACACACTGAGATTCAATACCTAGGGAGAACAGACACGGACGGAGATACAAGAATTCCCCTGCCGAATGAGCTGCAAGCAATCTACACGGCGAAAGGAGAATCTCCCTGCTTCCCCATAGTACCCCGATCGTTCGCTCCAGCCTCCGCGCGGGGGGGGGGGGGGGGGGGGGTTCCCGCACCCCCGGGCCCCCCCCCCCCCCCCCCCACCCCAGGCGCGCTTTCCCGTCCGTGTAAATTTTCAAAAAAGCCACGCGCCGAGTTCGTTCCTCGACGTGCACTCAGCACACCTGTAGTGGGCGCAGGACTGGCACAGCTCGCACGGCGCCACGGTCTTGTGCTTGCACCGGCAGCATTTCCAGCGCCTGTGGCCCGGGCTGCGAGGGGGGCTGCGGGATATCGGCGCGGGCGGGGGGGATGGGGAGGCGGCGGGGAAAGCTCGGTGCACGGCTGTATCCACCGCGGATACTACTGGGGTGGCAGGAGCAACCGCACGCGGAATGTCGGCCGGCGGCAGTGTCGCAGTAGCCGCCGCGGAGGCTGCGACAGCCGGGATCATCGGGCCCTCCGGTCTCGACGGTGGATCGGCCGCGGTCTCCGAAGCGTCCACTGGCGGCGGTGTCACCGTTGTGGCTTCGGAAGGTATGTCGGTCCGTTCCTGGCCCGTCGGTAGTGAGGGCGTTGCCTTCGCCGTGGACGGCTTTCCTCGAGGCGATGCCGACTTCCGGCTAGGAACGAGCGCTGGCGCTTTCCCTGCACGCACCGGCAACTTCGAGAGCGTTCCCGTAAGCGTGTCGGCGGGTGGATGCGTACGGGGAGCCGCAGGTGCCGTCCCGGAGGCGGTCCTGACTTGTGTGGGCGTCGGTGCGGCCTCTCCGGCCCCGCCAGTCGGCTTCAGTCGCTGTGGCTGTGCCCCTGCGCCAGCCTTTGCGGGCTCCGTGGGGACCGGCAGCTTCGAGGCGGATGCGGTGCCGGCTTTTGGCTTCGTTGCGGTCGGAGCGCTTGCAGGAGCGCTGGGGATCCGCGAGTCGGCGCCAGCGCGGCCACCTGCGGCTGCAACAGGTTTTGGCGTTGGTTTCGCTGGCGCATCGCCTGCGGAAGGCTTGCCGGCTCGTGGCCGGGGCTTGGGAGGCATAATCTCACTGGCCCGCGGGACTGCGTGAATGTTGGTTCGATATGTGGTTCCGCTCGCACTGTGGGGGCTCGTATGTGACTTGTGGCGCGAGGCGGGGTGCCTTCTTAAGCTGGGAGTTCAACCTGACAGCTGCCGGCTCACGCGACCGCAATGTAGCGCGCGGCCGGGGACGGCAAACAAAGGGGCTTGGAAGATGGCTCCAAAACCGGATTCTCTGAACTCTGACCGAGAGAGGGGCGTTGTACGGCGTGAATACCGATCGCGACTTGCATAGCCAGACACAACCGAGTGACTCGACAGGACTTTGCAATAGGGTACGGTGCTGAGACTTCAACAACCAGAAGATGCAGAGCGAACAAAGATGAGGCTACGCTGGCTGCCACCCCCGTGCGTCCTTCTTTCAAAGGGTCCTTTAGGGCTCAAGTTGGCAGGTTGAAGCGGCCAACAAAGGGCGGCACTTGGACTCTGCAGACCGGTCCCGAGTATTCGAATCCTAATGGGACTAGCCGACATTTCGGGATTTCCTTCAAGGGCCACTGGCAGATGGTGTTTTGCTCCAACGGGCCACGGCTGTGTGGAAGGGGAGGGGAGGGGAGGGGCGTTGCCACTCCGTGCGGGCCCGTCCGTCGATTCCCCTCGCACATCGTGACGATCGTCCATCCGTCAAATTCCGCACGCCTCGCAAGCCGGCTCGCACACACAAGCACCACAACAGCTCGGAGACTGGGTACACGCATGTCTATGTTCCGGCAAGAAATCAATGACGACTGGCAGCGCGCTCCGCAAGCGGCGAAACCCCACGCTCCAACGGACCAGACCGCACGGGGGTAGTGCACACACACTCACTCCCCTGCAATTTCGACTTCCCATCTCTCCGCGACTTGTCCGGTCTCGGCGACGATAAAGCACAACATTTGGACCGAAAGGCGAACCACCCTCCCCAACTCAGCGCATCTCCTCCACGCGTGGTGTGGCGCGCACTCCCCGCAACGTGAGCTCTAAGCCTCCGAACACGCGATCCACTGCCGCCATTGCCAGCCAACAGTGGGGAGCGAGCGGAGTACAGTGTTGTACAACGCAGTCGGCGAGTGACCACGCATGCCCGCAGGCACCGCCCCCCATTTTTTCGCTGCCATTCTCCGTCGCTCTCCCGCCATTTTGAACTCAATCGATCGTTTCCACCCCGCATCCCCCGCCGGCTAATCCGTCTCCCCCATCCGCATCGTGTGCGTATTCCCCCCCCCCCCCCCCCCCGCCCCCCCCCCCCCCCCCCCCCCCCGCCCCCCCGCCCCACACCACCACCCCCCCCCCCCCCCCCCCCCCCCCCCCCCCCCCCCCCG
>Ga0307516_10001600_pt1 | contig 31152 bp, 25 predicted proteins | sample 19_EM_MG_FD_203310 | JGI IMG/M metagenome (GOLD analysis project Ga0307516, IMG submission 203310) | Populus trichocarpa ectomycorrhiza microbial communities from riparian zone in the Pacific Northwest, United States - 19_EM | ecosystem: Host-associated > Plants > Roots > Unclassified | place... | reverse complement strand
CGAGGCGGGGCAGATCCCTGAGCATCCCAGGAGTCTCAGTGGTGGCCACCCGTACCCTCCGGCACGCCTGCATCGCCGTAACCGCCGCCTTCGCCGTCGCAGTGGGTTTCACCCTGCACGCGGACGCGGCCACCATCACCAAGGCCGCGGCGTTCTCGCCGCCGCCGGTCAACGCCAAGTTCGACTACCAGATCGGTCAGGCCTACACCCCGCCCGCCGGGGTGCAGGTCGTCAGCCGGGACCGCGAGGCCACGCCGGCCGCGGGGCTCTACAACATCTGTTACGTCAACGCGTTCCAGGTGCAGCCGCAGGAGCTCACCTGGTGGCAGCAGAACCACGACGACCTGCTGCTGCGCGACGCCGACGGCGAGTACGTCGTCGACGGCGCCTGGGACGAGCTCGTCCTCGACATCCGCACCCCCGCCAAGCGCACCGCGCTGGCCGCGATCGTCAACGGCTGGATCGACGGCTGCGCCGCGAAGGGCTTCCGGGCGGTCGAGCCGGACAACATCGACACCTACGACCGCTTCGACGACCTGCTCACCCGGGACCAGGCGGTGGCCTACCTGCGCCTGCTGGCCGCGCACGCGCACGGTGCCGGCCTGGCCATCGCCCAGAAGAACACCACCTCGCTCGAGGGCCAGGGCAAGGCGGCCGGGCTCGACTTCGCGATCGCCGAGGAATGCGGTCGCTACGAAGAGTGTGGCGACTTCACCGACGTCTACGGCAACAACCTGATCGTCATCGAATACACCAGCAGCGCCTACCAGAAGGCGTGCACGGCGGTCGGCGCGAACGTCTCGGTGGTACGCCGCGACGTCAACGTCACCGCCCCGGGCAGCGGGACGTACGTCTACAACGCCTGCTGACCGATGATCGTCACGGTCACGCTGAACCCGGCGCTCGACCTCACGTACCGGGTCGACGCGCTGGTGCCGCACGGCACCCACCGGGTCGCGACGGTCGCCGAGCGGCCCGGCGGCAAGGGGATCAACGTGGCGGCGGCGCTGCGCACGCTCGGCGAACCGGTCCTGGCGACCGGTCTGCTGGGCGGCGCGACCGGCGGCCGGGTGACCGAGTTGCTGGCCGGCGAGGGCCTGCCGGCCGCGTTCGTGCCGATCGCGGGCGAGACCCGGCGGACCGTCGTGGTCGCCGACCACGACGACGCGACAGGTTTCTGGGAGCCCGGCCCGCAGGTCACGGCAGGGGAGTGGGCGGCCTTCGTCGCCCGCTTCCGCGACCTGCTGGGCTCGGCGTCGGTGGTGGCGCTCAGCGGGTCGCTCCCTCCCGGCGTCCCGGTCGACGGGTACGCCGACCTGATCCGTCTCGCCGCGGCGGCGGGAGTGCGCACGGTGCTGGACACCAGTGGCGAGGCGCTGCGCTACGGGCTCGCGGCCGGTCCCGACCTGGCCAAGCCCAACGCCGCCGAGCTGTGCGCCCTGCTGGAGGCCCGGGCGCCCGCCCTGGCCTCGGACTCCGGGCCGGTCTCGGGTCGCGGCCCGGTCTCGGGTCCCGGCCCGGTCTCGGGTCCCGGCCCGGTCTCGGGTCCCGGGCCGGTCTCGGGTCCCGGGCCGGTCTCGGGTCCCGGGCCGGTCTCGGGTCCCGGGCCGGTCTTGGATTCCGGGCCGGCCTTGGATTCCGGCTCGGATCTTGGTGGCCCGGGCCGTAGGGCGGGCGGCGGGCCGGATGGTCGGGAGCTCGCCGACGCGGCCGTGGCGCTGGCTCTCGGTGCGCGGGCTGTCGTCGTGTCGCGGGGTCCGCGTGGCGTCCTCGCGGTCACCGCGGACGGTGCCTGGCGCGGCGTACCCCCGGAGCGGATCGCCGGGAATCCCACCGGCGCGGGTGACGCCTGCGTCGCCGCGCTGGCCCGCGGCCTGCGCGACCAGACCCCCTGGCCGGAGCTGCTCGCCGACGCGGTCGCCCTGTCCGCCGCGGCCGTCGCCGCGCCGAGCGCCGGCGCCGTCGACCGGGACACCTACCGCCGCCTGCTGACCGCCGTCCGGGTCAGCGCGGCCTGAGAGGACTCATCGTGTACACACCCACCGGCGAGATCGTCGCGCGGGCCGTGTCCGCCGGCGGCGGCGCGGGCGCGTTCAACGTCATCACCGTCGAGCACGCCGAGGCGATCGTGACCGGCGCCGAGCAGGCCGGCCTGCCCGTGATCCTGCAGATCAGCGAGAACGCCGTCCGCTTCCACCACGGCCGGCTCGGCCCGATCGCGGCCGCCGCCCGGGCGATCGCCGACGCCGCCGAGGTGCCGGTCGGCCTGCACCTGGACCACGTGGAGAGCGACGAACTCTTCGACCAGGCCGCGGCGAACGGTTTCGGCTCCGTCATGTACGACGCGTCGAAGCTCACCTACGCCGCGAACGTCGGTGCCACGGCGGCCGCCGTGCGCCGCGGCCACGCCCGGGGGCTGTGGGTCGAGAGCGAGTTGGGCGAGGTCGGCGGCAAGGACGGCGCCCACGCGCCCGGGGTCCGTACCGATCCCGCCGAGGCCGCCGCCTACGTGGCGGCCACCGGGGTCGACGCCCTCGCCGTCGCGGTCGGCTCCTCGCACGCGATGCAGAGCCGCACGGCGCGCCTCGACCATGAGCTGATCGCCCGGCTGCGCGCGGCGGTGCCGGTGCCGTTGGTGCTGCACGGCTCCTCCGGCGTACCGGATGACGAACTGATCGCGGCCGTCCGTGGTGGAATGGTGAAGGTGAACATCGGCACGGCTCTGAACAGCGCCTTCACCGGCGCGGTCCGCGAGACCCTGGACGGCGACGCCACCCTGGTCGACCCGCGCGCCTACCTGGCCTCGGCCCGCACGGCGATGGCCGCGACGGTCGCCGGCGCGCTGCGGCTGCTCGCCGGCACGACCACGGCGGCCCGCTAGATGGTCACCCTCGCCCTGGTCGGTGCCGGGCTGCGCGGTCAGACGTACGCCCGGCACGCGGTCGCCGCCGGCCGGGGCCGGGTGGTGGCCGTCGCCGAGCCCGACCCGCACCGCCGCGAGAGCGCCGCGGCCGAGTTCGGGATCCCCGCCGACCGGGTCTACCCGGGCTGGGCCGAACTGGCCGCCGCGGGCCGGCTGGCCGACGCCGCGGTCGTCGCGACCCAGGACCGCATGCACCGGGCCCCCGCCGTGGCGCTGGCCGACCTCGGCTACCACCTGCTGCTGGAGAAGCCGATGGCGCCCACCGAGCCCGAGGCGGCCGAGATCACCGCCGCGGCGGTGCGCAACGGGATCATCCTCGCGGTCTGCCATGTGCTGCGCTACACGCCGTACACCCGGTTGGTGAAGGGTCTCCTGGACGAGGGCCGGATCGGGCGGCTGGTCAGCGTCGACCACCTCGAACCGGTCGGCTGGTGGCACCACGCGCACTCGTTCGTCCGCGGCAACTGGAGCCGGGAGAGCGAGTCCGGGCCGATGCTGCTGACCAAGTCGTGTCACGACGTCGACTGGCTGGTCCACCTCTTCGGCCGGCCGCCCGAGCGGGTCAGCTCGTTCGGGAGCCGCACCCACTTCCGGGCCTCGCAACGCCCGGACGGCGCGGCGGACCGCTGCCTGGACTGCCCGCTCGAAGCGACCTGCCCGTACTCGGCGAAGCGCCTCTATCTCGCCGCCCTCGCCGACCCGGAGCAGCACTTCTGGCCGCTCGGCGCGGTCACCGCGGAGCCCACCGAGCAGGCGGTGCTGCACGCGCTGCGCACCGGCCCGTACGGTCGCTGCGTGTACGCCGCCGACAACGACGTCGTGGACCACCAGGTGGTCATGATGGAATTCCCGGGCGGCGCGACCTGCTCGTTCACGATGAGCGCCTTCACCCCGATGGAGCACCGGCGCACCCGGCTGATGGGCACCCACGGCTACCTCGACGGCGACGGCCGGAGCCTGCGGCACATCGACTTCCGCACCGGCGAGGAGACGACCCTGGACTCGGCGGAGGCCGGCGGCCCGTCCGCATCCGACGGCCACGGGGGTGGTGACGGGGGAGTGGTGGAAGCGTTCCTGGCCGCGGTGGAGGCGGGCGACCCCACGCTGGTGTCGTCGGACGCGGTGCAGAGCCTGGCGACCCACCGGGTGGTCTGGGCCGCCGAACGGGCCCGCCTGAGCGGCGAGGTAGTCAACCTCTGACGGAAGCCCACGGATCAACGACTCGTCAGGCCCGCGTCCCGTGCCGAGACCCCGCGTGTGGGCCGCCGATGGCCGCGTACACGAACGATGTGAGGGTTTCGATCGCCTCGTCGTCGTCGAGCGGGCGGCCCAGGTCGGGGCCCGCGTCCGACAGCCAGGTCGCCGCGAAGGTCGAGACCAGCTGGGTGAACGCCGTGGCCACCACCAGGGGGTCGCCCGGTAGGTGCAGGCCCGCGTCGCGGGCGCGGATCAGGTGCTCCGCGATGTGGTGCAGGTCCGGCTCGATCATCGCCCGGCTGCGTTCCGCGAAGCGCTCGTCCACGATGGACGCCTGCTGCAGGGCCGCCATGATCGGGCGATGGGTGCGGTGGAAATTCCAGTAGGCCGTGATGTGCCAGCGGACCGCCTCGCGATCGCTGAAGTCGTCGCTGTGCCGGACGTCGACCGCCGACGCGTCGCCCTCGGCCAGCAGGTCGGCGAGCAGCGCCTCCAGCAGCGCCTCCTTGCTCGCGAAGTGCTTGTAGAACGAGCCCGTCGCCCGGCCCGCCTCGGTCGTGATGTCGGTGATCTTGGTGTTCAGGTAGCCGAGGCGGGCGAACGCCCGCACCGCTGCGGCCTTGAGATCGACCTCGGTCTGCGCCGCCTGCTGCCTGCGCACGCCGGTGCCCACCGCCATCATGACCTCCCGTTTCGCCTTCGTGCTTGACGCGAGGCTATCAGCCACCCTACGGTGAATCCATGTTCACTGAATCCAGATCCACCGAAGTCGTCATCGTCGGCGCCGGCCCCACCGGCCTGACCCTCGCCATCGAGCTTGCCCGGCGCGGCGTGCCGCACCGCCTGCTGGAGCAGTCGCCGGCTCCGTTCGACGGCTCCCGCAGCAAGGGCCTGCAGCCGCGCACCCTGGAGGTCCTCGACGACCTCGGCGTGCTCGACGGGTTCCTGGCCAACGGCGCCCTCTATCCACCGATGAAGGTCCACCGCCCGGACGGGCAGGAGCTCGAATGGCGGTTGGACGATCTGCGCGAGGCCACGCCCGACGTGCCCTATCCGAACATCTGGATGGTCCCGCAGTGGCGCACCGGTGAGCTGCTCGCCGCCCGGCTGGCCGAGCTCGGCGGCCGGGTCGAGTCTGGGGCCGGCGTGACCGGGCTGACCCAGGACGACGCCGGTGTGCACCTCACGCTCAGCACCGGCGAGACCGTCAACGCCCGCTATGTGGTCGGCGCGGACGGCGGCCGCAGCACGATCCGGCGTGCGCTGGGGGTCGGCTTCGCCGGCGAGACGCACGAAACGCAGCGAGCGCTGATCGCCGACGTGCGCCTGACGGGTCTCGACCGTGCCTACTGGCACGTCTGGCCCGGCGCCGAGGCCCAGACCTTCCGCCTCGGCCTGTGCCCGCTGCCCGGCACCGAGGATTTCCAGCTCACGGCCCCGCTCACCGACGACGACCCGGCGCCGACGCTGGAGTCCCTGCAGGCGCTGCTCCCCGCCGGAATCACGGTCACCCGGCTCGGCTGGAGCTCGCGGTTCCGGGCCAACATCCGCATGGTCGACCGCTACCGGGTCGGCAACGTCTTCCTGGCCGGCGACGCCGCGCACGTGCACTCGCCGGCCGGCGGCCAGGGTCTCAACACGGGCATCCAGGACGCCTACAACCTGGGATGGAAGCTCGCGACCGGCGACACCGCGCTGCTCGACACCTACGAGGCCGAGCGTCTCCCCGTCGCGGCCGGCGTGCTCGGCATCAGCACCAAGCTGCACAACCGCCACGTCGAGGGCGCCGAGGACGCGATGCGCCGCACCGACCCGGTGCTGCGCCAGCTCTCCCTGGGCTACCGCGACGGCCCGCTGGCCGAGGAGCGCCGCCCCCACCCGGGCCGGGTCCGGGCCGGTGACCGCGCGCCCGACGCACCGTGCGGCCCGGTCCGGATCTTCGACGTGCTGCGCGGCCCGCACCCGACCCTGCTGGCCTTCGACGCCCCGGAAGTCGCCTTTCCCGGCCTTCGGGTGGTCCACATCGCCGTGCCGGGCACACCCCCGGCGCGTGACACGATCATCGACGCGGAGGGCCACGCCCACCGCGCCTACGACATCACCAACCCAACCCTGTTTCTGGTACGCCCGGACAACTACATCGGCTGCGCGGCGCCGGCCACCGACCCGGCCGCCATCGACGCCTACCTGCAGCGCATCGCTCCGTCGAGGATCCCGGCCTGAGGCCGCCGCTCGCGGCCGCCGGTGACGTGGCCCGCAGCGCGACTCGGCGGGGCGCGCACCGGTGCGGCGCACCGCCCCGCCGGCGGTGGTGCTCAGGCGGCAACGGTCACACGGCGACGAGCGAGAACGTGCCGGTGTAGTCGTCCCGCCCGGTGCTGTACTGCGCGATGACCGCCTGGACGCCCAGGCTGCCGCCCAGCGTCGCCAGCATCGATCCGCTGTTGACCGACTGGATGCCGACCTTGTTCGACCCCGCCACGTCGCGGTGCAGGACGAAGCGCTGGTTCGGCGTGTAGTCGCAGGGCAGGGCCCGGATCTCCGCGTCGTCGGCGAGGCTCGCGTCGGCGACGCCCATGCAGAGGCCGTAGCCGACGTTGACGATCACCGTCTCGGGGTTCTCCCCGGCCGTGTGGCACAGCCGCCACATCGCCTTCGTAAAATTCTTGGGGTTTGTCGGGGTGTCGGTGCGCAGCGCCAAATTTGCCAGCATCGGGGTCAGGGCGAGCCCGTTACGGGCCTCGAAGCGGTAGGTCTGGGCTTCGCAGGTGTACTCCGGCGGGATCGCCATGGCTTTCCTGGGCTGGGCCGTGGCCGCCGGCTTCGGGCCGAGCCGGGGCGCGGCGGGCACGGCGGCGAAGCCGCAGAGCCAGCGCTGGGCGTTGTAGCGCAGCGTGCCCACCGGGTAGGTCTCCTCGCAGCGCACGGAGCCCTGCTCGACGAAGCCGAAGGTGGTGAACTGGCCGCCGCTGTGGTTGACCCACTGGAGCTGTTGGGTGCCGTTGGTCAGGGTGACGCGGTGGCACTGGAGGGAGTGAAGGGTGCCGCGGGCGCGGTTGGTGCCCTTGTAGAGCCCGTAGTAGCCGGGATCGGGGAAGCGCCAGAGGATCCTGGTGCGTTCCAGCTCGGTGTGCGTGTTGACGTCCTTGACGTTGAAGCTGACGGCCGCGCCGATCTCGAAGACGCTGGCCAGCGTGAACTTGGTGGAGACCGATACGTTCTTGGCGATCTCGGTGACGACCGAGTCGGTCACCTCCAGGGTGTACTCCGTCTCGGTGTTGCTGCCCGACGACACGTTGATGGCGGAGAAGTGGGTCACCACCCGGTCGGCGGTGGCCGAGGCCACCTTCGGGGCGCGCCGGCCCAGGTCGTCCTGACCGCACGGCTGGCCGGCGACGGGCGTGGTGATCGCGAGGGCGGGGCCGGCGGTGACCAGGAGGGTCGACGCCGCGACGGTGGTGACCGCCAGGAAGACCCGGCCGAGGCGGGCCGGGATGGTAAGGGCACGGGGCATGGTGCCTCCTCGGTGAGGACCGCACTGCTGCGGCACTCCATCGTGTATAGCGATGAAAGCGCTTACAAGATAGACCCCCATGTATGCCATCCCGGCCGATCTTCTCTTGTGGACCCCCTCGGAGGAGGCGGCTACCTTGTAGCCATGGACGTGAATCCGGTCAAGACCGAGTTCGAGGTGCTGGACGAGCGCTTCGCCGGCTGCGCCGGCGACAATTGGATGCGGCGCCTGCACACCGGGTGCCGCTGGACCGAGGGCCCGGTCTACTTCCCGGCCGGACGGTATCTCGTGTTCAGCGACATCCCGAACGATCGCACCCTGCGCTGGGACGAGACGACCGGCCACGTCGGTGTCTTCCGGCAGCCTTCCGGCTTCGCCAACGGCCACACCCGGGACCGGGCGGGCCGGCTGATCAGCTGCGAGCAGGGCCCCCGCCGGATCACCCGCACCGAGCCGGACGGCGCGGTGACCGTGCTCGCCGAACGCTATCGGGGTCGCCGGCTCAACAGCCCCAACGACGTCGTCGAACGCTCCGACGGGTCGATCTGGTTCACCGACCCGAGCTACGGCATCGACAGCGACTACGAGGGGTACCGCGCCGAAAGCGAGATCGGCGCCTGCCACGTCTACCGGGTCGACCCGGCGAGCGGGGAGGTCCGGATCGTCGCCGACGATTTCGAACGGCCCAACGGGCTCGCCTTCTCCGTTGACGAGAGCCGGCTCTACATCGTGGACTCGCGGCAGAAACCCAGCCATATCAGGGTGTTCGACGTGACCGACGACGGCGCGCTCGGCGGCGGCGAGGTGTTCGGCAGCTGCGACAGCGGTGGGTTCGACGGGATCAGGGTGGACACGGCCGGACGGGTCTGGGCCGCTGCCCACGACGGCCTGCACTGCTTCGCACCCGACGGCACTCGCATCGGCAAGCTCCGGGTGCCCGAGATCTGCTCGAACCTGACCTTCGGCGGACCGCGCCGCAATGAACTCTTCATCACCGCGTCGAGCTCGGTCTACTCCCTGCGCGTCAACTTCAACGGGGCGGCGTAGCCACCCGGCGTGGGCCTAATCCAGGTCGGTGCAGACGTCGTGTCCGGTGCCATGGTAGATGGTCACGGTCTTGTACGAGGTCGGGCCGAAGTCGATTTTGTAGAGCCCGTCGAAGACCCACAGGCCCCGGGGGTGGTCGCCGCCGCCCTCTCGGAAGCCGAACATGGCGGGCCCGGCGAGATACCAGGTGGAGTTGGTGATCAGGGTGCCGCCGGGCCGGTAGTCGACGACGGCGCTGCGCGCGCCCGCCGGCATGTCGAACGGGGCGGAAGGCGCGGGCACCCACCCGCCGCCCCCGGTGCCGGCCGAGGCGGGAGCCGGGGCAGCCGCGAGGAGGAGGGCGGACAGGGCAACAAGAAGAGTGCTCAAGCGACGCATGGCGCCGAGCATTCCCGAGGCACCTGACCACCGGCTTACCATCGACGTCTCATGGAGTTCAGACTGCTCGGGCCGTTCGAGGCCCGCCACCACGGCCGGCTCGTCGAGGTGGGCGGTCGCCGGCAGGAACGCTGCCTGCTCGCCATCCTGCTGCTCGAAGCCGGCCGGATCGTGCCCATCGACCGCCTCGTCGACCTGCTCTGGAACGGCGAGGCGCCGGACGCTCCCCGCGCCGTGGTGTACACGTATGTCCGGCGGCTGCGCACCGCGCTGGCTCCGTACGATGTCGTCATCAGGACGAAAGGCGGCGGCTACCTCGCCGAGATCGACCGGCACGCCGTCGACGTCGACCGGTTCACCGGCCTCGCGCACCGGGCCGCCGGCATCGACGACCCCACCGCCCGGACGCACCTGTGTGACCAGGCGCTGGAGCTGTGGCGCGGCCCGCTGCTGGCCGGCCTGGCCGACGACCCGCTGCGCCGGCGGCTGGACGGCACCCTGACCGACCTGCGGCTCACCACCAGCGAACTGCGCGCCGAGGCCCAGCTCGGCATGGGCCGGCACGACCGGGTGGTCGCCGGCCTGATTCCCCTCGTGCGGGAACATCCGACCCGGGAACGGCTGGTCGGCCACCTCATGACGGCCCTGTACCGCTGCGGCCGCCAGGCCGACGCGCTGCACCTGTACGAAACCACGCAGCAGGCGCTCGCCGACGACCTGGGCATCGAGCCGGAACCCGAGCTGCGGACGGTGCACGAGCGGATCCTGCGCAACGACCCCAGGATGGAACGGCCGGCCGTGCCCGTGTACGCGGTCCGGGTCCGTGACCAGTGGCTACCGTGGGCCGTCGGCGGTCACCCGGCGCTGGAGTTCTGTAACACGTACGCGGGTTGGGGCGGCGGCCCCCGCACGCCGGGCTCGGACTGGCTGCGCGGCTATCCCGCGCTGGCGGTCTGGACCGGCTACCAGGATCTGGCCGACGACCAGACGGTCACGCTCCTGCTCCGGCAGGCGCAGCGCAACCCGGTCGAGGCGGCCGCCGTGCTGGACGAGGCGCGGGAACTGCGCGCGAACATCTATGCCTGCCTCACCGACGCCGGCGACGGCCGCGCGTTCGAGTTCGTCGCCCGGTGCGCCGAGGCCGCCGCGAAGGTCTCCGCGTACGTGCGCGGCCCCGACGGCCTCGGCCGCTGGGTCGTGTCCCGCGAGGCCGGCTTGCGGCTGCCTGTGCACGCCGCGGCCCGCAGCGCCGCCGAACTGCTCGGCGACCCACGCCGGTTCACGGTCCGCGCCTGCCCGAGCCCGCGCTGCGGCTGGCTCTTCATCGACCAGAGTGGACGACGCCGGTGGTGCAGCGTCGCCACCTGCGGCGGGCTGGCTCCCGATGAGTGCGCCCGCGGCATCAGCAGCCTGGCATGACGTCCCCGTCAAATCCGTGACTCACTTCATGCGGATGACGACTTTGCCGGCCTTGGCGTGTCCCTGCTCGACGTGGGCCAGGGCCTCGCGGGTCGACTCGAAGTCGAAGACCCGGTCCACGACCGGACGGATGATTCCGGCGTCGATGAGGGCGGTGACCTCGCGCAGTTGGTCGCCGCTGGCCTTCATGAACAGGAACGAGTAGGTCACTTGCCGGCGCCGCGCACGCCGCCGGATGCGGAAGCTCAACGCGGCCATCGCCAGCCGGATGACGGGGTTGGCGCCGATCTCCGTGGCGAAGGTGGGGTCGGGCGGCCCGGAGACGCTGATGACTTTCCCGCCCGGCTTGAGCACCCGCAGCGACCTGTCGAGCGTCTCGCCACCGACGGTGTCGAGAACGACGTCGTAGTCGTGCAGGATCGTCTCGAACGCCTGCTTCTGGTAGTCGACGACGATATCCGCGCCCAGGCTCCGCACCAGGTCGGTCTTCGACGCGCTCGCGGTGGTGGCCACGGTCGCGCCGAGATGCTTCGCCAGCTGGATGGCGATGGTGCCGACGCCGCCGGCGCCGGCGTGGATGAGGACCTTCTGGCCGGGCTGCAGGTTGGCGTGCTCGACCAGCGCCTGCCAGGCGGTCAGGCCGACCAGCGGGATGGAAGCGGCCTCCTCCATGGTGAGCGTGGTCGGTTTGGGCGCTACGTCGTCCTGGTGGATGGCGATGAGTTCGGCGAACGTGCCGATCCGGTTCTGGTCCGGGCGTGCGTAGACCTCGTCGCCGACCGTGAATTGGGTGACGCGGGCACCGACGGCGACGACCGTGCCGGCGAGGTCGTTGCCGAGGACGAACGGCGCCCGGAACGGCAGGATCGCCTTGAGTGCCCCGTCGCGCGTCTTGAGGTCGAGGGGGTTGACGCTCGCCGCGTGAATCCGGACGAGGACGTCGTAGTCGCCCACTTGCGGTTCCGGCACATCGCTGGCGCGCACGGCGTCCCCGTAGTGCTCGACCACGAATGCCCTCATCGTTCTCTCCGTTTCTCGTCAGCGCCGCTCAGGCCGGCGCGAACGGCGCGGGTGAGGTCGTCGGCCGTAACCTCCGCGTCCCCATTCTCGACGCCGTCCAGGACCTGCCGGACCACATCGGCGGGATTCGACGTGGTGACGGCAGCCTGACGTACGTAATATTATGATCGTCGGGCCTGTGGGGCCCGCCGTTCGAGTGGCACCCATGGAGGTTCGTCAGTGGCACGGCACTACGCTGACGATCGTGGAGCATGTTGAGCGGATGCGCGACGACGAGCGGCTGCGCCGCCTCGAAGCCGTCACCGACGCCACGCTGTCCCGCCTCGAGGTCTCCGACATGCTCGACGAGCTGCTCGACCGCGTCCGCGACCTGCTGAACGCCGACACGGCCGCGATCCTCACGCTCGACGACTTCTCCCACGAGCTGGTCGCCACCGCCGCCAGAGGCATCGAGGAAGAAGTGCGGCAGGGCGTCCGGATACCGCTCGGCGCGGGGTTCGCCGGACGCATAGCCAAGTCCCATCACCCGCTGCTGCTGCCCACGGTGACGCCGGACGACGTGGTCAACCCCATCCTGATCGAGAAGGGCATCCGATCGCTGCTCGGTGTGCCGATCTTCGCCGGCGGCGAGGTCACCGGGGTGCTGCACGTCGGGACGCTCAGCCCGCGGGAGTTCACCGCCGACGACGTCGGCCTGCTGCAGCTGGCGGCCGACCGCGCCGGGATCGCCGGGCAGATCCGTTCCCGCAAGGTCGAGCAGGCCGCCGCGCTGGCCCTGCAGCGCAGCCTGCTGCCCGCCACGCTGCCGGTTCTGGCCGGTCTCACGCTGGCCGCCCGCTACGTGCCGGGTCACGAGTTCGGGGTCGGCGGCGACTGGTACGACGTGTTCGCTCTCCCGTCGGGCTGGGTCGGGGTGGTCATCGGCGACGTCTCCGGCCACGGTCTCGCCTCCGCCGTGGTGATGGGCCGGGTGCGCAGCGCGCTGCGCGCGTACAGCCTGATCGCCGACGATCCCGGGGAGGCGCTGACCCTGCTCGACCGCAAGGTCGGCCACTTCGAGGCCGGCAGTCTCACCACCGCCCTGTACGCGATGATCTCTCCCGACCGCACCACGCTGACGGTCTCGTCGGCCGGGCACCTCCCGCCTGTCCTGGCCGTGCCGAACAGGTCCGCGACGTTGCTCGACCTTTCGGTGGACGCTCCGCTCGGCGTGGGACGCCTGACCGGCCGCCGGCGCACCACGACCGCTGCCCTTCCGCCTGGCGCCGTGTTGCTGTGCTACACCGACGGTCTCGTCGAACGACGCGACGAGATCATCGATGTCGGCATCAAGGCGCTGGTCGGCGTCGTCGAGCCGGGCGACCCCGAGGGCGTGTGCGGCACCGTCATGTCCCGCGTAGGCCTGCAACAACCCACCGACGACATCGCCATCCTGGCGGTGCGCCGCGACTCCGAGCCGAGCCCGTCGAGGCCGCGGACGCCCTGATCCACTCACGAAGGGTGACAACAGCAGGTGGGGCGGCGCTTCGACCTCGCCTCGCTGCACGGATGAGGGTGGCGCGGGTGGACCGTGAGAGGATTCGAGCCATGGGAAATCAGCGCCTGGCTGGCAGCATCGACGCGCGGGTCGCCCTCGCACAGGACCGCACGACCGCACCCGGGGCGCTCTACGAGCTGGCTTCCGACCCGTCAGCCCAGGTTCGCGCGGCGGTGGCGGCCCGCCCGGATGCCCCGGCGGAGGCGCTGCGGCCGCTCGCGCGTGATCGCGACCGCACCGTCCGTGAGACGGTCGCGAAGAATCCCGCCACCTCGCAGGGAAACCTGCTGCGCCTCGTCGGCGACGCCGACCGGTGGGTGCGCTGGGCGGTCGCGGCCAACCCGGCATGTGACGCCCGCGTGCGCCACCTCATGGTGAAGGCGCAGGACAAGGAGCTGCGCGGCCTGGTCGCGGAGATGTGGGAGCTGGAGCCCGACCTGGCGGCGATCCTCGTCGACGATGCCTCACCCGAGGTCCGGGAGCGGCTCGCCAGCCACACCTACCACCCGGAGATCATCTCTGCTCTGCTGCGGGACCGCACGGTGCGGGTGCGCAAGGGCGTCGCCATCAACAAGCGGACCACCGCCGAGCAACGGCACATCCTGGCCCAGGACTCATCGCCCGACGTCCGCGCCGCGCTGGTGCGCGCGGTGGAGCTGGCGGAGGCCGACCTGCGGCTCATGCTGGACGACCGGTCGGTGGAGGTCCGGCGCTCGATGGCCACGTCCGCCGTCACACCGCAGCACATCCGGCAGGAGCTGGAGAAGGACGCCGACGAGACGGTGGCGGAGGACGCCCGCCGTTACCGGGGGCCGCAGACCGCCGGCGAACCGGCGCCGGCTCCGCGCGCCGGCCACCGCCGGACGCTGGGCAAGCGTTTCCCGGGCAAATCCGCCCGGTAGCCCTCAGTGCCGGTCCAGATGCTCACGGAAGAAGGGCAGCGCCAGCGCCCCGAAGGTGCCGGCCACCTCGCTGCCGTCGGTGCACCCGGGCCGGTCGCCCCACTCATGGGGAGCGCCTTCGATCGGCGCCCAGCGGACGTCGACACCGGCCGCGCCGAGCGCGTCCCGAAACGCCAGGCTCTGGCCGACTGACACCACCTCGTCGCGGGTGCCGTGCGCGAGCAGGACGGGCGGCGCCGCGGGATGCGCGTGGCAGATCGGGCTAGCCGCGGCGAGCGCGCCGGCCCCGGCATCCGGGCCCATCAGGCGGGCCACCTCGTTGCCGCTGTCCAGCCGCTCCGCACGCAGATCGGCCGGGCAGGCGCTGAGCGCGACCGCCTGCACCCGGTCCTGACCTGTCGCCGTCAGGGCGGCCAGCGCCGCCAGGTGCGCCCCCGCCGAGTGACCCCACACCCCGATCCGGTACGGGTCCGCGCCGTACTCGCCCGCGTGGGCGCGCAGCCAGCGCAGGGCCGCCCGCACGTCGTGCAGCGGAACCGGCCAGTGCGCCTCGTCGCTCAGCCGGTAGGTGACGCTGGCGGTGACGAATCCGTGCGAGACCAGCAGCGGATTGAGCCAGGGGTGCATGCCGGCCCCGCGATCGCCTTCGTGCCAGCCGCCGCCGTGCACGAACAAGACCAGGGGACAGGGATCCGGTGCGGCGGCCGGTCTCAAGACATCGAGCAGGAGGCGGCGGGAGCCGTCGACCCGGTACGTCAGCCCGCCCGTGAACACCGCCTCGGCTCCCATGCCGGTAGTCAATCAGAAGCTCCGGTGGCTGCTTGAGGGCTCCCCGGCCGGGTGAGTTAATCGCGGCGTAACCAGCCGCGGGGTCCGCGCTGGGTAGGTTAGCGAGATCATCGAGCACGCAGATCCCTTCATCGGCACCGCGGCGACCGACCTGCCCCCGGCGCGCGGTATCGCGGCGACCTGGTGGTGGCCGAAGCCGCAGGTCGGCAACACCCATCCGGGTGCCACGTCGCCGCTGGGCATGGTGTCGGCGTGCGCCTACTCCGGTGCCTATCCGACCGGGTACGGGCGGTATGCGAAGAGCACCGAGGGCGTACCCGAGGAGATGTTCGATCGCCTGCAGGCGTCCGGTTTCACGCACTTTCAGCAGTCCGGCACCGGCGCGATCCGCAAGTACTACAACTATGTGCGCGTCACGCCGATGGTGCAGCCGCTCGACGAGCTCGGGCAGGCGTGGCCGCTGCACGACGAGGTCGCGACTGCCGGGTACTACGCCGCGACCCTGGACACCGGCGTGCGCAGCGAGATCACCGTGGGCGAGAAGGTCGCCGTGCACCGCTACACGTTCCCGGAGCAGCGCAGCGCCCGGGTCGTCATCGACCTCTCCATCGGCGGGCTGGCCATCGACCTCGGCCGCACGGTGCCGCTGCGCGCCCAGGTCGAGAGCATGGGATCCGGCCGAGCCCAGGGCACGGTCGTCATGGAAGGTGTGCCACTCTCGGTCTATCTCGAGGTCGACAGCCCGGGCTGGCGGCAGATGCTGTGGTACGACCGGCGCCTGGTCGACGGTGGCACCCGGCTCGACTTCGACAGCATCCGGCACACCACGCTGCGCCCGTTCGGCCTGCTCTTCATGGGGCCGTCCGCCGCCGGGCAGAGCGTGGAGGTGCGGCTCGGCTTCTCGCTGCGCGGCTGCGACCAGGCCCGGGAGAATCTCGAACGCGAGTGCGGCCAGACCCGTCCAGCGTTCGACGCGGTGCACGCCGACACCCGGGAGCGGTGGCGGGTGAGCCTCGGCAAGGTGCAGGTCGACGGCGGCACCCCGGCCCGCCGTACGGTGCTGTCGACCGCGCTCTACCACTCCCTGATCAAGCCGTGCGTCGCCGACGACGAGAGCCCGTTCTGGCCCGCGCCCGGGCCGTACGCGTTCGACATCTGCACGATGTGGGACATCTACAAGACGCAGCTGCCGCTGCTCGCGGCGATCGCCCCGGAACGGCATGCGGCCGTGCTGGAGTCGCTCATCCGGGTCTGCGAGGAGGAGGGCAACTTCCCGATCGGCTACCGCATGGCGCGCGGTGCGGACAGATTCTTCCGGCAGGCGAGTGCCCTCGCGCACACCGCGCTCGCCGACGCGTACGCCCTGCGCCCGCAGAGCCTCGACTGGAGCTGGGCCCTGGTGCACATGGCCGACGACCTGCGCCGGATGTACGGGGAGGACTTCTTCGAGCACGGCGTCGTGCACCCGATCACGCACACTCTCGACCTGGCGTACGCCCATCACTGCACCGCGCAGGTCGCGCGCGCCCTCAACGACCACCGCCTCGCCGACGACCTGGCCGAGCTCAGCCGCGGCTGGGTCAACGCGTTCGACCCGGAGACCGGCCTGCTGCACGACTCGTCGTTCTACGAGGGCGGGAAGTGGAACTACTCGTTCCGGCTCGTGCACGACATGGCCGCGCGGATCGCCCTGGCCGGCGGCGACAAGACCTTCATCGACATGCTCGACCAGTTCTTCGGCTACGGCGCCGAGCCCGTCACCCAGCCGGGCGTACGGCCGCTCCAGGCCGAGATGCTGCGGGGTTTCGCCCTGAACAGGTTCGAGGGCCTCAACAACGAGCCGGACATGGAGGCGCCCTGGGCCTACCACTACGCGGGCCGCCCGGACCGCACCGCCGAGGTGGTGCAGGCCGCGTTGACCTGGCAGTTCGGCACTGGCCGCGGCGGCCTGCCCGGCAACGACGACTCCGGCGGCCTCAGCTCGTGGTACGTGTGGGCGTCGCTCGGCCTGTTCCCGGTCGCCGGGCAGAACCTCTTCCTGATCAACGCGCCGGCCTTCGAGCGCGGCGCGCTGACGGTCGGTGACCGGGAGTTCGTGGTGGAGACCAGCGGGCACCGCGAGACCCCGATCGGCGCCGACGGCATCGAGCGCGACCAGCCGACACAATATGTTCAATCGGCGTCCCTTAACGGGAAACCTCTGCACGGTGCACACCTGAGCGCCGCCGACGTACACCGGGGCGGACGGTTGCACCTGACGCTGGGCCCCGAGCCGTCGGCCTGGGCACACGGCGTTCGACCCCCTTCTGTGTCAGATCTGCACGCACCCTAGGGATCCCCATGAAACATCCCCCTCGTCGCCTGGTCATCGCGGTCCGGGCCGACCCGGTCATCTGCGGTCACTCCGGTGAGGCCCGCAACCTGGCCGAGGTCGCGCTCACCCGCGGCTTCACCGACGTCCGGCTGCTCACCTGGCCGATTCCCGCCCTGGAGGCGGCCGGCCTCCCGTTGAAGCCGCTGGACCGGCTCCTGCCCTACAGCCCGGGCATCACCGTCGAACGTCCCGAACCGGTCGGTGACTACCGGGTCCCGGACGGGCGCTACCTGGCGGGCCTGACCGGGCGCCTGGTCGAGCTCCTCGCCGAGCCGATCCCCACGGTCTGCCTGTCGATGTATCTCGTGCCGCACACCGCCGTGATCATCGACGCCGTCGCCGCCGCCCGCGCCGCCGGCTTCGACCCCGACGTGCACACGATCGCCAAGGCCGTCGGTTCCGACGTCACCAACGTCATCAAGTCGTGCCTGCGCGACGGCAGCTTCGGCGCCGCCATCGCCCTGTTCACGACGTTCCTGGCGAACGACGAGGTCACTGCCGTCTCGGAGTACACCCGTGACGAGATCATCGCCTCGGCCGCGGAGGTCGACGCGAAGCACGGCACCCAGTTCGCCGAGCAGTGCCGCCGCCGGGTCACCGTCAGCTATCCGCCCATCGACACCAGCGCCTACCTCGACATCGAGGAGGCCGCCGTCGACGCCGCCCTCGCCGCGCGCGGGCTGACCCGCGACGGCTACATCCTGTTCCTGTCCCGGGTCACCCGGGCCAAGGGCATCTACGACCTGATCATGGCGTACGGGCAGATGCGCTGCCGTTCCGACGTCAAGCTCGTCGTGGCCGGCACTGGCCCCGCGTTGCAGCACGTGCGGGCCATGGCCGCCGAGGACGAGCAGGTCATCTTTCTCAGCGACGTCGACGACACCGAGAAGGGCCTGCTCATGCGCGGCTGCGCGGCGTACGTCCTGCCGACCAAGCCGGAACCCGAGTTCGTGGAGACGTTCGGCATCGCCCTGACCGAGAAGATGCTCGCCGGTGGCGGCCCGATCATCACCGCGCTCACCGGCGGCACGGGCGAGGCGGTCGGTGACACCGCCATCATCGTCGAGCCCGGCGACGTCGTAGCCCTCGCCGCCGCCGTCGACGCCGCGGTCCTGGAGATGCCGGCCGAGGAGCGGGCGGACCGGGAGCGGCGGGCGCGCGCACACGCGCTGACCTTCGACCGGACCCGGGTCTTCGACGACCTCTTCCGCCCCGTCCTGGAGAACACGGAGCCCGCCTGATATCCGGCCACGTCCTCGCCGCCGTCGACGAGGGCGGTCGATAGGGTCATGCCATGCCGCCGACGCCGCAGGAGCTACACCTCGATCGCGCGCGGGCCGGGTCGTTCGGCTCGGTGGCCGATCAGTACGACCGCTTCCGTCCGACCTACCCTGCCGCCCTGATCGACGACCTGGCCGGCTTGCGGCCGGCGCAGGTCCTCGACGTCGGATGCGGCACGGGCAAGGTCGCCGTGTCCCTCGCCGAGCGTGGCCTGTCCGTCCTCGGCGTCGAGGTGGACCAGCGGATGGCCGGGGTCGCCCGCGGGCACGGCATCGACGTTCAGGTCGCCGCCTTCGAGGGCTGGGACGCTGCCGGGCGCACCTTCGACCTCATCACCTGCGGCGACGCGTGGCATTGGATCGATCCGGCCCGCGGGGTCGCCAAGGCCGCCGAAGTCCTGGCGGCGGGTGGAACCATCGCGCGGTTCTGGACCACCGCGGTCCTGGGCGAATCCGCTGTCGCCGCGTTCGATCCGATCTACCGCAAGTTTGCTCCGGAGGTCGCGCAGGTATGGCGGCCGTCGGGGAGCACGCCACGGTTTCACGCCTCCCGGAGCGATCTCTTCGCGCTGAGCGGGGCGTTCTCGCCGACCGAGATGAGAACCTACCCGTGGGAATGCCGCCTGAGCACTGACGAGTGGGTGGGACGGGCCGCGACAATCAGTGATCATCAACGCCTGGGACCGGAACGTCTCCAGACGCTGTTGCAGTCGCTGCGCACTGCCATCGACGAGTTCGGCGGCACCGTTCACTCGTACAATGAGACCTATGCCCTCCTGAACCAACGCAGCGGGAAAGGGCTCGCCCAGCCGCCTCGTCCTTGAGATCATCTGGCGATGACCTCCTACGTGTCTCACACCACCGTGGACTGCGCCGACGCCTATGCCCTGTCCCGTTGGTGGCAGGTCGTCCTGGACTACAACGAGGACCCCGACGATCCGAACCTACCCGGCCACGAGGAGTGCATGATCTCCTCCGCTGACGGGCGGCACCGGCTGCTCTTCATCGAGGTGCCGGACGCCAAGCAGGTCAAGAACCGAATCCATCTCGACTTGCGTCCTGCCGAAGGCACGCGCGACGCGGAGCTGGCTCGGCTGACCGGGCATGGTGCGGCCGTGGTGGCCGACCGCCGCAACGCAGACGGAACGGGGTGGGTAGTGCTCGCCGATCCGGAAGGCAACGAGTTCTGCATTCTCCGCAGCGAAGCCGAGATCGCGGGCTGATGCGCGTGGGCCGGCTCTGACTGATCAGGAAGCCCAGGGCAACGAGCACCGCGCCGACCGGCTGGTTCCAGCTGAGGCGCTCGGCGAGAACGACGACACCCAGAGCCACGCTGACGACCGGAGCCAGATATGTCACGGTCGAGGCTTTCGTCGCTCCCCACGCCGCGACGATATTGGTGTTCCAAACATAGGCCAGCCCACTGCCGAGAATGCCGAGCGCGAGCACGCTGGCCGCGACGCGCGGAGTCAGGTGCACCCGGTCGACGGCGATGACCGGCGCGAGCGCGAGGCTGATCAGCGCCCCGATGCCGACCTGCACGCCGGCCACCGTCACCGGCGGCAACCCGCGCGGCGTGACAAACCTGCGCAGGTAGACGAACGCGACGCCGTACGAGGCGGTCGCCACGAGGCACGCTGCCTGCGGCAGGCCGTCGCTGCCGCCAAGGCCACGCCATGGCCCCAGCACGACCAGCACCCCGGCGAAGCCGGTCAGCAGCCCCGCCAGCCGCGACCACGTGGGCCGTTCCTCCGGCAAGGCCACCAGCGCGACCGCCATTGTCATCAGCGGCGTGGTGGCGTTGTAGATGCTCGCGAGGCCGGAGGGCAGGTGCGCCACGGCCCAGGCGAAGAGCAGAAAGGGAGCCACGCAGAGCAGGACCGCGACCACCGTGAGATGCCCCCACACGGCCCACTCGCGCGGCGGTCGCTCGCGTCTGGCGACCGCGATGAGCCCCAACACCGCGGCGCCCGCGACGAGGCGGCCCAGCACCACCTGGGCGGGCGAGAATCCCTCCAGCCCCACCTTCATGAACAGGAAACCGGCTCCCCACGTCGACGCGAGCGCGACGAACTGAAGAGCCACCGACCCGGACCTCGGACTGTCGATGCCCACCCGGCAATCGTCGTCGACCGAATCGTCACCGTCTGGCGGCTTTAGGACGCCGCGTTCGCCGGCCCGGTCCGGATGATTCGCGCTCGGCGCCTCAGTGCAGCAGGTATGCGGTCAGCCGGTCGGCGAGTTGCTTCGGGTGGCTGAAAGCCACTGCGTGGCAACCGTCGATCTCATCCGGGGTGATGCCGAGCCGGTCGGCGACCACCCGGCGCTGGAAGTCAGCCTCGAAGAACCGGTCCCCGCGGGTGATGAGCACCTTCGTCGGCACCTGCGGCCAGGCGTCCAGCGGCCACGGCTGGTCCCACTCGGCGCTGACCTGGCCCCGGCCGTGCGCCGCGGCCGCCGCGACGATCTCGGCCGGCACGCCGTTGTAGAACTGCTGCTCCTCGCTGAGCCCCTCGGCGCCGCGATAGCCGGTGTTGGCCCACCAGTCCCCGGGCTTCTCGCCGGGCTCGGGGACCATCGGAGTGAGCAGGACAATCATCCGCACCGGCAGCTTGTCGGCGATCAGCGGCGCGGTGAACGCGCCATAGGAGTGACCGACGACCACCAGGTCACGCCGATCGCCGATCGCGGTGACGACCGTTTCGCGGAACTCGGCGAACCCCGCCGACGCGTCCTCGATCGGCAGCTCCGGCACCACCACATCGTGGCCGCGGCCGGCCAGCTCAGGGGCCAGAAGATGCCAGTCCCAGGCGCTGCCCCCGCCGCCGTGGATCAGAACAAAAGTAGCCATGCCCAAAGCCAATCACACGGGTACGACAGTCAGCCCGCGTGACCCGGTTCGCACCACCCGGGTCAGCCGCGTTGGCGCTGTCCCGGCCGGTGCAAGGCCGAGTTGAAGGCAGGAGCACTCGCCCGTCACCAAGTCACAATTCGCCGCCGGAATCCCCCTCGGCCGAATCGGACGCGCGGACGAGGTCGCCACCGTCGTGGCATTCCTCGCTTCCGACCAGGCCAGCTTCTTCCTCGGCGCCAGCCTGGTCATCGACGGCGGTGAGGTGCACATCTGACAGACCGGGGTGGGTCCTGACTCACGAATCAAGATTTCCGAACCGCGTCGATATCGTATTGGCGATCATCAATGGTTGCGAAGGATCTTAATACATGCAAAGATATTTAACGATCTAGTCTATGGGAGCGCTCCCAAGTATCGTCGCCGAGCACATTCATCAGGCAGGGCGACGGCCGAGGAATCGCGCCGCCGGGTCGGCGGCGCACCTACCAAGGAACCCCACGGCGTTGGCCGCTGCCTCGCCACCGCCCGGGGAGATGGCAAGGAGCACCGATGAACCAGACATCCCCAGCGGGAGCCACCCGATCCCGATCCCGGTACCGTCGGACGCTGGCCACAGCCGGCGCCTTGATGCTCACCGCGGCGCTGAGCGCCGTCAGCGTCCAGGCCGCCCACGCGACCGCGACCGTCCCCCTCGCCCGAGTGGCCAACCCGTTCGCGGGCGCCACGGCGTACGTCAACGCGGACTGGGCGGCGAACGCCCGGGCGAGCGGCGGCAGCGCCATCGCCAACCAGCCGACGTTCGTGTGGATGGACCGCATCGCCGCGATCGCGGGCACCACCGCCAGCCGGGGCCTGCGGGCCCACCTCAACGCCGCGGTGCAGCAGGGCGCCAACCTGTTCCCGATGGTCACCTACAACCTGCCCGGCCGCGACTGCGCCGCCCTGGCGTCCAACGGCGAGCTGGCATTCGGTGACCTCAACCGGTACAAGACCGAATTCATCGACCCGATCGCCACGATCCTCAGCGACCCCGCGTACGCCAACATCCGGATCGTGAACATCGTCGAGATCGACTCACTGCCGAACCTGATCACCAACGTCGGCTCGCGGCCGACCGCCGCCGGCACCACCTGCGACCAGGCCCTGTCCAGCGGTGCCTACGTCAACGGCGTCGCGTACGCGCTGGGCAGGCTGGGCGCGATCTCGAACGTGCACAACTACGTCGACATCGGCCACCACGGCTGGCTCGGCTGGACCGACAACTTCCAGCCGTTCGCCGACCTGATGCGGACGGTCGTGAACACCGCCCCGGCCACGCCCGCCTCCCTGCACGGATTCGCCTCCAACGTGGCCAACTACGGAGCGGTGCGGGAGCCGTACTTCACTGTCAACGACACGGTCGGCGGCCAGCGGATCCGCGAGGTCGCCGGCGGCTGGATCGACTGGAACAACTACATCGACGAGCTGTCGTACGTGCAGGCGTACAAGCCGGTCCTGGAGGCCGCGATCGGCCACACGGTCAGCATGATCATCGATACCTCCCGCAACGGGTGGGGCGGTCCCAACCGGCCGACCGCGAGGAGCACGTCCACCAATCCGATCACCTACATGGACCAGTCGCGCACCGACCGCCGGATCCACCTCGGCAACTGGTGCAACCAGTCCGGTGCCGGGCTGGGCGAGCGGCCGAGGGCCACTCCGGCAACCGGCGTGGACGCGTACGTGTGGGTGAAGCCGCCGGGCGAGTCGGACGGTTCCAGCTCAGCGATCCCGAACGACGAGGGCAAGGGTTTCGACCGGATGTGCGACCCGACCTACACCGGTAACCCGCGCAACGCCAACCACCTGTCCGGCGCCCTGGCGAATTCGCCGTTGTCCGGGCACTGGTTCGACGCGCAATTCCGCCAGCTGCTCGCGAACGCGAACCCGCCAGTCTGACCGGCGGCTGGTGCCGAGCCGTCATCCGACGGCCCGGCACCGGCGCCGCCGCAAGGCCGAAAGGTCCCGAGAGCTGCCGACCGGTTACCCCCCATGTCAGCCGGGTCCCGCTTGATTCGCCGAGGGGACGAGCGGGACCCGGTGTCGTCGATGGCCGGTGACGAGGAGCCCCCCCGAAAGCCGCCGGTCAGTGCGGAAACGCGTGGGGGATGCGGGTGGAGATCTCGTCGCGGAACGATGCGATGCGCCCGATCACCTGACGCCTGCCCCACGTGTTCTCAATCCGGTCGAGGTACAGGCAGCGGGCGGCGAGCTTGTCGAGGTCGACGGTGAAGTACATCGCCATCAGCGGGTTGACGAACAGGGTGCTGCCGCTGGTGCGCCGGGTGAACTGGACGTCGCCGAAGGCGCCGGTGGTGGCGGCGGCGATCTGGCCGTGGACGATGCTCGGCCGTTCCGGTGTGGCGGCCTGGGCGTCGGCGACGGCGTCGCGGTACAGCTCCGCTTCGTGGCTGGCGCCGGGTATGGACAACGCGCCGAGGTAGCCGCCGTCGCGGTCGAGCGCGGCGAGGTTCTCCAGCACCTCGACGTGGTTGACGCCGTCGTGGGCATCGATGCCGAAGCCCAGGCAGGTCACCAGCTTCACCGGCACGTCGATGCCGGCCACGGCGGCGAGGCTGGTGATGTCCTCCACCGGCGTGCCGAGGTTGCTTTCGTCGCCGCGGAGCAGGATGTCGGTGCCGCCGTCGACCAGCACCACCGCGTCGATGTTCAGGTGTGCGATCAGGTGCCGGTAGGCGGCACGGAGCCGCTCGACACCGAGCGGTGGGAAGGCGTACACCGTCGACGGCAGGTCGTGAGCCGCCAACCACCGGGCCAGCGTCCGCTCGGGGAAGTACCAGTCCGTGCTGGTCGAGCCGGGTGTCACCGCCGCGACGTTCTCCGCTGCCCAGCTCTCCCGGTCGAGCAGGACCAGGTCGGAGAAGGACACGTTGGCGAGGTGCACCTGCACGCCGCTGCGCCACAGCGCGAGGGCCAACGGCAGGCCGGCGTACACGTCGAACCCGCCGCCCGCGCCGGCGATCAGGACATTGCGGGCCGGCGCCAGGGCGGCGAACAGCGGCGGGGTGGTCAACGAGAACGTGCCGGGTTCCGCGGGCGGCGCGGCAGGGCTCATCACCGCCCAATGATCATCGAACGACAGCCGAAACCCAAACCCCTACCTCCGGATCAGTACGACTGATCCGGTGCGTCCGGCGCGGGTGCCGGTAGCGTCAGGATGAAGATCGAGCCGTGCGGTACGGCCGGCCGGTACTGGACGTCGCCGCCGTTGGCACCGGCCAGCTCCCGGACGATGTAGAGGCCGAGCCCGGTGCCTGTCACCGTGCCGGCTGTCGAGTCCGCCCGGGCGAACCGGTCGAAGAGGCGTACCCGGAACTCGGGTGGCACGCCCGCGCCCTCGTCGCAGACCTGGATGGCGACGGTCCGCCCGGTGCGGGCGGCGGTGATCGTGGTCGCGCCGCCGCCGTACTTCTCCGCGTTGCTGATCAGGTTGGTGAGGATGTGGTCGAGGTGTCCCGGCTGGACCGCGGCGGCCAGTTCCGGCGGGCAGTCGAGGCGCACGCCGGTGACGGCGGTGGCGGCCAGCGCCGCGTGGATGTGGTCGGCGACGCGGACCGGCCGCGGATTGGCGGTGAGCCGGCCCGCGTCGATGCTGACCAGCGCGAGGACCTCCTGGACGATGACGGCGAGCCGGGAAGCGTTCCGGCCGACCTTGGCGATGAGGTCGTGCACCGGCGCCGGCGCCGTGACATCGCTGAGGGCCAGGTCGACGTGCCCGAGGATGATCGCCAGCGGATTGCTGATCTCGTGCCCGAGCATCCCGATCAGGTCGGCCTTGAGCCGGTTGGCGGCCTCCAGTTCGCTGTTGCGATCCGCCAGTTCGACGGTGGCGGCGTCGCGCGCGACCTCGGCCGCCTTGCGGGAGCTGATGTCCTGGAAGATGCTGACGAGGTGTTCCGGCTGGCCGTCCGCGTGCCGGACGGCCGAGACGGTGACGTGCACGTCGAGCCGGCTGCCGTCGGCGCGGAGCAGGACGAGTTCCCGGCTGATGAGCTGCTGCCGGCCGGCGATGACAGCGCTGAGATCCCGGCGGTGCGCCGCCCGGTCGGCCGGGTCGAACTGGTCGGTGAGCTTCGTCCCGTCGAGGTTCCGGGGCACCGTGCCGGTCATCGTGACGAAGGCCGGGTTGGCCTCCTCGATCCGGTCGTCCGTGCCGTGGATAACCTGCCCGACGGCGGCGTGCTCGAAGTGGGACCGCAGGCGGCGCTCGCTGTCGGCGAGGCGCTGGTTGGTCGCCGCCAGGTCGGCGGTGCGCAGCTTCACCGTGGTCTCGAGGGAGTCGTAGAGCAGCGCGTTGTCGATCGAAACGGCGAGCTGTCCGGCGATGAGCTGCACGGTCTCCAGGCGGTCGGTGGAGAAGACGTCGCTTTGCCGGCGGTTCTCCAGGATCAGGACGGCACGCGCGATGCTCCGGCACGGCAGGGGAACCACCAGCAGCGCGCAGGTCTTGATTCCCGCCAGGTACGGATCGCGGGCGAAGCGGTCGTCGTGGGTGGCGTCCGCCACGAGCAGCGGTTCGTGGGTGCGCAGCACGTAACGCACCGCCGACAGCGGCATGAGGCACTCGTCCTCCCCGGCCGGGTCGGCGTCGGCCGGTGCGGGTGCCTCGGGATCGGCCGCCGGCGCCGCGACGTCCGGATGCCACGGCCCGGTGCCGGCCAGCGCGGAGACGTACCAGTGTGCCGTCTCCTGATGGCACAGCGCGACGTGCACGTCGGTGGCGCCGGTCATCGCGCAGAGCACGTCACCGACCTTGGCCTGGAGTCCCGCCAGGGTGGTTTGCGAACTGAGCGCCTGCGACGCGCGCAGGATCGCCATGAGGTCGATCCGCTGGGTGCCGCCCTCGGACCCGCTCCCCGGACCGGCGGTCGCCGTGCCGCGCAGAAAGGCGTGTTCGGCCTCCAGCCGGGCGACCTTGCCGACCGCCCCCCAGCGGCGGTATGCGTCGCGGGCCTCGCTCAGCAGGTTTCGGCCCGCGTGCGGCAGCCCCTGTTCGAGGTGGAACCGACCGGCCCGCTCGGCGAGCAGGGCCCGGTGCCAGGGGCGCCGGGCCACCTCGTGCAGGCCGGCGTCGAAGAGCCGGGTCGCGGTGGCGACGTCGCCCTGCGCCCAGGCCTGCTCGGCATCGACGAGGTGGAGCAGGTGCCGGAAGTTGCCGGGCGCGTCGGCGGCCCGCCGGGCGAGCCACTGCCTGGTCACCGTGAGCTCGCCGACCAGGTCGGCGTCGCCGCCCGCGGTGCGCAGCCGCCTGGCGAGGCTGAGGCAGCGCAGCAGCCGGGCCAGCGCCGACAGGTAGAACCCGCGCATGGCCCGGGAGCCGGCCAGCGCCGCGGCGGAGTGCGCGTCGAGTGCCTCGGCATCGTCGAAGAGCAGCGCGGCGATGCCGCAGTTGACGTGGTACGTCACCGCCGCCGGCTTGTTGGCCGTCACGTCGGCAAGGTAGGCGGCCTCGTCGAAATCCGGTCCTGGGGGCGCCTCCGGCCGGGGCCCCTGCCCGCGCAGGACACTCAGGAGCTGCTGGTAACCGACGAGGGTGAGGGCGGCGTACCGGTTGCCGGTCCGGGCGGCGAAGGCCAGGGCCGGCGGCACCTCGTCGGCGCACACCTCCAGCGTCTCCGCGCTGTCGAACAGGATCGCCATCAGCCGCATCGAGAGCAGGCAGGCCACCTGGACGTCGCCCGCGGCCAGCAGGTCGTCCCGGGTCTGCTGGGCGACTTCGACGATGTCCTCCAGCGGCTCGAACCAGGGCGCGGCCAGGCAGACGTACATGTACCGGGCCAGCGCCGTCTCCGCCTGGTAGCCGCGGTCCTGTCCCACCGCGACGACGTGCCGGGCCAGGAGGTATCCGGTGCGGTAGTCGTCCCGCTGGTCGATCGTCACGCAGACGGCGCAGCCCAGCGTGCCGACCACGGGTGCGCACACTCCGTACCGGGCCCAGAGCCGCTGGGCCTGGAGCACCAGCCATGAGTGCAGCAGCGGGTCGAGGAGGTAGGAAGGTGGCAGGAGCCGATTGATCAAGCGGCCGGTCACCACGATCCGCGGGTCGTCCGTCTCGCCGGTCACGCCGCCGGGCGTTCCGGGCAGGCGCAGTCCGGCGACCCACCGGTACAGCTCCGCGGTGGCCTGGCCGACGTCCTCCGCGAGGTTCCGGGGGAGGGTGACGTCGAGCCGTCGCAGCACGTCCAGCCCCAGGTTGACGGCGGCCTGCGCCTGGCCTCGCTGGGTGAGACTGTTGATCTGGGTGCAGGTCGCGGTCGCGAGGGTGATCAGTTCGGGGCCGCGGCCCGCCAGCTCTCGGTAGACCTCGTCGGCCTGGTCGAGGCGACCGAGACAATGCAGGACGACGTGCAGGTCCACGGTGACGGCGTCGCGGGCCGCCGCGTCCGTGCCGTCCGCGGCCAGCAGCGTACCGGCGGCGGCGAGGAACTCCTCGGCCGCGCAGTAGTTGGTCAGGTCGGCGGCGTTTCGCCCGGCAGCGTGGAGCAGGGTCGCCGCGGTCCGGCGCTCCTGCGGCCCCTCGATCAGGCCGACGACCGCGAGGTACTGCTCGGCCGCCTGGTGGTGGCTCTCCGCGCGCCCGGCGAGCCGGCGGGCCATGCTCAGCTGGAGCCGGTCGCGCTCGCGGGTATCCATGCTCTGCCGGGCGGCCTGCTGGACGAGGTCGTGCCGGAACCGGACCGCGCCGTCCGCCGGCCCGGCCCGGTCCGTCGTGATCAGGCCCTCGGCGATGGCGGGCGCCAGGTGCTGGATGAGCTCCGGCTCCCGCATCCCGGCACCGGTGGCGAGCAGTGCCGGGTGGACGTCGCCGCCGAGGCAGGCCAGCGTGGCCAGCAGGCGGCGGGTCACTTCGGCTTGCTGGTCCAGCCGGTCCGCGAGCAATTGCGGTACGCGCTGGCGGCCGACAAACCCGCGTACGGCCTCCGCGTCCCAGCTCCAGCCGTCCTCGGACAGCACCATCAGGCCGTCCGCCCGCAGCGCGTTGAGCAGCTCGACTGTTTCGTACGGATTGCCGGCGCTGCCCTCCCCGAGCAGACTCGCCAGGCCGGCCGCCGCGGGTGGCGGGATCCGCAGGATCGCGCCGATCAGCTCGGCCAGCCCGGCACCGGCAAGGCCGGCCAGCCGCACGGGCGGGCCGACCGCCCCGTCGCGTTCCCAGCGCGCGACCATCGGTGCCAGCGGGTGGCCCTCGCCGACCTCCTCCTCCCGGTAGGCGCCGACCAGGAACAACCCGGGTATCGGCCCGGTATCCAGGAGGGCGTCCAGCACCCGCAGCGAGGAACTGCCCGCCCATTGCAGGTCGTCCAGGACGAACATGACCGGGCGGTGCGCGGCGACGGCCCGCAACAGTGCGACGACGGCGGCGCTGACCCGTCCCGGCGCGGTCGCCGGGTCGCCGGCCCCGGGCGCCGCGGCGGTTCCCAGGAGCACTGCCAGTTCCGGCACCGCGGAGGCGGCCACGGCGACGTTGGGCCCGAGCGCCGCGGTGAGCCGCTGCCGGTGGCCGGCCACGTCCGGCTCGGGCTCGGCGAGCAGCAGCTGCGCCAGCCGGCGCAGCCCGCGGGTGATCGCGCGGCCGCCCGTGTCGGAACCGAACTGGTCGTACTTGCCCGTGACGAACCACCCGCCGCGCGCGGTGATCACGGGTCGCAGCGTGTGCACCAGCGCGGTCTTGCCGATTCCGGGCGGGCCCGTGACGAGCACGGCGGGGCCGCTGCCGGTCCGTACCCGGTCCAACGCGGCGGCCAGCCGGCGGGCCTCGCGGTCCCTGCCGACCAGCCGGGCGGGAGCGGACAGGAACGCCGGGAAGTCGCGTAGGCCCGGTTGCCAGGGTTCGGCCGAGCCGGCTTCGAAGTGGCCCAGGTCGTAGGCCAGGCCCTCGGCGCTCTGGTACCGCCGGTCCGGGTCCTTCTCCAGCAACCGCATGACGATCTCGCCGAAGTGGCGGGGGAGCCGCGGGTTCAGGTCGGCCGGGAACGTGGGCACCCGGACCAGAGTGTCGCGAATCAGCTCCAGCGGATCGTCACCCGAGAAGGGCGGAACCCCGGTCGCCAGCGCGTACAGGGTGGCGCCCAGGCCGTAGAGGTCGGACCGGCGGTCCACCGCGAGCCTGATCCGGCCGGTCTGCTCCGGCGCCAGATATCCCAGCGTGCCGACCGGTTCCTCCGGCGGCGGTGCGGCGGAACCGATCAGCGCGAGGTCGTAGTCGATCAGGATCGGCGGTCCCGAGCCCGCCAGCACCAGGTTGGCGGGCGTGATGTCCCGGTGCACGATTCCGGCCCGGTGCGTGCCGGTCACCGTGGTCGCCAGGGCCTTGGCGATCTCGATCAACTGAGGTACGGGCAGCGGCATGCCGGCCGGTGACCGGCCGAGGTCATCACGGAGGATCAGGACCTGCCGGGGCTGCCGGTGCGCCAGCCTCGGCACCCCGGGAAGGCCGGCGAGCCGCCGCAGAGCCGCCCGTTCGTGCTCGATCCGTGCCACCGCGCCGGGGCCACCGGCGCGCTTGCACACCACGCTGCCGGAGCCGTCCGGCGCGGCCTGGCGGGAGACGTGCGTCCGCTCGTTGTCGTACAGCACCTCTTCTCCGTCGGCCATACCTCGGAATCCTGCCACTTTTATGGCTATCCGTATGGTTTCACCCCATATGCAATGCCGGGCCCGGCGCTTCCTTGCCTTTGACGCGCGGGGCAGGGTTTACCGTCGTGGCCGCCTGATCTTCTCCGTCGCATCAAGGAGCTCGGATGTCTGCTAGCGCGCGAACGTCCCGTGAGGTAAGGCTGGCCGCGATACCGAATGGTCTGCCTGAGCCCGCCGATCTGACCGTCGCCGAGACGCCGGTGCCCATTCCCGGTCCCGGCGAAGTGCTGGTCAGGAACCGTTTCTTCACGGTATTCGCGGCGTTGCGAAGCCTGCTGGGCGGCGTGCGGGGAGCGCCGTTGCCTGGTCTCGGCCGGGGCGACACGCTGTTCGGCCCCGCGGTCGGCGAGGTCGTGGCGTCGCCCGAAGGCAAGGACCGCGCCCCGGCGACCTCGTGCAGCACATGCTCGGTTGGCGCGAGTACGCGGTGGTGCCCGCGACGGAATGCCATCCGGTAGGCGACGCCCTGCCCGACCCGGTAGCCCACCTCGCGCAGGGCATGACCGCTTACGGCGCGCTCACCACGGCGGTGCCGATCGGGCCCGGCGAAACGGTGTTCGTCTCGGGCGGCGCCGGGTCGGTGGGCTCCATGGCGGGGCAGATCGCCCGGCTGTTGGGTGCGCGGCGGGTGGTCGGCAGCACCGGCTCCTCGTGGAAAGCCGACCAGATGGTGACCCGCCTCGGCTACGACGCGGTGGTGGTGCGGGACGGAACACCGCTCGCCGAGCAACTGGCCAAGGCCGCTCCGGACGGCATCGACGTCTGCTTCGACAACGTCGGCTGGACCGAACGCTTCGCCGGCTGGCTGCGAGCTGGCACCATCGCGTTCCCCCATGTCCGCGTCGAGGGCATCGAACAGGCGCCGCGGGCGTTGCACGACGCACTGACCGGACGCTACGTGGGCACCGTGGTCGTGAGCGTCTAGCAACGGACGACGGGGGGATCTATGCGGATCGGCGATGCGGCAGCGGCGGCCGGCACCACGCCACGCGCGCTGCGCTTCTATGAGGCGAACGGCCTGCTCCCCGCGCCGAGGCGCACGCGGACCGGCCAGCGCGTCTACGGTCCCCGAGAGGTGGCCCGGCTGCGTGTCATCCGCGAGATGCTGGGCCTGGGGCTCACCATCGCCGATATCCGCGACTGTGCCGACCGGCTGGACCTGCTGGAGGGTGACGTGCTGCCGCCGTACGGCAGGCCTGGCGCCTGTGCCGGACCAACCGG
>Ga0307516_10001599_pt1 | contig 31154 bp, 30 predicted proteins | sample 19_EM_MG_FD_203310 | JGI IMG/M metagenome (GOLD analysis project Ga0307516, IMG submission 203310) | Populus trichocarpa ectomycorrhiza microbial communities from riparian zone in the Pacific Northwest, United States - 19_EM | ecosystem: Host-associated > Plants > Roots > Unclassified | place... | reverse complement strand
CCAGACTGAAAGAGGTATTTGTACTTCCCTTAAAGCATTGAACAAATAACTAATATATTATAGCCAAGTTTGATAGACTTTATCAGCTTACAGCCATTGGCTTGGAGGTGGAGAAGGCCCAGGAGTTAGAGCAGAGTAAGGCTAAGGAAGCTTATGACAATACCCAGCAGCTGATGCCAGACCGGCCTGACCCCGCAGTACCCGGGGACCACTCGGCTGCTTCCCCTCAAGGCTGCTTTACCCGGCCAAACTGCTTCCAGACCTAAAGATTCGGCGTAAGATATGGTAGAGGATACGCTCATGCACCTACCCGCCAAAGTGGGCATGGGCCAAAGCCCGGAGCTACTCGTCCTGGTCAGTACTGACGATAGGAGGCCATCCAATGGTGTCACGGGCTGTGCAATTCCCTCAGCTCATGGTTGGATTCATGAACACGGCTCCACAACAGCTCAAGTATCGGTTTCGGGGATTATACCCTTCTAAGGAGGCCCGCCGCATAGCAGTCGGGGATTATACTCCTTGAAGGGGTCCTAGCCAAGCCCCCAGCGTGTTGCCCATCTGGCATTTCCTATTTCCCGTCTTGGCTCTCGAACTCATCACGTTGCCTTCCGTCTCCTTCTCCGATCAGCCACTGTTACATCCAAATATCTCGAAGTACTTAGATAGGCTAAAGAGGGGGTACGTAAGGATGACGGAGTGCACTCAGAAAGTTTAGAAGGGAGATAAGGTCCGGAGATGAGCTTACGGCCGAGACGGACCTAAGACACATATCTCCGGAGGTGAGGGGAAGATTGCAAACGATGAGATGCTTGGGCTATGACCCCTCCCAAGAGGGGATGCCACGTCTCCTGCTGATGGCGAATGGACCACCGGACTTGGGCTATAACCCCTCCCCCAAAAAGGAGGGGATGCTATGTCGCCTGCTCATGGCGCACGGAAGTGAGTCCAGTAAGGAAAGTACCCCGCCCGCTTGCATGAAACCTCATCTCCCCTCATCTATACCCTGCCAGGACCAATGAGTCGCCCACGGGGTCCATGCACCTCGGGGGAATCCAAATCCGAGTCACCATTTCTCACGCCGGCGCCACTCAGATATAAGACAAAGGTTTTCCGCTCCGAATGGAAGGAAAACAGCAAAAACAATCCTCACCAACAATACCACCGAACCCGCACACAAGATCTAAGATTATTCCATTGTGAATTATCGAAAGTAGCCAGATTACCTTTGATTCTATCCGCACTCCAGTTACTCTACAACCCCAGGGTGTGTCACGAACCTGGCACGACAGGCTCCTTGGCGCCGGCGCCGGTGCCACTGTCACCCTTGTCGCCCTGTGGCTCATCCTCGTTTCCACTGCCACAGCCACGGTCATCCTCCGTACTTAGGCGTCTCGACTGATCTCCGCCATATCGCTCTGGTAGCGATATCCCCAACCGCTAGCCAGTCTAGACCTCTGTCCTTCGTCTCCATTATGTTACTTGCGCCTCCTTTCTCCTGTCTGCTACGTTTGTTGTCTCCCATTGATTGAGCTTGCGTGTCCTTCTCCTATGTTCGTTACGAGTATTGTTTTCCCTTGATTAAGTTGTACGTCAGTCGTCCTTTCCTTTACTGTTACTGCTTGCACGTCCTTTCTCCTGTTGCCACGAGTAGAGTGTTGGCCGTGCGGCGGCCGAGTACGATCATGTGTTTTCCTTGGGCGCGGCGATAGAGTCATGATGAGTTAGGGAGGAACTGTGTCAGTCTTGCGGGCAAGCAGTGATTCCACAGAGGAAAGGAAAGGTATAAAGGAAGGGTGCAGTAGCTAGTCTGGAGATTCTTCTCCACGCAATCTATTATAGTTGCATATTATCTCTCTCCACAGACCTACCTCTCTCTACCCGTGAACCGGTGCTGCGACCACCACCCCGATAAGAACAACGAGCCCACGCAAAGGCGTCTGAGAAGATCGCGACGAGAACACGCCAGGCGTGACAGATACCGCGAGAACAACGAGCCCATGCAAGGCGTGTGAGAGGACCGCGAGGAGACCACGCCAGGCGTGACGGATACTGCGAGAACAACGAGCCCATGTAAGGTGTGTGAGAGGACTGCGACGAGACCATACGGGGCGTGACGGATACCGCGAGACGACCAGCGGCACGTGAGTACGCCGAAAGTGTGACTACAAGCGGCGCGTGAGTACGCCGGAAGTGTGACTACAAGCGGCCCATGAGTACGCCGGAAGTGTGACTACGAGTGGCGCCTGAGTATGCCGAAAGTGTGACTACGAGCGATGCATGAGTACGCTGGAAGTGTGACTACGAGCGGCGCGTGAGTACGCCGGAAGTGTGACTATGAGCGGCGCGTGAGTACGCCGGAAGTGTGATCACGAGCTTACCCCGAAGACCCGAGCCTACGTTACCTGTCGAGCAGCACGGAGTAGTCAAGGCAGGATCTTGACACTAGATTGCATCTCCCTATTGACGCCTGACGTAGCAACAAGAAAGACACGGTGGAGTCCCCGGACGCCCTGAACCTGAGCGAATTTAGTGACATTCCTGACGACCAGCGAGCACCGAGTCCAGTAACCCCAGAGCAAATATCCAGGCCACAGACCCCCGAGTCACCAGAACAGACCAGAAGAATGACAGAAGGACCCCACCTGTTGACAACGGAAATGTTGCAGGCCCTCCTAGCGGCACGCGACAGACCGCCGCAGACCAGTTACCCAAAGCTGTGGGACCCTGAACCGTTCGAAGGAGAAAAAGCAAAATTCAAAACGTTCCTGGCCCAGTGCGAGCTGAAGTTTAGAACAGAGGGAATTCGATTCGACGACGATGAGAAAAAAACGGGATACGCATCCTCCCTACTCCGGGGGGTGGCATGGAACTGGGTGGAAACCTTCCTGAACCAGGAGGGAGAAATCAACCTAACATGGGAAGAACTGAAAATTAACATGAAGAACGCCTTTGGCCAGGTAGATGCCGAGGAAATAGCCTTCGAAAAATTCCCGAAAATCCAGCAGGGAAACCGGACGGTAGCAACCTACTTGGCGGAATTCCAACGAATCAAAGCAGATCTCCCGTACGCGGACAACGTATGCATCGCGCAATTTCGAGATGGATTACACCCAGAGGTAATAAGGCACCTGGTCATGAGCGAAGTACCAGCCACCATCCTGGTAGACTACGCCACCGTGGCCATCAAAACAGACAGCCGCCTATGCAACCTTGGAGTCATTAGTTGGCGCCCTGCGGCTAGTCCAGAAGCGCGCTTCCATATCCACACGAAAGAACCCATCAGCGCCCCGGGGGACCCAATGGACCTAGATGCTACACAACGGTTCAAGTTCGCACCAAGAATGCTGACCCGGTTCCCCCGACGACCACAAACGGACGAATGCTACAATTGCGGAAAAAAGGGGCACTTTGCGAAGGAATGCCCCCAGCCCAAGAAAGCAGGAGCCCCATGGAGAAGGCCATACCGGGCAGCAGAAGCCACGTACGAAGAAGACACCATAAATGATGAAGCAGGGAAAGAATCCGAACCGGCGGGAAACGACAGCCCTCGGGAATAGGCCTAGGCAACAGCCACCCGAGGGAGAAACCCGTTGCAGAACCAGACCAACCCGCCAGAATACGAACAAACAGGTACGACCGCGAAGAGAAGATCATGATCAAAGTACGAATCATAGGAACCGACGGAAACGAACACAACACTACCGCCCTCGTGGACAGCCGGGCATCCGAGAACTTTGTTGACAAGGCTTACGCCGAAGCAAGTGGAATCCCAATACAGCAAAAAGCGACACCAAGACGGGTCCTGACCGTGGATGGGAGCGAGGTCACCGGCGGGCCAGTAACCCACGATGTCCAAGTGGACCTCACAATCAATCATCACGAGGAAGACATCCGGCTACACTGCATCACAATCGGAAATGCATCAATCATCCTAGGACTCCCATGGCTCAAGCTCCATGATCCGGTGATAGGGTGCAAGAATCATACTGTGAAATTCCACTCGGACCACTGCACCGAAAAATGCTTACCTAGCTCACTAAGAGCGAACACGGTCCCGGAAGAAAAGGCCACCAAGCAATACTACAGGAAAACACTGGAAAATTGGGACATTGGCGAAACGGACCCATGGGAAGTATGTCAGACCGTCATCAGCAAAATCAAGGAAACCTCCAAGACCAGCAAAAACCCAATTCCGCCGGAATATCACGAGTTCCTCGAAGTATTCACCGAAAAAGAACCTACGGCACCTCCGCCCCACCGCGCTCACGACCACCACATTCCACTGGAGGAAGGAAAGACGCCCCCGTATGAGCCCCTACGACCCCTGAACAAAGAAAAAAGGAAGGCTCTCAAGGAATACCTCGAAGTCAATGAGAAACAGAGATGGATCCGGGCATCCACCTCCCCGGCTGGGGCACCAAGACACTTTGTCAAGAAGAAGGACGGGGGACTACGCCTATGTGTGGATTATTGACAACTGAATGAGATCACAATCAAAGACCGGACACCATTGCCATTAATCAGAGAGTCCCTGGATCAACTATCCAATACCACCATCTACACCAAACTAGATATCTGAGACATCTACTACAACCTCCGAATCGCAGCAGGAGATGAATGGAAAACAGCCTTCCGAACCCGGTACGGACTATACGAGTACTGCGTCATGCCTTTCGGGTTGACCAATGCACCGGCGTCGTTCCAACAATGGATGAACGAGATTTTGAGCGAATACCTTGATATCTTCTGTGTGGCATATCTGGACGACATCCTCATCTTCTCGCAAAATCTGGAAGACCACCGTTGACACGTCCGGACAATCTTGAGATGAGTTGAGGAAACCTGGCTCACACTGAAAGCATCCAAATGCGAATTCCATACAACGGAAATAGAATACTTGGGATACCTCATATCACCGCAGGGACTGCGAATGGACGAAGAAAAAATACGGACCATCAAAGAATGGAAGGAACCAACAAATGTCAAAGGAATCCAGAGCTTCCTCAGCTTTGCCAACTTTTACAGGCGCTTTATCAGAGACTACAGCAAAATCACGACACCCCTATCCTCCCTCACAAGGAAGGAAAAAGGATGGGAATGGAGTGATAAACAACAAGAGGCATTTGAGACACTCAAGAAAGCAATGATCACGGAACCTATACTACAACACTTCGATCCGGAACAACCCGTCACCATCGAAACAGACGCCTCCAACTACGCCATAGGAGTAATCTGCTCACAACCCGACGAAAAGGGAATCCTGCACCCTGTAGCATACTACTCGAGGAAACTCAAAGACCCGGAGCGCAATTACGACATCCACGATAAGGAGTTACTGGCGATAGTCGATGCACTACGAAAATGGGATACCTATTGTAAAACAACGGGACCAAAAATCACGATCCTCACCGACCACAAAAACCACGAATACTGGAAAACAAAAAAAGACCTCAATTTGCGACAAGCCCAGTGGGGTGAGCGATTAGCTAACTATGACTTCGTGATCAAGTATCGACCCGGGAAATTGGCCGTCAAGCCAGACATCCTCTCTAGAGAGTCAGGAGACTCTCCCTGGGAAGGGGATATGAAGTATCGGCAGAACCATAGCCGAATCCTGTTACCCGAAGAAGCGTTCGAAGCACTCCAGGCCAATACAACAGAAACCATCAACCTCGAGATAGACAAGGAACTCCTGAATGAAATCCGGACACTAAGCGCAGCAGATAAAGAGATCCAAGAAATCTGGAGGAAAAAGCCGAGCGGGACCACCTGCGACGGAAAGATTGTGCTAGGGTTATGTGAGGAAAACAGTGGGTTGCTAATATATGATGACCTCATATGGATCCTGGACGATGACACCCTGCGACTACGCATATTAATAGACCACCATGACGCACAAGCCGCGGGACACCCAGGCCAAGCAAGAACCCTGGAACTCGTTAGCCGAAGCTTCTACTGGCCAGGGCAATGAAAGTACATCCACAGACACGTCGACCACTGTGACACCTGCCATCACATCAAGCCAATCCAACACGTGCCATTTGGACTGCTAAAGCCACTCGAACTCCCACACCGGCCATGGGACACGATATCAACGGACTTTATCACCGTGCTGCCGATGAGCAACGGAAAAGACGGATTATGGGTAATAATCGACTGCCTCACAAAGATGGGACATTTCGTCGCCTGCCAGGGCACCATGAACCCCGAAGACTTGGCAGACCACTTCCTCCACCAGGTAATAAGACCCCATGGACTGCCAAGCACTATTGTATCGGACAGAGGGTCCCTATTTACCTCAGACTTCTGGAGACGAGTAACGGAATCACTCGGGATATCACGCAACCTCAACACAGCCTTCCACCCACAAACGGACGGACAAATGGAAAGAGCCAATGCCACCCTCGAGCAGTATCTCCAGGTATACTGCAACTACCAACAGGACGACTGGGAAAGGTTGTTGCCAATTGCCGAATTCTGCTACAACACACAAACCGGAACCACAAGAATAGCCCCCTTCTTTGCCAACTATGGATATCACCCTCATTTCCTGCCAGACCTCGGCACGCGGAATGAGGAGACCCCGGAAGTATCGGAATATGTTGCGGCATTGAGAAGGTTGCATGAAGAACTTCGAGAAGAGATTAAGGAGGCCCAAATGACACAAGCAGAGCAAGCCAACAAAGCACGACATCCGGACCCGGTACTGAACCCAGGCGACAGGGTCTGGCTACGACGGAAACACATCCGGACAACCCGACCATCGAACAAACTGGACCACAAGCAGATAGGCCCGTACACCATTCTCGAGAAGGTAGGCTCAAGAGCATATAAACTGGACCTACCGGCCACTGTTAGGATCCACCCAGTTTTCCACATCAGCCTCCTCGAACCCACAGCCAGCACCAAACCCATCCCGGGACACCAACAAACACCGCCACCACCTGTGATCATCCAAGAACAGCAAGAGTGGGAAGTAGAGAAAATCCTCAACTTCCGACGCCATAGAAACCAGATCCAGTATCGAGTCAAGTGGACCAGTTTCCACGACCCCAATCGTACCTGGTATCCTGCCCGCAACTTTGAAAACTCTCCCGATCTCGTCCGCCAGTTCCACGAGGAATACCCTGAGAAACCTGCACCCCAACTCTAAAAAACCCGATATGTCCACCACCGCCACTGTCGACACCAATGAAGGCTGGACCTTCGCTGGCTGCAGCCGCACCTCCGAGTTTCCCATCACAACCTCTGCCGATAACGAACAAACCGAACTACCCATCAATGAACCCAACAATGACTGGGGCATTGCCGCCACCATGACCGACGGATGGGGCACCCCTCCAGCCGCACCTTTGCCCCCGCTGTACGCCGCAGGACAGCCCCGTACCAACGACCATGCATCTCTGCACTGGACAGCCTGCTACGATGACTACTGTAACACCCACCACCAGAGAAAGGACAATAACTACTAACCACGCCGAAGCCACCGCTGCCGAGCAACAAACTGCGACTGCCCGCTCCCACACCCTAACGAACTACTCGATGTAACCCGCGAACGACGTCTCAACCCCATCAAAGCATGCGTGGACTGGCACCGAGGAAAGCGGGTCTGCCCCGAATGCCGGTTCCTCGTGAACATGGAAAACCACCACCTCCGCTGCAGTGCAGCAGCCCCACGTGAAACCTTGGCGGACATCACGCCACCACAGGAAGATCAGGAAAAGATAAACCCCATGGCCGCGACTGCGGCACTACAGGACGAGCAACTCGCCCTCCTGGTGGAAATCGTCACCATGATACATCAAACAACCACCCGGGACGTACGCCGCAATCACGTCGTACACCAGACGCTCGCCCAGCGGATGAACGAGTTCCACTACACGGACCAACAGCAACTCCAGCAGATGACCAACACCCTGGGAGCCATCATCACCGAACAACAGCGCATGAAGGAACAACTCCAAGCCCGGCAGCAGGCTAGTCGGCCCGTCCGCATCAACCGCACCCCCATCCGCCGCCGGACCCTGACGACCCAACATGACCTCGCCGGAGCTTCGGTCTGGACAGGGGACGTACTGTCACGAACCTGGCGCAACAGGCTCCTTGGTGCCGGCGCCGGTGCCACTCGCACCCTTTTCGCCCTGTGGCTCGTCCTCGTTTCCACTGCCACAGCCGCGGTCATCCTCCGCACTTAGGCGTCTCGACCGATCTCCGCCATATCGCTCCGGTAGCAATATTCCCGACCGCTGGCCAGTCTAGACCTCGCACCTTCGTCTCCATTATGTTACTTGCACGTCCTTTCTCCTGTCCACTACGTTTGTTGTCTCCCATTGATTGAGCTTGCGTGTCCTTCTCCCATGTTCGTTATGAGTATTGTTTTCCCTTGATTAAGTTGTACGTCAGTCTTCCTTTCCTTTACTGTTACTGCTTGCGCGTCCTTTCTCCTGTTGCCGCGAGTAGAGTGTTGGCCGCGCGGCGGCCGAGTACGATCATGTGTTTTCCTTGGACGCTGCGATTGAGTCATGATCAGCTAAGGAGGAACTGTGTCAGTCTTGCGGGCAAGCTGTGATTCCACAGAGGAAAGGAAAGGTATAAAGGAAGGGCACAGTAGCTAGTCTGGAGATTCTTCTCCACGCAATCTATTATCTCTCTCCACAGACCTACCTCTCTCGACCCGTGAACTGGCGCTGCCACCACCACCCCGATAAGAACAACAAGCCCACGCAAAGGCGTGTGAGAAGATCGGGACAAGACCACGCCAGGCGTGACGGATACCGCGAGAACAACAAGCCCACGCAAGGCGTGTGAGAGGACCGCGACGAGACCACGCCAGGCGTGACGGATACCGCGAGAACAATGAGTCCACGCAAGGCGTGTGAGAGGACCGCGACGAGACCACGCCGGGCGTGACGGATACCACGAGACGACGAGTGGCATGTGAGTACGCCGAAAGTGTGACTACGAGTGGCGCGTGAGTACGCCGGAAGTGTGACTACGAGCGGCGCATGAGTACACCGAAAGTGTGACTATGAGTGGTGCGTGAGTACGCCGGAAGTGTGACTATGAGCGGCGCGTGAGTACGCCAGAAGTGTGATCACGAGCTTGCGCCGAAGAACCGAGCCTACGTTACCTGTCGAGCAGTACTGAGTAGTCAAGGCAGGATCTTGACAGTGTCACAGCCGCCGTCTCACTAGTCATTACTCGCAGTGTAGGCCACGTAGACAGTTCGTCGACGCAAGCCCAGCGGCGGCCTGATGGCTTGCCAGTATCATGGTGGCAGTTCGTTTGCGGCTCGCTGCCGATGACTCACTCGATGGATCGTTTGCGGTTCCGTGGCGACGACTCGCTCGACGGATCGCTCGCGGTTCCATGGCGACGACTCGCTCGACGGATTGCTCTGGGAGATGGTCATTGACTTGATGTCTTGGTGACCGGTAGATGGTCCGTTGATCATTAGACAATTGAGGTGATTATTCTGCTGATGATTCCGATGATTCTTCCGATGAAGACCCCTTGCCCACCGCTCGTCGGCAGGTCGTCGTATAAGTATCCGGCTCGGCAAAGTCACCTGCTGCGGGGAAATTACCCCGCACCGCGACCTGAAAACTCTTTGCCTTGACGTTAAACTTCATCAGTACAACACAGATAATCTCTCGATTTGGATCGGAGAGTAGTGCTTCCACGTATCCTGCGAGTGGCCAGAGCAGGTCCTCTGTCCTCTCGTCGTGATTGGGTGATGCGATATGGGTTGTGTGCGGGGTTGATTACGCTACTCAACCTGGGCCGGAGCAACGAACCCTCAACCATACCAGCTATCCTCAGCTTTCTTCGGCCGCAATGGCATCAAGGCATAGCTCCACCCCATATTTTTCCCAAAAGACTCTCGAACCTTGAAGTGCGGTCCTGTAGTGGCATTTGCACTTTCCCGAACATGAGCCGGTACTTGGTCCGGGGGCTACCCAGCGCTATAGGATTGGCTTGAAGTCAAGCCTCCACTTCGGTATCTGTTCAACTCGACATCCCTTATCTTGGTATGGTGTGTGCCCTGCATCATAATCGTTGTAAGTATCTTGGATATGTGGGGGATACACTCACGCTGTCGTGCACTGGCAAAGCCCAGAGTTCATCGCCATAATCGAGTGTCAATGACGAGGATGCGAGTGGTAGCATGATCTCTCGTATCTCCTGACCATGGGGTGCAACGGTATCATCTCGGGCCTTCGAGCCGTCTGCGACAATACAGCAATTCCCGACTCGTGGTGTTGTTCCTCTAGGCCGTGCCTCTGGAAACAACCCCACTCCTATTCTGCGATCTAGACTCACCGCTCCTTGTGTTCCTGTTTTCATTCCGATCGCTTGTCCTGCTTATGATGACCACCAAGGTTGTCTTCCTCTGCGGCAGCGCTTGTGCTTTCCCGGTCAGTACCGGTACTTGGCTCAGGGGTTTCCTGGTGCTGCAGAGTCGGTTGACCCGAGCTGAGCCCCGATGCTGTCGGTGGCCCGGTCTCGGTATGCCGTCCTAACACCATGCGACGAGTTTCCGATATCTTACTGCCTGGTCCGTATCCGAATTGTGACCCTGTAGGATTTAGGGTGTAACATCTGAGGTATAAAGCTCAGCTTGATATCAAAGGAGACGAACAGGTACAGGGTGTTGGCTTTGAGGAGACCTACATTCTGGTCAGTAAATTGCCTACCCTTCATTACCTAATGAGTTGCGCTGCCCAGGGAGAATGGGGGATCCATCAGCACGACATCATCACTGTGTTCCTGAACCTAACAATCGACAATGAAGTCTATATGCAGATTCCTGAAGGTATCGAGTGGCTCATTGCTGAGCCACTCTCCTTCCCATCATTCTCCTTGTCACCGCCTGACTCTACTCACAAATCTACTCACAATCCATGTGCGGAGGCACATTCAGTGAGTAGGACCGAGGAGAGATTCATCTAGTCGACTCAAACGCCAGACGGTAACTCACAGTGTGTGAGTATAGTGCACGACAATGTACTGCATGTGAGTATGACTCGCAGCAACTCACATCATATGAGTACGTCACTTACGGTGTTTGGGAACTTACATATGAGTATGGCACCTGGTAACTCATGTATGAGTACGACTTCTGGCAACTCACAGCGTGTGAGTACGGTACTCACGGTACTCAGCAACTTGTGTGTAAGCACAGTGACTGGCAACTCAGGTATGAGTATGGCACCCAGCAACTCATGTATGAGTACAACTCCAAGCAACTCACAGTGTGTGAGTATGGCACTCATGGCACTTGGCAACTGATGTATGAGTACGGTGTCTGGCAACTCACGTACTCTCTACGGCCTCAAGCAAGTACCTCTCCTTTGGCATGCTACCATAAACGAGTTCCTCCTGTCGATTGGCTGTACATGTGCACACATAGACGAGAATCTGTACCTCCTCACCGGTGTCTTTATGCTTCGCTATGTCGACAACACCACAATCCTGTACCTGCAATCAACCTCCAAGGCCACCAAGGACCTCAAGACTGCACTGAGGAAGGAATACAAGATGATGAACCTTGGGAAAGCCAAGCAGTTCCTAGGCTTGGAAATAGAGTGTCACAATTCTGGTGCCATCACCCTTGGACAGACTAAATAGATTCAGACCATTGTCAAACGCTTTGGGATGGAAGATGCAATCCCCACTCCTACCCCTCTCTACGACAAAATGACTCTTGAAAGCGAGCTGTAAGAAGAGACGGAAGTAGATGCTGGATACTACCAGACTATCATTGGCAGCTTGTCGTACACAGCCACCACTACCCATCCTGATATAGCCTTTGCCGTATCGGCACTCAGCCACTACAACAGCAGACCCTTTACATCACATCTAACAGCTGCCAAACGAGTTCTCCTATACCTTAAAGAAACTGCCAACCTCAAACTCGTGTTCTCCCACATACCAATCACTCTGTCACTGATATTGAGATTCATGGGCTCCAGCTTTGAAGTGGATTTCAACGGAAGAAAGTTGCAGGGAGGCTATATCTTCCAAATCTACAACGGACCAGTCTTGTGGAAATCCTACAAGCAGTCGATATTAGCACTCTCCAGACTCCACCAGCGAAGCCGAATACATCGCTTGCCCAGAAGCCACTTGAGAAGCCCAGTGGCTTGCCAAGCTCCACACAGACATTGTCAGGAAACTCGGATGTCCTCTCCTTGTCTGCACTGATTCCAATAGCATATTGAATAACATCTAGCCAACTGGATACAGGAAAAGTAGGAACAAGCACATCAACGTGAAGTTCTACCACTGCCGAGACCTTCACTCCAGTCAAGAATTGGAATTCTCCTATGTTTCTACCAACAACCTGGCAGATATCATGATAAAGGTACTGGGACCTGAGAAGCATAGGGGCTTTACTGAGGCTATTGGACTATTGCATTAGAAAGGTTGCGATTTGTCTTTATTATGCTTTGTTTGTTTAATAGCATTGAGCTGGTACTCTTTTGTCCGCTAGCAGCTGGTCTATTTCCCACAAGATTTTTTTCCCTGTACAGGTTTTAATGAGGCTAGTGGGGATTTGTTTTATAAGGTTGACTTTAATGTCTTGCTGCTCTTTGTTGCTTACTTGCTGCTCTGTCTTCGATGGTAAACAGCAAGAGGGGAGGTGTCATGAGATGTGGGCTGGACAGGGACCGGGCATATTCTTGGAGATGAGACTGATAGAGTCGGTGCATGGTCTGGTGCACTAGCTATCAAGACCGATAGCATTGGCATACTGGCCTCCAGTGGAATAGCCACGGAAACCGATATAATGGGGCGTCCTGCGCCGGGACGTTCGCTCTGCACTGAATATACTGTATACCGATACACACATTCGGATAAAATCTGAGGATTGAGGCCGAGTGATATTTCATGAGTAGGAGTTACAGGCTGGAGTGAGTGCTCTGTAAGAGAGAACCGACCTGAAAACAGCCAAAGGGGTAACAGAAGGTTACCAATGGGCAATGGGATGAGTGGGAGCCTTAGGAGAAGGTTCAGCCACATCCCTAGGAGGCATTAAGGTTATTCTCCACAAGTCCTATACAGTAAGTTACTAGTTACTAGTTACCAGTGGAAAGAGCTACTTTTTCTGTACCAAATATAACTCCCAAACGGTCATGCAGTACGCGCTAGGCGGAATGGATCTGGTGGGTATATGAGGGGAGCCAGACTATCTGTCAGTTGTTTGGAGAAGATCGGATCATAACTCGTTGAGTTACTGATACGTTTTCTTCAGTTCACTGCGATTGCTACGGCACGTGTATCGACAACACCAAGCATTACGGGATGCTACCAGAGAGGTGTAGTTGCATATCATATGGACACTCATGAGGTGTCTAGCTAGTGAGAATTGCAAACACACCAACAAGGGTGACGATGACTACAAGGGGGTGGAAACGAACATCGTTCTCAACTACCCAGATCAAGAGTCATCTGGGTCCGAACCTATCAATCAGTGTCACGTCCCTATCAGTTCTTCCCCCTTGTACGAAGGGGAAGTATTCATGTACAATACAGAGGTATTGTGTAACCCCAGGTCAGCTCAAGGGCAGACAGCCAACGAGTCAGCAAGGCTTAAAAAGAGCGTCAAGTTTTCCAGTGTAGCAAGAGCATCAGCAACGAACAGTTGGATGTTGAGCCTTAACAATACAGCAAATTTACTGGGATCAACTCTCTTAGTGATATTTCCGAATATGAATCTCTTAGTGCGTTTTCCCAACCACTCCTGTACGAATCCCTCGAAACTACACAGTCGCTTCGTTTCCACTAGACATGTGTTGCCCATTCAAGGGTGATAGACTGTTGGTGACCACCGGAGTGATGGTGCCATTGGTGAAATACCCGGGTATTACAGCCAGTATCTTCCAACCATCTAGAGAAGGTCATGGGGCTGGAAGACTGTTGGTGGGATCCATCAAATGTCTGGGTTGTTCTCTTGTCGGACCTGGGTGTAATATATCTCGCTTCTGGCCATCTGGTCAATTTGATGCAGACATTAGCCTGCAGTCTGGGCTCAGTATTCCTCTAAGTCATCGATGTGAAAGTCCAGTTCAAATTGTCAATAGAGCTGGTAGCCTAAGTTGGTGATGTAGGGAGATAGAGTGGTTGAATCCAATACCTTCTGATGTCCGGTGAACTCGCCAAAGAAGAGATTGTCGGTACAGTCATCCTATAGGTAGTTGATGTAAGCCTATTGGTGTTGTACTATTACTGTATTCATTCGCTCTGTTTGACTCTCTCTTTGAAGATAGAATGCAGTGGACAGGTATAGGTCGATCTTTAGGTAGGAGCATAGGTGTTTCCAAAACCTGGATACGAACTGCAGTCCCCTTTCTAACATGATGGTTTCTGGCAGTCCATGGTAATGGAAGATCCTGTCGCTGAAATGCTCACCCAGTTCTTGTACTGTAATATTCATTGTGTAGGGAGCAGGTGTCTCTGCTTCGTCAGACTGTCCAAAAATATACAGATAGTGTTGTATCTCTTCAATAGTGGTAGGTCTATAAGAAAGTCGACTGATATATACCGCCAGAACTGGATTGGTACCAATAGAGGGTGAAGGAGACTGTATAGGGTATGGTGGGTAGCGTTTCCTTGTCGGCAGGTGTGGCAGTTTATCCTGAAATGTTCAAGGTTCTTTCGTATCTATGGCCCCTAGTACTTGTGTATTAGGAGCTTGAGGGTCTTTGCTTGTCATGGATAGTAACTGCTGGTGGTTTGTAGTGGTACTCTAAGAGGTACAGCCTAAGGGAGGTATGGTCTGGCAGATAAATGAGGTCCTGATAGATCAGCATGTTATCACTTACATTGCAATTACCCAGTGAAATTTGCCTGGAATACCTAGAACCTTTCTTCAGATATTGGAGGACCTAGCTGTAGTGGGGAGTGGATCAATTCAGTAGACTTCTGTGAATAGGTCCAACAGTACAGGATATTTGGTGTGGTTATCACAGTTGGTGTCAGTATAGTCAGTAATGTATCAGATGTAGTTCGCGAGGTCAGGATCGGTGGGGTCAGTGACAGACTGGATGTAGTTAGCATGTTCAGTATCAGTCTGTCTTTTTCCTGTGTGTGTGTGTATGTTTGTGTGTGTGTGTGTTTGTGTGTGTGTATGTATGTGTGTGTATTTTTTTTGGTGCATGTATATATATATATGTATATATGTAAAATAATACAGGTACAGCTGCAGTCATATCCAGAGGACTACAGAGTTGCTCTGACTACAACTACCATAGCCCTCCATTGTAGGAGTACTGTTGTTCCATAGCATATAAGTCAAATGGTAGAGGTTAAGATAATAATAGTCGGTGAAAAGGTGATAGGAAAAGAAAAAGTGATTGGGAGTAAAAATTTGATAGTAAAGGTGATAGGGAAAGTAAGAGTGGGGGGAGTCAAAATAAGATAGCAAAGGCAAGCGCAATTGTTACACTGGAGAAATATCATGGGCAGGTATGTACCCTTAGCGAGGTACGTACAGAGGAAGAAGATACGTACCAGTAGCTAGCTATTCTCATCAGGTGGATCTTAGAGAGTCAAGGCGGGAGATGAGACAGGGTTAAAGGTTACGGCCGAGAAACGGTTTAAAAGAATTAACCCCGGAGTAAGGGAATGGCAACCGGAAGTGTGAGAGGGAAGGTGTTAAGGACGAGACTCTTCCGAGAGCTCGTTTGTCGTAATCTCCAGCTCCAGATACTGATGGGCTGCAGAAAGAACTCAGTCTAGAACTGAGTGAATTTTGCGGTGCCAGTTACCCCTGGGCCTCAACTTATCGACAGTACTGACCAGGACCAATGAGAGTCTCAGACGAACCCATGCTCCAGTGGGAGTTCGCCGACCTCAGAGGAATAGTTAGCCAGAGTCACCAGGTCTCACCCAGCCTTACGCCAATATATGCCGGTCTTTCTCTCGCGAGAGAAAGGGACGGCAGACCAAACATGACCTTCGAAAAAACCCCTAGAAAAGATCTACGATTATTCCGTTGTGAATTATCGAAAGTAGCCTGATTACCTTTGGTTCTCCCCACACTCCGGTTACGATACAACCCCAGTGTCACGGCAATAGTCAAAATAACATCAGCAAAAACTTGAAAAATGCTCCCGGTACTCCTGGTGCTTCCGTAAGCTTTATTAAGCTTTATTAAGCTTCTGTAACAGAGAAGTTATATTTTGCTCCCGTAAGGATTTGGAAAAAAATAATCTCTTTTATTTCAACTAAAACACCGAGAAAGGAAATTTAAAATTTGTGTCTCACTACGAAAAAAAGCAATATACCTCAACTTTTCATTTTTTTGCTGATGAAGATATTGTAGGGAAGAATGATGACGGGAAAATGAGATAGGGATGGTAAAAGCGATAGTAAAAACAAAGGTGAGTAAAATATGAAGCAAGTGGTGAATGCAATAAGGGCTGAAATTGGGATAAAGATAGGAAAAGTAAGGTGAGTAAAATTAAGATGGTGATAGAAAAATGAGGGGTAGTTAGAAACATGTCTATTCTAAAGAGGGGAGCACTGGACACTTATACGAGTGTCTGTGTGCTAGTGCTAGTGTGTGACTGTCTATCTATAGAAGTCCTTAGGGCAGCCATGTGCCAAGTCCCACAAATTCTAGAAGCCACGCTAGCGGCCACGCTAGCCACTCTAGACGTGGCATCTGCGACGCCTGGAATCCTCCTCCTACAACCACTTCTGTCTCAATAAAACAAGCGTTGCCACTAAAAACAAACAATGACAAACCCAACTTATAACAATAACCCCTCCCATAATGCTCAGCTGATACTCCCTGTCACTCCCGTTCCATCCACCAGTAGACTCGCAAGCCATTGGCAGTGTGGTATTCACCCAGCAGCTCATTGCTACTGCCCCTCAGGTTCGCCAGTGGTTCCCATGTAGGGTCAACGTAACCGACCCATTAGACCAAATAATCGAGATCTCGAACTGTGGTACCTCTGTACTTGCGGATCGACTCAACCTCATACTCAACTGTAGCGGTGGAGCATAGCGGCGGTGGGGGCAGGTGGTCATGGGTTCTGTCAACTTTTGATAACTTGAGGCGTGCGACGTTGAAAACCGGGTGTAAGTGCCAGTACGTCAGGATGTCGAGAATGAAAGGATTCTCACCAGCTGACTTTAGGACTGTAAACAGACCGGCGTATGGATGTTCAAAGTTTCGCGAATTGGCGCTGTCGTTGGCAGTGGAATTGACATTGGCGTAGCCGATAGGCAACAAACAGGTGTCCAGGAATACCAAATCACCTATCCGAAATGGGTGCGGCTGATGATGTTCGTTCGCTTCCGTCACCATTGTCAATTGGGCCTCTTCCATTCACTCTCGAAGCATCCGTAGGATCTTGATGAGCCATTCTGCATATTCCATTCTGGGTCTTGAATTTGGCGTCCGCGGACCTGGTGCCAGTAAATCGAGCGGAAGCCTCGGAATGTATTCGATATCCGCCTCAAATGGCAACATTCCTTTAGCCTTGTGCTTAGCTGCATTGTAAGTGAACTCCGCCAACACTAACAACTGGCTCCACTGCTTGGGGGATTTCAGTTACCATATATATACGTTCAAAAACGTTTCCAGAGTGGCATTTGCTTTTTCCGCTTGACCGTCCGACTGCCGGTGGTATGCTGTAGACATCCGAAGCTTAATCCCGAGTTGTGAACACAACAATTGCCAGAAACTGGAGGTAAATCGGATGTCCCGGTCAGATACGATGGATACGGGTAGCCCCTGTGACTTAACGTAACCGTCAATGAATGCTGTTGTGAACTTTTCTGCAGTGAGCTCGGCTTCTAATGTGCTCGCTTCATCAGGGGATCGATAATTGTCGCTAAAGCATCATAACGGCTTCCGACGTCGGTAACTTGGTGATGAAATCGATGTTCACCAATTCCGCGCATTTGAGTGGAATCGGTAGTACCTGCAGGAGTCCATACAGCCTGGCATTCTTGTCCTTGATTCGGTGGCATACGTCACATCTGGCAATCCATTCTGCGACTGAATCCGTCAACTTTGGCCAGTAGTACCGAGACCCAACCGCTGCTGCTGTCTTTACAATGCTGCTATGTCTACCACCCAGAATAGTGTCGTATGCTTCTCGAATCACTTCCGTTCTCAAGAATTTTGGGATATATAACCTTCTGCCCGACAGCTTATGGTACAGCAGGCCTTCTTCAAGTGTGTATGACTTTGCTCGTTCCTTAACACGGCCAGACTGCTTCGAACTTGTCGTTTTGTCCTTGTTTTCGTTGCCATTGCTCAATTATTCTAGAACTGGACCGAAAATTGTGTCCTCGCCATAGCCTTTTCGAACATCGTTCAGCCACTCGATTGAGGCTGATACCCACATTTTGATGACATTGAGGTGCTGCGGGTTGACCTTCGGCTGCTCATTCTACGTGTACGCAATCCGGCTGAGTGCATCTGCCACAACATTAGCTACTCCAGGAAATTATTTGACCTCGTAGTCATGCCATTGGAGCCTGTCAAGGAGACCCCACTGATGGCTCATCAGCTTATTTTGTCCGAGGATATGCTGCAATGATGCATGATCCGTATAGATGGTGGTACGTTTCCACCCATGAACGTAGCAGGTCCAATGTTCCAGATTTGCGCTGATTGCAAGGAACTCACGGTTGTATGCTGGATACCTCACCTCGACTGTGTGGATCTTCCTCCAAAAGTATCCCAGTGGCCGCTCCACCAACCTTGCTTCATACAGCTGCTTTTACACCAGAACACCTCCAATCGTGGTATCCAAGGTGTCAGTTTGCAGGATGAAATTGGCCTCCGGATCCAGGGTTGCCAAGACAAGTGCGGATATCAAAGCCTTCTTGAGATCCTCAAACTGATCCCCATGCCGGCTAGTCCAGATGTAGTCGTTCTTGAGTTTTGTCGCGAGGTCATGTAGCAGACAAGCTCGATGGGCGAATTTCGGGACAAACTTCCTGTAGTAGCCAGCTAAACCGAGGAATCCACGAAGTTCCGTTGGTGTTTTAGGTGTTGGCCATTCCCATACTACCCTGACCTTCTTTTCCTCAGTGTGAATGCCGTGTTTATTTACCCTGAAACCAACGAATGACGTTTCCAGAGTACCAAACACGCACTTGGCCTCACTCAGATGTAGTCGGGTGTTCCGTAATGCCTGAAGTACGCCTTCCACCTGTGACTGGTGTTCTGCCAACATTTTTGAAAAAATCAGAACATCATCCAGATACACGATTGCATTTCGGTGATGCAGATGTAATATTCTGTGCATCATACGTATAAACGCAGCTGGTGCATTTGAAAGTCCGAACGGAATGACTTTATACTTGTACAATCTGTCTGACGCTATGAATACGGTCTTGTAGCAGTCGTCTGAATGCACTCGCACCTGGTGGTATCCGCGCACCAAGTCCAACTTGGTAAACACGCGTACCCCGTGGAGCTTATCCCGCAAGTCCTCGATATATGGCAAAGGGTACCGATCTTTGGTCATTATCGAGTTCAACCCACGGTATCAACACACAGTCAGAGTGTGGCATCTGGCTTTTTCACAAAGATTATCGGTGCTACGTAATGTGAATGTGAGTCCGTCACCCACCCGTTGGCAAGTAACTTCTTGATCTGTACCTCGAATTCTATCCTTTTGGACTGTGTCATCTGGTATGGCTGTCAGTGTGGAATTTTTGCTGTCCGATCGGTATGGATGCGGAAATCATGATCTCCTGGTGGTGGTACGCCGCTCAGTGGCTGAAAGAGGTCGTCAAAATCCCGCCAGATTTGAACTCTCCACTTCCCCAGGTCTGCCAAAGCAGATTTATCCTCACTGAATTTCTCGTCCACCTGTTGCACCTGGATGTCGATCACGAATATCCAGTCGCCACTGGATTTTGCCATGGCCCGTCGTGTCTTGTTTGCGGATATCAGGTTGATGGAGGCCACTTGAGCTACCGCTTCGTAGTGGTTGTGAACTTCCCAGTAGCGGCCCTGGTACAGTCGAAGTCCTTTTAAGGAAAGTCTGGGTAAGAACACCAGTCGTCCATCCATCAGCAACGACCAATCGGCATCTAACAGGTGTAAGACATTGTCCGAATCCACCAAATGGCATGTCTTCGAGTGCCAATTCTTTCCAATAATAATGTTGTAGGCACCTTTAAGATCAAACACAGTATACCAGCCTATAACATCTGCGTAGTTCCCAGTGACGCCCCTTATACCTCAGTTAAGCCAGACCTGGTATCTGTCCTCGGGAGGGTATTTGGTTCCGGCTGTGACGATTGACATACGCCCAGCATGTTAAAAGGGTAAACCTAGCTGTTTTACGAATGCGGTATCGATATAACAGTGTGAAGCGCACGGGGTCCATTAGGGTGTAGGCTGAGCAAGTTTTGGAATGACAGGTTTGGACTTTGGCATAAAAATGTAACAAATCACTTTTATCATTAATGTCTTTCTGTACCACATTAAGGTTTGTCAAATAAAGTCTTGCCGCCTCACGTTCCTTAGTAGGAGGAGGCTCTATCACTCCTACTGGTGGGGCACGTAATTTTGTGTTGGTTGACACGGTAGGAAGTTTGGCCGGAGCGGTACAGGGATTGCTGAGGGGGTGGCAGCTGGTTGAAAGATTGTTGTTTCTGGAATTACCCCTCACATCCGGCTGCGCATTCTCCTTCGCCTCCCCATGAAGTCTGACTGGTGCCGTGTGATTGTTCAGAGTACTGCACTGGCACACGATGTGACCAAAACCAAGGCAACGGTGCCACTGTACTTTTTCGTCAACCATAGCATTGAATTCATTGTTGACCACCGTGTTGAGTTCGTCGTTCCCGATATTAGTCAGATTGGATGGCATTGGCAGAAACGGAAGGGTGCATGCAGTGACAATATCCATCATACCAGATAGTGTCATCTGGTTTCTGTTACCGAGGATGTCCATTAGGCGTGCATGCTGCAATATATCGTTCTGCGTCGCGTCTGGCAGCTTGATCAGATATTCCTCCCAGAGTGGGTTTTCCCTCGTAATGGTCAGCAACCCGTCCAGAATGGTGATTAATTCCAATACTCTCTGGTTGAAAGACAAAACCTGCTGGCAGCTGAACTGTAAGGTATACCATTCATGGTGGATTACCGAAATAGCCTGTTCTGGAACGTACTGGTGCTTGAAGAGGATCTTCATAGCATCCCATGTGATCTTGTAGTTGTATTCCTCTGGAGGAATAGCGTCACCACCCTATTTCTTCATGCTGTTCTCGAACCAGTGGAACACCTTGGCTGTGAGAAAACGCCATAACGTGTCGATCTTCTGATTGTCTTTGGATGCCCATTGACATACTGCTCAACCCTGTCAGACATAGTGCTGTATGTCTTCAAGAAATTGAACGACAACCTCCAAATCCTGGGGACCATCAAATCTCTTTGGTTCATGCGGTTTAATTTTTTGAATGATCAGGTTTTGGCTCAAGGTCCCAGCCTGTAGTTTTGTGGCTTGTTCACTAATGACCAAGAGGTGATCGCAGTGCTACGCTTTGGAAATGCTCGCCACGCTTGGCAAATGCCCACTGTGCTTTGGAAATGCTCGCCGTGCTTCGGAAATGCTAGCCGCACTTTGGAAATGCTCGCTGCGCTTGGGAAATACCCGCCGCGGTTTGAAAATACTCGTTGCACTTAGAAAATGCTCGTCATGCTTGGGAAATGCCCGCCATGCTTTGGAAACAATCGCCGTGCTTTGGAAATGCTCGCTGCGCTTTGGAAATGCTAGCCGCGTTTGGGAAATGCCCGCCGCACGTTGGAAATACTTGCCACGCGGGTTTGGAAATGCTCAGCACTTCTACCCAATGAACGAGTTATATAGGCAGTAACTCAGCCCGGTGAATGGGTAGATAAGACTGCTAGATGGTGAGTGTGAATGGTGTGTGTGTACAACATGTGTGTGTACGGAATGTCAATATAGCGTGTGAATACGGCGTGTGAATATGACGTGTGAATACGGCGTGTAAATATGGCGTGTGAGTATCTTTTCCTTGAAGGTCAGCGCACTGTACGTGACTGGAAACAGCTTGGTGAGACTTAAGGTATGGGCCCCAAAACACTGGCCCCCGCGCAAACCACTCACCACGCCCTCCCGCAGCTACTTTTCACGTGAGAGTTCAGTCACTGGGCCGACCCGTATCTCGTCGCTCAGTTTCCTCATTTTCTCGATTTTCTCATTATGCTCTCGGGATCTTGATGTTTCTGCGCCCTTGTGACACTGGGGTTGTATCGTAACCGGCATGCAGGTAGAATCAAAGGTAATCAGGCTACTTTCGATAATTCACAATGGAATAATCTTAGATCTTGTGTGTGGGTTCGGTGGTAGTGTAGGTGAGGACGTTCGTGCTGTTCCCCCTTCCATCGGGACAGAAAACCTCAGTCTTATACCGGAGTGGTGCAGGCGTGAGAGGTGGTGACTCGGATTTGGATTCCTCCGAGGTGCATGAACCTCGTGGGTGACTCATTGGTCCTGACCGGGTGTAGATAAGGGAGATGAGCTCTTCATGCAGCTGAGCGGGGAATCTTCTTGCTCCGGACTCGTACGTGGCCTCCCCCGTAGGGCCAAGACCGCTTCATACGTGGTTCCTCCATGAGGACTCAGATCTCTCGTACGAGGCCCCTCCGTCAGCAGCACAACCAGCGTCCACCAAGTTGCTTTCCTGTTTGCTCGTTTGCACTCTGACCCCTCATCTCGGAGTTTCTTCTTCTTACGTCCGATCCTCTCGGCCGTAAGCTAACTCTGGCTCCTTATCTCCTGCCTAGACTCTCTGAGTGCGTTCCGTCATCCTTACGTACTCCTTTTCTAGCCTAGCTATCTACTCGAGATATTACGGGTGTAACACTACCTCCCCCTCCCTTAGCCTCGTCTCGAGCACTAACACTTCTTCCTCTATCTAGGTAGCCCCGTCTCTTTCTGAGTAACTTTTTCCTTCTTCCTTTTTCGTTTTTTCCGGGCAAAATACTCGCCCGTTGAATCCAGTCCTCCACCCCTGCATCCCTCCCAATCGTTGGCCAGCCGGTTGGCACCAGGGAGCCTCGGACGATTGGGCCCTCAGAGTAGGCCGGTGCGTACTCTTACCTGTCGTGTCATATTGAGTCGTACTCGCCACCGCGCTGCATCAAGGCTTGGCCAGCTCGGTGAGGTTCCGGGGTCACAGTTGGCACAGGGAATCGGGAGAGGCGTGGTGTCCTTCGTGCTAGTAACCCGTATACTCGGCAGTGACCGCGCCCACGTCCTTCCGGGGGGAGACTAGTATGCTTGAGCAGTGACAGCACTGTTGGGGACTTACTTCACCGCTTATGTGCCTTCTGCGCCGGTTCCATCGGTCCGAGTTGGTCGCCGTGAGGTCGATACGTCTGTTCTGAATGGTTTTCCTGACTCTCAACGGTTTCGGCCGCGTGTACTCCTTGTCGGGTGCCCGGTCGGCGGCTTCCTGTGGTTGCCCGAGAAGCGGGTCTTTTTGTTGATTGTGATGCTTTGGTACTGAAGTCCTCCGCCCCTTCAGCCCACTACTGCCAGGCCCTCGGTGGAACTGGTCTAGCCCTCGGTGAGCCAGTAGTCCCTCGGCGCATCCGGATTCCGTTGATGAAACTCCCGGAGTTTCTCCAGACCCCCTACCGAAAAGTTGTTGAATGGTTCTTCCATCCAGTCCTTGCGTTCCGGATAGTCGAGCCATTTGACGAGGTACAGGATCCTTTTGTTATTTCCTCGGCCGCGTTCGACCGAGGACACAACTTCGTCGACATCATATTCCTCCGATTGCTCGATGTCATCAGCCTCACGGAGCACCATTGATGGGTCCGAGGGTGCTCGGTGCTCGCTGGTTCGGTAAGGTTCGAGCAGCGAGAGGTGGAAGACGTTGTGGATCTTCCATTTCCGGGGCAGCGTGAGACGGATAGCCAGGGGGGAGACGATTTTCTCAACCTGGAAGGGACCATGATTCTTGTGGTCCAGCTTTTTTGAGGGGCGGCGCGTTTTGATGTTGCTCCCGTTGACCATTACCAAGTCTCCTACTTGGTAAGCCGGGGGTTCCTTCCGTGTCGGATCGGTGTATCGGCACATTCGCTCCTGTGCATCTTCCAGTCCTTTCCGGGACTCGTCGTGCATGGTGTGCATCCAGTGGGCGTCAACTTGGCTCACTTGGTTGAGGGGTTCCGCTATCGGAGGTTCCATGGCTGACGGGTGGAAGCCGTAGTTAGCGTAAAACGGGGACATGCCATTACCCGTGCTGGTCGAGTTATTCCAGGCGAACTCGGCCATTGGCAGCAAACGGACCCAGTCATCTTGTTCCTTGCCGACGAACGCTCGGAGGTTGGCTTCGATTGTCTGGTTGAGGCGTTTCGTATGGCCATCGGTTTGCAGGTGGAACGCGGTTGACATTCGGGACCGGATTCTCGAGAGCCGTAGGAATTCTTTCCAGGTTTCCGAGGTGAACCTGGAGTCGCGGTCCGACACGATATCGGTGGGGAGGCCATGATACTTCCATACCTCTCGTGCAAAGATGATGGCCAGGTCCGCCGCTGTCTTTCCCTCTGCTCTCAGAGGGAGAAAGTGTGCCATCTTGGTGAATCGATCGATGATCACCCATAGCTGGTCATGGCCTTCCGAGGCTGGGAGTTCCATAATGAAGTCCATTGCTATGGATTGCCATGGGGCGTAGGGCAATTCTAACAGTGAGGATAGTCCGTAGGGTTGGTGCCGGGACACCTTATTCTGCTGGCATTCCGGGCAGCTTCTGACAAAGTCGATGATTCGTTCGTTCATCTTCGGCCACCAGAAGTTTCATCGGATTAGCTCGATGGTCTTGTCCTGACCCATGTGTCCAGCCACCTTTGTATCATGTTCTGATTCCATAATCCTCTGCACCAGTCCCTTCGGTACCCAGAGTCGGTTCCGTCTATACAGCAGGTCGTTTTCGCAACTCACTTCCTTGGCTCTTCGGTCCTTCGGCGACGGGTCTTCCGTTGCCTCTTCCTGTTTCCTTGCCTGTTCATAGACTTCATCCTTTTCCCCTTCTTCTCTGACGCTCACCAGGAATTCTTTTGCCCACCTTCTTCCGGGAGTGATGCCAGCCGTGCCGAGGAGCAAATGAACGACCACATTAGTCGTTCCTTGCAGTGATTTTTTCTCAAAACCGTGGTTATTGGCTGTTTTTCTACCCCCCCCTTCTCAGGGCGGTACTCCGAACGCCTCGATAGTGCGTCTGGTTTTCCGTTCTGAGTGCCTGGTCGGTAGTAGATTCGGAAGTTAATGCCGCCCAGCTCTTGTGCCCATCTTGCTTGCCGTCGGTTTAATAGTTTGGTTGTCGTAAAGTATTCCAAGTTCTGATGGTCTGAATAGACCTGGACCTGGTGGGTTGCGCCTTCACAGTAACGTTGCCAATGCTTGAAGGCGTCCACTACCGCCAAGAGTTCCTTGTCGTAGATCTCGTAGTTCATTTCCGCAGGTTGCATCTTCCTGGAGTGGAATGCTACCAGGTGTAGGTGTCTTTCCTTGTCCCGCTGCGATAGTATTGCTCCTAACGCAAAGTCTGATGTGTCGGTTTCGATGATCACTTCTTTTGCGGGGTCGAAGTGTGCTAGGATCGGGGCCGTAGTGAATCGTTTTTTTAGTTCTGTGAAGGCCGCATCTGCTTCCGCATTCCAGCTCCACTCTCTGTCTTTCTTGGTCAGCTCTGTAAGTGGTCTCGCCACTCGCGAGTAGTCCTGGATAAAGCATCTGTAGAAGTTGGCGAACCCTAAAAACGATTGGGTTTCTGTCAGGGATTTCGGCATTTTCCAGCCGAGTATCGCTTCCACCTTTTCTTCTGACATCCTTATCCCGTTCCTTCCGCTGATATAGCCTAGAAATTCCACTTCCTGGGCTTTCCATACACACTTTTCGGGCGAGACGGCTAGACCATTATTTTGTAGGCGTTGTAGGACTTCTTTGACCGTTTCGTCATGTTTTTTCTCCGTTTCGGCGTAGACCAGTATGTCGTCCATGTAGGTCAATGTTCCCACATCGAGCATGTCGGAAAACATGTGGTTCATCATATCTTGGAAGGTGGAGGGGGCGTTGGTAAGTCCGAACGGCATGACTTGGAATTCGAAAAGCCCATATCGGGTTCTGAACGCGGTTTTCCATTTGTCCCCTTCGCGGATGCGAATTAGGTGGAATCCATTTTTGAGGTCCATCTTTGTGAACCATTACGCCCCCCGGACCTGGTCCTGCAGTTCCTGCATGAGAGGTAGTGGGTGCCGATTCGGGATCGTGATCTAATTTATGGCACGCTAGTCTACACATAGGCGTAGTCCTCGTCGGTGCGGTTTCGGCACAAAGAGGATTGGTGAGCCCGCTGGGGATGTGGAGCGCTTGATTTTCCCAGTTTTCTCCATTTCCGTCAGCCATTCTCTTAGGATCCGGAGTTCTTCTTCGGAGAGGGGGTAGATGGACCCCCACGGCGCCGTTCTTCCTTCCTGGAGGTCGATTTTGCAGTCGTAGGGTCGGTCATCTGGGACGGCATCTGCCGCCTCCTTTCCCATGATTCCAAGGTACTGATGGAATTCTATTGGATCGGCTTCCAGCAGGTCGTCCTTTCTTACTGCTGACACGTATCCGATAACTCGAGCGCTGGGATTGGTTGCGATCGATTCGCCCCACGTTAGGAAGAAAGGCCCCGTTTCGTGCCGGGTGCACTTCCTCATACATTCCGCGCTGTTGAACCGTACCTCTTTGTTTGTCCAAGCCCCTTGCGGCGGGTGTTGCTCTATCCAACTAAACAGGAGGAAGATGTCGATAGCTGCTTCCATTGGAGTTACTTCATAGGTTTCCTCTGAGAAGTGCTTCCGGTGTTGCAGACGTATTATCCCTGTGTAGCTTAGTCCAGCCCCTCCGACCACTTCCCCGGTGAAGTTCTCAATGGTTCAAGGGTTTTTGTGTGTTTTGGTCCGGATTCCCAGTCGCTCAATCGTTTGCTGGTTGATCAGGGTGACTGAGCATCCTGTGTCTAGCAGTGCCTTTACCGGGTACTGGCTTTCATTCCAGTGGAGCATCATGGAGATTATTGGTCGATCGTTCCTATTTCTTTTCTTCTCTGGTGCCGAGTCTTCCGGGTCCGACTCCTTTTTTCTTTTCGAGGTGCTGCATACAAGGTGTTTTACTCCGAATCGCGGCTGGGCGGAGTTCCTCAAAAATCCGAGTCTTCCGAGTCTTCCCAGAGCAGCAGGTCCGTGGCCATTTCCTCAACCGCTGCCACCTTCTGCTGTTTTGCCACCGGGGGTTTCTCCGGTTCGTCTTCTCTTTTCCTTTTCGTCGTTTCCATGGCCGCGACCTTCCATGGTGCCAGTGGCAGGGCTGTTCCCTGTACCATCTAGAAGGAGAAGCAGTCGTAGGTCCTGTGGCCTGGTCGGCCACATCACCAGCAGTCTTCCCGGCTTTTCCGGTATTCCTCCGCCTCCTTGCTGGGTACTCCTTTCAGGGCCGTATCTTGCGACGGCCAGGAGTCCTTTTTCAGTGGTCTGGTGTTGTTTGACCTGGGTTGCGGGGCTCCTTCTTTGGGACTTGCTCGTGTGTCGTTTTTCTTTCCTTGTTCCCTGGGGCGGTTGTTTCTTGTGCCATCCTTGTTGGGTGCCACCCCACTTCGTATTGCTTCCTTGGCTGCCGTGAGTGCCTTTTTCTTTTCCACCTGTAGGCCGGCTTGGTGGGTGGCCTGTAGGAAGCCCTCGTCATCCGCGAAGTCCTCCAGGTAGTTGGCGAATCGCATGTCCAGCACTGCATCGGGCATGGCCAGGTCCACTTTTTCTCTTAGTGCCTCTCCAGTGGCCCGTGCGAAGTTATTGATCGCTCGAAACTCTGTCAGGTAGGCACGGATGGACCCTTGGTACTTGAGCTGTCCTAACTTGAGTTGGGCGTCCGCTGCTTCTCGTTCGTTCCGGTATTCCGTTCGGATAGCTGCAGAGTAGTTAACCCAGGTGTCGTTTTCTCCCAGTTCTCGGTACCGGTGAAGGTGCCATACCAGGGCGGTGTCGGTTAGGAGGGTCCCGACCCAGGCAATTTTCTGGCGGTCGACCGTTTCCGGGTAGAATCCCAGATACATCGTGACCGATTCCCACCATTGGTTGAAGGTGGACGAGCTTTTCCCGTCGAATTTTTCCGGATTTTCCATCTTGAGCCTAGAGGTGTGTACTCGGGCTCCTCTTTCCGGCTGCCCTAGGGCTTGCGCTGCCGCAATTCCGGCTCCCACTAGCCGGGCTATTTCCCCTGGCGTGAGCATGGTTGCCCACTATTCCTTGGTGGGTTCCCTTGCTCCTGATGGGGGCCTTCCTGTCGGTAGGTTCCGCTCGTACAAGTCGTTGTCGTTCTCGCTAGGAGGAGGCGAAGGCGACGGCGGTGCTCCCCTTTGCGGAGGTCTCGGTTGGGGTCCACCTCTTCCTGCCCCTCCTGTACCTTAGGGTCTGTGCGGCGGGTCCGTGGCTGGGACGGCCGGGGGCCTCTGGTGTCGTTGTTGGGTTCCTCCAAGTAAGGGGCTCCCTAGTATTAGTCGGGTTGGTGGTGCCCCTGGGCTTGGTGTGGGCCGGGTCCGTCCGGCCGGTGTTGCGGGCAGGGGAACTGCAGTTGCTACTCGCAACAATTTGTCTTGTGCTTGTGCCAGCCGTTGCTCCAGGCCGGCCATTTGATCTTGGTCCTCGTCTCGTTGTCACGCGAGCGTTTCTACCTTTTTTTGGTGGTCAGCAGCCCATTTTTCCACGTTACCTTGGAATTCCATTAGGTGGATGTTTCGGGTCAGGTTCGCTTCTGACAGGAAAGCTACTGCGTCGTGCATTCGGGCTACTTGTGTTGGTTCGTGTACCCGATGTAAATCACTCGTCTTGGAGTGTTCCATGATAGCTTCCCAGACCTGTCTGGTAAATACCTGGTATGCGTTAGCAGATACCATCAGCTCGTTTCTTACCCAATCTCCTGAGATTTGTTCCTTGGCTTCCATCTGCTCGTAGACGTATTGGGCTCCTTGTGCCAGTCGGTTGTAGGCGGCTTCGATCCGCCTGATGTGTCGGTCCGTGTGGTCCAACGTGTTGCCGCAGACCTCCATCAGCTGGCGTAGATCTTGCTCGGCCTGCTGCTGGTGGTTGGCCATCGCTGGCATCCATCCGACCGGGTTGGCGATCTCCAAGGTTTCCTCTTGCGGTTCTTCGTCGTTGGTGATCTGGAGCAGCCCTCGGGGTGCCTCCAACCAGAGCATGTTATAGTCGGACAAGGTAGACATTTCTTAATATAGGTCAAGGAAGTCTCCTCTGTAGATGGTTGAATCATAGTCGAAGTGGTAGTCGAATAGGTCAAAGAGTTCGTCTTCGTCGAAATCGGCGGGTTGGGATAGTAGCGCACAGTTCCACCACTGCTGGGTATACCAATGGTATGGGGCGCACTCGATTGTTTCGTGGATAAGTTTTGGTCCGTCGAAGAATTCTTCCCACTGTTGGTATTTCGCGATTTCGTTGCCGATCGACTGAAAGGTGTAGTCGAAGGAGTGTTGCGTCTTAGGCGCTAAGAAGGTAGATAGTTCGAGTATCTAGAGGTGGTCCTCAACGTAGGTGTCGTCGAGGTAGGTCATGAAAGTAGGGTGACTTTGAGATCAAGATTATAGTGTGACACTGGGGTTGTATCATAACCGGCGTGCGGGTAGAATCAAAGCTAATCAGGCTACTTTCGATAATTCACAACGGAATAATCTTAGATCTTGTGTGTGGGTTCGGTGGTAGTGTAGGTGAGGACGTTCGTGCTGTTCCCCCTTCCGTCGGGGCGGAAAACCTCAGTCTTATACCGGAGTGGTGCAGGCGTGAGAGGTGGTGACTCGGATTTGGATTCCCCCGAGGTGCATGGACCTCGTGGGTGACTCATTGGTCCCGACCGGGTGTAGATAAGGGAGATGAGCTCTTCATGCAGCTGAGCGGGGAATCTTCTTGCTTCGGACTCGTACGTGGCCTCCCCCGTAGGTCCCAGACCGCTTCGTACGTAGTTCCTCCGTAAGGACTCGGATCTCTCGTATGAATCCCCTCCATCAGAAGCCCAACCATCGTCCGCCAAGTTTCTTTCCTGTTTGCTCGTTTGCACTCTGACCCCTCATCTCAGTGTTTCTTCTTCTTACGTCCGATCCTCTTGGCCGTAAGCTAACTCCGGCTCCTTATCTCCCACCTAGACTCTCAGAGTGCGTTCCGTCATCCTTATGTACTCCTTTTCTAGCCTAGCTATCTACTTGAGATATTTCGGGTGTAACACAGCGTCAGATGGACGTGTCGGACAAGAACGGACAACGTCAGACGGACGTGACGGACAGGGAGACGGACAGCGTCAGACGGACCTGTCGGACAGGAACGGACAACGTCAGACGGACGTGTTGAACAGAGAGGCAGACAGCGTCGGACGGACGTGTCGGACAGGAACAGGCGGTGCTAGACGAGCGTCGCCGATATGGAGATATGGGGGAAACGGAGGAAACGGAGGAAACAGAGACGAGGTTGATATTCCGAATAGAATACAAGAGGTTGCATGAAGAGAAGAAGAAGACAAAACACAGGAGACAGCCCTCCTTATATACACAGTTCTCGCAACTCCCATACGTCCTCCTACTCATACCCGCGCAACTCACATATGTACTCATAGAAACTTGAGCGTAAATGGGTGCTACGGTCATAACATCAGACCACTGGATGTCATATCATGGAAGTGACAGAATGCAGCACTCAAAGTGCTGGAATACAGTATTATAGGGTACCGTAATGAGGAAATGTGAGGTGCGGAAATAAAGGAATAGAAGTGCCAAAATGAGGGAGTAGGAGTTTATTTGTATTAATGTTTGTTCAAGGGTATTACACATACCGGTACTGGCTGAGTTCCTCAATATAACAATTCCTGCCACCCACGACAGATTGGTACCCAACAACTTATTTACACTGTCGCCAAATCCTTATCGTTTGTTCTTGTACTCAGTGCTTATTCTGTATTCTTATTCATATCTGTGACACTGGGGTTGTCTTCGTAACCGGAGTGTGGGTCAAATCAAAGGTGATCAGGCTACTTTCGATAATTCACAACGGAATAATCTTAGATCTTGTGTGTGGGTTCGGTGGTAGTGTTGGTGAG
>Ga0307516_10001598_pt1 | contig 31154 bp, 30 predicted proteins | sample 19_EM_MG_FD_203310 | JGI IMG/M metagenome (GOLD analysis project Ga0307516, IMG submission 203310) | Populus trichocarpa ectomycorrhiza microbial communities from riparian zone in the Pacific Northwest, United States - 19_EM | ecosystem: Host-associated > Plants > Roots > Unclassified | place... | reverse complement strand
GGGGTACGTGGGCTAGTATGTTGAGGGCCAGGAGGGGGGTTGTCCTGAAGACGCCCAGTGTCCACCTAAGGGCCTCAGATTGGATCTTCACGAGTGGGTCTAGTAGGTGTTTTTGTTGTTTGTCTGGTCTGAACCACACGGGAGCCGCGTAGGTCAGGACCGGAAGGATGCACGAGAGATAGAGGGTTCTCCTGTTCTGTTGGGTGAGGCCCCGGATGGTGTTTCCTAGGCATTTCATTCCCGATAGAATTGTCGTTCCTCTCTTATTCATAACTTTTGTGTGGAGTTTCCAGCTCAGTCTTTTGTCCAGGAATGCTCCCAGCCATCCCTAGTGGTCGTGATCGCTGACGGGACCTGTAGCATACAGGATGCTCTCAGGGCTTTCCTGCAACCTATCAAAACCGACGACCCTCGTATCGACTTCTACACCGTTTACAAGAAGGAGGCAACCGAGTACAATACCGACTACGTTAAGAAATACGATGAGGACCTCAACACTACGCTGATTTTTGTGCGTCACCTGTTTCTAATCCTCCACCCTGACACCCAGTCTAACTCGTTGACTCTGCAGGCGGGTTTATTCTCTGCTGTCAGCTCTGCGTTCGTCATCGATATTCAGTCGAAGCTCGAGCCCGACCCGAATGAGCAATCGGCGGCGCTCCTTCGTGCGGTCCTCTTCGCCCTCAATCAGTCGGCACTTCCAGCAGAGACCGCCGTCGTTCCCCCAACCCACGAAGACCCACCCAGCGAGATCGTCACTGCGTCCAGCCTCATGTATGCAAGTCTGTTGATCTCTCTGCTCGCCGCGTTTGTTGCGATGTTAACCAAGCAATGGCTAAACCGTTACTTGCGGAACGCAGGAGGATCCATGGTAGAGCGATGTGGGGACCGTCAGCGCAAGTGTGATGGTCTCGATAAATGGCCACTCCACCTCTTTGTCGAGAGTCTGCCAGTCATGCTCCAGATCTCCCTCCTCCTCCTTGCCTGTGGACTCTGTCGACATCTGGGGATCGTCAACACCTTTGTCGCGCATGTCCTTGTCGCCCTCACCGTGTTGGGGATCCTATTCTACCTCGGGATTGTTGTTGCCGGCGCGTCCTCCTACGAGTGCCCATTCCAGACACCAGGATCAAATTCTCTGCGCGGTTTATGGGATGTGACCAGACGCCGACGGCTCGCTATCATCCGTTCTTCATGGCCTACCCTTTCTCGGATGAGCCGGGTGTTAAAACGGTGGATCCAGTGCGGTTTTCCTCGCCCACCTCCACCAGCTGTATTGGAAGGCGTGCAGACGGACCTACCTGTTGGGAGGGAGGTGGAGTTATCGTGGATGCCCAAGGACCCGGCCTTATCTCGGACAAATGCCAACGACATCCGGTGTGTGTCGTGGATCCTCGGGAACATCACCGACCCAGAGGCAACCGATGCCGCTATCCGACTCGCCGGTACAATCCGATGGTTCGAGGACGGGATCGACGTCGAGCCCCCATACGATGTGATCTTTTCCACCTTCAAGTCCTGTTTTTACTTCTCCGACAAGGTTTACCCTGGGTCGATGGACCGAGCATACTACTCCATGAGGGCTATCCTCCAGATCCACGTTTTCGCAACGTGTAGATCTCAGGAGTTCGCTCACAGGTTCCCGTTGCCGCGCATCAGCGGTGACGCTGGGGACCCTGGTGGTTATCTTACCGCCATTCTCGAGTTGTACCGGTGTTTGCGGCTCGGGGAAATCCGGACCCTCTACAGCCACGGCCTCCCCCCGACAGCTAGTCCAGCGCACCTACGATGGGCTGCAAACCTGCTTGTGCAGTTTGCTTGGACCAAGCGTCGCCCCGGGGGGATTCCCAGATCAGACATCGATTCCGTTTGGTTCAAGTGCCAATTCTGGGACGAACTCCCTCCCTCTGCAGTGCTGAATTGCCTCCTCGTGTGGTGCATTGTTCTGGGCGGGCACATCGACGAAAAGGTTTTGAAGATTGAAGATAAATTGTGCGTCGAGTTCCACTTTTTCCCACTGAAAACGCACACACCGCCCTTTGTAGCTTTTGTTTGGAGCGGATATTATCTGCACTATCCCGCGCAATCGTATCGACAATCAATTGTCCATCCCACCCTCATCACCCACGCCTCCATCGCGTCTTATTGGGTCTAACCTGGTGGACAACCCGTCCCCACCATTTTTCTTCCATGGCATATGCGTGGTGTTCCGTAATATGCGAGAAATACCAGGACCTTGACAGGGGAGAAATGCTTCTCCTTCGCTCACTTCAGGCTGGTTTCCGCCACCTGGACCCTCAACAGCAGTGGGTAGCAGGCAGAATCATCCACACACGACACCACCGGGAAATGATTGATATTGTGTTCGGGAGTCAGCAGGACGAGGCCATTGCAGATTTCCTCCACGTTTGGACGTCTCGAGGTGGTTCTCACGAACCGGCTCCATCACTCTTCATGTGTGCAAAGCACCTCGTCGATCTTCCGAACCTTAGCTCGTCTTCCCCGAGGTTGCGACGACTTGTCATACGATCCGTCGAGCTCATCGGTCACCAGGAATTCGAGAAGTTTGGGGTCGAGGGCTTTGTCAGATTGTTGAATTATCTGGATGTTAAGGCCGATGATATGGATCATAAGCCCGCGTGGACAGGACTCCTCCTTAGTGTCATCAAATCTCCCGTGGGGGTGGATCGTTTATCGTGCTCGTACTGGGCACTACTGTTGGAACTAAATCAATTCCAATACGTGCACCGCGGGGAGTTTTCCAACTACGGCCCACAAATTATGGTGTCGCTCCAGGATGCCCAAGAGTGGGACAAGCTGGCATGTTTGATTTGCGCTGTCTGGATGGAATGTTCACAGCACCCGGACAGAATATCGAGGGATTTGGAATATGGGATGTTGTTGTTATTTCGCCAACAACCTGACAGCATTCGAAAGCTTGAGGAACGGATAGAGAGGTTGGTACGCGATGTACCGACGGCATTCCGGCGGACTTGTGAGCAAGGGCGCCTCGAAGCAGAACAGCGCAGCGTGCCCCCGTATGTCCATTTCCGCCCCTTGGAGCCCTCCCCGAGTCTAACACCTAATCGCGTGTTATCACAGACCGATCTCTTCTGCAGGCGGCGGAAGTGCAAGCTTACAGCTTCCCTTTGCCGTCCCACCGCCTCTCGCTGGGGATGCAACTCTTGGGTGTCACTATTACATAGTCTAGTGGTGGTTTACGAGGGTGTGTACAAGTTTGTAGTCGCTGCCTGTTTGTGTCCATTGACGCCAAGCGAATTGCGCGCCTAAACGAGTAATTGTTCCTCTCGCCACGCTACTTCGAGCTACGCAACGCCAACTTGGTGGCTTCACCCCCTCCAGAGAGAGAAGGAATATCCCTTCCGGTTGGTCAGCTCGTCCGTGATCAATGGGAGTTCGAGGGCGCAAGCTCCTACCCAACCGTCAGTGACAGGGCAGGCGGCGGTACTGATGAAAGTAGTATCTTTTTAGGGAGTGACCGCCCCGTGGGGCCTTATGTAACCGAGGGCGCCCACTCCCATAAGAGGAAACGACCTCGGTCCGGATAAATAGCCGGTTGCCCCATCAAGCGCTGGGGAAGAGCCTGGCTCGAACAGATGAGTTGTCCTCGCTCGGGTTGACCACCGAGATCCAAGCGCCAGCGTCCTTTCATGAACGACGACGGTGAAAGAGACCGCGAGAAAGAATCCCCTCCCTTGAAGGTTGATCCCAAATGGTGCGCCCGGTATTTGAGTGTTCGTGTGGGGACCGCTGAACGGAACTGCATATAGCATACAGGATGCTCTCAGAGCGTTCCTCCAACCTATTAAGGCCGACGACCCTCGTATCGATTTTTACACCGTTTACAAGAAGGAGGCAACCGAGTACGACACCGACTATGTTAAGAAGTACGATGAGGACCTCAACACGACGCTGGTTTTCGTGCGCCTTCTGTTATTCGTCCTGACACATTGTCTAACTCGTTGAGTCTGCAGGCGGGTTTATTCTCTGCTGTCAGCTCCGCATTCGTCATCGACGTTCAATCGAAGCTTGAGCCCGACCCGAATGAACAATCGGCGGCGCTTCTTCGTGCAATTCTCCTCGCCCTCGATCATTCTGCACTCCCAGCGGAAACCACCGCCGTTCCCCCCACCCACGAAGGCCCACCCGGCGAGATTGTCACTGCGTCCGCCCTCATGTACGCAAGCCTGTTGACCCCACTGCTCGCCGCGTTCGTTGCGATGCTAGCCAAGCAATGGCTCAACCGCTACTTGCGAAACGCAGGAGGATCTATGGTGGAGCGATGTGGAGACCGTCAACGCAGGTGTGAGGGTCTCGATAAATGGCCACTCCACCTTTTTGTCGAGAGTCTCCCCGTCATGCTCCAGGTCTCCCTCCTCCTCCTTGCCTGTGGACTGTGTCGACACCCGGGGACCGTCAACACGTTTGTCACATATGTCCTCGTTGCCCTCACTTATTGCCGGCGCGTCGTCATACGAGTGTCCATTCCAGACCCCAGTATCTAATGCGCTGCGCTGTTTGTGGGAGGCGACCAGCCACCAACGGCTCATTACTTCAAGGTTCACCATTTCTCGGATGACCCGGGCCTTAAAACGGTGGATCCGGCGTCGTTTCCCTCGCCCCTCTCCACCGGTTGTATTGGAAGATGTACAGACGAGCGTACCGGTTGGTGGGGAGGTGGAGCGACCGTGGGTGTTCGAGGACCCGGACGTATCTCGGAAAAACGCCAACGACATCCGGTGCGTGTCATGGATCCTCAGGAACATTACGGACCCGGAGGCGATCGACGCAACCATTCGATTCGCTGGTACAATTCGGTGGTTCGAGGATGGAATTAACCCCGAGCCTCCATATGATGTGATCGTTTCCACCTTCAAGTCTTGTTTTGACTCCTCCGACAAGGTTTACCCTGGGTCGATGGACCGAGCGTACTATTCTGCACGGGCCGTCCTACAGATCCACGTTTTCGCGATGTGTAGGCCTCAGGAGTTCGTCCACATGTTCCCTCTCCCACATATCAGCCACAATGCGGGGGACCCCGGCCAAGATCTTGCCACTGTACTCAGCCTGTGCCGGTTCTTGCAGGATGGCTACATCTGGGACCTCTACCACAATGGCCTCTCCCAAACGGTTTGTCCTACGCACCTGCGATGGACTTCAAACCTACTTTTGCAGTTTGCTTGGACCAACCGTTCTACTGGAAGCACATATTATCTCGACATTAATCCGATTCAACTCAAGTGCGAATCCTGGGACGAATTTCTTCCTGGAATTGCCTCCTCATTTGGTGTATAATTCTTGGTGGGCACATCGACGAAAATGTTTTGAGGATTGAAGACAAATCGTGCGTCATGTTCTACATTTTACCCCTGGAAATGCACACACCTTCCTGTCTAGTTTTTGTTTGGATCAGATTCTATTTGGACTCTCCCGCGCGATCTTAACAGTGATAAACTCCCCCTCCCACACCCTTCACTGGCACCTAATTCGCATGTTGTGGGGTCTGACCCTGTTCTGCGATCTGGGTGTTGTATACATGGTGTTCTGCGATCTGCGGAAAATACCAAGACCCCGACGAGGGAGAAACACTTCTCTTTCTCTCACTTCAGGTTGGTTTCCGCCATCAGGATCCCGAGCGAGGGTGGATGGGGTCAAGGCTTGTCCATACGCCACACCACCAACCTATGGTTGATATCGTGTTTGGAAGCCAACAGGACGAGATCGTTGCAGATTTTCTCCACGCATGGACGTCCAGAGGTGCTGCCCATAACCCCCCCGCATCGCTCGTTATGTGTGCGAAGCACCTTGTTGATCTTCCGAACCCAAGTTCTTCCCCAAGGTTACGACGACTTGTTGTACGATCCGTCGGGCTCATCGGTCACAAGGGATTCGAGAAGGCTGGGGTTGAGAACTTCGTCGGTTTGTTAAACCGTCTATGTGTTAGCGTCGATGATGTGGGTTTGGGTTCCAGATCCAAGTGGACGGGACTCCTCCTGGGTGTTATCGAATCTCCCGAGGGGAGGGATTATTTGTCGTACTCATACTGGGAACTACTGTTGGAGCTCGGCTCCTCATACCACGGGGTTCCCATAGGCCTTGTTCACTACGACTCACGTGTGATGATATCTCTCCAGGCTACCCGAGAGTGGGACAAACTGGCGTGTTGGATTTGCGTTGTCTGGCTGGAATGGTCACTGTACTTGGACGTGTTGTCGAGAGACTTGGAGCACGCGATGCTGTCGTTGTTCCGCCAACGACCTGACAGCATCCAAAAGCTCGATGAATGGGGGAAGAACTCGGGATACTATATACCGGCGACTTTCCAGCGGATTTGCGATCAAGGGCACCTCGAAGTAGAACAGCGCAGTCTACCCCCGTACGTTCATTTCCGCCCTCTTAGAGTGCCCTCCGAGTCTTAACAGACCGCGTTTTGTTACAGGCAGATTTCTTCCGCAGGTGGGGGGAGTTCTGGCTCTCCGTTGCCCTTTGTCGTCTCACCGTTTGTTGGAGATGCAACTCCTGGGTGTCACTATTACACAGTCTAGTAGCGGTTTACGAGGGTGCATACATTTTGTAGTCGACCACATGGAGGGCTTGATGGGTCCGCCCCGTCGTGTCCCAAAAAAGTAATCGGGCCGGCGCTAGTGGTAGTCTCGGACAACACGCACCTTCAATGCAGCTCCTCGACTTGCCAACGGAGACCTTAGAAAGGGTGTTTCTATTGTTACATTACTTTGATCTATGCAATGTCAAACTGGTGCGTAACACGGAGTAGCATCCACACCCCTTCCTCCGGTTGGTCGACTCGTCAATGATCGATGGGATGTTGAACTTTCTGGATGTGCTTCATCAGGTCAGCCGCCGGTCTCTCGAAGTTGTCAGAGGGTCCACTTCCCTCTCATACCTCAAGGAACTCTTCCTTTCTGTGTACCAAGATGACGCATTCACGCTGAGTGGTGAATTCACTGGACAGGTCCCCATCACCGATCGATGCACTCGACTTCGCGCTCATCGCTTACGCTGGAGCAAACTGGAGTGGGTGAACAGCACGACCATCGAATTGCCGGTCGGAGGTTTGGAGCCCGATTCGATACTAAGGCGGAACGTGGTCTGCTTCCCCTCCGGCCCCATGTGTCTGCGCTTCGTCCAACTACCTTCAGAAGTGAACGGTGAACATCGGACCCGGGAGTGGGATGTCGCGCTCAAATTCGGGCCCCCATCCGTGTTCAAGTTCGATGGGGATTATATGGATTTTGATCCGGCGGGAGATGTGTTCATCTTCCTCGATAACGGGCCAGTGATGCAAGTAGACCACAGGTGAGTGTCTTTCTTCGGATCAAAATTATTTGGGTTGATGATGTTTTTGCATCTGCTCTCACCGTGGAAAGAATACGCCTGCACATACTTCGACTTTCAGACGGAATTCCCCACCCTCGTGCACAACTACGGGCTCCTGACAACGAGTTCCCGGCTGACCCCCGGATGCCCGGCAGTTCTAAGATAGGAATCTGCGGGACACATGTTTGGTTTCTCATGAAACCGGTCTGGGAAGGGTATCGGGTTCTCATATGGGACTGGACGACTGGAGAGCTGATATTTGTAACATCTTTCCCTTCCCGTGCACAATCATCGTTGCTAACGGCACTCAATCAATACAGAGAGATGGGTGTGATGGGTTCTCATATGTGGTAAAGAACCAACTGCTCTGTATCAAGCGCGATATGAGCACGGTTTTGCTGCAGTTGGTGGACATCAGCGCCCGCGAGGACGGACAACCGCTGGGACTAAACGGCAGGGTCCGTTGCACTTTCCGGCTTGGACCAGGACACAGTAATGTTTTCCTCGATACCGCCGAATATCCACCCCACCGACCGGGGGCCACGTTCCGGTTACGACCCGAAAATCGGATTCTCTCTATCACTTGCCACATACACCAACGTTATATGGAAAACACCACGGTGCATCGGTACCCATATGTGGTACCCATCACTGTGCTTTTGTGGTTGGCAGGAGGGCGAGAGGGTGGGAGCTGGTCGTGGAATGAGTGGCGATGGTACGCCTGGCATTCAAACTTCTCCAGCGAGTCCCACGATGCGCCGATGACTTCTTCGAGGATGACCACGCGGAGAGAGAGATCCCGTGTCCACCCACAACGCATACCGATCCACTTCTTTGAGCATCCCCCAAACAAAGTGGGACCCCGGGCAGGAGATTCAGTATACGCGATCCCGCTCGTCCGTTGCGAGAAGCACGCAAATGTAGCATTTCAGGAAGGCACAAAGCTCATGAGGGTGATGATCTCGGAGGATAACCTAGTGGTTTGGGAGGTAGGTCTCATCTTCCTGACTCTCTTCGGAACGTCGTGGTCACACCGTTGTTTATCGCACAGCAACGTGATGACGGCCGGGAGACGTTGACGGTTTTGTCTTTTTGAATGTTGTGTATCGATAAGGAGCTTTGATAGTATAAAGATATCGTTCATCGACCTCTTTGGGTATACCTCAAGCGGAAGACCAGAAGTGCTCCAAGAAGGTCGTCAGAGGGGGGGGGACTGGTGGTATCCTAGTCGTTTCAATGCCGCAGCACCCACCAATGGTTCGTCGATGCATCAAATTACCCGGAGCGCGAGGACAACCAACGGGCTGGGGAGCGTGGTAATACCGCGGCCGTGGTTCCAAAGCGGACCACCTCACGACCCAGGATCGACGAAAACAAGGTGGGGGGTCGAGCAGATGTGCACCAGTTTGCACACGGGGCGGAGTGATCTGAGGGTCGGACAAGAGCCAGAGATGGTACCTGCTCCGTCTGCCATCTTGAAAGAATGAATGCAATAATAACGACTGCAAGGAGTCTCGGTTTGCTGGACTGCCTACTCCGGGTCACAACCAACCACACGTTGCAGCGGCGCAGCAGAAGAGACGCTCGGACAGTGGGTTGACCTCACTCGGGTTGACCACACCCAGGATCCAGGTACCGGTGTCCATCCACGAGCAACAACGGGGAAAGAGACGGCGAGCTGAAGGGGTCGTCTCCCTTGAATGGTACGTTCGGTGTTGACGTACTTGTGTTGATAACCGCTGAACGGAACCCATAGTATAGGCCGCCTACAAAATGTTCGTCCCGAGGGGGGGATTGCTTACCGTACCCATACTAGGAGATACTGTTGGAGCTGCGGCATTCGACACCCGGACTTTCGGTACTTTTGGGCGACCTTCTGACTTCGATCCGCGAATTATGGTAGCTCTCCAGGATACCCAAGAGTGGGACAAACTGGTGTGTTGGATTTGCGTTATCTGGATAGCATCGCCACCGTACCCGGACGGGATATCGAGGAACTTGGAGGATGGGATGTTGTTGTTGTTTCGACAACGACCTGACAGCATTCAAAGTTTGAAGAATTGATGCAGTGGTACCGGAGGCTTTCCGAAGGATTTGCGACCAAGGACGCCTCGAAGCGGAACAGCGCACTGTCCCCCAGTATGTCCATCTCCGCCCCTTAGAGTCCTTCCCAGGTCTTACGCAGACCCGCACTGTTTTACAGGCCGATACCTTCCGTGGTAGGCGGTGGAAGTCCTGGCTTACAACAACCCTTCGCCGTCCCACCGCCTCTCACGTTGGGGACACAACACACTACTTTGACCTGTGCAGCGTCAAACTTGTGCGCACCGCGGGGCAGGTAGGGGGGGTGTACCCCTTTCCTCCAGTTGGTCGGCTCGTCGGTGGTCGATGTGGTGTTACACTTTGTGCCCCTGCTCAGACGGGAAGACTTCAGAAGGAACAGAAACAGGGATGAGGACCGCGCGGTTATGTGGTTTTCGTATAACTTCACTCGCCGTGTTTTGGGAACCTGAGCGCCGACTTGAATAATATATGGACGGCGTTAGGATTGATAGCTCACAGACTAGACAAGGTTACAGAAAATAGAGAGATGACATCGAGAGGTAGCACGAGGGGTGTGAGCCGTTCATGATACATACAATGTTCTGTTGAATAACTCCAGCCCGCTCCAGCCGATAAACTTAAGAGCCACCGCCACCTGTGTCAGGAATCGTTCAGGAAATACTCATACCGCCTGAGCATGAAGCACTCACCTCCGCAACCCCCACCTCCACCTCCACCGCCACCTCCGCAACCACCACCACCTCCACTTCCACCACCGCATCCACCACCACCTCCCCCGCTATGATGACTATGCCCCCCTCCACCCTCTCCACTAGTATGGCTATCCACCCATCCACCTCCCCCACTGTGATGATGATGACTATGCCCCCCTCCCCCTCCGCCACCACCTGTTCCGCTATCCACCCACCCACCACCACCTGTTCCGCTATTCACCAACCCACCGCCACCGCCTCCGTTACCGCTTCCTCCACATCCACCACCACCTGAGCCCCAGCCACCACTTGAACTACCGCAACCAGCCCCACCACATCCACTTCCGTAAGAGGTGCAATTTCCACCCGAGACCCCACTTCCGCACCCACCCTGAGCCATAACACTCAGTAACGGAAGAACTCGTCAGAGAGACAAATACTCACAGATGCACATCCACCGTCCGGTCCGCAGGGAATTCCAGACGGACATCCGTACCCATAGATGAGAGGGACGGGGACTAAAAACGCAAGGCTATGCCATTGGTCGTCGCGATCCACTCCTGGTTTCTTTGATTTCTTAGAACCCCGGTTCTTCTTCTTACGCGTGTTGGAAGCCCGTCTCTCCCGCGTTCTGTGAGAGACTTTCTCCACGTAAACAGCGTTGTGGTCACTCGGGTGCGTCGCAAGGAGGCAATCGTCGCGGTCCAGTGGGTTAACTTGGGGTTTTTTCTGAGAGAAGAAAGATACAGAAAGGCGGCTCAGTTTCCGACCGATGGTCTCACGCCCTCCCTGATTCGCTCGTCAATACGGCCCCGGAAAAGCGGAACGAGAACTGACCGGCAACGGGCAACCGCAGTGCATATAAGAGACACCGAATCGTTGCTACCGTAAATGTCAGCATGGCCGTCTGGATGGTAAATTGACCCCTCACCTGCCACGCATGACAAGTGATATCAAAGGAGGACGATAGGTGACCCTCTTCAACCTTATCGTCGCTGGGGGATGTAAATTAGTAGTTCGGCATTAACGCACTACCCTTGACATACTGGTTGACGAATCGACCGACGAACGAGATACAGTCTTTGGAGTACTTCTCTGGGAGGAGCTGGTGGGTGCTTTATGAACGATAGTTAGATATCCGTCCGGAGGCCCAGAGTCCCGAACTTACTGCCATGCGATATCGATGTCCAAGGTCGGGACAAAGAAGGAGGCGGTCGACGTGGAGATCAAATCCAGGAACCTTCAACGCACGTTCAGTTAAGCTTAAAACATTAGCAGCGTTTTACTCACGCGTGATACCGCGCTACGCAGTGCTTTAACGCGATCTCGTCTTCATTGCTGTCAAAGAAACCCGGTCGGCTCCAGCCTAGATCATACATCTTGTCGGTGAACGTTCCCTGTCGTTGCACCTACCCCCAGAACGAATGAGATCCTGCAACCAGATCTAAGCGAAGAAATCACTTACAGCGTTAACAAGGTCAATAGAATACGGGCGATCGTTGATATATGCGCTCATGATCTTTCTCAACCTAGAGGTCGTTGATCGGTCAAAGGTGGATGGTAAAATCCAAGAGAAGGTTACGCACATGGGAGCCCTGAGGTGTAGACCCAGTTCCTTCGTCAGCCGGTCGAGTTTGTACTGGGCAAACTCCTTGATATTGTTTCCCCACGCCACGGTGTCAGTGGATTTCGTGTATCCATCCTCCGTGCGTTTGTGTCGGGCATCCAGGTGGTAGCACAGGTTCTTGCTGGCGTAGATGCTCGCCTTGATCAATTTGGCCCTGTTCTTGTCCAGCCCTCCAGCCCTAGTGAATAGCGTTCCACTGAGCGCACTTCAGTGCTGGCCATTAATCGCGAATGGAGTGGTGCTCACGGGAAGTAAACCGCGTCCTTGAACTGCGAAACATCTTCAGAGTTCTTGGGATCCATCACAAGATCGCCCACGAGCTTGGCAAGCGCAAGGTTCTCTCTCGTGATGGTGAACTGACACGCGTTACAGACGCAAGTGAAACCCTCTTGCGCCAAACCGGTCTTCTCTGGCGTGAGGTAAGCTGTGAACCAAAAACGCTGAGAACCATGCCACCAGGATAGGTTTGTGTGTGGACTGACGTGCGGACACAAGAACGTCACATTTCGGGCACACCAGCTCACGTTGACTGTGCGTCGCACAAGAATCGAGTGGGTCCCAGGGGAGGCCGGTCGCCGTTTCCCACGAGTGCGTGATATCGTTCCCCGGCACGTACTCGGAGATGTTCCCCATAATCTCCTACGTTCCATGAGTGCCGTCCCCAGGGCTTACATAAGTTGTAATACGACGTACGAGCATGTCAATAGGGCTTGTGGCGAGTGTCTTGAGAACCCGAAGGGCTTGGATTCGAACGAGATCCTCCGCATACCATCTGCGGTGGATAGCGAGACTCTTCAGTTTACGACCTGGAACGAGGGCCCCGTGACTTACGTCGGGTTCAACATATACGCATGCCAGATGAACCACACGTCCAAGGGAGGGTTATGGAGAGTGCCGTCCGATTGGAGAAGCACAGACAGCTTCGAGACCCAGCGATGGAACCTGCAAAGCAAAAGTTCAGCAAAATCAGGCAAGATCAAGGATTACACTGAACGCACCTTTCCAGAGCAAGCTCCGAGAACCAGGTCCACCTCTCTTGCGGCGTTAGTTCTTGGGCCAGCGGTGGCAATTTGTTGCGCACGCCTTGGTTAGCCTCCAAATCGGTGACTCGAGTCTTCAGCTCCCTGAAAGCCCTCAGCAGGCTGAGATGCGCCTTGAGTTGAGAGGGGGTCACGAGGGGGTCTTTCGGAACCTTTCCCCCTATAGGGAACCGGACCTCCTCGAGGTGGTAGGGGGGTGGGGCAGAACGGTCGTCAGAGGTACCTGTGGAAGAACCCGCCCCACGGGGAGTATACCGCGGGGGCACGGTGCCTTTGCTGAGGTCGGCGTTGGGTGGTAGTTTCTTGTCCATGGGGGCGAGATTGCCAACAGAGGTGCGGACGACGACCTTATAAACCAAGGGATGATAAGTCCGGCACAGCTTCCGACCCGTTGACTCCCGATCCTCAAATGTGCTTGGACAGATCCCCCTCCTGATCAAAGGCTGTGAGATAGTGCAGGAACACTGCCTGCGTTCCTGGTTGCATCCGACGCTCCTGAGTGCGGGAGGACCAATTCATAACGTGCGGGGAGCTTATGTAATGAAGAATGGAGCCACGTGGGATAAGCTCGGATGCTTGGGAAAACCGGAACGGAAGTGCTAAATCGACGTTGGTTCACGGGCTGTGGATGGCCATGGCTGTGGTATTGGTCAACGAAGGTCGACGTGACGCGGCAGCTCCCACCAATCTCCATCAGAATTCGCTGGTTGTAAGTGTGGCGCGCTCGCAACCACCCGTTTACGGTTGATGGAAATCGGGACATGACGTGTGGATGCCGGGTCCTGGGCGCAAACCAAACCATAAGAGCCTCACGTCATTCATGATCTCACCTTTAGTTTGCGAGGTGACATTTCCTACACAGCATTAATTCCACGCCTTGGGGAGAATGCGGATCATCACGATCAGCTGGAAAGTCTGATCTGAATGAAACTCTAACCTCAGGGCAAAGATCGCAAATGCAAGCCCAGCCTTGGAGGCGGTGAACCTTGGAGGGATTGTAGGGAGTATCTGGAACCCGTTCATATTGCGTACGTGAAGGTATGGGACACTGGTCGGATAATAATAGTCGACCTAGCACTTTCCCACAATTCTGACACGCGACTCTTCCCTACTAGACGCGTGTGAGGGTATATTCAAAGTGACGCGTTCGGGGCCGGACATACCTGTGCTCGGACGTAGCCTCGCACCGACGGACGGGCAAAAACACGTAAGGAACGCAAATCAGAGACCTGAGCAAGAAACGGGGTTGGTGAAATTGGTCCTGTGAGCGGTGTCCCTCTCAACCACTCGCGCGCACTTCCAATCACGAGCCCAACAAGGTTTGCGGCCAGGATCGTGAGGATGTCAACCCCCCCAACTCCCCCCAACGACTCGCGCGTGTGATCCCACCGCTGGCGCAGAACTGGACCGTGGGTTGATGGTTAATGAGTCTGTATAGTGACGCGCGGTTGAATCGCTTACCTCAGGTCGTGGCAACGCAGCCCTATCAATCGGCTCCGAGAGCAGGGTTACCCTGACCAACCAAATAACAGATCACCAGGAGCTGTTGGGACGGATCAGCATGTAAGGGGCGGAGGAGAGATGTCAAATTCACGGGGGCAATGGATGCATACCGTGTGGATGACAATCGTAGTCTTCAAGCCTTTGTCCCCGCTGCCTGTGGACGGGTGCTTCTCGGTACCTTCTTCAGCGGATTTCTCCAACTTCGGCCTCGGGGTCTTGGACGCGTTGCCTGAACTTCAGCCACGTGGAGAGGGTCACGTTGTTGCGTCGGGGGTCGCGCGAAGCAGGTGGGAAGTCCGAGGCGGTTTCTAAGACGCGGATCGGGTGGCGGAGGAATCTCCTTCACTCCTCGCTCTACCCCGCGGAGGTTAGATCCGGGGATGGCGGACACGACGGCACTGGTACAGTGGGAAGTTATTGTGAATATGACCACCGACAGGGGAGACGATAAGAGGGAAATAACTCACGGAATTGCTCCTGTCTGGCCACCGCAGCGAAATTGAGGGTCACGACGCGCTTGCTCTACATCAGGAGTTGCGAACCCCAGCAGGCACCCAAGTCGCGTCTCAGGCAGAGGGTGGGATCCTGGGAGCTCGCGTGTACACGTGACTCGACGGATGATGCCGAAGCCGCTGTCCCACCGGACATTTTTGTTCTCACCAACCCTGACTCTAACACGCAACGGACGACTGCGACGACCGCCTTCCCCCTTCCTCCCTCCCTCCGCTCCTCCTCACGGTATAGCTTCTCTGCACCCCCAGTTGTACTTGTTTGTGTATACTTTGTCTGTCCTTTTCCCAATTTATGTCATCCTCCGTTTTCTACAAGTTCGCGTCCCAAAGAACAGAGTCTCGGGTCACCTTCGACGGCACAGGGATATCCGTTTTCGACCTCAAGAAGGAGATCATCCTCGCGAACAACCTCGGAAAAGCCAACGACTTTGATCTCTTCGTTTACGATTCTTCTAACCAGGGTGCGTACTTAGATTCGTGCCACATCCCCGACCAAGACCCTATTGCCTTCCTACCCCCTCCGCACCCGTGGCATCCGTTGCATTCGAATTCTCATGGAGTCTACCATCACAGAGTACAAAGATGACTCTCAGATCGTCCCCCGTTCTACCTCTGTGATCGTTAAGCGTCGTCCGGCCGTTCGTCCCGGCAAGGGCAAAGCCGCCATGTACATTTCTGGCACTCCAGGCGCCAGCTCCGAAAAACATACCCCTATCGTAACCCCAGCTAATAACACATGGCATAGACCCGGTCTCCCATCGGGCCACTCATCTAAGCGCTTCGACTCCAGGGAGAGAGAAAGGGAACGCGACGAACTTCAGAAACCTGTGCGTGTCGTTGCTCAAGGTTCTCGCACTCGAGCCCTAAACTCACACGGGGCTTTGCTTTCTTCTTCCAAGGTCGTGAAATCTTCGGTTGCAACGGACGATGAAGCAGCTGCGATGGCCGCCATGTTTCAGGCTCAGTCCGCGAACTGGGAGGAAACTCAGGAAAAGATGTCACAGTTTGTGTTTCCCGTCGGCGCGGGCTCCTTGTTTTGTAGTACACCAAACGGTCTAATGGATTCTCGCTTCTTTCTCTCCTTCTGGTAGAGCTACCCGTATCGACTTTAAACCCCGGACAGGGTCATACAACACTCGAGGTGGGAAACCGTTCAGCCACCAACCCGAGAAGCCCCTGCCGCCCAGCTACGTATGCTATCGTTGCGGACAAAAAGGTGCGACCTCACACCCAACACTGCAGCGACACGCAGGTCCTCACACCTCTACTAGGGCATTGGATTCAGGACTGCCCGACGAATAACGACAGAGATTTTGACAACAAACCAAGAATCAAGCGAACAACAGGTATTCCCCGAAGCTTCCTCAAATCGGTCGACTCCCCCTCTGGGCAGCTCTCGAGCGGCGTGATGGTGACTCCTGAGGGGGGCTTTGTGGTCGCCCAGCCTGACTCGTAAGATGTCTTCGTCGTGCGCGGTTACCACTTACTGACCATCCATTTAGTGTAGCTTGGCAGAAACAGGTCTCCCGGCCGAAAGGACTAACAGAGAGCGACATCCGGGAGCGGAAACCTACGGACCCTTCCTTGGTTTGCCCCATCGACAATCGGCTGTTCCGCGACGCTGTCAAGACCCCCTGCTGCGAGAAGGCGTACTGTGAAGAGTGTATTCAGACCCACCTACTGGAGCACGACTTCGTCTGTCCTAATTGTCAGAAGAAGATCACGTCATTGGACAAGCTGGTAATCAACAAACCCCTGAGGACCAGGGTTGGCGATTACGTTGACAAGGTGATCGATGAGAGTCGGAGGGAGGCTGAAGCGGCGGGCTCCTCCGGAACGCCGACGCAAAGCACTTCGACCGCCGAAACCGAACAGGTAGGTCGTGCCCGCTCCTGGGACCCTGCGGTGACTAAGCCTATTCTTGACACTAGGGCTCCTCGGTAAAAACCGAAGATGACGACAATAACCTCGAGTACCAGCCCGAAGGCGAGATAAACGTCGCCCGGATGCTCAATGAGGACATCCCTCAATTGCAAGCACAGATCGCACAACTCTCCAAGATGCTCCAGAACCCATCATTACCCACGCAGGCCCGACATTCGACAGAGTACCAGCTCAGCCAACTCCAAGTACAGTTGACGCAGGCACAGGCGGTGACTGCTTTCGCTGCCGCGGCTTCGACGCTCCAGCAACAGGCTCAACAACAACAGGTCCAACAGCAGCAACAGCAACAGCAACAGCAGGCACAGCAGCAACAGCAACAGGCACAGGCACAGCAGCAACAACAACAGATGGCGATGGCGATGGCCAACGGAATGGGCATGGGTGGGTTCAACATGAACATGAACCCGATGGCAGCGATGAATATGGGGATGAACATTCCTGGTATGGGAATGGGACCGATAGGGAATATGGGGGTTATGGGCAACATGGGAGGTATGGGGAATATGGGAGGTATGGGCAACATGGGGATGAACATTCCGGGTTTAGGTGGGAACCTGAACCAGATGGGAGGGATGGGGCAACCACAGCCTATGTGGAACCAGGGTATCCAGCAGCAGGGAGGCCAGGATTCGGCATATCAGAGATTGCCCGTCAACAACCGGAGGAAGAACCTCAAGAGGGACCGACCGTCAGATTTCTTGGAGGTTGGCGGCGGGAATGATCCCAAGGTGGCAAGGTATTGGGAGTAGATTCCTTTTCGTTCCGGTGAGACTTCGGACTTGGGCGGACAGTTTATCCCTTCTTCCACCGTTTCTTCCCCCCTCCTTTCGCCTGTTCCCCCCCTTTTTTTTCGTTCCGGCCATGTCGTTCTCCTTGACTCTGCTTTTTTATTTCCTTGCGAGAAAAAATCGCGATGATGATAGCTACACTAATCCCACGTTCATGTACAGTTACACCCGCAATAAAAGCATAATGCAGTTTTCTCTCTGCTGGTGTGAATGGGCCGTGTGAGGGGCCTATGGTGAAGTTCGAAATCGTCGCGTCCAGGCGATGATCGTCGTGATCAAGGCACCCCGCCTGCCACTGCGACGCATAACTTTGTTTCCCAAAGGGAGGTCGGACGTCGTAAGTGAGCGCTTCTGAGGTATTTGCGATACACGCCTGGCGTAGGGTCGACCGCAAGGATGGACTGTGAGACAAAGATCGACCGCGTCGTGTTGCGTGCGGGGGTCACGAGGTATCTTGGTTGAACTGAGCCCGTCTGTGAACTGGGTCTTGGGACGGATGAATGACGGTTTTATGGCGTGCCACTTGAGTTAGTCGTTTCTATCCGAAATGGTTCACAACCGTTGTGCCCGTTCATAACACATACAAGGTAGACTGCCGGTTGTTTCTCTCAAGTCCTTAGGGCGTTTACCCAGGAGCACTTGTTCACACCCTGCTACTTCAACGCCACATCACGCAATCCAGAACGGACATCCATTTCGGTGGCGTGCCATGATGCGTTGATAACTAATCCCCTGCGTAGCTATACATTTCGTCATTATAATAGAGACGGCTTCTCCCAGGGACCGGTCCGCAAACGAACTCTTCAACCAAATCTTCGATTTGCCCCACCAGCCCTGGGGAAATATTGATGTCGTTGCCATACAGATAGGGCGAAAAGGCACGATTGATAGAGGTTTGATGGGTCACGTAGTGGACTAGAGGGCTCCAACCGCTACCACAGGATTCCGATTTTGCACCGTGCAAATATAGCCGTCGCAGAGGGGGGAGGAGTTTCGCGTGTGGATTTGGTCCAATATCGTTTGACAGCAGGAACCCGTCCGACACCATCGGTTCAACGAGGTACAATGCTTCAAGGTTGGGCATTGCGGCGACCATCTCATTCGTTGCGGCCTCCGAAATGTTCGTCTCGAAATATACGATACTTTCTTGTGGAAGGAAAGTGAGGATATCGACACATACATCACTTCTGTCCGGATCATCACCCTTCATGGAAAGCGTTACAAAGGGGGGACCCTGTTGTGGCAGTCGATCCGGACCGTGGTATCCAACACCAATAACGCTAGCACGAAGCAGTAAACGATTGCCATATCTCGAGATGACAACCCCTAGCCGATCCTTGAACCTTGGATCACGGCGGAGGTAATCTCGAATGTGCGGCGTGACAACTTCTCTAACTTCGTCCTGCTCGCAGTTGTAGAACCCCAGTCTCGTACGGTCCACCTTTTCAGGGAGCCCAAGTCGGTGCATGATCGAGGAGGTACGACGGTATTCTCCTTCCAAGGAGAGCTTCTCCAGGTGACGCAGCGGCACAAGGGATTTGGAGCCACTAACGCCGTCGTCACCGATCTTCCACAATGTGAGTGCCAGGCTCCGGATATTGGGATTTGAGGCGAGGAGAGAGAGTATTTGTGGCGTTGTTAGGGTGGAGTAGGGTGAGTTTAGGGAGAGCGAAAGGTCGACGAGTCCTCCGGTGTTGGATTTCAGGCAGGCCCATGCCCAGGACGAGATGGTGAAACGCCCCGAGAGGGAAAGGACTCGCAATTTGGGGAAACGATGCAGGGAGAAGAAATCGGAACCGTCTACGCTGTTTGTTGGGGGGCCGAGGATGGAATAGCGGAAGAGGTATTCAGGAATGACCTCGCCCTCCAAAACGATCGATTCGACACTGCTGTCTCGGGAACCTCCGTCCAATGGGGTCAACGTGGAAACGACGGCGGTTAGGGGTTCTATATCCTTGCCCCTGAGGTGGACCTTTCGTATGGCATCCCGTGCAGCGTGATCCTTGAGCGCATCCCGCATGGCTTTGCCGAAAGGTTCAACCTGACGCTCAACCTGACGCCCCGCCTCGTCGGAAGTCTCAACTTGACTATCCTCTCCGTTGGAAGAGTTAACCTGGCCATCCTCTCCGCCGACGGGCACAGTTTCGTCGTTGTTTCTTCGATTCGCTTATCCAGCGCAAGGACGGAGTTGAAGTTGCTCTCGCGGCCCATGCTGATAGCCAACCCTCCGTCAGTCATTGCAAACACCCTGCAACGCGTTTACTTACATTGAAGAGGATGACCTTTTCGTGGGTTTGAGGGACAGGTTGTTCGTCGCGGGTCCGGACACGGTGGTTGGGAAAGGCGGTCGATCCTCCGCCGATCGAGGAAACCCTACATAACAGCAACCGCGCTGCGACCACACGTGGGGCGCCCCGCCCCGCCCTCGCTGAATGAGATTTCTAGCTTCAGGGTTCACGGTGGCACCGAGCACCTACGAGCTATCCCGAGCCCGGTTTCGTTTCATTTCCGCATATTAAACAACATGCCGCTACCGAGGATGGCGTTAAGGTTGGTTTCGCAGCCCACAACAAACCTCCGTCAGCCACCAAAAATGCCCTGGAATCTGTTTGCTTACATTGGCGATGATGTTTATCCCCACGGCCGTGAGAGAGGGGGTCTTATGGTTTTAATTTCTCAACTCCGAGAGGAAACCTTATACTTGCAGTAATTCCAAACCGCTTTCAATTGCCGGTGTTTACTTGGGACCATTGGTGGAGTCTCCAGTTATCATTACCCTGAGGACGGTTTGTGAGTATCCCGGGGATCCTGTGCCTCGGTGGACCTTTTGGATGACTCGCCGCTTCCCCTTCCCCCCACGTGGGGTCATGGATGAAGTGAACATGGGATTGAAGGTGTGGCGTAAATATGTAACCGAAAATGATTTTAAATCGGTTGTTGCGCGTCGGTTTTGTGACCGCTGGGTTGGGTGAGGGCTCACAAGAGCGTGCCAGGGAGCCAGCTAAGGCGATTTGGATCAAGTGGGACAAGCCGAGAAAACAACGCTACCAATACCGTTCGTACCTTGCTGTTGCTCTGTGGAATGATCAAATCCCAAACTTCCTGACGGAGACACCAGCAGCAAACACTCCGATGCCTGCATCGAGAGCAGGCGGCAAAGCGCGTTCGATCGAGTTCCTGCTGAGTGGCGAAAGCCTTGAAGTCAAATTCGGGTGGTTCTTTCACACGCGAGAGTTATAACCAGTTCCAAACCGTCGTTATCTATTTAACCTGGACATTATATGGGGGGCGTTATCGTACATCATGATGTTCTCGGGAAGATAAAGCAGCTCATGGATAGAGCGGGGAAATCAACTACGAACTGGGAGGGAGGGACTTGGGGGGGTGTTGGAGATCAGTGCTGGGACGTGTATTGGTCGCTGACGGATTGGATCCACTCGGCCCAGTTCTGGGGCTCACGAGAGAACAAGTCATCAGAAAGTTCGCGTTTGGGTCTGTTGACGAAGTTGGGGATAAGGGGTGTGATCGCGGATGCGCCACCGAGTACCGCCGTGATCCCGGGGAGGAGCGCAGGGAGGATTCGGGCCTCGAGTTCATTCTCGGGCTCACGCGAGAGCAGGTCGTCCGACAGTTCGCGTCTGGGCTTGGGGAAGCCGGGGATAAGAGGTGCAATCGCGGCTCCAGCGGCGAGCGCGGGGAGGATCAGTGGAAGGATCCGGGCCTCGAGTTCTTGAGTCTCGGGCTCAAGCTCACGTTTGGGCTTGTTGAGGAGGGGGATTAGAGGTGCACCTGCGGCAACACCAGTGAGCGCGGCCGCAAGCCCGGGGATGAGCAGGGGCAGGACTCGGGTCTCGAGCTCTTGGACGTCCCGGGTCTCGAATTCTGATTCGTCCGAAAGGTCACGGCCCCGGAAGAAATTGGCAAGAGCCGCGGCGCCGCCGATCAGTGCAGGGATGATACGGGCCTCGAGTTGTTGGGCTGGAACGAGGAGGTCAGATCATGATAAGATATGGTAGAGAATGATCTGGGAACTCACTCTCTGGTTCAGGAGCGGGGGAACGGACGACCGGAACGGCCACGGCATTGACGGAGAGAGCGCCGATGGCGAGGAAGGTGAGAGTGGCTTTGGAGAACATGATGATAGATAGTGTCGTGAGGAAGAACAGATGACAACGGCACCAGGCCTGGAGTTTGAGAGGTAGGAGAGAAGAACTGAGGGAGCTGCACAGCGGCTGAGGAAACCAGGGAATGCACCTCAACCCTTTATAGATTTTTGGGAACCCATCGACGCCAAGCCTTGACCCACCGTTTAAACGTTTACGGGTCGGGGGCGAATGCACCACGGCCGAACGCCGCCCATTTGGTATTGCGGAGTTCGGTCATCGTGCAGCACGCATCACCTGCGGGAATGCTGAATTCAGGGAAGTCGTTTCAACCTCGGGTATTCCTTAGCAACACTCAATACGCACTGGGCAGTCCGAGTCGCACCACGAAGAGGAAACCCCGTGTCGGTGGCCCTATTATCAATAAGCGAGCTCATTTTCGTGTTTGAGGATTTTTGGGCGGCAAAGACCACTTCGGACGAGATAGTTACTCTCCCCCTGCCTGTTTCTGGCTTTGCCAGGCACAAGGCATCATTTCCCGAGGCCCAATGTGCCGCTCACGGCCCAGGAACCGCGGCACGCACGATCGAATTTTTTGCGACTGGTCCGAAGATCGACACCCAAAACACTCGGTAACTGCTACTCAAACGGAGCCGGATGATTTGACGCGGATCACAGGATCGGCGTCGGCGAGTCAAACACGCGGAACGTTCCGTTTAGTCTTGGCGTTTGAACTCACGCATAAACGAAAATCCCAAGCCCTTGGTCGGGAACCGGTGAGCATCGTGTACCTTCATCTGGAGTTTCAGATTTCCAAGCCGCGGCGGAAGTTCCTGATCAATAGGAGGGTGCTTTGAGGATGTGGGGTGCAGTACTCCGAGTCGGACTCGGACACCTCTCGCATTACACCCCTCCCCTCTCGTGCCCTATATGTTTCGCTACACCCACGGCCACCAGGGCCCCACACACTGGCCCTCGCCACATTCGGTGCTCTCGCTGCGGATATTCGTTGTGACTCGCCACCGTGGACGTGGCACTTGGAGGGCTCAAATCCCCACTCCTGTTCCATACAATCGTACCCAGCAAACGCATGTTTTGTTTTCCCACTAGTTCCCGGGGAGGCGCGGTTTGCCCGCGCTACGCCTTATTTACACCGCGGGCAACGAACTATATTCCCGCAGAACAAACCCCGATTTTGTTCTGAAGGTGAACCGATTTCTTCGGGACAAAGGGACTCAAGCAAACGCTGAAAGAATGTAATAGAAGAAATAACCGGGAACAAACCCCCATTTCTTCGCCTACGCTTTTCTGAAGATACTGGTTCACACTCCAGGATAAACTCACGATTTATTCCACATACGCATTATTCACTGCCCTGTCCATCGTAGGTTTTTGGAACAGGTCTGACCATCACGGGTCCGAACACGGTGGTTGGGAAAAGCGGTCCCCTGATGGAAACCTGTCACTGCTGGTACCACATGGGACGACCCTGCAACCCACTCATCGGATGAGATCTCTACCTTCAGGATTCGCGGAGGCGCCAAGGAGGCACGAGCCATGCCAAGGCCCGTTTTGTTTCGTTTCCGCACGTTGAATAACACGCCATTATGTTTTATGCGTTAAGAGCTGGTTTCTGGCACGTCAACTACGGGTCCATCACGGTATCTAATAAACATGCAAAGGTCCTTCCCTGAAGCCTGAAGAACTTTAAAGATTCACAAGAATGCCTGTACCTGCAAATTCCACAACTCTGCGTACTTCCCTCCTTTGGCCATCAACTCGTTATGCGTTCCGCATTCCAAGACTCTCGAATCATCCATGTACCTAGGTGACGACACAGTTTCTCAGCTTGAGTCCACGTGCAGTCGAGTGCACGAGCCACGTACATAATAAGGTCGGCGGGTTTAGTGAGTTGCCCGAACCGATGGGATGAGAAGATCATCGTTTTCTCCCCCCTTAGCTTTCGGATTCGTGTGAACAAGTCTAATTGATGGCCAGTGAGGTGATTGATAACCCCGAGAGGAGCGAATACGACAGATCTTGGCGTACCATGCTCAGCGGTCGGATCTAGAGCAGCACTGGGTTCATCGAACAACAGCAACCCTACTCTTGCCTCTTCAGAAAGTACCGCCCTCATGAACATTCGAGACCTGGTTGCGAGATGTTCGCAAAATTGAGTACGGTCCAAGAAGGAGAGGCACCAGCATATTGGATCACTTACACGGCTAACCTCTGTAGCTGACCTCCACTCAACTTAATCGAATCCTTGTTCCCGACGCCGCCGATAGCCTCACGAACCAAATCGTAATCGATCTTCTTCCCGGACTTTGTTTTTGCACTGCTCGGTATATACCAAGTATCCCTGACAGGTCGGTCCAAATACGTATCAAACCCTTCTGCCATCTTTTCGATAAATTCTTCGGCGCCACCAAGCCGCGCCGCTTCTCGAATCCTGGCTTCATCGTGTGCGTTCTGGGGATCCCCGAGTGCGATGTTGTCTTTGATCTGTCGCGCACCAAACCGCACGTCAGTGGCCAGTGCACGGAATGACACATCGTGGTGGGATAGCTCACTGTTAACGGGAAGTGCGTGTAGTCTTGGAATAGGACCGCCATACTCTCACGTAAATCGGCAAGTTTTAACGTTTTGGTGTCCTGGCCGTTGACCAGTATCGCACCCTCGGTAGGATCGTACAGGCGGAGCATTAATTTGAGTACGGTGCTCTTCCCCGAACCGTTATTCCCGACGATAACCTGACGCCCAAGAGTCAGGTATACGCCGAAAGGCCAAAACAAAGAGTGCCGGACTGACACAGAGTTGTCCCTTTTCGATTTTAAACGATACATCGCGGAGGGCGAAATCGTCCGAGCCGGGATAGCGGAAGGATACGTTTCTGGGTAGGGGAAAAAGCCGAAAAAGGCTCAGCCATCCGAAGAGTGTGGGGACGCGGGGAACGAAGCGCGTACTGGAACTCGACCGTGATACCAGACGCCAACGACCGACTGTCCTCGGGAAACGATGTTTTCCCGTCTGGGACCTTGTTCTGGATGTCGTGAATCTCATACAGCTGTCGGACCCGATGGAACTGCTCGCCGATGGACTTTGCTTGGTATGAAATCACCCACAACGCAGAGGTGAAATTCCGGTTCGCCGTTTGAATGAGCCTCATGGTCGTGAGACAAGTGGGGATGGTTTCCGGTCGTACGGCAGACTTGAGCAGATATGCCGCCTGAACGTTAGCCAATCAGCATGTTGATTCACTCGGGGGGTACACAGAATAAACGACGTACCTCGGCCACTTCCTCGAGCGAGTGGGGTATGAGCGTGGCCACAAGGTTTTGGATACCGTTTAACCGCGTCTGCACCATGATCTCATGATACGAAGCACACTTGCCACTTACATGGGAATAGGCCTGATCGTACGCTGTGGAAGGGTTACGGGCTGTGCTCGAGTGGGTGGATCAGTAATCCACTCACCATCTTTGAGAAAGCCGCCAAGGTTTCCCGCAACGATCTCCTGTCTGTGATCAGAGTTCGAGACCAGCTGCCTCAGTCCATAGAGTTTGACGTAATGTTCGTTATTGGTGATCGCGACCCAAGCTGAATGAGAAGGTCGGTGAATGGTGTAGATCTGTAAGAGATAAGAGCGGAGAACTCGGAAGACTAACCGGCTGTACGCGAAAGGGTCCAATCTGGAGCAAGGAGGAACTTGGACAGCTCCTGCCCAAGGTGTACGGCCGCGAAGTAGATCCCATCTTGTTGACTGCCAACAACTTTGGCTAGGACACCAAGTTCTGTCACGAGGCGCGTAACGGAAGAGAACAAGCCGAGGATAACTGAAATAGATTCCCATGCGATGCCACGAGTGCCTTGAGAACCCCTTGAAGTGGCTTCCAGTTTGCCCTGTACCACCTTGTCATCGTAGGTGGGGACATCCAAGTCAACCCTAACGTTAAACACGCTCTTGTCAAAGTGCTCTCTCATTAGCAAGTCGAGCGGGACTTGGAGTTTTCGTTCGCAATATCCGAGGATCGCTTTGCAAAAGGCGCAGCCGAGCCGGCCGATGCAAGTGAAAATGAGCAACTTCTCATCTAGGCGCCGTTCGTCCATAGCTACTTGGATCTGTAACTCCGATTAGGGGGTGTAAGGGGGGTTCGGACGAGTACGAACAATGGTGAGGTGGTGGCTGGTGAACCTGGGCGCCGGGGATCAGGGACGATCAAGAATGTAGAGGACGCGTATCACAGACCAAAGTGCCACCGCGGGTTCCAACGAGGCCAGAAGCCTGACGAAGACGAACAGACACAGATAATACCAACATGACTTGATTTTGATCACATCCCCCACCATCCTCCAAACAAACGGCAAGTCTTCGACGAGCTCGAGGTTGCGGAACAGTTTCGAGATCCCAGGGGTAATGGCGCCAATCTTGCCGGTCGGGATCTGCTCGTACACCTCCCAGATATCGGTTGTGGTGTGCTTGAACTCTTCCGCGAGATCTGACTTTCTTTGGGTGCGGTCGCCGTCACCCATGGCGCGTCTTTCGGGTTTGTGGAAGTCGTCGATGATCGCAGGAACTGGTGGTCCCGTTCAAGCGCTGCATTACGGAGGAATCCCAGCACCCTGCGCCCGCTCGCCAGACGCCCATTACCGGGGACGGCACCTTCGGCCTTTTTTCTCGACGGAAGTAGCTCTGCGGGGTCACCACGGTCGTCGGGTTGACGGAGGCACGGTCGCCATATTTGTTTGGGGGAGGATATACTCGAGCGCTTGGAAGTGAATTTCAGCTGCCGGTGGCGTATCTGCGTTGTTGACAGGCGCTTATATGGATCACAGCGGGTTGAACCTCGGCAGTCTACGGTGCGTTTACAGCTTGCGGGCCGTTTGAATACCCTATCTCATCAGTTTCCCCAGGCTCGACTCCCTTTCCCCACACCACCACTGCGGCTACCCGACGCCCGCCACTCTCGGTTCCCACTGGCCACTTCGAATCCCGCATGACGACGACCATGGAGGAGAGAGGAGGAAAGGGTGAAAAAGTCTCCCCACCACTGCAAATCGATCCCAAGTGGTACGCTTGACCTTGCTTCGGTTTTATCGCTAGCCGCTGAAGTACTGAATGGTTATAGCTTCCAAGATGCTCTCAGAACGTTCTTCCCACCCATGAAGTGCGATGATTCTCGCATTGACTTTTACGCGATGTACAAGAGGGAGGCCACCGAGTATGACATGGACTATATCAAGAAGTATGACGAGGACCTCAACACTACGCTGATTTTCGTGCGTTGCCCACCGCCCGCGCCGGGTGCCACTTATCTTACTTGTCCCCACAGGCGGGTCTGTTCTCTGCTGTTAGTTCCGCATTCGTAATCGATACCCACACGAGGCTTGAAGTTGACCCGAACGACCGATCAGCAGCGCTCCTCCGCGCGATCCTTTTTACCCTCAATCAATCTGCCATCCCAAACGAAACGCCCGATGTTCCCCCCGTCCAGGAAGGTCCCCCCAGCGAGATAGTCACCGCTACTGGACTCATGTATGCGAGCCTCCTGATCTCGTTGCTAGCCGCGTTTGTTGCGATGTTGGGGAAACAGTGGCTCAACCGCTACTTACGGAACGCGGGTGGGTCGATGATTGAGCGTTGTGGAGATCGTCAACGAAAATGTGATGGACTCCAAAAGTGGCCTTTCCACCTCTTCATTGAGGGCCTTCCAGTCATGCTCCAAGTGGCCCTCCTCCTCCTCGCTTGTGGACTCTGCCGGCGCATGTGGTCCATCAATAGCCCTGTTGCATATATCCTCATTGTTCTTACTGCCCTTGGGTTCCTATTCTACACCATCATTGTCATTGCAGGTGCATCCTCATACAAGTGCCCATTCCAGACACCAGCATCAACTGGATTGCGCCGTTTGTGGAAGGGGGTTGGGCCCCATATTCTCTCTGTGCCACATTTCATCACTGTTATGGGTCTTTATCTATTTTGGGTGCTGTTATCTGCTGCATTTCCTCTGTGGAGGGTAGTGAAAAGTTCAGCCACTTATACCATCCTTTGCTCCAAACAGGCCATTGTGCTGATGGCCCATGGTTTAGTTCAATGGGTCCAACCACATCCCCCCCACTCACCATCACCTATCTTGTTGAATGAGATACAGGGGGACTTGCACATATCCCAAGAAGCCAATCATTCACCACAAGGGACTGGTCCTTCTCCTCAGGAACCCATTCCCTTGCCTCTTCCCCCACTTGGAGGGTTGTTGACATCTGTCTCTGGGGGTACTGAAACATGGTTGGAATCCACAGCCCTGACCGCCCTCCAGAAGACAAATGCAAATGATGTCCGATGTGTCTCATGGATTCTCTGGAACATTACTGACACTGAGGCTCTTGATGCTGCTATCCAGCTGGCCACTACAATTAGGTGGTTTGAAGATGGACTTAGTGTGGAACCCCCATATAGTCTAATTATCTCCACCCTCAAGTCGTGTATTGATTCCACTGGGGAGATATTCCCTGGATCAAGAAACAGGGCATACTACTCAGCACAAGCTGCCCTGTGGATACATGTCTGTGCTATGTGTGTATCTGAAGAGCTTGCACTCAAATTCCCTCTCCCAACCATCCCCTACAGTGATGCATCCCTTGATGCAGACCTCAGACATCTCCTTGGGACATACAGTGCTCATATTCCTGAGCGGATCATTCAACAGATGTACACCATTCGTCCAGGGCTTACTCCTGTATACTTCCAGTGGACCTCTAATGTGCTTCTACACCTTTCCTGGGCCATCCGGAATGTACCAGGAGTATCTCCTGTTCATCAGGATGGTAGCCAAGATACCATCCCACCCAATGCAATGCTTAACCGCCTCCTCACATCTTGTATCTTCCTTGGCTGGCCTATTGGAGAAGAGGTGTTAAGAATCCAAGATAAGAGGTATGCTGCCTCTCACCCTTTCTGTCCAAATCACTCACCATCTTACCTTCTAGTGATTACTTTGATCAGATCCTTTATCAATTCTCCAAAGCAATGGTTACAGCCATAGATACCTCCCACCCCAAATGTAGACTCCTCCAAGATCTGCTAACCAGGTTATGCAAGTTGGGGAACCGGTCCAGCCAATTGACAGAGATGACATATGAGTGGTGTTCTACAGTGTGTGAGAACTACCCCTGTGTTATAGATGGGAAAGACCTCCTACTTCTGTCTTTAAAAATTGGTTTCCGCCACCTTAATCCCAAAGATCACTGGGTAGAGGCTAAACTCACTCACACAAACCACCACAAACAAATGGCCAACATTATCTTTGAGAGTGGGGATGATGGAACAATTGCAGATCTCCTTCATGTTTGGACCTCTTACAGTCACTCCCATGGACCACCCACCTGGCTCAACATATGTGCAAGGTATCTCATCAATCTCCAGCCTTCTTCCCAGAGGTTGCGAAAACTTGTCATACGCACAATCATGGCTATCGGTTACCAAGGATTTGAGGAAGTTGGAGTGGAGGGATTAGTTGGGTTGTTGAGCCACCTGTGCATTAGCATTGAGGATGTTGATCACAAGGGGGATTGGGTAAAACTCCTCCTGGACATTGCCCAGTCTTCTGAGGGAGCTCAACATTTGCCCAATTCATACTGGGAATTGCTGGTAGAGCTTGTTGTTTCATACCCATGGTTGCTGGAGGGTAGCAACTATAACCCACATACCATGGTATCTCTGGAGAGTGCTGAGGAGTGGGACAAACTAGAGTACTGGGTGGGTATTGTCTGGATGGTATGGCCACCAGGGTGTGGCAAGACAACAGAGGAGGACCTTGAGCATATAACACTATTGCTAGTCCACAAACAGCCAGGTGCTATTCAAAAGCTTGGACAATGGGTAGAGAGGTGGAATAAGAGGAGTTCCAAAGGGATACCTAAGGCCCTTCAACAGATCTGTGAACAGGCATACCCAAAAGTGGCAGAACAGGATGTACTGTAAGTTTTCCTTCACAATTACTGGTGTACCTTAAGTCTCATGCAGGTTTACACACTGTCTTAGGTCAACCCCACCTTCTGAAAAAGGAGATGGGGACACTGTTTACCTACCACCACATTCTGAATGTTGACACTATCCCATATATGGTAGTGTCGGTGTAAACTAATGTACTATCTGATCAGTATCACACCTCCCCTTCAGGCTTTGTGAATAAAACATTCCTTGTCACCTAAACTTAGTTACTGATATACTTTTCTAAAATACAGCCAAAATTCCCCAATACACTCAGTAGCTCCCTTCTATTTCTAGGTCCCCAAAATAACATCAAGTCCTACCAGTATCCAGCCAACTCCACCTACAGAGTCACCTCTGAGTTCAGGTGCCCTGTAAAATTCACAACCACTGGCCACCCTCAATCAAACCAGAGAGCCCTGGGAGAACCTGACTAGAATCCTGCAGCTAACACACCCTCTGCTGGCAGACTGTTGAGCGTGAATCTGACCCCAACAGGTTAGGAAGTTCAGCAAGGAGGAAATCACACTCAGAACATACTTTACTTTGTTTGGTTTCTAGGAATCCCTCAACCTATATAAAAATCATGGGAGGCAGTTATAAGCTGGGGTAAGTTCACCAGAGACATGGCCACCCGGTGACACACCATACAATCCCTTTCCGGGCCCGGGAATGGGGTTCAAAAACATGACATCTGTTGTTTGGTAAGGAGAAGTGTGTGTCTCGTTCTCAGGTCAAAAGGTAAATCAAGCGGAACCTCAATAGTGGGCTGTCGCTGGAGATCTGTTGCAGTAAACGCTGAGACACTTCATATGGAGGATACCCGCCGGCGCCGGACATAGCCTTGGAGCGATCGTGGAGAGGGTCGTTAACCCCATGGCTGGTCTATCTACATTTAAGCAGTGTCGCGAGGTTCGGTGCTGGGGCAGGACCCCTTCCCGCTCCTTTTCGCGTACAATTGCAACGTTCGTCAGCGACGCGTGATAAAGTAGGGGTTTTGCAACCTGACGGTAGTTGACCGTAGGACGCATCTGGTCAGGGTAAAAGGAAGATATATTATGTCCGATATTAGGAAGTAGGGGGGGGATAAGGAACGTGGTGGGTGACGTGGCTACTAACCAAGATCAGTGAGCTCGTCGGGTAGGGTGTCCGTGTATCTATATACCTATGGGGGAGTGTGGGTAATGACATGGGGGTAGAGGTGAGAGAGGGAAGGACGGATAAAAAGCCGCTGGTCGTCCGCTGTGGTGAGAGGCACCAATCGATGGTGGAAGGGTAGAGGGAAGGGAGAGGGAATGTTCCGGAATATAAATACATTGGGAAGGTGGAAACGGATTACTCTAATCGCCTAGAGGGTGGCATCAAAACAGATATTAAAGAGACAAAGTCCGATGGAGGATGGGTGTATGTGTGATATCTAGTAGAATGGAAGGGGAACGATTGCGACAGGAGGTGTGGCAAAGCAACATAGCGATTAGACAACAATGGTCTGGCGGGGGGGAAGGAAGAAGAAACAAGGGGAAACGGCAGCG
>Ga0307516_10001597_pt1 | contig 31156 bp, 36 predicted proteins | sample 19_EM_MG_FD_203310 | JGI IMG/M metagenome (GOLD analysis project Ga0307516, IMG submission 203310) | Populus trichocarpa ectomycorrhiza microbial communities from riparian zone in the Pacific Northwest, United States - 19_EM | ecosystem: Host-associated > Plants > Roots > Unclassified | place... | reverse complement strand
TTGGTGGCAAACCGTACCGGCACCCGTACCGTCAATGTGCGGAGCGAAAGCCTGACGGCGACGGGGCCGTAACCGTATGACGGGTACCGTATACCCGTATATTACGGTGACGGCGTGCAGCCCTAATCCTGGCCACAACCACTTCATTGCTTGCACCATATATCTACCTTATCACTCCGACCTCCTCTCATATTTTTTGACATTTCTTCTTGTTCCGATCTCTTAATGCTGCCTCATAGATTCATCCAACAGTGATGATTACAATACCTACAACTACCACACCTATTCTTACGATATCACCATCATACCAATCCATCAGCATGGACTCGGACCTTTTTAAATAAATGCTCTCATTTACTACCACCCTCTTTCATTACTGATTATTTTTTAAATATCTTTTCTTGCACGCCACCTTTTCCTTTGTGGCCGCCAGCTGCGTAGCGAGTAGATTGGATCTTGTATCATAAAAGCAGCTCTTTGGCATTGATAAAAATACCTTAAAACAATGATATCGGTACCGCTGTGCCCCCATTACATAAATTCTTCGTCGCTCATCCGGATTTGCCGGCGCCTTTGCATACTGGGGTATGCATCTGTGGGAGCTGGATTGATTGGTAGTTTCTGCCCCTAAATCTGCCCCTGGATCTGCAGACGGCAGGCTTCAATAATTAGGTCCGGTTCGGGCGCAATCTGGTCGGAACTAGCAACTAGGATGTCCTGGCCCAGGGTCCTATCGGACTATTCCTGACGCGTGGGAAAGGACACCGCTTCGTTGGGCGAAGTAGGACTTCAAAATTAAGATATTTGACCGCTGGGTGCCTATGCATTTCGTAGGATCACCACCGGTTCGCGTCGTCCGCTGGAAAATCCAAGTCAAGAAAATGGCGGTGACAATATCATGGGAACAGTCACCTGTAGCAGGACTACAGACACCGTGAGCCCGTATTTGTGGAACCCAGTAGCTATAGAGCCTCATCACCGACGTCTCCGCACGGAACCAATATGTTGCACTAGGTCTGACTTTGTCAGGATGTCGGATTACGTGAAAACCATGGACAGAATGGCAAGCAAGTCGTGGTTGTGTATTGATGGCCCCGGCAGGAGCGGTCCCGCGTGATGGTCCGCATCTGTGGTCCATGTGGCAAAGGAGGCCCAGCATCCACGGTCACTCTATTTGTGGCGCGTGAAGATCAGCAGCTACTGGCACCCTTGTCCCTGCTGGGCGGGTGGAGGCTATTTCTGCCGAGATTCCAATGTCCAGCCTTGGGCAAAGATCGTCCGCTGCCAGATCGGTTAAGCAGCTGATATGCAGTAGGAAATTCGAGTTGAACGTACAAGAGCAGGCGCCGAACCGGGGTGGTTGAGTTGGACGAGAGAGATCATCGATTTGGTGAGCCAAGGACCTTAGGGCGTGACGTTAGTGAGTCATGAAAGACAAGAACGACACCCATGCCATTCTGTCAGGTTGGGTTTACGTTTGATCATCCTGCGGAAGCGAACCCACAAAGTCCAGATTCATCGCATCCGGCAGGGTATTATTTTTGAGGCGGTTGCATTGGTGGTTTTTTTTGAGGAGGGAAAATCGGGTCACGAGAACGACAACAAAAACATTTCGGCCACGATTCTCCGCTAGGGTGGCCAGAGGAGCAGGGTGATATTCGACTGGACAGAAAACGTGCGTATACCTGACCAATTTTATTAAAAATTGGGAAGACCTGCTGGGATTTCCCGTGAGCGGTATATATCGACCCTCAAGTTCAATGCTTGACATCAACTTGAACTTCGCACCATGTACTTGAACCGCATTCTTCTCTTCTCCATCGCTCTCTGCGTTGCTAGCGCCTTCGCGTCTTTAGACCCGTTGGAAGCCCGCGCCTTGAAAGGACGCAAAGCGTGCGTTAACAAGGATGGATCCTGCGTAGTGAACGGACAATGTTGCCCTGGTTTAAGTTGCATCAATCGAGGCCAGACAAACCCTGGACGTCGCCAGAAACAACCGTACGTCGTGTTCCAGCGCCACCTGATGATCGCAAGTTAATTCTCTGCTATAGAACCAATTTACAATGCACTTGAATGTTGAGCAATAGTACATCCACCCCTGTACCTATGCTGGTAAGCGGAGAGCGGGCCGGGGGGATCCATGATTGAGAACACTTACAACCCATAGGCCGCAACAATATTGTCAAACGCTTCGTGGCTCCACCTTGTACTACTGTATCCAGAGCTGTTCGTATGATTTCTGTAAATTGGATGGCTTTTTATTATATCTATGTTGGACTTCTCGTAAGCGAGCGGTTGATGAAGGTCGCGCGCGTCCCACGACTGTTGTACCTTAGTCTCGGGGATCCCTAGGGTACCCCCAAGGCAAGTGAAGTCCATAAGATGGCCATTTCATATTGACGCCATATGGCTCCACTACTGGAGGATCGAATGTCGATGCACTCTCAGCATGAGAAAGATTGATGGAAAGATGCCTGCCCTGATAGTGCTGCGAGTCCAGAGTGAGGAGACAATGAATTGGCTGGATGCTGCGATTTGGCATAACGATGAACTTCAAAAAATCCGGGACGATTTGCTGGGTGTCCTCAGTGACGGCGATGGTGTGGGAAGGACCAGTGTTGGTGGGGATCGGCCGGGGTCTGCGGCCTGGCCGAGAACTTGGATTCCTCGTGGGAAGGACGCTGAGGTTGTGTGCGGCACGACGCATTGAGATACAGGTAGAAGTTGGGCAGGCCGGCGGCGGCGGATAGTTTGGGAGGGAATCTGGGTGGTATGTACAAGAGTGATAGTATACGCGGTTTTGAAGAAGGGGGTGTGAAGTTGATGACGGGTGTGATGATGAGTCCCGTTGGCCTCCCGACGCCCCCTGAAACACTGATAGTGAGTCGAGTTTGGATGGCGGGAGCGCGGCCGGTCATGGGGGCAGGAGCAGCAAGGACGATGTGCAGAAGAATGCGGTTGGTGTGGTGCATGAGCTTTATGCCAGAATCGTCAGTGTGGGGGAAGCAGGGGAGCTCAGAGCGCGGGTGGCGGGTCTATTTGGTGGAAGGATGTCGGACGGAGAAAAGGCGAGAGAGGGTCAGGTGCAATTACGCGCTTGAGGCGCGTGTGGGGCGTTTCAAGGACTCTATCGTAGTCGACGGGCAAGAGTGTGTTACTTTTGATTTCATGGTGTATCGCTGACCGTCCAGTGCTAGAAGTCTTTATCTGGACTTGAAATGCAACTAGGGGGAATTGCCGCCTTCGTCGGCAGAGACCATGCTTGTCTCTCTATCTCGTCTATCTATATACCGACTGAACCAAAGTATTTATTATTCATCATGAAGCGCTTTACAATGTTAACCTACATACCTAACTTCTCCATTAACCCAAAAGCGACAGCTTTCGTGCGCATGTTGAATGGTCCCCATTCCTTTGAGAGTATTTTGGAAAGCCAAATGACGGCATATTTTGCAGCGGTGTAGTTGGATTGGCCGACATTCCCGTGTAGACCGGAGGTGGAGGAGACGTTGATCATGCCCCTGTTCTTGCGCGCTTCGGGTTGTTGAAGGTTCAACCAAGTAAGAAGATTATGGAATAGATAAGTAGAAAAGACGGGGGTCGACTGACTTTGACTCGGAAGTAGGGGCTTACAATTGATGACTTGAAGGCCGTCTTATCACACCACCAATCTCCCGTTTCCACCCCATCCCACGACAAACAAATATTTCATACCATGCTCCTGACTGGATTCTTCGCCCTCATGCGACTTGGGGAGTTGACCGATTCCGACACTCTCAAATTATGTGACCCACGAAAATTGATTCGACGATCATCTGTTCAGGTGACTCCAGATAATTACTCTTTCTTTCTCCCCGGGCACAAAGGCGACCGTTTCTTTAGAGGAAATACTATCATTATCCCAAAGAATGACAAGGACTACACCTTGAACCCCTCTTAACCACTTCATCCAGGACTTGTGTTCGCGCGACAAGAAATTCCACTCCTTTCACCTCTTTGGCCCCGTGAAGATGGATCGACACCCACCCGCTCCTGGTTCACCCGTCGCTTGCGTCGTTTCTTTGACTCCTCTGTCAGTGTCCATTCAATGCGCGCTGGTGGTGCCACCCTCCTGGCCGAACTCGGCACGCCACCTCACCTGATTCAAGCCATTGGTCGCTGACTCTATGGACGTCAGATTGCGTCTCGTTCCTTTTCCATTTCTGTTAAAATACGACATTGGTCATTTTCTTTACTATTTTGGTACCGATTGCGACGCCTTCACTTCACATACGAAGCCAGACGTTTTTCCACACCCCTTTCCTTTTTCATCGTAGCTTATAATTTCCCTCCTTGTTTTTATAGGATTTTTAGGACCTCTCTACAATAAAAAAACCTTAACACATTGACACGCGCCCCGGGACCTCCGCCTCGACTCAACAGGCGCCGGCTGAAAGTCCCGGGAGCTCTTTTCTCGACCTCGCCTCTGCAGGTCGAAAGGTGCAGATTGGTGGATCCGTACCTATGTCATCCCATTACATAAATTCTTCATCGTGAAGCGGGATTTTCGGGCGCCCCTTTGCATACTACCGGGCTAGGCATCCGTGGGAGCTGGATTGGTTTAGTAGTTTCAGTAGCCTCTTCCAAATCTGAACCTGGATCTGCTGGCGGCAGGCTATAATAATTGGATCCGGCTGTTGGTTAGTTCTGGCGCAATCTGATCGTAACTGGGATCTAGGGTGTCCTGGTCCAGGATCCTATTGGACTGTTCCTGAGGAAGGGTCACCTCTTCGTTGGGCGAAGTAGGACTTCAAAACCAAGATATTTGACCGCTGGGTGCTTAAGCATTTCGTAAGGAACACCACCAGTTCGCGTCGTTGACCACTGTAAAATCCAAGTCAAGAAAATGGCGGTGGCAATATCATGGAGACAATCACCTGTAGCATGACTACAGACACCGCGAGCTCGTATAGTGCCTCATCACCAGCGTTTCCGAACCAATAGGTTGCACTAAGCCTGAGTTCGTCGGGATGTCGGGATGTCCTTTCAGTCGAATTGCGTGAAAACCATGGACATAATGGCAGGGAAGTCGTGGTTGTGTATTTGTGACCCTGGGAGGGCGGTCGCGCTTGAATCGCGCGAGGACCCCGAGCATATACTTTAAAGGACAGGTTCTGGGTAAATGCCGCCTAACGGCCGCCCTCCGGAACGGACAAAATGGGGTCTAGCCCAAAACTCCCGTTTCCTAGGTGCTGACAGCTACCCAACCCTCAGTCAAGGGGCGCAGCACCCGCGGTCATTCCATTTGTGGCGCGTAAAGACCAGCAGGCAGCCTTGTCTTTGCTGGAGGACTCTACGAAATGCACAAGAACACGCACGGTAGGGATGACGATGCTGATGAGTCATCATCAGCAGCAGCCAACCCGTTCGCAGCTAGCGTTGAGCGGCGTCTTCAAGAAGTACCTCGATCTTGAATCCGATCCTTTCGCTCGAAAATTATCGACTCATTCAAGTACAATTTACATATAGAAGAGTCAAAGTCCATGAGAACAACTCGTATTACAAGTTACTTCTGTCTGACTCGTTTATTATCAAATGATTTTTTTCTGATTTTTTCTGATTTTTTAAGCATTTTTTCAGTGCGCATCGAGGACACGTCTGCTGCCACCCTCATGACACGATGAGAAACGAAGCCCGCGATGTTCTGCAGCCGTACCCCGGACCTCATGTTTTGAGCTGCTGCCATCCTCATGACGGGAAATGAAGCCCGCGATGTCGCCTCAAACATGAATGATGGTCATTCTCGTTGTGAATCTGCGACGAGGATTATTTATGACACGACGGGGAATAAAGCCTGCGCTGTCCTACCGTGCACTGGAGCTCGCAGCTGCTGCCATCTTCACAGTGACACGACGGGAAACGAAGCCCGCGATGTCCTGCAGGTGAGGCCTTGGCTTGAAGCTTGAAGCTCTGAATCGGCTTTAATGTTAATTTCGCTTCGTGATGAGGATGGGCTACAAAGCCTTAACTTCCTCGCTTCTTCATCACCCACGACGGTGCCAAGACCTAAGCATTGACCATATGCCCTACGTCACTCCACGTGGCTGCGACCCGCGGATTAGACTAGTCTCAGGGTGTCAAGGCGCAAAATGGTAAATTTGAACCTGGAGTTACTGAATGCCTATGGTATTCCGCGTTTTCGACTCTAGTTTCCAATCTTATCGTGCGCTATGGAGTCAACATGAACTGGCCATCTTATAGACTTCACTTGCCTTCGGTATATCCTCGGGAATCCTAAGCCTAAGCTCGAACAGTCTTGGGACGCGCGCGACTAGTACAAGAAGTCCAACATATAATAAAGCCGGACCCAATCTACAGAAATCATACGAACAGCTCTGGATAAAGTATATAGTCCAAGGTGGAGCCACGAAGCGCTTAACAATATTGTTGCGGTCTATGGTCAAGGTCGTAAGTGTTCTCAATCACAGATCCCCAGGGAGGCCGGGCCCGCTCTCCGCTTACCAGCATAGGTACAGGAGCGGATGGACTATTGGTCAACATTCAAGTGCACTGCAAACTGGATCTATAGCAGAGAATCAACTTGCGATATCAGGTGGCGCTGGCACACGACGCACTGGATTTTCTTGTCAGAATGGATGTTTGACCGGGTTCGATGGATGCAAGTTAAACCAGCGCAACATTCTCCGTTCACTACGCAGGGTCCATCCACCCTAACGCACGGTTTGCGTCCTTTCAAGGCGCGCGCTTCCAACGGGTCTAAAGACGCGGAGGCGCTAGCAACGCAGAGAGCGATGGAGAAGAGAAGAATGCGGTTGAAGTACATGGTGCGATGTTGATGTCAAGCATTGAACTTGGGTCGATATATACCATTCACGGGAAATTCCAGCAGGTCTCCTGGCTACCCTATCAGAGGATCGTCGCCGATATGTTTTTGTTGTCGTTCTAACTTCTTGTGACCGCTTTTTTTTTTTTTCATCTACGATGATGCTCATTAAGACATATGACACATTGTTCCGATAATAGTTCCGTTCAACTACGCAATGATGCATGGGAAGGAGGTTGAAGGGATTAAGGTTGTCGGCCTATCTTCGGTCCTACTCTCAGATGAAGTTCCGCTCAACTATGCAATGATGCATGGGAAGGAGGTTGAAGGAATTAAGGTTGTCGGTATATTATCGGATCATATGCTATGATAAGCATTACCGCCTACTCTCAGATGAAGTTCCGCTCAACCACGCATGCATGGGAAGGAACTTGGAAATCCTAGATCCGGTTCCGATCAGATTGCGCCAGAACCAGCCAACAGCCGGATCCCACGGATGCATACCCCGTATGCAAAGGAGCGCCCGAAAATCCGGCTTCACGATGGAGAATTTATGTCATGGGATGATATCGGTACCAGTATCGCTTCATCTTCAAGATATTTTTATCAACGCAAAAGAGCTGCTTTTATTATACAATATCTAATTTACTCTCTACGCAGAGGGCGGCCACGAGGAAAAGATGGCGTACGAGAAAATATATTTAAAGAAGAGTCAGTAATGAAAGAGTGGTAGTAAATGAGAGCATTTATTTAAACAGGTTCGAGTCCATGCTGATGGATTGGTATGATGGTGATATCGTAAGAATAGGTGTGGTAGTCGTAGGTATTGTAATCGTCACTGTTGGATGAATCTATGAGGCAGCATCAAGAGGTCCATCAGTGAACTGGTAGACGACGAGTCTGTCTCGTTTGCCTTCGCTTACCTTTCGAAACCTGTCATATCGGAAATCCCGGTTCTCTGATGACTTGGAACAAGAGGAAGCATTATAAAAATACGGGAGAAAGTCGGAGCATTAAAGTAGATGTGTGGTGCAAGCAGTGGGGTGGTTGTGGCCGGGATGTCAGGAAGAGTGTCAGAGGCAGAGATATACCGGGGGATGATATGTAAAAAAAGGGAAACACAACGTCCAGCATTGCATTTCAAGTCCAAAATCGGGATAAAGACTTCTAGCACTGTACAGTCAGCAATCCACCATGAAATCAAAAGAGAAGGAGGGAACACACCTTTGCCCGTCGACCATGAGAGAGCCCTCGAAACACCCCACACGCGCCTCAACCGCGTAATTCCCATCTGACCCCCTCTCGCCTTTTCTCCCGATCCGTCCAACATCCTTCCACCAAACGTACCCGCCCTCTGAGTTTCCTTGCTTCCCCTACACCGACGAGTCTGCCAGCGTAAGGCTTGGCATGCACCATACTGACCACCCCCGGGCCTGAGGCTCCATCTACACCTCTTCCTCACTGTTCCCGCTCGCATGACTGGCCGCACTCCCACTATCCAAACTCGACTCACTATCGGGGGAGGCCAACGGACGTCATCAACTTCCCACCCCTTTCACCGCTGGCAGGAGACGTTACAAGTCTGACATAGACACATAACCATAATCTATTTGTGTGACGTCGCCATAGGGATTTATATAGGTATCTATGACCACGACGCACAACTAGAATGTGGGTATGTGTAAAAGTCTGACTTGTAACGTCTGCTGCCAGCGGTTTTTCTTCAAAGCCGCGTATACCATCACTCTTGTACATAACCAGACTCCCTCCAAACTATCCGCCGTTGCGGCAGGCTTCCCCAACTACCTATATCTCAATGCATCGTGCGGCACACGACCTCAACATCCTTCCCACGAGAAACCCAAGTTCTCGGTCAGACCGCAGACCCTGGCTGATCCCCACCAACAGTGGTCCGACCTTCCCACACCATCGCCGTCACTGAACGTTGAACCCGTGTCCAGCAAATCGTCCCAGACTTTTTGCAGTTCATCGTTATGCGAAATCGCAGCATCCGGCCAATTCATTGTCTCCTCACTCTGGGCTCGCCGGTCGAGTATTTAGCATCAGCACTATAGGGAGATCCCATGCATCTCTTTCCATCAGGGCAAGCATCTTTTCATCAGTCTTTCTCATGCTGAGAGTGCGTCGACATTCAATCCTCCAGTAGTGGAGCCATATGGCGTCAGCATGAAATGGCCATCTTATGGACTTCACTTGCCTTGGGGTACCGTATGGATCACCAAGATTAAGGTCGAACAGTCGTGGGACGCGCGCGACCTTCATCAACCGCTCGCTTACGAGAAGTCCAATATACATATAATAAAGCGCGACCCAATTTACAGAAATCATACGAACGCTCTGGATACAGTAGTACAAGGTGGAGCCACGAAGCGCTTAACAATATTGTTGCGGCCTGTGGGTCGTGAGTGTTCTCGATCATGGATCCCCCCGGCCCGCTCTCCGCTTACCAGCATAGGTACAGGGGCGGATGGACTATTGCTCAACATTCAAGTGCATTGTAAATTGGTTCTATAGCAGAGAATCAACTTGTGATCATCAGGTGGCGCTGGCACGCGACATACGTTTGTTTCTGGCGACGTCCAGGGTTTTTCTTGCCTCGATTGATGCAACTTAAACCAGGGCAACATTGTCCGTTCACTACGCAGGATCCATCCTTGTTAACGCACGCTTTGCGTCCTTTCAAGGCGCGGGCTTCCAACGGGTCTAAAGACGCGAAGGCGCTAGCAACGCAGAGAGAGATGGAGAAGAGAAGAATGCGGTTCAAGTACATGGTGCGATGTTGATGTCAAGCATTGAACTTGGGGGTCGATATATACCACTCACGGAAAATCCCAGTAGGTCTCATCCCAATTTTTAATAAAATTGGTCAGGTATATTCACGCACGTTTTCTGTCCAGTCGAATATCACCCTGCTCCTCTGGCCACCCTCGCGGAGAATCGTGGCTGAAATATTTTGTTGTCGTTCTCGTGATCCGCATTTCCCTCCTGAAAACAAACCACCCATGGAACCGCCGCAAAGAATACCTTGTCGAATGGGATGAATCCGGGCTTCGTGGGTTCGCTTCCGCCCGATGACCAAATGTAAGCCCAACCTGACAGAATGTCATGGGGTCCTTTTTGTCTTTCATCCCTCACAAACGTCAAGACGTAGGTCCTTGGCTCGCCAAATGGATGCACACTCTCTCGTCCAACTCAACCACCCTAGTTAGGCTCCTGCTTCTGTACGTTCAACTCGAATTTCCCACTGCATATCAGTTGTCTAACCGATCTGGCAGCGGACCTAAAACTGAACATTGGAAGTAATTGCCTCCATCCGTCTAGCAAAGACAACGCTGCCTGCTGATTTGCACGCGCCGCAGGTGGAGTGACCGTGGATGCTTGGCCCCCTTCGCCACATGGACCACAGATGCGGACCATCGCGCACGACCGCCCCCGTCGAAGCTCATAAATACAAGGTTTTCACGTAATTCTATTGAAAGGACAATCCGTCATCCAGACCAAGTGCAACCTATTAATTCCGTGCGAAGATGTAGGTCATGAGGCTCTATAGCCACTGGGTTCCACAAATACGAGCTCAAGGTGTCTGTAGTCCTGCTGCAGGTGACGGTTCCCATGATATTGTCACCGCCATTTGTTTGACTTGGATTTTACAGCAGACGACGCGAACCGGTGGTGTTCTGCGAAATGCATAGGCACCTTGCGTCGGCACGGCGGTATCGATATCATTATTTTTATCAATGCAAAAGCGCTGCTTTTACGATACAAGCTCCAATCGACTTCTTCCGCAGCGGGCGGCCACGAGGAAAAGATGGCGTACAAGAAAGATATTTAAAAAAGAGTCAGTAATGAAAGAGGGTGGTAGTAAATGAGAGCATTTATTTAAACAGGTCCGAGTCCATGCTGATGGATTGGTATGATGGTAATATCGTAAGAATAGGTATGGTAGTCGTAGGTATTGTAATCGTCACTGTTGGATGAATCTATGGGACGGCATCAAGAGATTGGAACAAGAGGAAGCATCAAAAAAATAGGAAACACGACGTCCAGCAATGCATTTCAAGTCCAAAATCGGGATAAAGACTTCTAGCACTGGACAGTCAGAGGTCCACCATAAAATCAAAAGAGGAGGGAACACACCTTTGCCCGTCGACTACGATAGAGCCCTGGAAACACCCCACACGCGCCTCAAGCGCGTAATTGCACCCATCTGACCCTCTCTCGCCTTTTCTCTGTCCAACATCCTTCCACCAAACACACCCGCCATCCGCGCTCTGAGTTTCCTTGCTTCCCCCACACCGACGACTCTGGCGTAAGACTCATGCACCACACTGACCGCCATCGTCTCCACCACGTTCACATCATCCTCACTGCTCCTCACATGACTGGTTGCGCTCCCACCATCCAAACTCGGCTCACTATCAAGGGGCGTCGGGAGGCCAACGGGACCGATCATCACACCCGTCATCAACTTCCCACTCCCTTCTTCAAAGCCACGATGCTTCGCCGACCCATTCCCATACCCTACATCATGCCCGACTCCGGAGCACACAACCTCCACATCCTTCCCACGCGAAATCCAAGCTCTCGGCCAAGCCGCGGACCCCGGCTGATCCCCACCCATACCCACCCCTCGCACACCATCACCTGCGTCACCAAGGACACCCGGTGCCCCCGTCGCCACACCATCCAACGCACCCATAACAATAAGCTCCCCAACAGTCAACCTCACATCCGAGCCCGTGACCGGATCATTCGCACCGCTACTCGGCCACGCCCCCAGCACACCAGCTGGAAGGATGTACGGCACCGCGGTCGCAGCGGACGAAACTGTCGCTGGACCTGCGCTGGCGTGCCAACAACTCCAGTTGGCAGGTGCCGTGGAGTTGCGTCTTTGCGATGTCAGCTTTCCGTCGACGCCGGACAGCGGCGAAGACGGAAGGACTGTACGTGTCGTGGTCCCGTTCTGATTTGGATGTGAAGGGGGTGGCAGAGATATGGATGGAAGGATGAGGGATGATGACGAAGAAGTAGAGGGCGGGTAGGTAAATGATAATAGGAATTGCTCTATGCTCTGGACGAGCTTGGAATTTTCGGGGTTGTCTGAGGGGGGTGAAAGCTGTTCTTTGGCGCCTGGGGGCAAAAGATGCCTTGATGTTGATTGAGCAGGAGTGAGCATAACGGAAAACATGGACTTACACGGACTTTTTCACCTGGGTTTCTGGCGGGGCCAGGTGAGAGCGAGGTAAATTTTGTCGGGAGAGATCAGCGGAGCCCCGAGAGTAAGGAAGGACATGGATGAGGTGCGGACGGAGCGTTTTGATGGTTGTCAGGGGAAGTGATTCGAGACTCGGTGAGAGGCTGGATCTGGATCGAGGGGAGTCGGAAGGAGGGGCAGAAGAAAATATGGAGGACAATCGGGAGCGAGAGCGGGACGCGGGCTTGGGAGCGTTGGAGGGTGATATGGAGGAGGACGAGGAGAGAGATGGAAAGAGGGAGGCGCGCCGACTAAAGTTGTTGGGCGGTTCCAGCTGCGAGGAGATGGAAGATGGAGAAGCAAGAAAAGAGGTCGATAGAGTTGTGACGAGAATTGAGTGTTTTAATAGCGATTTGTCGGGGAGGCCAGACGGGAGAAAATTGATGATGGCAGAAAACTGAGCCTGGTTGTGTGTCTGAGGATGTGGCAATTTTTTGTGAGATAGTCTGGATGAAGTGGAAGAAGAGGTGGAGTGGCTGGAGAGTGAGTCGGAGTCGAGGGAGTCGCCATGGACGAGGGGGACAGGGGACTGCTTGGCGGGAGCAAATTCAGGCTCCTCGCTAATTGAGAATTCTCCGCCGGGATAGAGCTCTGCGAGCTGCTGGATGCGAGGCTGTGGGAGGGCTGCGGTGCGCCAGGCGTGTGCGACGCGTTGTGCGCGATCGAGGAGACCCACAAGGCGGAGGGCCCCTGAGTCGTGCACGTGGAGGGGTTCAGAGAGGCGGAGGATGATGAGGGAGGGACCCGCGGACGATGGCGGGACTGGGGGCGGGGTGTGGGTGGCGATGACCATGAGGCTGTTGGCGAGGTGGGGGGCGGTGGCGAGGGGGGCGATGTCGGGGGAGGAGGGTGCGCCGAGGACGAGGATGGAGTGGGTGGCGTGGGAGTGGGGTGGATGTATGCGCCATGGCTGGGGGCCGAAGGGGTCGATGGGGAGCTTTGGGCGAAAGGCGTTGGAGGGCATGTTGAGAGGGAGAATGGAGAGAGCCTCACCGGTGTTTTGGCCCATGTCGTCATCCCGATCTGGCAGACACGACGGCTGCTGCCAGCCGTCGACCCCGTTCCTTGATCTCTTTCTTGCTCGTCATTGGTCAAAGCAATGAGTTTTCATTTTGAGCTCATCATCCATTTCAATCTCCGCTTCAAAGTGTCCCTGTCTCCTCCCACCATGTCTTTCCACTCTAAAAAGCCATATTCCGTCAGTATTCCTCCTCTTACTCATATACTAAGCTAAATCTCTCTCAAATCTACAGCGACCTGCGTCTCGAGCTGACGTCGTCGGTGAATGGCTCCACGACAGGGCCCCCAGGGGCCCCAAGGCCGCCTCCATCAACCACGTACTGTCAAAATCCGCAGCCAGCACCGCCCCCGTCAACAGCAAGCTCCTGGTTTCAAATTTACACTACGAAATCACACCGAAAGATCTCTCTGTACGTATCTCCCCAGCCCATCCTCCGCAGCTTCTGACACCACACCCTAGGCCATCTTCGGACAAATAGGCACGCTTGTTCGTGAGCCTCTAATCAGGGTACGACCAGCCCCCGACTGTTTCGTCGAAAAAATAAAAGCCAACATCAAACTTCCGTTCACTCCCTCGCATTTCGGGATTTAAAAGTACGACCGCAGCGGACGTTCCTCGGGCACCGCCATCATCTCTTTCGAAACCGCCGCAGAAGCAACCCGCGCCAAAAAGCAGTTTGATGGGATTCTTGCCAAGGGTAACCTTGTTCCTCTCCATCTCGCCCTCTTCCCCGGTTCTCTTTCAAGCCATCTCATGTTTCGTACCCCCTTGTAGGACAACCCATGTCGATCGTCTTTGACACCGCACCGATTCCGCGCACGCGCCGCGCCGCGAGCCTACCCTCTTCCCTGCTCAACAGGATAGAGAAGGCTCCCCTCCTGAACCGACTCAGCCGCGACGACGCTCACCCCAAAGCACCGTTCGTCCTTTTCGCTCCCAAGTATACTGCAACTACTGACTTGCGGTCTCCAACAGTCGAGGAGGCGTAGGCCCCATCCGGTCTCGACCCGTCCGAGGACCCAAAAAGCCCAAGACGGCAGAAGAGTTGGATAAGGAGCTAGACGCGTTCATGGTTGACTCCCCTGCAAAAGGGGAAGATGCTCCTTCTCAGACCCCTGAGGCTGCACAGGATGTCGAGATGGCATGATGGATGATGCTTGTTCAATGCTTTGCCATTTCTTACAATTTCTACGGTCATCTTCTTGCTTTCTTTTACTCGGTGCTCTTATCATATCATACGTTGTCACTCATCTCAAAATGTTGACTTTTTATATTCGTTGACTCTTGGTGACCTGCTGCGTTGGCAATGACTCTCGCTGCACCGTTGGTAATATTCAAGTTCATCATTCTGACTGTACACGTCAAGCTAGATCATGGAGTAAGTACCGTCATGCCGCTTTCATTAGCTGCAGTCCAGCCCCTTATAATTTCCCTTTCTATACAAACCCAACCCATCGAATCAAGCATGAAACACCACCTCCCAGAGCCTGACAGCCCCATCCGCTCCAGCCGTCGCCAGTCGTCCAGGCCGTTGCTTGTCATACCAGATAACAGCATTCGCCCCTCCAGGGACCGCATTCTTGATCGCAATGTTCTTCATCGGTTTGGCAACGCTCCAGACATAAACATGGGTATCAAGCGACGCAGACGCGCAATGCAGAGAGTCGGACGTCCATGCGATGGAATTGATGCGGGCCGTGTGGAAAGACCATCGAGAGGTGACGAGCTAACAGTCGTAGTACGTTTTACCAAGGTGCTAGCCATCCGAGGATTTAAAAATGCGAACCTTTCGCTCCTTCACGTCGAATAGGGCGATCTTCCCGCTCGACTGATGGACAGATGTCAGTGTAGGAAGGCCGGCAATCATGCTTGACAAGTGATACACACATCACCAGAGGCCAGCAAATTTCCGTCCGGCGAGAACGCCAAGGCTGATATGACACCTTTGTTTCCTTCCAACACCCCAAATTCCCTCAAGGAGGTACCGTCCCATTGAGCTAAACGGACTTTCTGATCCTACAAATTTTTGAGAAAAGGCAAGCGTTGATTATCAAAATCACACTTACCTCCCCGCCTATAGCAACCAGATTTCTTGATCCCGCTATGGCGCTCGGTTGATATTTAGGCGTTTCATGGAACACCCGTTGGTTCGCCTGGAAAGCCTCAATGTTTCCAACCTCCGCTACAAAAACCGTTCCATCCTCTCCCACTGCCACCGATCTAGGCTGAGCAGCTGTCGAAAGAGCTGTCGAACTACTTAAACAGAGGAGTGTAAGTGACACACAAAGCCAACACATGTAAAAAAAACTTGCAGGAACTCCGAGGTGTGTCCATTGATCTGGATTTCCCGGACGCGATCGTCATAACCAGTCGAGAAGACGGTGTCACCACCTGGAGAAGGGGCAAGGCCAGAGACCAAGTTCGAATGCCCGGTCCCGTGAAGATTTACGGATTCACTCGAGGATGGTGAAAACCACAGGACCCGTCCGTCTGCGTTGCCAGCGAGGAAAGTGTCAGTTCCTGACGAGGCCAAGCTCGTAATTGACTTCTGAGTGGCCTGTCGAACGGGGCTGGACGTCAGAAGCGCTGCTTGTGCGCCTTGTTGGAAACAGAGACTTACGCTCAAGACCCTCGCCGGCTTATAACCCACTCTTTGGTCAAAGACGTTCATGTCACCGGACAGAGATAAAGATACGATATCCTTATCTCCGCTCCACGTATTGCCCACTTGCTGGTGGCCAACACCAGTTCCGAGCTTCCATGTGTTGACTGGTTTCTGGTTCTCGATGTCCCCTAGACAGTCATGATCATGAGTCGGTAACCCAACCAAAGTAAGGAAGAACATGCATAAAGTTACAGTACAGTCCGCTGAGGACGTGACTAGAGACTTGCTGTCAGGGCTCCAAGTGCAAGCCATCTACGCCTGTTAGTGCTGCACGCTTCATAATCCAGCGTTGGCCGACATACAATGCTGCCTTTATGATGCTCCGTAAACTCGCTCAAAGTTTCCCCCGTCATCCCATCATATAAAAATATCTTCGCGTCGCTGCCAACGCTCGCAAAATGATCACCAGAAGGGGCATATCGCACGTCTTGGACGAATTTCGTGTGAGTTTTGATTGTCTATAGCCTCTGTTTAGAAGATGATCGATGAAGGAAAAAAAGGATCCCGAGTACCCTGTCATATTTGAAAGGAACACCTGGGTGTGTAAAAGATGAACAAATTTGTTGGGAGGTCATCTGGACGACGCGTACCCTGGTGGAAGACAATCAATCCATCGTCTGCCGCAGTAGCAGCTCGGAAAGGTCTCTTGTGTCGAATCGTAACCGCATTAATAGCCTACATCCTGTGTTCAGATCCTCAGAAACATCACGAAGCGGGTAGGCCGAACCTTGGAGTGGCCAATGACCTCCCCAGTAGCAGACCCAGTATCCATCATGAAAGCGTGGCCAAATCTTCCTTGTCATAAGTGTTCTCAAACTCGACGCATGACAGAACTAAGACGCCTACTTCTCGCGACCGTCTCCCACAGCGATGATACGCTTGCTTTCGCCATCCCATTCCAAATCATTTCTACAGATCGATGTGGGTTAGAACGGATCAAGAATGCATCTTTTGAACATCACCGACACGGGTCCAGATATGACTCTATATTCTCCCTTCAAAACTTGGTCATCGCCAACGGTATCCCAAATTTTAACTGCAGAGGCTCGACAAGATTATCAGAGTCAAGCGTAAACGGCACGCACCCATCCCAGTAGCATCAGCAGATGCGCAGTAGTATCCCGAAGGCGATATGCGCGCAACAGTGGTGTTTTGGACATGGCCAGAATACGTGGTCGAAAGCAAGGGGTTCTAGACCATTTGCCCTGAACGTTCGAGTATCGTCTGATTCTGTAGCCTGGCCGACTCACAATCAGATCGCGGATCTGGACGCATATAAAAGTCATTTTCATGCGTCTCAAGATCCTGAATAAAAACGCACGATAACGGTCTTGCCTGATGCATAGACTACTTTGTCCTTCGTCGAACTGAGTTTGGTAGGCGTGCCCCGGGTGGTGACTGGGTTTGGGGGGAAGATGCCGGTCTTCTTGAAAGACATTGGTTCATTCGACGCCTGGAGGGGTCGTATTGAAGAGTTGTGGGAGATGAAGGGGTTGCTGCGATCGCAGCAGCCTGCACTGCGACTCACGTGCGTGCCTTGAAAGCAACGCGACTCAAGATTGCAGCGTGCATCCCATGCTTTTAAGGTTTTTAGAATAATAGATCCAATCCGGGGTTTTCGTAAGAAGTCATAAAGGGCGAATAGCCGTAATATAAGAGTGTGGCACAAACAAAGTATAGGGTAAAACGTCTGCACGGCGGGGGAAAACCCAACACCAGCAATGTTCAATTCCAGCAATTCCATAACGTGTATGGATCTCCTGAGTAGGGGTAGCTTGAAGAGGACAGAAGACAACAAAACCTGAAAACAGCAAGGAATGTATGAAACTCGAAAAATTGGAAAGGGAATTTCGGGATAGATAGACGCATTCGAGTCTCTATTTGCATTGCACAGCAGCAAGCACTTTCTCCTTCAAGATAGCAGGATAACTATTCATAAGATGGGCAAGTGACCGAAGATCCTCTTGATCCAAAAGGGCAATCGTAACCTTGGGCTGGAAAAGACCGGAATCAGGAAACCTTTCTACTTAAGACAGGATAAAAAGTCGCGACATACCGCTCCTTTGATTCCGAAAGACTTGATGATTTTAAACCTATCAACGGGACCATCGTGAATAGGTCCAACGAGGCAGAACGCCCCACTCACAATTTGTCACCAAGTTGTTGCTTTTGCCCCGGGATGGGTTTGTCACGGAGACTGTCCATGAACTCATCCGTGGCTTGGGTCACGAAAGGATCAGCCTTGGGTAATAGTAATCCAGCACCCGACGGGGTCGAAGCAAGCCGAATGATTTCCGACGCAGGCATTTTTGCCAAAGAGGTGATGGTATGAGTTGCACCTGTACCCGCACCCCCCGGTGTCGCAGGTGAAGGCGAAGAGGCGGCAGAAGGACCCTTTGATGACAGAGCAGGAGTTTTCGGCGATTCTTCCGCTCCACTTGACGCAGATTTCTTTTGAGGAGTCTCAGGGGTAGCCTGTGGTGCAGATTTCGTGGATTGCGTATCAGACAATTTTTGGTCGTCGTCCCCATCTTCGCTATCCAGAACAATTTTTGCATCTATGAGTTTCGAGCGTAGAACTTCCACGTTGAAAAGGCACATGGCACGTTCACGTTTCGGAAGACTCATCAACAGATCCGTCAGTTCTTCTCGCCGCGAGGATTCAAGCTTGCAGATTGATGCGAAAATGCGGTCTCGCTCCGATGTGGGCGGAACAGAGCCCGAAGGCGATGATGTACGTGGAGGACTGAGAGAAACTGGTGTGGACGGGTGTTCCGGTGCGCTCGCGGTGGCGCTGACAGAGGCAGGATCAAGAAGACGCGAATCCTGTGATGCAGCTGGAGATGACGATTTGGACGGAGAGGACGTTTGTGGTTTGAGTGTATTCCTCAAGCCTTGAACTTGATCGCTGAGCCTCGCGGGATCCTCAATTCCCTGTAAAACTTCGCTGAGGGATAAACCAACGAGGGACGCCACGACTGCTTCCAGGTCATCATCTGGAACGATTCCCATGCCTTTGACCCGACGACTCAACTCTCCAGTTAGAACTTCTTTCCGGACAACAGGGGACAAAGCAGACAGTTCGTCGTATCGCATAGGCAGATTGAGTGTCCCGGAAAGTGCGGCCTGTGTGGTTGTCAATGGCAGGACTATGGAGCATATGCTGCATTTATCTTACGTTGTAGTAGCTGCCTGACCCTCTCCTTCCTCTATCCGACCTGTCATAATGCGATCCGAGGGATATTGAAGGGTGGCGAGGGCTCGGCCATATATCTCCAGCTTCGCTGGCAGTTGGACTTGTGGCCCCGCTTCTAGGGTGACCATTGTGGCCGAAGCGTTGGGCGAGCTTTTCTTGTCGCAGCTGCTTTGGTTCGTGAAGGCGCACGACAACCTGCTTACTCCCCAATTGAGCCCCATTCATGGCATGCAGAGCGGCCGCCGCTATAGAGATAAAGTACTGAGAGGTAAATCTATAAAAGAAACTTTGATGCTTACCCTGATCAGGCGTCTGGTATGACACGAAACCAAATCCACGGCTGTCTCCATTTTCATTACGCATGACGCGAGCGCTTCGAAAGGTTCATTCAAAGATAATCAAATTTATGTGGCGGGAATCACTATACCTGACTATCTGACCGAACTGAAGGCGAGCGTTAGATCACAATTGATCGACTCGAGTTAACAACCTTCTTTACCTGGCGGAAGTGAGTGAAAAGGGAATTTGAATCCATATCCGGATCAAGGTTCTACAGATAAAATTAGCTTGCAGGTCATGCTAGAAGAGGGATCATTGCTCACCTTGCAGAATAGATTGCAGGGATCGATTAAACCACTATGACTGGTCGAGCCAGGCCCAGACATAGGGGCGAGCTGGACTTGTTGACCGGGGCCATGGACAAATGGTAATACCGTTGGCGGCAAAGTCGGCGATCTCACGGGGAACGGGCTTCCGCGAGGTGGAGAACGTGGTGAGTACTACACATTGTTAGCTTATCCATGATCTAATCCAGATATGCGCGTACTTGTACTGGATAGGAATTGAAGACAGACCCAGCGGGGACAAAGCTGGGTGCGCTCGCGTTGAATTCCGCCACATGTCCACTAGCTCTCCGGGACTGATAGACTTGCACAGCGATATTTTGACCATCGATCTCGGCACAGTGCATGGCGCCTTCAGCAGCCTGGGCATCATCTTCGTTCCAGAACTCGACTGCACCCGTATCGTGACCAAAATGGGTCTGGGTCCTCACAGAAGCCAAGGCGCCAAAGGGGCGGAAGAGGTCATATAACTGAGGGTCGGTATAACCCGGTGGCAGATGCTTTACGAGGCGGGGGAGAGCCGATGGAGGTGGAAGAGGTGTCAAAGGGTTGGTTGGGGGGTAAGGAGAGAGCACCAAGGGGACAGGGGGTTGTATGCCAGGCACTGGTCGTGATTGCAGCGTGGCAAGGGCCTTCTCGGCTGAGAATGGGTTGAGTATCATTCCGCAATTCCCAGGTGTTCAGACCTACCCTTCTCTATGAACTTGAACTCGATTGTACCAGACAGGGTATTGTGGGTGCCGTCGCGTGGTATCCTGGGTCTGAACGGTCCGCACGTCACGAAAGCCAACGCGAGGTTTTCGTCTGTGACATATGGTGGCACGTTGGATATGTAGAGCAGAGGTTCGTGGAGGTATGGGTGGGGATGAGGGCCTTGGGAATCGTCATCTTGAGGGACGTGATCGTACTCGGAATCCATCGTGATTATGAGAAAGTGGTAGAAAAAAAAGTAAAAAGGACGAAAGAGAAACGAGATCCTGCGGAGAGGTCGTCTAAAATTCCCGAACAAGTCCTGGCCAGTCGACGGTCAAACGAAAAGTTTAAGCGCACAAAACTGCCTATATTGGCTTATGTAACGTAATCATCATTGTGGGTATCCAAAGTACATGTACATTTGTCTAATTTCATCATTTCTGTGTGTTCAGATGAGATGATGTCCAGGAAGAAAAGAGTATACTGTACGAACATTTCATCTAACAAGTCTTAAATATCCGCAGAGTGCGAGTAATCATGGATGACGATGGCGCCTGGACGAAGAGATGTCAACAACGAGCAAAAGTCACAATGAGAAAACTGACCGACGAAGCGTACGACTCCGTTTTGGGGTATCCCTAGAGACAATGACAATCAGCAATCTCTCCCAAATCCTATGACACTGTTCTTACCTATTCTTCATCCACAGAGACATGATATCACCAAGGAAGGCGCTCAAGTGCGTTTTACTGCTGCTATGCATATGTCAGCAGGGGCGTTATCAAGGTGTCGGACACACTACTCACCCTTCCCTGCCCGATACCGGGCCATCTGGTTTCGCGTCTTGCACGCCCAAAGTACCGGAGGAAAGAGGTCCGACGTTTGTACTACGCCACAGAACGTCGGTGATAAATGTCTCCGGGAATGTTGTGCTCTCCAAAGTTTGTGTATTAGGATTATGCTGACGAAGTGGAGCACCAGAAACGAGCGATGTCCAGAGGACGAAGACGAGGAGAGCAAGGTGACAGTGATGCATTGTACTTTGCGTTGGAGAGGACAGAGGATTAGAACGACAAGAAATCTTCTCCCAGAAATCAAAGCCCTTTTGTATACATCAGGTCCCTAGAAATGAGGGAGCCACACTATCCAGGGGCGCTTCCCTTTCCGTACACACCAGTACACGCCCAAAGACGCCGGCGTTCCTGGCGTCCGCGGGATCTATAGAAAGGGGAGGAGCTGGTCAGCAGACGTTCTCGACGGAAGGAACGAATGCGGTCACACAAGATCAACCTTCGGAAGTTTTGCCACCGAGCTTCATCGACGACAGGTCCCGCGGGTCCTCGAACTCGTCGACACGAATGATCACTAATGCTCCAGAATGTGAACCAAAATGGGCGAAGTATCGACAGTGATCGTCCAAGCTTCAGTCAGGTGCGCATCCAATGAAAGCTTGCATTAAGTTGCTGAATGATACTCAGTAGAATGGATGATAAGAGAGTCCTCTTTTCCATGGTCTGGACGCCTCAAAGGGAAAAGGTTGGGAAAGCTGAACTTCTTCGGTGATATGATTGACTACCCAACGGATCCCTTTTCATATTTCATGATTTCTGGCCCCATGAGGAGTCCGCGGATTAGTCGCCACTGCTCATGTGAGGTGTAACACCCTTTCCAAGATGCGCTACGTTGTCCAGGGATCACTGGCCATCATTTACGTCATGCTTAAGACGCGGTGGCTACAGAGTCACATTGTACCTAGCTCATCTCCATGGCATGAGTAGATGTGTAAAGGTCGTTTTGTGATCAAGGACTCGGACTTGCACAAGCACGCACATAATCGTTCTAAAATTCCAAAAAAAAAGTTTATTCATCAAGAAAGTCATGCGTCGTGAAATGAGTCACTCGTTAACAGCCCCTTCCACAAAGACTTCAGAATAGTTCTTCAGAGGATCTTTTCTCAATGCCTCTGCTTCCGAAGTCAGGCCAGGCAGCTTGGACCCTGGCGCCTTGACCTTCATGACTGATTCAGGAACAGGTAAAGCTGGTGATGTTGGGGTCGCCATAGCCTAGAAAGCACAATGAACATGAGGTTCGAAAATGTAAACAAAACAAGTGACAAACTTCGTCTCGGAAAGGCGTAAACGTGGGAGTGCTTGGTACAGAACCACATGCTGTTCCATCCTCGTTATCGACGAATGGCGCAATCTTGGCGGACGTCCATGGAACGTTCTCTCGTCCTACTTTCGATGCAGGAACAGGGGGAGGCGGCATTTCTTCGGGGGCTGGGTCCCTATAGATGGCGAGTTTGGACCCTGAAGATGAGCTAGAACTAGATGCAATCCTTCTCGATTTTCCAGCCTGTCTTAATGTTGTTCCACCTAGTTTCTTAACCTCGGGCACATTCTCCTTTATCCTCGTTTTACGCGTTCCTAGATCTGTCCACGTGTTTGTCGAAAATTCGGATGCTGGCGACTCTGAAGATGTGGGGTCGACAAAGATTTGCAGAGGGGTGTTGGAGCCTGATCGAGCACCTGACGGTGGGGTGGATGTACTGCTGCGTGACGACGTCAAACGGGTAGATGAAGCACCCGTTCTGGAAGTGGACGCCAATACGGCCCTTGATGATGCGGTAGGAACTGTCGGAGGGTTCGCAGCGACAAGCATCCCGGACATCATGCGTTTCTGGAAGTCGTCGTGCCTGCCTTTCAGGTGCTCCAGAGGTGACGCTCTTCTGGCTATTCCCAGATTATAAGCTTCGTCGGCCTCCTTCCGCCTGAACGTGGATCAATCGCGTCATGATATGGAGATACATAGTTTATGAATGACCCACAGGCCATCGCGCTCCAATACTGCAGCGTACTCCTCGTATAGGAGTGCCCAACCGGTGCCGATCTCATTGGCAATCAGAAACCGGTAAATGAGGGTCGGCCTCTCAACGAAACTGGCATAGAGAAGCCACAACTTGAGATACTTGATATTACTCCCCCATTGCCCATTTCTGTCATCCTTCAGGACACGAGTGGCCTCTTCTAGAAGCTCTATTAGCCCTGACTCGACGCTGGGCCCTTGAGGATAGTTCTCTACGGTCCAATATACCAAACGACAGTATGCTTCTAGCGGGTCGCCGTCCTCGTCTTCCAGGGCCAATTCTACATTGATGCGAAGCCGATTACGAGCAGACGAGAGTTTTGCTTCTCTTTGAGCATGCGGTGTTGCAAGGATTGTTGAAAGCGCGGTGACTTTGCGACCGGTGGGTAGCCGCTGTACGTTCTCTTTGGCTGCCTCGAGGAGATCACAGTCAACGATAGTCGGGGTATTGAAAACGTCATCTGGGGTATCCATCGCAAAGGAGACGCGCTGCCGTTTCCAGTGGGAAATGACAAAGTTGGAAGGAAATTTCGGAACATCACATGATCGCGACGCGACATAGTACCTGTACCACCAACTCATGCCACCTCTCGCGACTTACTCACTGGCGCCCCTACTTCGCTGTACCTCCATCGGACCCTTAACTATTACGGCTGTTGCCTGGAGCTGACTTGCGCGGCCTAGAACCGAATGGAGCGATAATGGTCTAATATTTAATTTTCAACTGCTTATGGCGTTCTCTCTCAGACGATCCATCACGAAACTCTGGTTATGGACTCAACTGTTTGCTCAAATATTCGGTTCTAACTGCAGGGCTTCTGCCATCAGGTCGTGCCGGCGCCGGTCGAGCTTCGGCAGTTCATTCAGCCCTTCGAGATAAAGGAAGCACGAGGACTTTTTTTTCGAAGCTGTACGGCATGGGTACTCCACAAGCCCTTAAAAACGGCAGTATCGAAGCTCGAAAGGGTCAACCTTTCTTCTCCCATGTTGGTCTCTGTGCTTGCGTTGATCTTACTTGCTGTGATCAATCCGGCGACGATTGCTGCGCCTGCCTCGGAGTTTCTCTCCCCCAGAGCCCCAGCTATCTATGCAAAAGTCGAACCTGACCCAAACGACCCGTTATGGACCCCGAGTTCTAATGTTGTTCCCCAACCCATTCGAGGCACCATAGGAGCAACTATCGTCGGTCCTAAGAACGTTGACGTTGAGTTGCAGAACCCAGACACATTCGCTCCGCCAACGACAGATGAAGGACAAGTCCCAAACCTGAAATGGCCATTCACACTCAGTCATAACCGTTTGTCCAACGGCGGCTGGTCTCGCGGACAAAATGGTATGTGCCGTGTCAATCCAGGATTCAGATTTCCTAAACGCAGATGAAGTGGACGTAATGCCTGCAGCGACTGCCTTGGCCGGTGAGAGCTTCTCACTTACCTGTAAACATGATCGCTCAGGCACAGATGCACCCTTCCAGGCGTGAATATGCGACTGGAGCCCGGCGCAATTAGGTGGGTCCGGTCACCCGGTGCGCGCTCTTCTGGAACACGACCTGATGATTTTTATTTGGTCAACAAGGGAGCTGCATTGGCATAATACCGCAGAGGCAGGTACACTTGGCCATTCCGGATCACGCACTCATTCTCTCCTTATAGTGGGCCTATATACTTAAAGTGTGTTCAACTACCCGTTTTTAGGCTGCGCCTTTGACGCTCGCCAAGGGGGATGTCAGAATCAGCACGGTAACCCCCGAAGGGAACGTTTTCGTCGGTGATGTGGTAAGCTCTTTTCACTGCACATCCTTTATCTCCTTACATCCTTTTCAAGTCTGAGGGTGATTTATGGTACTTCCCGGCCGGGCAGCCTCACTCCTTACAAGCCAAGAACACGACTGAATATGGAGCGGAATTCCTTCTCATCTTCGATGAAGGCACCTTTTCAGAAGATTCGACCTTCCTTTTGACAGATTGGCTCGCACACGTCCCCAAGGGAGTATTAGCCAAAAATTTTGGTTTTCAAGACCTGACGACATTCGACCATATTCCGAACCAGGAATTATATATCTTCAAATGTGAGTAGCTCTGGTTGTGGTGTCAAGCACAAGATAATCCCCGTACCCCAAAAGCTTCTCCTCCACCAGAAGACATCGAGTCGGACATGGTCATTCCGAACAACACCCCTCTTCCTTACACTTTTAAACTCTCTGCCGTCCCACCGGTTACAATGCCAGGTGGAAGCATCAAAGTAGTTGATTCAACAACTTTCAAGGTTTCAGAAAAGATCAGTGCCGTAGAAGTTGTGGTTGAAGTCGGGGGGATGAGGTTTGTCTCAAACCTGTCACCCGACCTGATTGTCTAACACCAGACCCATGAAGAGAACTCCACGTATGCCCTACCTGTATGAGTTTCACCATGATGCATTAATTGACGTCCCGAACATGTAGTGGCATCCAACCCAACCAGAATGGAGTTTCTTTATGCAAGTCAATGTTATATGCACCAAACTCTCAACATCCGCTGACAGCCATGCCCTACAACAGATCGGGTGAAGCACGTATGACGATCTTCGCATCCGAACATAACGCACATACATTCGACTTTGTGGTAAGAGTGCCCATCTCCCTTTCCTGCTCGAAATATAATCATTTTCTTACACCTCCAGCCTGGCGATATCGGGTACATCCCTCCGTCTTATGGTGAGCCGCCCTGCACCAATCATAGAAACAAACGTTTGACAGAAGTGGGGATCCCGATAGGTCACTATGTCGAGAATATAGGGAATACAACCCTCAAATACCTCGAGATATTCAAATCAAGTTCGGCGCGCCGTTTTCTGACAGTACCATTGCTTACTGAACTGCTTTTACTCCTGCAGGCCGGGTTCAAGATATCTCGTTAACTCAATGGCTTGCACTCACGCCGCCAGACCTCGTCAAGGCGCACCTGGGATTTTCTAGTGAGACAATCGCAAAGCTCAGTAAAACCAAACATCAAGTTGTTGGATGAATTTCGTGGTTAAACGAAAGACACTGGGATTTGCATTCATCATTTCTAACCCCTGGGCTGATCGGGGAGACAGCGGTTTCACGAGAAGGACACGTTGCTGACTGGATGAGATTACTACGGACATGCCACTTTTTGTTATTCGGACTACATACCACTAGCTACGACAATGGACACTGTACCCTACTGTGCCACCATCTTCCTGTGCCACTCATCTATCGAATACGACTAATAATTCTGCCCATCAGTGCTCTGTCCTCGTTCCTTTTAGATCTCTCGTGTCTGATCCCAGCCCATCAGCAAAAAGGTCGACCGCTTACATTGCCGGAATCTACCATGTATGGATATATTTGTGTGCAAATGTGCAGTTTTGGGGGGATATATGGTCACGTTTTGACCCATACATGGCAGAGGTCCCATAAGTACCCATAACAGGCAATGTAAGTGACCTCCCTTTTTGCTGATGAGCTAAAGAAGAGATGGACATACGTATAATGAGGACCCTCGCGCAGAGGATAGAGATGCGAGCCCAAGATACTCCCACACTGACCGATGACCATGAACATAGGAATTCCAGTCGCCTTCTTGGTCTCCGATCCTAGATTATGAGAGACTATGAAAGATAATAACTCCGACACGGCGGGATGACCGGGTCAGCGTACACCAAGCAATGATGAGGCCGATAGTTGTATATGTTCCAGTGGTGATACAAAATGTGGCGAAATATCGGACTTTATTATTGTGCTGGACAAACAAAAGAACCCTTAATTGCCGGTGATGAGTGGATATATGGAGAACGAGATGAAAAACAGACATATATCCAGTTCCCCCAATACAGCTTGAAACGGCCATGGGTATACCCCGGGTTTGTTTTTTATTGGATGTAGGAGAAGAGGAACAACACGGCTATGGCGAGAGCGTAGGGTGGAACTGTGAGTAACTGAGCTGTGGCATTTGCTAGGGTAGGCCTCATAATGAAGGCGATAGCTCGGAGTAGGGGGGACGTGAACTGACCGAAACCGAGAGTCTTCAGGATTGTCGGTAAAAATGCTGATATAGAGGCGAGGGCAGCATTCATTCCGAAGTAAATAACGCCTGCGACGTAGACCTGCTCAACTGTCAGACTGCTTACCGTTATTGCAACCACGAAACACCCACCCTCCAATCCCTAAAAGCCAAGCCAATGTGCGCTGTCCCCTGAAGTTAAGCATTCCATGACATTGAAGCACCTCGTAAAATCCCCACCCTTGTTTACCACTGCACCGATATCGCCACTGGTCGCTCTTTTCATTCGGTCCACTGCAATCATACGCTCGGGTTCAGTCAGGGATGTGGTCGATTCTGGGCGATTCAGGAGGAAGAACAACGCGACAACCCCCAACAGAATCGCTGGAATCCCCTGAATGGATGTGAGCAAGGATTCAGCGATACCAAGGGGTTAATTCTTACTTCGATAATGAACAGGAACCTCCATTGAGCGAGGTGTACGTGACTGTGCTGGATGCCGAACGCTATGAGGCCACCGAAAGCACCTGCCACTGCGGCGAAACCAAACCAATAGCCTAACTACATACTTGGTTAATATAAGAGCGAGAGAACAAAATCAGCCGTTTTACCCGCATGCCCATCTCCTTTTTAGTGTAAAATAACGCTGAAGTCCGATTAATCAATATTGTAAGACTGGAAAAGTATACATCTGCAATCCTTACAAAAGTATAGAGGCGTCGCGGGACCAAAACCAGCCTCGAAGATTCCTAGGAACACCCTAGTAGTCATGGCGCCGGCGAAGGTGGTTGACGTAGACTAGTGCTCTGGTAAGGATATATGCAGACCAATAACAAAGAATCATGTCACTCGCCATAAGGGTCGATGAAAGACCCCAACAAACGGCACAACAAAACATCCATACTCGTGGAGGGAAAAGCTTGGATGCAATTGTCGCGGGCACTTGGCAAATAATCTATGGGTCCAACACTGAGAACTTTTCAGCCTGAGGCAAGAAGGCGATGAACTCACGTAGGGGATGAAGAAGACGGATGTAAGCCAATCGAATTTCTTCCCGGTTGAATCACCATGGAGGATATCCTTTGGTAGGCCTTGAAGGCGCGCATTTCCCAAATTAGAGCGATCAAGGTCTCAAAAAACAATGGAAAAAGCGCGTCAATGGAAACTTCAAACTGCTCGGGGACTCACATGCAAAGAGGTACAGAAGGGACATGATGGGGAGAATGCGGCGATCAAGTTTTGGGACGAGCCTTTTCTCCTCCACAGCAAGGGTAGCGTCATTCGAGCCTTTTGACGACGTGGCATACCCAGTCTCGATCTTCTCCGAGTCTGGATGACCGTTGGTGCCTCGTTTCTCGTTTCTGTTGAAACTCATGGTGGATGGTACGACAGGAGGACGCTGGGGCAAATCCGGGATATCACGGACACATCGGCGGCAGGAGCTTTAATAAAAGTCAGTTGTGGGAAGGAACAATCTGATCTAACAATTGTTCGCTCACAGGCAGTGGAAGAAGAGTGGCACACTATCATCACGAGCCTGTCCTTCCATCTCCGCGTACCAAGCCTTCTTGCCCCTGGCGAATTGCCTCAAGTGGGTGATGATAAGTAGTAGTGTCGCATTCATGAAGCGGACCCAGTACCCAAGGGATCACAGAATTGTTGTCGACGCGCTGCACATGCCACTTCCTCACTACACGACTTGCTAAGACAGTCAGGAATTCCCAAAGCGGTGGATGTGGAATTTTTTTTCCACCGAAAAACTTTTTAATCCACCGAAAAAAGGTCGAATGAAAAAAGTCCCACCGATTTGGATTTCAATATGACGACCGCCAAACTTCCGCTCCATTACTAAACTAGGAAGCCATCGGTCGTGCCACTGAATTCAATTTCATAGTAAGTACATTCAAGTTAGGGTATCAAACGACCTCTTGCTGCTCGTGGTCTGCCAAAGAGAGCTCTTCGGGGTCGAATAGTCTTCTCCATGATGAGGTTCTTCTCTGAAAAGCTTCTTACAGCATCAGGGTTCACCCAATCACGTGCCTTGGTTAGTAGCAAACACGGTTGGTGGCTTTTGTCCGCCAGAGATGCCGGAAAAGCCTGGAAATGGTGAGTAGTTAATGATACTTAACGACGGAATGTGCACAAATTCGCGAGGAGGATAATGGGCATACTAGTACGGGGGGCGCGTCTGAGACAGTACATGCTGCCGGTCCTACGCACTCGTTTACCGAATATGATTCTGTCCATAGCCCTCATTCAGTCTGATCCCAACTGGCACTCCAGCTTCGTTTGGGACCGCCGTCCTAACCCCTCTTCCCTCTAAACCCAGCCATCTTCGGAGTTAGTTCAGTTCAGAGTATAGTGAATCCGACGCCAGCTTTACAATAAAATGATTATGTGCTGGAAGAACTTGAATATTCTCTTTAAACGCATATGGAAGGCGCCCAAGGCATATATCGGAAAGCTGGTGCCCTAAGAATCAAGAGTCAGCCAATCATCTCTCGTTGCGCAACCCAGGACTCTCACCCCGTCTCCCAATTCATGAGTGTTAACTCGGGCGTCCTCATCCGACTTTCCCTGCAGTATAGAAACCTGACCAAAGTAAGTACGAGAATCATGAGAAGTGCTCACGAAAACAAGTTCCATAACGTTTACCGTGAGTATGATCGAACAAAGGGCTCCCAAGAATTGGAGGCCTCCGTTGACCAGAAAGATGAAAGCTAACAACATTAGACGAGAATAAAGATGGGAAACAGGAGTCTCACTGGCGAACCCTTTACTGTAAGAGAAACGTCAAATCAGAATGGGAAGAGTTAAAGAAGGAATGGACATACTTATGTAAAATAATGAGGATCCTCACTCAGAGGATAGCTAGATGCGAGCCCAAGATACCCCCGCACTGACGGATGGACATGGACATGGGAATTTCAGTCGCCTTCTTGGTCTTTGATCGGCGACTGCGAAAGATTCATACATGGTGGGATAACCGAGAATCTGGATACCAATGATGAGGCCGATAGTGAGATAAATAAGTTCCGGGGCTGGTGCCAAAATGTGGGGAAAGATCGGACTTTATTATTGTGTTGGACAAGCAGAAAAATCCTTGATTGCCGATAGTATGAGTGAAGATATCGAGAACGAGATGAAAAACAGACATATATCAAGTTCCCCAATACAGCTCAAAATGATCATGGGTACCCCGGGTTTGTTTTTAATCGGAGTAGTAGGAGAAGAAAAGCAATACGGCCGTGGCAACAGCGTAGGTCGGAACTGTGAGTAACTGAGCCGCAGCGTTTGCTAAGGTAGGCGTCAGGATGGGCGGGATAACTCGGAATAGGGGGCGTGAACTGGCTGAAAACGATTGTCGGTAAAAACGCCGATATAGAGGCGAGGGCAGCATTCATTCCGAAGTAAATAACGCCTGCGACATAGACCTGCTCAACCGTCAGACTGCTGGCAACTATTGCAACCAGGAAATACCCACCCTCCAATCTCCAAAAATCAAGCCAATGTGCGCTGTCCCCTATACTTAGTTCGGGATTCCACGACATTGAAGCATGTGGTGAAATGCCCACCCTTGTTTACCACTGGACCGATATCGCCATTCGATCCATTGCAATCATGTCTTCGCGGTCCGTCAGATACGTGGTAGAATCTGGGCGATTTGGGAGGAAGAACTTTAACGCGACAACTCCCAACAAAATCCTGAACGGGTGGGTGCGAGAAATTCAGCCATACCGACGGGTCATTTCTAACTTCGATAATGAACAAGAACCCCTCCATTGAGCGAGGTGTACGTGACTGTGCTGGATACCGAACGCTATGAGGCCACCGAAGGCACCTGCCACCGCAGCGAAACCAAATCAATAGCCAATCTACACACCTGGTGAGCATAAGAGCGAGAGAACGAAATTAGCTGTTTTTCCCGCATGCCCATCTCCTTTCTAGTATAAGATAACGCTGAAGTCCGAATCAATCAGCATTGTAAGAC